>Ga0136635_10000558_pt1 | contig 10509 bp, 15 predicted proteins | sample AntDrymeUQ852106_2_FD_105495 | JGI IMG/M metagenome (GOLD analysis project Ga0136635, IMG submission 105495) | Polar desert sand microbial communities from Dry Valleys, Antarctica - metaG UQ85 (21.06) | ecosystem: Environmental > Terrestrial > Soil > Desert | place: Antarctica: Dry Valley... | reverse complement strand
TCCCCTTTCAAAATATGCAGGTCTGTCCCACAAATGGTCGTCTTTGTGATCCTGACAATGGCATCTGTAGATTCCCTAATGATCGGCATGGGTTTCTCTTCGTAAGAACGATGACCTGGACCGTGGTATACAAGTGCTTTCAATATTTATCTCCTATGGAAAATATAGGTTTGCTCGGGCAGTGTGGATGTTAGAACTACGACAGGGATTTGAAAATAATCAGGACAACAATAACGATCGATAGCATGTCAATGCAACCGGCTGTATGCGGGATGCCGGGAAATCTTCTGGTCAATAATACTGCCATACGGTCAAAATTTCGGCCGGATGGCAGTAGTGTGATTTTAAGGTCTATCAGTATGAAGATGCCTGCTACTATGGCGAGGGCGCCCGCATTAGACTCCGCAGGCCACCCGAGCCAGATGATTGGCTAAAAGCAGGGAAGCCTATGTTTCTATCGAATCTTATATGAGTTCGGTATCAGGAGTTTTGGATGGCCTTTTTTCCAGCTTGTGCGGCTTCGGATACGCGGTCCAATTGCTCAACTGCCAGTTCCTGACCGTGCTGTTTTAATTCCTGGATCTTCTCGCGTCCACCGGAAGCGATTTTGTTCGCGTTCGAACGTACCTGTACCATACTCTCTTCCACCATTTCGGTCGTCCGGTCGCGCAGTTCGATGCCCTTTTCCCTGAGTTGCATTCTGGTATCTTTTCCAGATTGCGGCGCCAGCAATAGCATCGTCACAGCGCCAGCCAGGACGCCGATCAACATGCCAGCCAAAACGCGTAGCAGGTTATTTGTGGGGTACTCATATTCTTGATTCTCGTCGATCATTTTGTTTTCTCCTTATTGACTCATAATGACCGCTTATTGCGGTCTGTATACGCAGGCTAAAAGCACTTGACCGCTTTTGTTCCTTACAGGGTCCCATACCATAGCCCGCCGCTTGCGGCGTAGGGGGCTTGCTGCATACCCTTTATTCGGGTCTTACACGGCCACGATAGGTACCAGCCTGCTTTTGCTCTTCTTCCGTCAACTTGACAAGACTTGACAGCCATTGGAGGATGCTGCCAAGGCTGGGCAGGCTCACCAAAAAGCGTTTCGGATCATGCTGCGCGCCGGATGCCTGTTGTTCACGGGTAGAGTGATCCATTCTTCCTCTTATATTTATTCATCAATATGGCGTTCTCTAGTCGTGGTCTGCGTGACGCCCACCACAGGTCCACGCGGCCGGTAAAAAAGCACCCAAACGATTCTTTCCACTGCCCAGGCGATCAAGGCATAGATCAACATCGCGAAGAAGGAGGAGATTTCCAGCACCATGCCCCCCGTAGCTGGTGTGGCAGTCATTCCTTGAAAGGGGAACAGGAATAGATCGGTAAAGCCATAGATCAAGGCAACGATCGGGCTGCCCGGGTTGGCAGCGATCAGTTTTAGTCCGATGCGGAGCGCGATGAGGGCTTCGAGGATGCCCAGGCCCAGCCAGATCAGCTGGGTAATCTTAAAAGTGAAGATGCGTTGTTCGCGTTCCGGTTCCTGCTGCACTGATTTAATTTCTGTCATTCTGTTGTTTGACATGCTGCGCCTTTTTTCTGAGAATTGGTCCTGATTCAAGGATAAGAGGACCAGCCTCGTTAACATGGATACGTGCTTGTTGTCAATAATTTCTGCAAACAGGGATGCAGTAATTATTGCACGCCTGTCCTCGCTTGACCGCAAGCTAAAACGAAACGATGAGTGTCTATCAGCGGCGGCGGATCGCCTTGTAGATCGCCAGCAGAATGACGGCACCCAACAGTGATACCAGCAGGGTTGGCAGGGTAATGGCGTCGTTGATTGTCCCGACACCCAGGAGCGGGCTGAGGAAGTAACCAGCCAGGAACGCGCCTACGACGCCTACTATGATATCCTCCAGCAGGCCCTGTTGCGAGTTCGTTCGCATGATCCTGCTGGCAACATAACCGACGATGGCTCCAGCAATGAGATATATGATCAGGTTCATTTTTTCTTCTCCTTTTTGAATGCTTCAAATACACGGGTGCCCGTGTTTGGTTATTGATCCGTGCCCTTCTCATTTTGAGAAAGGCACAGATCTGACGCTGACTAATTATGAAGTCGGCATACTTTTCTTCAGGCTGGCCTCATACTCGTTCACGCGCTTTTCGATCTCCTCTTCGGCTTGCTCGCGGGAATAACCATATTTCTCCTGAAGCACGCCGACGAATTTGTCGAACTCACCGGCTGATTTGTCCAGATCATCGTCGGTGAGCTTGCCCCACCAAACCTTGGCCTCCCCTCGCACTTGTTTCCACTTGCCTTCGAATACATCTTTGTTCATCGGATCCTCCTTGGATCATCTACAAAAGCTGTCCCATATTTTACGCCGGCGCTCGGGGCAGCATAATGCGCCAGTTTTTCAAGTCTCTCAATCAGCCAGGTGGCGTCATCAAGTACGAACGCCGGCGGCAACCGCACGCAAGCGATCGGACACACGCTCGGGCGTTTCACCTTTACTGATAAATGCATCGGCACCGGCAGATAGGGCGGCTTGCTGACGGGCGTCCATATGGCTGATGAGGATAATGACCAGCGCGGCCGGGCAGGCCCTTCGGAGTTCATCCAGAGCTGCATTGGGCGCGTTGCGGGGCAGCAAATCCCAGTCAATCAACAACATATCTGTGCGACAGACTGGTGCCTGCGCTAACGCGGTCGCCCACTCAGCGGCTTCCCCAACCACTTCCATATTGAGATCTAGTAACATGAGACGCAGGGCTGAACGTTCTTCGGTCAGAGCATCGGCTACATATACGCGGGTCATATACTCAATGGTACAACCAATACTCCCCGGGCGCATCCTTCGTTTGGGGAGTATTGGTCTCCGCCACTTGGGGGATATCATGCCCGCAGCAAAGCGGAGTGGTAGATTATAGTTAAAGTGGGGATTTTGTCTGGTAAATAACGAGGCGGTCACCTCCGGCCTGTTTGGCAGCATACATGGCTTCGTCCGCTGCCCGCAGTAACTCACTGGCGGTCGCGCCGTGTTCAGGAGTCTGCGCTAAACCAGCCGATAAAGTGATCATACCCAACACCTGCTCACCATGATGAATTTGGAGTCCCTTGAGGAATATGCGGATCTGTTCCATCCGCTCCTGCGTATCGGCGATGGATGAATCGGGCAGAACGAGCACAAACTCGTCACCTCCATAGCGGCACGAGATATCGCTTTTGCGCAGATGCTCGCGCAGCACACGCCCAAACCTGCTTAATAGCGCATCACCGGGGGCGTGCCCAAAGGAATCGTTGAATTGCTTGAAGCCATCGATATCAAGCATTACGATGGATAGCGGAGCGTTCCGGCGCTGCGCCAGATGCAGCTCGCGTGGTAAAGTCTCATCCAGATAGCGGCGGTTGAACAGGCTGGTCAGCATATCATGGATGGCCTGCTCGCGCAGTGCATCACGCAGTTTCATGTTCGCCAGGGAGAGTTTGATCGTTTCGCCTGTCGTCAAAGCCAGTTGTTTGGCGCTTAGTTGATGCTTGCCTTTCCGGGTGGCGATATCAATAAGACATAATACTCCTATTGTTTCGCCCTGGACTGTCAGAGGCAGACATAAGTAGCCAGCCTGTGGTAAATGGATAAAATGGTGGCACACCAAACCAGCCTGTGGATCGACAACCTCATGCAATTGACCCCGCCGCAGCGCCCAACAATCCTCCAATGAAAAAGTAGACTCCATGATCATCTCAGTACCCCAACGCGCTACCACTTCAAGATGCTGCTCACTGCCACGCACAATCGCAAGACAGCCGTTCTGTCCCAGGAACAATTCTCCCGCCGTCAGGGTAATTACCTGGTAAGCTTCATCTTGCGTCATACAGGACTGCAGCAGATCATTCATGTGATTGAGCAACTGCATTTCCCTGTCACGCCATTGGAGTTCATCCACCAAAGTCAACAGTTCGTCATTTGCCACCTGTGCGCGAGTCTCGGCTTTCTTGCGGGCCGTGATATCACGGATGTTGCACTGGATCACTCTAAAGCCATTGACCAGGTAAACGTTGCTGACGAACTCCACATGTTTTTGCACACCCCCTTTGGTTTCCAATGGGATATCCTCGTAACGGATGTACTCATTGTTTTGCAACTGCCGCATGGCTTCCTGGCTGGCAGGGATGTCCTTGACAGGGCCGATCTCCCAGAGCGCCTTGCCGATCAACTCGCTTTCAGGGTGACCCAGCATATCCTGAAGGAAGGGGTTGGCATCAACGATCCGTCCTGTATCCCCGTCCAGGATCAGAATGCCGTCTTTGGCAGTCTCGAAGAGCCGGCGGTAGCGAACCTCCGATTCCTCCAGGGTGATTTGTGTTCGGTCAGCGTAAGTAAAACTATCATCGGTCGGCCAGATTTTAGCGGAAGACCGACCATCCAATTTGCCTGTCATTTCGATCGGGGGTGACACTGCGGCAGTCTTCCTTGGGATGAGTTCTTCTTTTTGGTTTGACATCGTTGGCCTTTCTATCTTCGAGGATGAACCTATTACCAATACTCTGCCTCGGATCGGGTGAATGCTTGTAGTTTCATTTTACAGCAAAGCCTGCCTCAGCCGCATCAACCGATTGGGGAGTATTCTTCTCCCCCACTTGGGGGAGGAGAATAACAATGCGGGCGGACGCATGTGTGTTGCTGGTTTTCATTGATGATGCAACGGAAACTGATGCAGTTACAATTTGTAGTTACTATCAGGCAGCCGAAGGCTTTTTCAGTAGAAAATACAAAAGATGGTGGAGCCTTGGAGGGACTCCGCCATCTTTTTGTATCTGGTTCGATAGAGATCTTACACCCATACGCCAAAAGGCTGCCATACTAGGAGTAGTCTCGTCCAGCCTGGGATGCGCACATTCGGGATATGAGACTTCTCCCCAACGACTTTTTAACTCATCCTTTATCGAAAATCGCATGGTCATGGCTCAAATTGTAGCACTTGACTGGTGTGACAAAACCAAAAGTAACATACTGGTCAGTTCTTTTATAGAAGCTGTATCGAAGCACAAAAAAGAACCGATATATCACCAGCCCTTACTTTTGTTATTCGTCCATCTCAAGAGAAAGTATCGCCTCCGTAGGAACTGTGACTTTTCGGGTGACAAAGTGTTATGTCTGTAGGTTGATGCCTGGCATCAATAATTTGGGCCAACATCAGAAAATACTACCAATCGCTTTCACGACTTCAAAACATAAGGAGAATCAAAATGAAACTATCCGCACCCAAGAACCTGACCTGGTGGATTGCCGTTGTCCTGGGCGTGCTTGGCTTCCTGGGCAATTTTATGACTGGAACTGCCATCGGTGGCCTGAGCTTCTGGCTGTTGTTCCTCGGATTTGCCCTTCTCGCCGTTGCCACCTTCATCGACGGTCTTTAGACTGAGGATGCCATCCAACCGCTGGCAGGACTTGGCCCAATCTGCCAGCGGTTATTTGATTTAGAAAAGTCTGCGAAGCAGACTCAAACGTTCACAGTAATATGATTTGCATTTGATATACAATCCGGTTACATTTCCCTCTTGCCAAACATAAGAAAGGAGTTCGCCATGTCCGTCGCTAGTATTAGTGAGATCAAGGCATCGTCTTCGGAGAGTTTTGATGATGCCGTTCGGCAAGGTGTTGCGCGCGCCGTCAAAACCATTAGGAACGTCAAATCAGCCTGGGTCCAAAATCAGGATGTGCGCGTTGACGAAAATGGCAACATCGCGGAATATCGTGTGCAGTTAAAGGTCACCTTCATACTGGAAGACTGACCGGTCCTGTTTCATAGAGAAAGGCGCCCTCTTGGGCGCCTTTCTGCTCAACTATTGTTGCCAAGGCGGTATTCCAGGCAACTTCAATTCATTAAGTAGCCATTCGTAAGTTAGTTGGGCTTGAACAAATTGACCAAGTCCATGACTTCCGACAGATCACCTTTGACCTTCGCCTTACCCTGCATGAACGCCTTCTTCGGGTCCAGTTTCCCGTCCGCGACCGCCAGAATATCAGCGGTATCTGCTGTCACGGTCAATTCGGGAGAGGCATGAACGCCTTTTGCGACATTCACCTTGCCATCTTTAATGACAGCGTTCCATTGACCGGCTTGAGAACCTGTTGCATTCATCTGGATGATCGTATCTACGCGTTTCGCTTTATCGCCTGGCAATGTCTTGGGAATCATTGCAATCAGACTTTCAATTGTATGTGCCATAATATACTCCTTATTTCATTTGGGTGAAATTGCACTGCACTCTGATTATAGTATCTGATTTTGTCATGATAATCTTTCTACTCCTTGTCCCCTTGCCATTGTAGGGCTTCCAGGAGTTGGCCATATTGATCTACCGTTTTTCCAATCAAATCTATAATGTCGCCACGTATCCGGTCGATCTCACCGTCTTCGGTGTTTTGGATCCAAAACCGATGGCGTTCTCGCTAGTACGGCTGGCAGAAAATTATATAGCATCTTTCAGTGCTTTGAGAGCCTTCACCCTTATCACCTTGTGAGCCGCTTTTGCCTTGTAGGTCATCGGTTCCTTGGTGAATGGGTTGATGCCTTCGTGCTTACGTGTGGCAGGCTTGGCAACGACATTCAATCTAAGCAGGCCTGGGATAAGAACTTCGCCGGGTCCTCGCTTGCCTAGCTGATGAGCAACCACTGCGTTAATCGTATCGAGCACTGACGTGGCTTGCTTCTTATTGAGGCCGCTTTTCTCGGCCACTGTAGTCACGAACTGGGACTTACTCATTCTTTTATTCAGCATTTCATCTTCCTTTGTTTTTCAATCGTTCTTTTGAGTGTAAGAAACTTTTACTTCCCATTGGCTTGCGAAATTTCCTTAACCATTCTTCATACGAATTCTCCTTCAAATTGAGCTATTTGTTCAGTGTAACGATGAGGGCTGCAGTTTGAGTACGATCACGAGTTTCAAATTTTGAAACCCATCACCCTCAGATCTATATTTGGCCTACACTCATAGTACAACATATACTCCCTAGCCGCATCCATCGGCTGGGGAGTGTTTGCCTCCGCCACTTGGGGGACATCGTACCCGCGAAGTACCCGCAGGGTGAAGCAAAGCGGAGTGGTAGATTCAGAGCAGAGTTAGCTGACGATGTGGTTACGCAGCGCGAGGCTTACAGCTTCCGTGCGGCTGGCAACCCCTAATTTAGCCAGGATGTTACTGACATGGGATTTGATCGTGGATGGACTTACGGTCAGCCGTGCGGCGATCTGCGTATTGTTCAATCCCTCGACCATCAAGGCGAGAACGTCACGCTCGCGCTCCGTCAGGGCGAGGCCAGGCTCCAGGGATTGATTGGCTGTCTCGATCAAGGCTTGAGCGGCCTCGGGCGAGAGTGTGGCGCGGCCGGCATGCGCAGCGCGGATTGCCTGGGCAAGTTCATCGGCAGAGAGATCCTTGAGTAAATAACCGATGGCCCCGGCTTGCAGCGCGTTCTTGACCAGGTCGCCCTCCTTAAAACTGGTCAGTGCGATCACCTGCACCTGTGGAAACTGCTGGCGGATGGCGCGGGTTGCTGTCGCTCCATCCATATCTGGCATGACCATATCCATCAGCACGACATCCGGAAGGAGCTCGCCACACAGTTGGATGGCAGCTGCGCCGCTTTCGGCTTCGCCCGCCAGTTGCAGATCATCAAAAACCTTCAAGAAGGCTGCCAGTCCCCGGCGGACCATTGTGTGATCGTCAACGAGCATGACGCGAATGGGTTGGGAGGAGAGAGTTGTCATACAGCCTCCTTCGGTGCGGTTTTCGTCCAGCGGATTGTGAGGTCAGTGCCGTGACCAGGCTGGCTCTCTATTGATAATAGTGCGCCTACTGCTTCGGCGCGCTCATGCATCATGCTCAAGCCATAGTGACCGGCGGTCGTTTGTTCAGGATCAAACCCCTTGCCATCATCGCGCAGGCTCAATTCGATGGCGCCAGCTTCGTGCCTTAGGGATATTTCCACCCTGCTGGCTCCGGCATGTTTAGCCACATTATTGAGCGCTTCCTGGCATACGCGGTAGAGCACCACCTGGGCCTCGGCAGGCAGTGTGCCTTCGCCTGTCACTGACACAACAACCGGAACGTTCGTTCTTCCGGTGAAAGCATTGCCTAATAGTCGCAGCAGGTCACCCAGATCAGTATCTGTCAGCGCAGATGGTCGCAATTCGACCAGCAGAGAACGCATTTCTGCCAGCGCCCCGCGCGTCAACCGCCGCAGATCCTCCAGGGAACGCCGGGCTTCCTGCGGTTCCCGTTCCCACAAACGCGGCAGAACTTCGGCGATCAAACCGGCTGAAAAGAGGGATTGGTTGATGGCATCGTGCAGATTGCGCGCCAGACGCTGTCGTTCCTCCAACACGGCGAGATCCTGCGCATGTCCATAGAGTTCCGCATTGATCATGGTGATGGCGGCCTGGTTGGCTACACTAAGGGCCAGGTCAGCGTGATGGGGCGTGAAGTAATGCCGCTTCTCGTGCGCCACGCCCACACCGCCGATAATGCGGCTTTTCACTGCCAGCGGCACCCACATCCAGGACTGCATCCCTTCGAGCAGTACGGCGGCCCCATCGTCCAGGAGCGAGCGCAGGAATTCCGCCTGCGGGTTGTCACCCCTCACGTCCCCAATCCGGATAGGACGATGCGCGTTGAATAAGGCAGCCAGGTTTTCAGGCGTATTCAAGTGAATGCGGATGGGCGCAGATGGTCTGGGTACTTGTATCCCGCGCATCGCCAGGGTAATCAGGTCTGATTCCTCGAGTGAGAACAGCCCGGCACGGTTATATTCGATAATCTCGCGCAATTGGTCGAGGATCAAGTCCGGCTGGAGTTCCAGCGTGGAGGCCAGAGTATGGGAGATGGCAAGCAGAGTGCCCTGTTCGCGCATGCGGGCTTCGATCTGTCCGCTTAGAATTTTTTCTGTTTGGATGCGCTGACTGACATCCCGGATGACGCTCAGGAGGCATGGGCTGCCCCGATAGTTGATCATTGATCTGCGTACTTCGACAGGCAACAGTGAGCCATCCCTGCAGATATGGACGAGGAGCGATTCGAACTGGCTGCCATTTTCAGCCGTCCAGACCTGCTCCTTGAACACGACATAGCTCTCAGGAAGCATAAAGACCGCTGGATTCAGGCCGATGAATTCCGGGCGAGTGTAGCCGTGCATCTCACAGGCGGCCGGGTTGGCTTCAACCACCCGGTCCAGCTCGATATCATAGATAACCAACCCGTCGCTTGCGGCTTCAAAGATCTTTCGGTACTCTTCCTCGGACGATGGTTGGTTCGGGCTTTTATTCACGATGGTTACCTGTTGCTGAGTTCAATTGCTTGAAGACGGTGAATTTCAGCCAGTACATCTTCCGGCTTGGTTTCCATTTCAAGGTCTGCCAGCTCACTGTTCTCATGATCTACGATACCCAGCTTGTCCTGTATGACGTCCAGCATCTGTAACACGCGTGTCAATTCATGCTCGGTCAGCAGTCCAATATGTAAATCCAGATCGGCGCGACGTTCAGTTTCTTCGCCCAGGCGGTTTTGACTGATAAGCACAAATGTTGAAAGAAAAATTGCTTCCAGAGATACAACCATGGTCAGGAGTCCATAGGGGAATGGGTCAAAAGCACGCACACCGAACCGTCCGCTGTTAAGCAGAATCCATATCCCAAACCATACGATATGCACATAAGCGAAAATCATGCGTCCCGAAAAGGAGGTGATGGCGTCGGCGATGCGGGCTTGCAAGCTGCGTTCACGCGCGGCCTTTGTGCGGAGATGGATGATCGTGCGAATGTTCCGCTCGATTACTTTACTCAGGGCCGGGTTGTCTCTTTCGTCCTGGTTCTGTTGGCTGTGCTGCATAAGATTATATCCTTCTGCTTTGATTTTTGATAAGGCTTCATTTATGTTAATTTTACTACGGTGGACAACCGATTTGGTTCGTGAGCGGGCAAAAATATTTCTCATCGAAGGATCAATTGCTGACCTTCGCCCTCGCAGCGCACGGCAAAGATTTATTTGGATGGAGCTCATTTGCCCTGTTGAATATGGGCATCGGGCAGAGGCGTTGCAGTAGTAAAATAAGGTGAAGAAGCCACCTGTTTCTACACTACACGTATGAAGCAGCTTTGAAGTGAGAGGGAAATTTATTAAGCCTATGGAAAGGAAAGCAATACTAAACATGAGAGGTAAATCTTATGAGTACTTCAACTGATAAAGATAAGAAACCGAAATCAACTAACACTCCTGAGCAAAAGCTGGGTGATACACCTGTCCCCCCCTGGGAAATGCCCACGCCCGAGGAAAAAGCCCAGGCCAAACCTGTAAAGCGAGCCTTAAAAAAGGCAATCACCAGAGTGGATTCTCAGGAGAAAGCCGACGAGGTGATCGATCACCTGGAAACCGCTAATGCGGGCAAAACTGTGGCGGATGTCGAACAGACCCAGCCAGCCGTAGGTGCAACGCCGAAAGAGACGGCAC
>Ga0136635_10000555_pt1 | contig 10524 bp, 9 predicted proteins | sample AntDrymeUQ852106_2_FD_105495 | JGI IMG/M metagenome (GOLD analysis project Ga0136635, IMG submission 105495) | Polar desert sand microbial communities from Dry Valleys, Antarctica - metaG UQ85 (21.06) | ecosystem: Environmental > Terrestrial > Soil > Desert | place: Antarctica: Dry Valley... | reverse complement strand
CAGCACTCAGCACTCAGCACTCAGCACTCAGCACTCAGCACTCAGCACTCATCACTCATCACTCATCACTCTTTATTGATTGGGTGTCCAGTTGATCCAATCTTGAGGCTTAAGGAAGGTTTCATACAACTCGGCTTCAGGGGAATTGGGTTCTGGCTGATAGCCGTATTCCCAGCGCACTAAGGGTGGTAGAGACATGAGAATTGATTCGGTGCGTCCGTTGGTTTGCAGACCAAAAATGGTGCCTCGGTCGTAAACCAAATTAAATTCTACATATCGTCCCCGGCGGTAGAGTTGAAAATTTCGTTGGCGATCGCCATATTCTATCCCATGTCGCCGTTCTACAATGGGTACGTAAGCTGGTAAAAATGCTCCGCTACAGTCTTGCACAAAGGCAAACAAATCTTCCCAATTGCGGGTTGCTGGCTCTCCGACTTGGTTGCTATAAATAGCTGCTTCCCCATTGGGATTTGGCCCGCGATATAAAGCACCCTGACCATCTTGGTAATCAAAAAACAGGCCACCTACACCCCGTGTCTCGTCACGATGCTTGAGGTAAAAATATTCGTCACACCACCGCTTAAACACTGGGTAATACTCTGGGTGGTGTTGGTCACAAGCCTGTTTTAATGTTCTGTGTAGATGTGCCGCATCTTCAGCAAAGGGGTAATAAGGTGTCAAGTCAAGACCACCACCAAACCACCACACTGGCCCCGCTTCAAAGTAGCGATAATTTAGATGAACTGTGGGCACGTAAGGATTGTGAGGATGTAACACCATTGAAGTGCCTGTGGCATAAAAGCCATGCCCTTCTGCTTCAGGGCGGTGGGCTAAAATTGAGGCTGGCAAATGGGAACCCCAAACTTCAGAAAAATTTACACCTGCTTGTTCAAATATTGCACCTTCGCGCAGCACGCGCGATCGCCCCCCACCTCCTTCTGGGCGTTCCCAACTATCTTCGAGAAATTTGCCTACACCATCAAGTTTTGTTAACCCTTGCGTAATTTCGTCTTGCAATTGTTTCATAAACTGACTGACCCTAATCTGAGCGTCAGTTGCTGGCAAAGACTTGGATAATTCTGCTGCTACAGTTGGTATTTGCGAGTTGGTCAACATAGATTCCCGAACCTAAATTACAATTTCCAGAAAGCCACAAATTTCTCATCTTAAAATTTGGGGGAAACACGCATCAACAATCAAGCTCTATTTGCCCAACCCGCTTTTTTCTTACTGGTTAAGCATTTATACGATTGAAGGGCATCACTAGAGTTATTTTCCCTCAAATGCGTATAGGCTTGTATATTGACTGAGTTTTTTTTTGAAATTTTTAATTGGAATATTCTGCTATAAACACTAGACTTGAGTCTGTAACCTTAAGTTATCAAGGGTTTGACTGGTCTGATCACAACTTCTTTGCCATATTACTATGTTTGCTGTTGGCGGCTGCACCGAATTGAGGCTTGCTATGTTTAGGGCATTTTTGAGAAAGTTTTAAATTAGGAACTGAGTGTAGTTGCCCACCATACTAGAGTTCCCAGAAAGTGTTTAGCGAGGAGGATGAGAAAAATGCAAGATTGGTTATCCAAATTCATCCACCGCAAACGTCGTCGATTTTGCGCTTCTCTGGTACGGACGTATCGAGAGATTAGTTCTGCCTCTGTAGATGAACTGTGGCAAAAAGTCGCTGACTTAACAGATGTTTCCTGGCATCCACTACTTAAGAGTACTAACGTGCCCTACGGATTAGTACCCAAACCAGGATTGATTTTTCACGCTGTAACACGCTTTTCGCCGATTCCCATCCGAATTTTTGTGGAGCGCGTCAACCATAGAGAGATGCTGAGTATCCGAGTGCTGGCGATTCCTGGGATAGAGGAACGGGTGACTTACCAAGTAGAGTCAACGGTTTGTGGTACTTGTTTATCTTATTCTGTAACGCTACGCGGTTGGTTATCACCCCTCATTTGGTCTTTATCCCGTCCTTATACAGACCGCGTAGCACGGTCTTTAGTTGAAGCAGTAGAAAAGACGGCATTACCAACGGTATCTGGTAAGAAAAAATCCCTTAATGACAGTTGTTTTGATTTTTAGCAATGGGGACTGGAGTTAGGGTAGAGGTTACAGGTTATCACCTGTAACCTATTACCTTCTTATATTTCTAATCCCTAAAGAAAGTTAAGATTCTATTAGGTGATAATGCAATTTACTAAGTTTTATTACGGCAGTGACAGTGAAAACACTAAGCTGACCTTGCTTAAGAAAGCATTCAGTTAATAGCTAAGATGTTCGCCACGATTGTATCTTTTCATTTTGAATTTTAAATTTTTATGTACGATGTTCTTGATTCCCGCTCTGTCTTAGAAGTGTTGCGACCAGTGGAAGACCCAGAACTCCGCAAAAGTCTGGTGGAACTGAATATGATTCGCAACGTCAAAATTGACGGTGGCAAGGTGAGTTTCACTTTGGTATTGACCACTCCTGCCTGTCCTTTACGGGAATTTATTGTCGAAGACTGTAAGAAAGCTGTCAAAAAGCTACCAGGTGTTACAGATATCAGCATAGAAGTGACGGCAGAAACACCACAACAAAAAAGTTTACCCGATCGCACTGGCATTTCTGGGGTGAAAAATATCATTGCTGTTTCCAGTGGCAAAGGTGGCGTTGGTAAAAGTACGGTGGCGGTAAATGTAGCAGTAGCCCTAGCCCAAACTGGGGCGAAAGTCGGCTTGCTAGATGCTGATATCTACGGCCCCAATGACCCTACCATGCTGGGTCTAGCTGATGCCCAAATTGCTGTGCGCTCAACCCAAACAGGTGATATTTTGGAACCTGCTTTTAATCACGGCGTCAAGTTAGTTTCAATGGGCTTTTTGATTGACCGAGATCAACCAGTAATTTGGCGGGGGCCTATGCTCAATGGTGTAATTCGCCAGTTTCTCTATCAAGTTGAATGGGGAGAACTGGACTATTTAATTGTAGATATGCCACCGGGAACCGGAGATGCTCAGTTAACTTTAACCCAAGCAGTGCCAATGGCAGGGGCAGTAATTGTCACCACGCCGCAAACTGTAGCTTTGTTAGATTCTCGCAAGGGATTGCGGATGTTCCAGCAGATGAATATCCCGATATTGGGGATCGTGGAAAATATGAGCTATTTTATTCCCCCAGATATGCCAGATAAGCAGTATGACATCTTTGGTTCTGGTGGTGGCTCCAAAACAGCCGCCGAATTGGGAGTGCCGTTGTTGGGGTGCGTGCCACTAGAGATTTGTACACGAGTTGGCGGTGACAGTGGTGTGCCGATAGTCGTTGGTGATCCAGATTCAGCTTCCGCAAAAGCATTAACAGCGATCGCTCTTACCATTGCTGGTAAAGTATCAGTTGCTGCTTTAACATAATAAATTGGGGCATGGGGCATAGGGCATGGGGCATGGGGTAGGAGGGAAGAAGAACTATTGATTATTGCCCAATTCCCAATTCCCAATTCCCAATGCCCAATACCCAATTCCCAATTCCCAATGCCCAATTCTTAAAATGTTGTTAAAACGATCGCTCCCCAAAATTCGCTGGAAGTCTTGGGTTAAGCCCTGGCAGTATATAGATTGGCTACTATTTTGTTTGCCGATAGCTCTCAGCACATTTGGCGGCATCATGATCCTCAGTACGGAACTGAAGCAGCCAGTAACTGACTGGTGGTGGCACTGGTTGGTATCGGGTATCGGCGTGCTTATAGCCCTGTTTTTATCTCGCATCCGTTATGAAATCTTGATGCAGTGGCACTGGGTAACTTATGCACTAACGAACTTCAGTTTAATTGCTGTGATGATTGCTGGTACTAGCGCCAAAGGAGCGCAACGGTGGATTAGTATCGCCGGCTTTAACGTGCAACCTTCAGAATTTGCCAAAGTCGGCATGATCATCACCTTAGCAGCTTTGCTACACAGGCGGACTGCTTCTAGCCTCGAAGGTGTTTTCCGCGTTCTGGCAATCACCGCCATACCTTGGGGATTAGTATTTTTGCAGCCAGATTTAGCAACATCACTGGTATTTGGGGCGATCGTCTTAGGAATGCTTTACTGGGCGAATGCCAACCCAGGCTGGTTAATTCTGATGATTTCTCCTGTGGTTGCCGCCATTTTATTTAGTATATCTTGGCCCTTAGCAGAGCCGATAGTTTTATTTAAAGAACTATCTTTTGGCCCATTAGGGCTAATTTGGTCAGTTGCTATGGCTATTCTTGGCTGGCTAACTCTCCCCTGGCGTCGATTTGGTTTCAGTGCTATTAGTGCGTGGACTCTCAATATACTGGGTGGTGAATTAGGAGTCTTCGCCTGGAACCATATTTTGAAACCCTATCAAAAAGCTCGGCTAACTGTATTCATGGATCCCGATCACGATCCTCTCGGCGCTGGGTATCACCTAATCCAATCTCGCATTGCCATCGGTGCTGGTGAAATTTGGGGATGGGGTTTGTTTAAGGGGCCAATGACGCAACTGAATTTCGTACCGGAACAGCATACTGATTTTATTTTCTCCGCAGTGGGCGAAGAATTCGGTTTTGTTGGTTGTTTGGTAGTATTGTTTGTCTTCTGTTTAATTTGCTTGCGTCTACTGCATGTTGCCCAAACCGCCAAAGACAACTTTGGTTCCTTGTTGGCTATTGGCGTTTTGTCCATGATCCTGTTTCAGCTAATTGTGAATGTTGGCATGACTGTAGGTTTAGCGCCTGTAGCAGGAATTCCCCTACCTTGGATGAGTTATGGGCGTTCTGCTATGCTGACCAACTTTATTTCCTTGGGAATAGTAGAATCGGTAGCAAATTTTCGACAAAGACAGAAGTATTATTGATTCGTCATTTGTCATTGGTCATTAGTCATTTGTAAGAACCAAGGATAAATGACTAATCACAAGTATTAAACTATTAAAAGGAAACAAGCGAGGCTAAAAACATGATTCTGCCTGGAGCAACTGTTCGCGTCAAGAATCCCGCAGATACCTATTATCGCTACGAAGGACTCGTGCAACGACTCAGTGATGGCAAGGTAGCCGTATTATTTGAAGGTGGTAACTGGGATAAATTAGTTACCTTCCGCCTGAGCGAATTGGAACTCGTAGAAACCACCGCCGGACGTAAAAAAGCCAAATAAGATTAGTCATTAGTCATTTGTCCTTTGTCATTTGGCAAAAACTAATGACTAATGACTAATGACCAATGACTAAATTACTATGCGCCTTCCTTTACCACAGTTTGCTACTGGCGATCGCCATCCCAATCACATTGCAGAGGTGATTGAAACTACTAGTACCGAATTTTTAGCCCAGTGTCTCGAACCAAAAGATTTGAGCTTTCCCTCGATGCCACCTTTTGCTAGTTGGGTCTGTTCTGTGGATGAAGAATCGGGTAATCAAGTTTATGCTGTGGTGTATTATGCCACGACTATGCCCATAGATTCTGTACACCGGGCTAGGGCTTTGGGGTTGTCCTTGCAAGACTTACGCGAAGAACAACCCCAGATATTTGCCATGCTCAGAACTGAATTCCGGGCTGCGATCGTGGGATTTGAGCTGTCTTCGGAAAATCGAAGTTATAACCAAACAATATATCAGTATCTACCACCCCGTCCCCCGCAAATTCATCAAGCTGTTTATCAGTGCGAACCAGAAGCAATCATTAAATTCACTGAAGAACTAGATTTTTTGCGGACACTGCTTTGTATTAACGGTGCACCAGTAGAGTCTTTGACCGCAGCTGCCATTCGAGATGTGTACCAGTTACGCAAAGCTGACCGAGAATGGCTAATTAAAGCTGGACGTAGTTTAAGTGTGCTACTTAAAGACGACTACGATCGCTTGCGATTCATTTTGAGTCAAATCCACCCGTAGGTAGTTAGTTCTGAGACAATTAAATAGTTAGCGTAATTTAAGATTTTTGATTTTTCGTCAGGTGGCTTCTGCATTTCTCGATCAGGCGATCGCCCCCAAGGTAATCGCAGTTTTACCATAGCCCCTTCAATTCCTACCTATGGAACTCATATCACAAGTTCTTGCTCTGGAGCCAACTTCCCAAGTTCTGGGCAAGGAACCAATTGTTCCCTTTGCTATTTTGCTAGTGGTCATCTTAGTTATACCCATAATATTTGAACGGCTAAGATTACCAGGATTAGTGGGTTTGGTGATCTGTGGGCTAGTACTTGGGCCATCAGGCTGGAATCTATTTCAGTCTGACTCGCCGATGATTAATCTACTATCAGATATTGGGTTAATTTACTTGCTGTTTATCGCTGGACTAGAAGTTGATCTAGAACAGTTTCGCCGCCGGAAAAGTCGTGCCTTCGGGTTTGCTAGCTTAACTTTCAGTGTACCCCTGGTAATCGGAACCTTAATAGGTCTGATTTTAGGCTATGGCTGGAATACTTCGATCTTAATTGGCTCTTTATTCGCTTCCCATACCCTTTTGGCATATCCGATTATCAGTCGTTTGGGAGTGGTAAACAACGAAGCCGTTACCGTCACCATTGGAGCTACGATTTTTACAGATGTTGGCGCACTACTGATATTAGCTGTTTGTGTAGCCGTCGCTCATGCTGGAGCATTCAGCTTTGCTAAACTACTCACTTTGTCAGGTTGGTTAATTATCTACTCTGTTGCTGTTGTAACAGGCTTTGATTGGGCAGGTAAAGAATTTTTCCGGCGGTCTGGAGACGATGAGGGAAACCAATTTTTATTTGTATTGCTTTGCGTGTTTCTTGCCGCTGTCGGTGCCCAATTAATCGGAGTAGAAAAAATTGTTGGAGCCTTTTTAGCAGGTTTAGCGGTAAATAGTGCCGTCGCTTCAGGACCTGTCAAAGAAAAGGTGATGTTCGTTGGTAGCGTGCTGTTCATTCCTATTTTCTTTGTTTACCTTGGCTTATTGATTAATTTGCGTGCTGTCAGCAACTTCTTCTCGTTGAATCTAACCCTATTTATTGTAATTAGTTTATTTGCAAGCAAATTTATCGCCGCTTTTTTAGGTAAATTAATTTACCGCTATAACTGGCAAGAAATGTTAATGATGTGGTCGCTGAGTGTACCCCAAGTGGGTGCGACCTTAGCGGCAACATTAGTAGGATATCGGGCGGAGTTATTACCGATAGGGGTATTAAATAGTGTTGTTCTCTTAATGCTAGTGACATCAACTGTAGGACCGTTGATTACTAGTCGTCTTGCTGTTGGTTTAGCTTCATCATCTGTTGAAGAGCAGAGAATTACAACACCGTCATATCAAAAAGTAGAGAAACAAGACACTGATTTTACTATAGTTGTACCTGTTTATAATCCGCAAACTCAGCAATATTTGATTGAAATGGCGGCATTATTAGCACGTCAGGAAAATGGTAGGATTATACCATTAGCGATCGCTACTGCTGCGGCTCACATGGATGCACCGCAGTTAGAAATTTCTCTGCAACGCAGCGAACGGTTACTTTCCAAAGCCACCGCTCAAAGTCGAGTATTGAGCGTAGAAGCAGAACCATTACTGCGAATTGATGATGCCTTTGCTCAGGGTATCAGCAGAGCTGCTCGCGAACAAAAAGCTAGTTTAATTGTCATGGGTTGGGGTAAACGCACTGGGCTGAGAGCGCGTTTATTTGGTAATGTGATTGACAGCGTTCTCTGGGCATCTCATTGTCCGGTAGCGGTGACACGTTTAGTAGAATCACCGAGAAAAATTCAGCGAATTTTAGTGCCATTAGAAAATCTGATGACACCATCATTGCACCCCGTTCAATTTGCGATCGCCTTAGCAGAAGCAAATCAAGCGCAAGTTACCGTGTTGAGTGTATGCGATCGCCGCACTAGTTCCAGTAAAATCGCTTCTAGGCGATCGCAACTTGGCTTATTAGTATCTAAATTAGCTTTGCCCAATCCCCCAGAAGTTCAAATCATTGCCCATGAAAACGTTGCCCAAGCAATTTTGCAGGCAGCGCGATTATATGATTTAGTCGTGTTACCTTTTATACGTAATCGCACAAGTCCCGGTGGATTAGCCATTAGCGATGTCACCACCCAGTTAGCGAGGCAACTTACCTGCTCTATCGTCATGCTTGGCGAACCAGAACGCAATCTTACAGCAGTTCTGCCGACAGCAGTTCCCAATACTACAGCGGTAATTGGTAACGCGGCAATTGGTAATGGGTAATTGGGCATTGCTCATGAGGGGGAAAGGGACTCATGGGAAAGGGAAAAATTTTTATTCCATTACCGATTACCGATTACCCATTACCCATTCCCCCTTCCCCATTTTCCTGTTTCAAAACTTTATATTTTTAAAGATTTTGTAAAGTATAGCCCAAAAGCCCAGATTAGGCTATGAATGTTTGTTATTTTGCTAAGTGAATTGTGAAGTAATCAAGTGCTTGATTGCATCTAGAACTAAATCGCAATCCTAAAAATACTTTTTTAGTTACCCGTGGAAGTGCTCTATTTTTGTTATCAGGCTGGGTACTCTAAAAACAGGCGCGATAGCGTTCGCGCTGCGGCGTTGGCGCGTGCCTCTCCGTAAGGAGAAGCGCCGATCCCACTTTGCAAGCCCTATGTAAGTAACTGGTAAATTATGAGAATTTTGGTGACAGGCGGTGCTGGGTTTCTTGGTTCCCATCTGATCGACAGACTAATGGCTGAGGGGCATGAAGTTATCTGTTTAGATAACTTCTACACAGGTAATAAAGAAAACATCCTCAAATGGATGAATCATCCATACTTTGAACTCATCCGCCACGACATCACCGAACCAATTCGGTTAGAAGTGGATCAAATTTATCATCTGGCTTGTCCTGCTTCCCCAGTACATTATCAGTACAATCCAGTCAAAACAGTCAAAACCAACGTGATGGGGACGATGAATATGCTGGGGTTGGCTAAACGTGTCAAAGCACGATTTTTCTTAGCTTCAACTAGCGAAGTGTACGGAGATCCAGAAGTTCATCCGCAAACTGAAGAATATAGAGGTAGCGTCAATCCCATCGGGCTGCGTTCATGTTACGACGAAGGCAAACGAATTGCCGAAACTTTGGCATTTGACTACTACAGACAAAATAAAGTTGATATTAGGGTTGTCCGTATTTTCAACACCTATGGTCCTCGGATGTTAGAAAATGATGGTCGGGTAGTAAGTAACTTTATCGTTCAGGCTTTGCGGGGCGAACCTTTGACAATATATGGAGATGGTTCCCAAACCCGTAGTTTCTGCTACGTTTCCGACTTGATCGAAGGATTTTTACGGTTGATGAAGAGTGACTACGTAGGTCCAGTAAATATAGGCAATCCTGGTGAATATACCATTTTAGAATTAGCCCAAGCCGTGCAAACCCTGATAAATCCGGATGCACAGATAAAATTTGAGCCTCTGCCTTCTGACGATCCGCGTCGGCGCCGTCCCGATATTACCAAAGCAAAAACTTTGTTAAATTGGGAACCTACCGTTCCTCTGCAAGAGGGGTTAAAACTGACAGTAGAAGATTTCCGCGATCGCATCAAAGGTAATCAACAGTCAATGGTCAACAGTCAATAGTCAAAAAACTATCGATTGTGGACTATGGACTACGGACTTTTGACTGCGGAAAACTTCTCTTTGACGACTAACCCCAAAAAAGCAAGGAATTAAAAAAATGCGTGTTTGTGTAATTGGTACTGGCTACGTTGGTTTGGTGACAGGTGCTTGCTTGGCTCATATTGGACATAGTGTAATTTGTGTAGACAACAACGAAGAAAAAGTCAAGTTAATGAAGTCTGGGCAATCGCCAATTTTCGAGCCTGGACTCTCGGAAATTATGCAGTCTGCCATTCAATCGGGTAATATTGAGTTCACCAGCGACATCAGTGCAGGCGTTTCTCACGGGGAAATTTTGTTTATTGCTGTGGGAACACCACCTTTACCCACTGGTGAAAGTGATACCCGTTATGTTGAGGCTGTAGCCCGTAGTATTGGCGCAAATCTTAACGGTGGTTATAAGGTCATCGTCAACAAATCTACAGTGCCCATTGGCTCAGGTGACTGGGTGCGGATGCTTGTTATGGATGGTATCGCTGAACGCCAAAAAACACTAGTTCCCGCAGGTGGAGCTGCAAGTGAAGAGAAATTGCCTGAATCTACATCTCAGTTTGATGTACTCAGCAATCCAGAGTTTTTGCGCGAAGGTTCGGCAGTGTACGACACCTTTAACCCCGATCGCATTGTCTTGGGTGGTAACTCTCCAAGAGCGATCGGCATGATGAAAGAATTGTATTCCCCAATTGTCGAGCGCAACTTTGCTGAAGATAAATCTTTACCTCAAGTGCCTGTATTGGCAACAGATTTAAGCTCGGCAGAAATGATTAAATATGCTGCTAATGCTTTTTTGGCAACCAAGATTAGTTTTATTAACGAAGTTGCGAATATTTGCGATCGCGTGGGTGCTGATATTACCCAAGTAGCAAAAGGCATCGGTTTAGATTCTCGGATTGGTAACAAATTCTTGCAAGCTGGTATCGGCTGGGGTGGTTCCT
>Ga0136635_10000554_pt1 | contig 10536 bp, 12 predicted proteins | sample AntDrymeUQ852106_2_FD_105495 | JGI IMG/M metagenome (GOLD analysis project Ga0136635, IMG submission 105495) | Polar desert sand microbial communities from Dry Valleys, Antarctica - metaG UQ85 (21.06) | ecosystem: Environmental > Terrestrial > Soil > Desert | place: Antarctica: Dry Valley... | reverse complement strand
TTGTCTAAATAAAAGAGCGCAAACAACACATGACGACAACATCAACCCCAACCCGTGGACAAATTCAAAGAACACTCGCACAGCGTATCCAAGCTTTGTACCGTGACCAACTAGGACATCAGCCGAGTAAAGTTACCTGTCAGTTATCGGATAGCAGTCTTACCATCATCCTGGAAAATTCCATCACTCAACCAGAGCAGTTACTAGCGCAAACCGGTCGTCAAGAACTCGCAGAACAAGTACGCTCTGATTTAGATGAAGCAATTCAACCTCAACTCAAAACACTAATTGAAGATATATTAAATGTCGAGGTAGTTGAACTACTTAGCGATGCTACGCTAGAGACAGGACGCACAGGAATTATAGCTTTACTTACAGATACCCCAAATGTTCGCAATTCCCCTTTAGCTTCCAAGATTAAAAAAAAGACAACAGATAAAAGCGATAGTGAAACATCTGCTGAATAAACTACTGTTGGTGTAGGTCAAAGGCAGATTCCGGATTTAGCTTTTTACCCAAGACCCGGCAAATCAGCGCTTCCAGGTCTGAAATCATGTAAGGCTTGCTGATATAATCATCAAAGCCTGCCATGAGGATGCGTTCTCGTTCCTCCGGGCTTGCTAGTGCTGTAACTGCTATCACCGGAATATGCCAAGTTAGCGGTTCTTTTTTTAGATAACGTACTACATCGATACCACTCAAACCAGGTAACAAAATATCCATCAGTATCAAGTCTGGTTGATACTCTTTCGCTACAAGTAGCGTTGAATAACTGTCTGTTTGACAAATGAGTTTACAACCAAGTGACTCTAGGGTATAGCGAATCAACAGTAAATTATCATCGTTGTCTTCCACCGCCAAAATTAAAGGCTGCGGATAATTGGGCTTCTTTTCTTCAGTAATGAAAGAACGTGCCAAATCCATATCTTCTCCAGAAGATTATATTAATGTTCATCGTAGTTATAACAGACAACAGCGGAGGCACTCGTGATGAGCGATCGCACGCTCATTCGGTGAATGGCTCTTGTTTCGACCTTCAAAGCTGATAATCTTTGCTCACTCAACACCTGCACTCTTGAAAGAATATATCTAACTAACAAAGCGATCGGACACTTCTTGATTATATGAGAAAATTGTAAATTATGATAGCAATATCGTGAGTAAACCCTAACAAAATTAATTATAATTTAACATAATAACACTTTATTACATTTTTCTCAAAGAAAATTAACAACCCCAGAATAACCAGATTAGCGTACTTTGTATTAAGGACTTTAGTCCTTATTTTTCAGTTTATCAGCTTGGAAAAATTACCATCTACCCCCTTGACATCTATGTAGTATGTTTGTAGTATAAAACTAGCGAGAAACAAAAGCCACTCTTTCTGGTTAGCGAACGCAGATATGCTGTAGTTCACAGTAATGCTGTCGTAATACTTGCAGAAATGGGGCAAGATGACTTAGCTAATAAACTAGAAAATATCAAAGTAACAATTATTCGTCCCCGAATTGAAAAACGTCTGATATTCAAGCTAGCTGGAAATAAAAGTGAAAAAGGACAAATATTTCGTCTAGTTAAAGCGATCGCATCTTTATATATTCATAACATAAAATTTAAGACATGTGATTTGAAATAACAACATTTCCGCTCATAAGTCTTAAATTGAAGTAAATTTATTTAATTTATTCTTTCCATAACACCCTTTTAAAAAAGAGGTGAACCATGAGCATATTTAAAGTTGAAGTAGTCAAAATAAGCAGCGTTAATCCTCACCCCAATGCTGATAGGTTAGATATTGCTATGGTTGAAAATATGGCGTATCAAGTTATCACCGCAAAAGGTAACTTCAAGATTGGAGATTTAGCATTTTACTTTCCGATTGATAGCGTAATTCCATCTTCGTTTATCGATGAATTTGGCATTCGCAACTACTACTGTAAAAAACTGCGTGCTGCTAAACTGAGAGGAATTTTTTCTGAAGGTTTGCTCATTCCAGTAGGTGATAACTTTACAGGAAACGTCGGAGATGATTACACCGAATATTTTGGTGTAACTAAATACGAATATCCAATTCCTCGCGGCATGAGTGGGGAAATGGAAAGCCCGATTGGACACTACAAATTCCCCAGTCCAGAGAATTTAAAGCGTTACAAAGATGTGTTAATTGAAGGTGAAGAAATAGTAGTCACAGAGAAGTTACACGGAACTAACTTCACCGTCTTAGTTGATGCCGAAGGCATCACAAAAATTGGCAGTCACAATTACTTTTGGAAAAACAGCGAAGCGAATAAAACTCTGGTTTACATCAGAGCATACAACGAAAATGAAGCTTTGCATAAACTGCCACCAAGTACTCAGGTTTTTGGGGAAATCTACGGTGTACAAGATATTAAATACGGCTTGAACAATGGGAAAATTCAAATTGCTTTATTTGCTGTACGTCGCGATGGAAAATTCCTAAATTACAGTGATTTTGTAGATTTTTGTGAAGAATTTAATTTACCGAGAGTGCCTTTACTTTATATTGGTGGTTACACTTGGCAGGCGGTGTCTCAGTTCAATAATGCTGATAGTGTCACAAGTCCAACTTGCATGATGGAAGGTGTTGTTGTGCAACCAATAGTTGAGAGAACGCATCCGGAAATAGGTAGAGTAGTGCTGAAATTAATAAGCGATCGCTATCTACTTCGTCAAGATGGAACTGAACTACATTAATAATAAATATAGCAGTCCTATTTGATTTGTGAAAAAGACTTTAATTAACGAACCGCAGAGAACGCAGAGGACACAGAGGAAAGATTCATAGAGAAATTTTTACGCTCTTATTTGGGATTGCTATACCAGGTTAATATTGCTTGAAGAATCACTATAATTAGAAAGTGATAAACTAGAACTTGGCGATATACCTGTGCTGTTGTAATCACAAATCAACAAAAATCACTTAAAATTGAACTGCTTGCGTGCCCGGTGGAGCCGCGTATCTTACATACAGAAGCGGGTCAGTGCCCAAAACCTGCAAGGTAAGCTTATAAGTAGCTATCCTTGTTCATAGTGTGTAACAACTCCCTTGCGGAGTTTTTTCTTCTGTGATGGACAATGAAAGTGGCAACTTGCACTTCCTGTAGTTTATAGTACAATAAAACTTTTTTTCCATCTCCTACATTACAACAGAACAACTCAACCACTGCCGCAGAACTGAAAATATGGATTTTGATTATTTTAGACAAAATGAAGGCGCTCCAACAAATAACAATCGTCAAAGCTTACTTGCTAGCGGTTGGCGACCATTTAACCGAGAGTTTGACTGGGGATTTTTGTGGCATCTGTTGTCTACTGACGCAGGGGAATTAACTCAAAAAAGTTTTAATTTAGCAAGTAATATTGCTGATAATTTGGGACGGACTAATTATGCTTGGTGGGCTAATATACTAAATGTCGTTTCTGATAATACTCGCTACGAAATAGAGAAGCTTTGGAATTACATCACACCTGAACCTAACTCACCAGATCATCGCTATAAAGATGTTTTAAGTACAGAAACACCGATTGTTCAATTTGTTAGCCGCAACAGTATCCCCATTGATTACGTTCTGAACAGACTTCAAGAAATTACTGTATTAAGAGTTTTAGAATTATTGGGTCGTCCGGATATTATTACTCAATATTATTTAGAACGAGATTTTTATTTTCCGGTGGAACGATTTGCTAACTGGGAACGCCTAGATGTGATAAATACAGTTTATGCTTACTGGTCTAAGCACGACGTTTGGCTGCAAATTGACCCTTATGATCGCGGCAGACGCCAATATACTTTAATGGCAAGAAGTTTAACGCCATTAATTAATAAAGCAACTTTCGACTTAGCAATGATGCTGAGTGGATATCAAAGTCGTGTGGGTAAGGTTCACAGTCAATTTCCCATTCGCACTTTTCCTTCCGATATCCAAAGTTTTACCGATTCAGTACAGCAAGCGGTTCTCAATCAAAAGCAGCTAGCAGTTTTAATACATGGTGAACCAGGTACAGGTAAAACCGCATGGACGCAAGCTGTAGCCAAAGAAACTCTTGTGACTTTAGGATATGTGATTTTCATTTTAGATCACGATGCGATCGCTAACTTTGTCCCACCCACATACTTAGAAAGAATTTGTATTATTATCAACGAAGCTGATAACTTAGCACAAGACCGTGCCAGCGAAGTAGCGCAATACAATAACAAAACGGAACACATTCTCAGTTTGCTGGATGGCACATTATACCAAAGTGTAATTGACGAATCTGGTATTCAAATGCAACAGCGTTTGGTTATTTTGATGACTTGCAACACAACTGAAAGATTAGACCCCGCAATGTTACGTAAAGGCAGGATAGATTTGATGTATAAATTTGAGCAAAAATTTGTTTAAGCCTGATAAACAAAGCCTTAAATAATATTAATTATCAGGAATTTGTCCTAGATGTCTTGTAGATAATCTCCAAGCGTACTGATTATCATGCCACAACCAGGGGAATAAATAACCGTGAAAATCCAACAATTGATTACAGAAGCACTTAGCCTTCCTAATAATGCGATCGCTTACCATGTCAGTCAAGAGTTAGCAGCAATTTATCCGAAAAAAGCACTGTTGGAAGGTAGCGATTCTACCTTTAATTTAGAGAAGTATGCAGAAGCAAATTTTTGCACTATTCAACAGGAAACCTCCATCCATAACCAGATTATCACTGCTTGGGATGGAATGGAAAATAAAATTTACAATTACACCGAAAACGCTAACTTTGAGGTGACATGGCAAGAACACAAATTCGATATACTTTTAATGAGTTGGCAGGAAGGTTATTGTAAAACTCGCTATTACTGGATTTTGGCTGATAGCAAAGAAGTTGCTGAAAGCTTTTTTACTGCCGTTTGTGATTGGAATTCAGAAATACGCGACGAAGTTTTAGTATTTGAAGATGGTTACTGGGCAAAAAATCCAGACCTTTTTCAAGCAATTCAAAGCGCAACTTTTGAGAATCTCATCTTACATGGTACTCTCAAAAAAGACATTCAAGACGACTTGACAAACTTCTTTGCATCTCGCGAAACTTACGCAGCTTATAATGTTCCTTGGAAGCGAGGAATTTTGTTCATCGGTTCCCCAGGAAATGGCAAAACGCACACAGTAAAAGCATTAATTAATAAAATGCAGCAACCTTGCTTGTACGTTAAAAGCTTTAAATCAGAGTATGATACTGATAGCGAAAACATCCGTAAAGTCTTCAAACAAGCACGACAATCTGCTCCCTGTATTTTGGTTTTAGAAGATATTGATTCTCTCTTAACTGACGAAAATCGCTCTTTCTTTTTGAATGAACTTGATGGTTTCGCGTACAATGAGGGAATTGTCACTCTTGCGACAACTAATCATCCTGAAAGATTAGATTCAGCAATTCGCGATCGCCCCAGTCGTTTTGACCGCAAGTATCATTTTGAACTGCCAGATATCACAGTACGACAAGCTTACATAGAATTTTGGAACAATCGCCTGCAAACTGCAATGCATCTATCTGAAGATGTTTTAAATCAGATAGTTACAATGACAGATGGCTTTTCTTTTGCTTACTTAAAAGAACTATTTCTCTCATCTATGATTCGCTGGATGGGAACAATGGAAGGTGGAGCGATGGAAAAAATTATCATTTCTCAAGTTGCTATTTTGCGAGAACAAATGAGTAGTAGTACTGGCAACTCAAATTTGGGTAATTGAAATGAAAGTCTATCGATATCAGGATGCAAATCAATTTTATGACCGGGTGAAAGATTACTTGCTAAAAGATGAAGCACTTCATAACGTGCAGCTTGCACTTTGCCACAGCTTGATTCACAATCCCGGAGGCTTCGACGAAAAGCCACTTTTAGCAACCGTGGAAGCTGAGGGAGATATCCTTGCAGTAGCAATGAGAACACCATCCCGGAACTTGCTATTGTCCAAGATACAGGATTTTGGGGCAATAGAGGCGATCGCTCAAGACTTACACCTCACAGAAAAATCATTACCGGGAGTCAATGCTTCCACAGCTGAAGCAAAAGCCTTTGCAGAAACTTGGCGATCGCTTACCAGTCAATCCTACGAAATAAAAATGGCGATGCGTGCTTTTCAATTGAAGCAGGTTCAGAAGATTTCTCAAGCAACGGGTGAATTACGTCAAGCGACTGAGCGCGATCGCGAATTGCTTAACAATTGGTTTGAAGCTTTTGTGGTGGAAGCTTTGGGTATTGCTGCGACAAATACAGAACGCGCTGTAGATCGTCATTTACAGCGAGCTACTGCTTACCTTTGGGAGGATGAAACCCCTGTTTCAATGGCTTGTCATGTTAGGATAACGCCTAACGGTGCGGGAATTAGTATAGTGTACACACCGCCAGAACACCGTGGCAAGGGTTACGCTAGTTCTTGTGTAGCAGCTTTGAGCCAGACTTTACTATCTCGTGGACACAAATACTGCTTTTTGTTAACCGACTTGGCAAACCCGACTTCTAACCATATTTATCAAGCGATCGGTTATCAACCGGTAGGAGATTTGTATGATTATTCTTTTATAGAAAACAATGCCATTGATGTCCCAGCATAATTCTATCACAATAACTGACGTACAAGCAGCTACAAAACGTCTTTATGGTATTGCCCATCGTACCCCAGTTCTAACTTCCAGAACTGTTAATCAACGCATCAATAGCCAAGTTTTTTTCAAATGCGAAAATTTTCAACGTACTGGATCTTTTAAATTTAGAGGTGCATATAATGCGCTGTCGCAACTATCGGAAACACAAAAACAAAAAGGTGTTTTGACATTTTCATCCGGGAATCATGCTCAAGCGATCGCCTTAGCTGGACAATTATTAAATATTCCCACCACTATCGTAATGCCTGATGATGCACCCGCAGTCAAACAATCTGCCACACGCGGTTATGGTGGTGAGGTAATTTTATATAATCGACAGCAAACAAACAGAGAAGAATTAGCCCAAACTATACTACAACAAAGAGGTTTAACACTGATTCCTCCTTACGACCATCCTGATATAATTGCCGGACAAGGTACAACAGCTTTAGAACTGATTAAAGAAGTTGGTGAATTAGACTTGCTATTAGTTTGTTGTGGGGGTGGTGGATTACTTTCCGGTTGTGCGATCGCATCCAAAGCACTTTCACCAAATTGTCAAGTAATTGGTGTAGAACCACAACTAGCCGACGATGCTACACGCTCATTTCATAGCAAAATCCTACACACTGTAAACAATCCTAATACCATTGCTGACGGTGCGCGTACTCCCAGCTTAGGTAAAATAACTTTCCCGTTAGTGCTGCATTATGTTGATGATATGGTGACGGTATCTGAAGAAGCAATTCTTCGCACGATGTTTTTCTTATGGTCCCGTTTGAAAATTGTCGTTGAACCTACCGGAGTGTTAGCAGCAGCAGCTTTATTAGAAAGTGTGGTGACAGCATCAGAGGCGAAAATTGGTGTCATCATCAGCGGTGGAAATGTCGATTTAGCGCAAGTTGGTAAACTGTTTTCTAGTGAATTTGAACATATATGAGACTTATATTTTGCTCAGATCCCCTGCAAGTCAAAGTGCCGGATTCATTGTTTCAGCATGAAGTCAATGTTGCACAAAGTCTGGGAATTGAATACGATTTAATTAACTATGAAGCTTTAGTTGATAGCAACAATCCTTTGAAGAGTGTAGGTAGGGTAAGGTCACAGTCTAACTCAACATTAGCATTATATAGAGGCTGGATGTTACATCCTGTCCAATACAAGCTGTTATTTGATGCCCTGGCTAAATTAGGAATTGATTTAATCAATGACCCTTCTGCTTACAAGCATTGTCACTATCTTCCAGAGTCATATTCAGTCATCCATTCTTATACCCCTAAGACTGTCTGGACTAAAACAACAGGAGATATATCTATTGATGAAATAATAAAGCTATTAAGTCCATTTGGTTCTCGACCTGTTGTCGTCAAAGATTTTGTCAAGTCTCGAAAACACGAATGGCAAGAAGCTTGTTATATTCCATCTGCATCTGATAAAAATTTGGTGGAACGTATAGTTAGCCGCTTTATAGAACTACAAGGAAATCAGCTTACTGAAGGACTAGTTTTTCGAGAATTTGTTGAGTTTGAACCACTGAGTAAACATTCAAAAAGTGGGATGCCCTTGACGAAGGAATTTCGTATTTTCTTTCTGGATCATAAACCGATTTATACAGTTGAATATTGGGAAGAAGGAGACTACCAAGGAATCTTGCCTCCAATTCATGAATTTGCTGAGGTAGCAAAAAAGGTGCAGAGCCGCTTCTTTACAATGGATGTAGCAAAGCGCCTTGATGGTGACTGGATGATTATCGAGCTTGGCGATGGTCAAGTAGCAGGTTTACCTGATAATGCTGATGTTCTCTGCTTTTACAAGGCAATTGTAAATCAGCTAACTACATAACATTGTTTTGTAATTTTGATATTAAAACCATATCTGCACTTTTTTTCGCATGATAATTGTCTTCAACAATATCAAATACAACGCTTATTTATGGACAATTCTCGTCTCGTCAAAATCAGCAAATATCTCAGCAAACATTTACGACATCAACCAGAAAGAATTGGCATTACCCTTTCTCCTGGTGGTTGGGTTGCTGTCAATGAACTATTAACAGCTTGCAAAAAATATCAGTTTCCCATCAGCCGTGAGGAACTAGATTTAGTTGTCGCATACAATGATAAACAACGCTTTTCCTTTGACTCTACAGGCACTCTAATTCGTGCTAACCAAGGACATAGTGTAGAAGTCGATTTGCAGTTAGAAGCTGTTGTTCCTCCTGATGTCCTTTATCACGGTACGGGACACAAAGCCGTTGAATCAATTCTGCAAACCGGACTTTGTAAAATGTCGCGCCATCATGTCCATCTTTCAGCCGATATTGTTACCGCGACAACTGTTGGTGCAAGGCACGGTAAACCGATAGTTTTTGCTGTAAATACTAAGGCAATGTATCAGGCAGGTTACGAGTTTTACTGTTCTGATAATAATGTTTGGTTAGTAGATAATGTACCACGAGAGTATCTACAAAAGATAAAAACACTTTAGTTTTCTTAACATCTATTAGTTATCTCTTACGATAGAAGAATAAGTTCATCATAATTGATAGAGTAATAGTAAGATTGTTGATGGACTAAAAAATGAACATTATTGCTTGGATTATTCTCGGTCTTATAGCCGGAGCGATCGCTAAAGCTATTTACCCCGGTCGTCAAGGCGGTGGTATCCTCACAACAATGATTTTAGGTATAATCGGCGCTTTTGTTGGGGGAACCATAGTTACTGTCTTACAGACAGGAACACTACAATTTACTGCCGCTACTCTCAGTATTCCTGGTCTAATTGTTGCTGTGCTTGGTGCTATGATTGCTATTTTCCTGTGGGGATTAATTGCTGGACGTACTAGTGCTTAGTTAAATGGCAATAATAATTGTGGTTAGAGCCAATTTATTAGGAACTAACCTATTACTATTTCAAGTATATAAAAATACTCCATTTGCTTAACGCTAGTGGAGTATTTAGTTATATATCCGGGTAAATATTAATAGCGATTGTTTTGCCTAAGCGCTAACTTCCCAGTGTATGAATGCTTGATTTACCTTACTTGAATATTTAGATTGTCAAATTTATCAAATTGTAGATACACCCTTTTTTCTGAGAACCCGAACTACTTTTTGGTATATTCACCCTAATATCTAATCTGGACAAGCCTGACTATTGTAAAGATTTTTTAAATTCATCTTTTATGTTTTCAGCGGTGTGAATAACTTGAGCCTCAGCTTGCTTTACTTTGCCTTCAGCCTTGTCTTCTGGATTGCCAGTCAATTCACCAAGAGCTTCTTGAACCTTACCTTCAATATTTTTCGCAGTTGCCTTGATTCTATTTTCAGCGCTCATATCTTTTACCTATTTTAATTATTATTTTGTAAGCTAATAACCTAATATATCGATATATAATTTATTTTACAACTATCAGTAGATAGACTTTTTATATAAACACTGCCTTTACTAGGATAGAAGTAATACTTGAATAAATAATTAAATAAAATTAATAAATGTAATAAAATTATGATTTGAGCAAATAAAAAAAAGAAGGAAAGTCTAGACGTGGCACTTAAGCAAAATAAAAATATCTGGACAGGTGAATTTAATGACATAATTAGGGGTGCGAGTGGAGGATTTTTGTTTGGCATTCCCTTGCTTTACACGATGGAAGTTTGGTGGATTGGTTCAGTAGCAAAACCACCAATGATGATGGTAGCGATCGCAGTAACATTTATTGTAGTTTTCTTACTCAATCAAACTGAAGGCTTTCGCAAACGCAGACGTGCAGCACAAGCTTATGACGCAGTATTTGATACTGTAGAAGCGATGGCGATCGGCATAGTTTGCTCTGCTTTTGTGCTCTTATTATTGCGACAACTCACACCAGAAACCGCTCTCAAAGAAGCTTTA
>Ga0136635_10000553_pt1 | contig 10553 bp, 8 predicted proteins | sample AntDrymeUQ852106_2_FD_105495 | JGI IMG/M metagenome (GOLD analysis project Ga0136635, IMG submission 105495) | Polar desert sand microbial communities from Dry Valleys, Antarctica - metaG UQ85 (21.06) | ecosystem: Environmental > Terrestrial > Soil > Desert | place: Antarctica: Dry Valley... | reverse complement strand
TACTGCCGCTGGATGTAGGAGCCTCGGACTCCCTCGGTGTGTCGGCCGCCGCATCCCTCGAGACGTGCGGTCCTCCAACCTGGCGCGGTACAGTTCATACCCACGTAGCGCTTCGCGACGGTCGCCAGCCCTATTCGCTGTTCTCGGGAGCAGACCGCGGCATCATGATGCTCTGGTGGAGACGTTGGCAGGAGGACGGAATCTTCTGCCTGCTGTACAGCGGGGAGGAGGTCATCTGCGAAATCGAGGGGCCCCGGGGCGCGGTCCTCTTTCCCCGCTCACAGTACTGACCCGGACACTGCTCGGCTGCGCCGGCCTGCTGCTCGGCGGCCTCGTGCCGCTGCGGGTGGGCTCGGCGCAAACTGTTCCGGCCCGCCCTCGGGCCGGGTTTCAGTTCAGCCCGGAAGCCGGCCGTGCACTGCGGAATCTGTGGCAGAACAGCCTGAGCGCACGGGAGGAGCGGGTAGCGTGCCTGGCAAGCTTCATCCGCAACGACACCGTGTTCGTCACCGGCATCGACCCCCTCGAGCCGGAAGACGCGGACTCGATGGCAATCTCGGCCACTCGGTCGGTGGAGCGCTGCGGCCCGCCCCAGTGGTCCGGAACCGTCCACACCCATATCGCGCTCTATACCGACGATCTGCCCTCGACCAGATTTTCGGGTCAGGACCGAATCGCCATGCGCCTGTGGTATGATCGGTGGAAATCGGACGGAGTGTTTTGCCTGATCTATAGCGCGCGCGACGCCCACTGTGAGGCCGACGGGGTCGTAGGCGGCATGCGGCGGAAGGCGGTAAGGCGGTAGGGCGGTAGGGCGGTAGGTACGGAGGCGGTAGGTACGGAGGCGGTAGGCGGACAGAGCAGAATGAGGTCCCCGTCCGCCGCTTCTTCTTCCGCCTCCCCTGTTACCGCCGCTTCACCTACCGCCTCAAGAAAGCGGCCGGCGCGCCAACAACGAGCCAGGCTTCCGTCTGGCGATCCAGGCGTCGAGTCCCCAGACACGTCCCGCACGGGCAAAGTGGAAGGCCAGCATCAGAAAAAGCAGCACCAGATGAAAGCCTTGCTGGCTCGGCGACATCCATTGCGTGGCCAATCCGTAGTTGATCACCAGTATCAGTCCGATTAACGACGCCGCCCCCGCCAGGAGGCCAAGCGTAAGGCCTATCCCCACGACCGTCTCGCCCCAAGCCGTCAACTGAGCGAAGAGATTGCTATTGGGTATGACAGTGGCCTCGAGAAAATGCTTGTAAAAAGCGACCGGATTGTCTGAGGCCTGCCTGGTGACGATCTTCGGCATCACGTCTATCCACCGCGCCGACACGGCCGGTATGGGTAGTACACCGCCGACCATGACCACCGTCATCTTGGTGACCAGCGACTTGACGAAGTAAAGCCCAACCACGATCCGTAGCACCGCCAGCCACTCGGCTGGCTGGCTCATGGTCACGGTGACAGGTCGGAGATTCTGAGCCATTGAGTAGATCCCAGTATGAAGGCTATGGGCTATGCGCTGAGGGCTATGCCGGTGACCAGAGCAGCCAATAGCTCATGACCCATAGCCCTTCCCCCCTCAAACCTCGACCCCCAGCTCCGAAAATACAAACGTCCAGCTGTCGGTCAGTTCCTGCTGAACCTTGGACAACGGCTTCCCGGCGCCATGCCCTGCCCTGGCCTCGAGCCGGAGCAGCACCGGATGCTCGCCTGAAGTGGCGGCCTGAAGCCGGGCGGCCATCTTCCGGGCGTGCATGGGATCAACTCTGGTATCGCTTTCGGCCGTGGCGAGGAGCACCGCCGGGTATGCCACCCCTTTGCGAACGTGATGATAGGGCGAGTACGCGCGCAGCCAGCGAAACTGCTCGGCATCGTCGGCGGAGCCATACTCCGGAATCCACAGCCGTGCAATCAGAAACCGGTGGTAGCGCAGCATGTCCAGCAGGGGGACTTGGATCAGGACGGCGCGGAACAGCTCGGGTCGCTGCGTCAGAGCCGCCCCCATGAGCAGCCCGCCGTTGGAGCCTCCAGCCGCCGCCAGGCGTTCGGGGCGGGTGTAACGCTCGCGGATAAGCCATTCCGCCGCAGCTACGAAGTCATCGAAGCTGTTCTGTTTGTTTGCCAGGATCCCGGCCTGATGCCAGCTCTCACCATACTCGCCACCGCCCCGGATGTTGGGGACCGCCACGACGCCTCCACGCTCGAGCCAGAGCAGCAGGGACCGGGAGAAGGCCGGGGTCATACTGATGTTGAAACCGCCATAGGCGGTGAGATAGGTGGGGTTGTCGCCATCGAGCACTAGCCCCGTGCGGCGCACCAGAAACATTGTGATCGGGGTGCCATCCCTGGAAGGGTAGCTCACCTGCCCAACCTCGAAACCTGTGGGATCGATGGTCGTCTCCACCTGCCGCCAGAGCGAAGACCTTCCGGCCGCCAGGTCGATGTGGAAGACACTGGGTGGCAAGGAATATGACGAGAAACCGTAGAACAGCTCCTGGCCATCCCACTCGGCGCCAAACCCGAAGAGACTCCCCAGGGTTGGCAGCGGCACGTCCTGGTCCAGCCGGCCGTCCAGATCGGTTAGTCGGAGACGGGACGAAGCCTGCTCGAGATATCCGAGGGCCAGCCGCTTGCCCGCGACCGCGACGCTCTCCAGCACGGCGTCGGCTCTCGGGGGCACGAGCTCACGCCAGTTGCTGCGGCCCGGACGCTCCGGATCGACCGCATACAAGCGGTAGGTCGGCGCATCGAGATTGGTCCGCATGAAGAGCCGGCCATGGGCTATCTCCCCTTCGAACGACGCCGGTAGGTCGCGGGCGACCGCAACCAACTCGCCGCCGGATTCGAGGTTCTGAAGATAAAGGTCAACTTGATCGAAGGTCCGGGCCACGCTGATGATGAGCCAGCGGCCATCGGGGGAGAGGCCCACTCCGGGCCAATGCTCCTTCTCCGAAGGCTGGAAAACCAGTGGATCAGCAGCGGGGTCGGTTCCAAGCCGATGGAGATAGATCGCACGGTGGTATGGCTCCTCTCCCCGAGGCACCTGACCCCGTGCCGGGTAGCGGGTGTAGTAGAAGCCGGTACTGTCGGGGAGCCAGGCTACCGACGCAGCCCGCATCCGCGGGATCCGGTCCGGCAGCCGGCGTCCGGTGTCCAGCTCGAGCAGATGGAGGACGCTCTCCTCGTTCCCGTTTTCGGAGAGGCCATAGGCGAGTAGGCGGCCATCGTCGCTGGGGTAGTACCAGTCCAGCGCAGTGGTGCCGACCTCATTGATCGCATTGGGGTCGACTGCAATTCGGTCTTCTCCGTCCACCCCATCCCGCCAGTAGAGGACCGGCTGGTTCTGCCGCCCGTCACGGCGGAGATAGACGTAACGTCCCCGTTTCGGCGTGGGTACGCTGAGCACTCCGATCGCCAGAAGCTCCTGCAGCCGGCGACCAATGCGATTGCGCCCCGGGGCCGCGGCGAGGTAAGCCTCGGTGACGGCGTTCTGCTGCTCGGTCCAGATCCTGGTCTCGGTAGAGTCCCCGTCCTCGAGCCAACGGTAGGGATCAGCAATTTTTTCGCCATGGAGGACGTCTACGACATTTTCGGATGGGGTTTCTGGATAAGTCGGCATTATGAAACACCACAGAGGCGCAGAGGACAAGAAGGGATCACCCCCTCACGAAGATCTCCGATCGCGTAACCCGGGCTCGTTCCAGGTTGTTTGGAGAATGGGTGGTGGGACGGACTCCGCGACGCGAGATCCAGGCCTGCGCAGCAACTCTCTGTGCCTCTGTGGTGAATCCGTGAAGATTGATCAGTCTCCAAGACTGATTCCCAACTCCCGGGCCGTAGCAATCGTATCGGAGTCGAGCGGCACGTTTTTCGATTTCCCGACGACTTCCTCCAGCGGCACCTGCTCGATGCCGGGCCCCTTCAGCCCTACCATGATGCCGAACGCGCCCTCCGCTATGGCACGCACCGCGGCCGCGCCGAAGCGCAGGGCGAGAAGCCGGTCGTAGGTAGTCGGCGAGCCGCCGCGCTGCAGATGGCCAAGGACCAGGGTGCGTGTCTCCTTACCGGTGTTATGCTCGATTGCCCGGGCAACCTTGCTGCCGATTCCGCCCAGCCGATCGACCGTGCCGGCGCCGCGGCGTTCCAGCAGCTCGATGGTTCCATCCTTCGATCGTGCCCCCTCGGCCACCACCACAATGCTGAAACGCCGGCCCGCGGCCTCCCGGGCGCGGATCTTGGCACAGACCTTCTCGATGTCGAAGGGAATCTCGGGCAGTAGAATGACGTCGGCGCTGCCGGACAGGCCGCTGTAGAGCGCGATCCAGCCCGCGTATCGTCCCATGAGCTCGACCACCATGACGCGGTCGTGGCTCTCCGCCGTCGAGTGGAGCCGATCTATCGCTTCGGTGGCAGTGCTTACCGCGGTGTCGAAACCGAAGGTGCGCTGGGTGCCACTCACGTCGTTGTCGATGGTCTTGGGGACGCATACAACAGGAAGACCCTTCTTCCAGAGCTCGTAGGAGATCTGCAGGCTGCCGTCTCCCCCGATCGAGACCAGGGCATCGAAACCGCTGGCCTGGAAGGCGGCGACCATGTCGTTGGACCGGTCGGTCTCGTGCTCGTTGCCTTCCGCGTCCCGGGTCACGTAGCGGAAAGGATTGCCGCGATTGGTGGTACCAAGGATGGTGCCGCCCAGGTGGGTGATGCCGCGCACCTGTGCCGGGCCGAGGGGAACAACACCGTTGAAGCTGAGCAGTCCCTCGTAGCCGCGCTGAATGCCGTAGCACCGCCAACCGCGGTTGTGAGCGGAAAGTACCACGGCCCGGATGACCGCGTTCAGACCAGGGGCGTCACCCCCGCCAGTGGAGATGGCAATTCGCATGCGTCACTCACCACCTCTCAACTGCTGGACGGCCTTGAGGACCTCGCCGGGCTCGGCGTGCCGCCGGGATGCCTTCTTGGAGAACACCGGCCGCCCGTCGACTGCTACTTCGAAGACACCGCCCGAGGATTCGATCAGTTTGATCTGGACATCGGGGTAAGCCTGCTCCAACTCAGCTGCCAAACTGGCGGCTCGGGGTTGGTAGTTTCAGACTACACAATATTGGATGGTGACTTGCATTGTTGAGCACCCTTTCACGAGACGCGGGCACGCACCGCCGCGAATCGTAGTGTCCCCGCGAGGGGATGCCAAGGGGACTGGCCCTGATGTGACGCCGCTCCTTGTCAGTCTCTTCGTCTCCGCCTATCTATTTGACCCATGCGAATCTATCGGTTCCCCGGCGGGGGATTGGCCCGGGCGCTGCGGCACCTGGGCGCTCTTGTGTTCACACTGTCCTGCATCTCGCGCGTCGAGGCACAGGAGCGGCGCTATCTCTTCGAGGTCGGTGCTGCGGCGGGTTACCAGTCCTTCGCCGGCACTACCAACCTGGACGGCGCGCCCGGTGGATTGGCGCGGATCGGGGTGTGGCTTCCCCTCAACTTCTCGCTCGAGGCTGAGGGCTCGATCGTCAGCTCTGAATCGGTGGGAGTAAGGACCACAACCGCTTCGCTTCTGTACAACGTGCCGATCGGATCGAGCACCTGGGGATACGCCAAGCTCGGCTACGGTGGCGTTCGATATGGCGCCAGCACAACCGCGGAGTGCGGCGCGGCGCAGAAATTTCAAGGCAAGCTCTGCGGTACCACCTCCACCTTGGTGGCGGGGCTGGGAGCCCGCATTGGCCTGACTCCCGTGCTCATGTTGCGGGCCGAAGCTGTCATCAATCCCAACAGCGGGAAGGCGCCCGTGCCCAGATCGGTTCCACCCCGAACGATGGACGTCAAGTTCTCAAACTATGGCGTAAACCTCGGCGTCAGCCTGATGCTCGGCAGCAAGCCAATTCCAGATAGTGATGGCGATGGGATCCTGAACAACCGGGACCGCTGCGCGGGAACTCCGGCGGGCGCGCAGGTGGACGGGCGCGGCTGCCCAGCCGATAGCGACGGAGATGGCGTGCCCAACGGTGTCGATCGCTGCCCCAGCAGTGGCACCGGCGCCCTGGTTGACGCGGCCGGCTGTAGTCAGGACAGCGATGGCGACAACATCGCCGATGGGATCGACCGCTGTGCCGACACGCCCGCTGGCGTGCTGGTGGATTCGAACGGCTGCCCCCGGGATAGCGATGAGGACAAGATCGCGGACGGACTGGACCGCTGCTCCGACACGCCCAAGGGCGCCACGGTAGACGCGTTGGGCTGCCCGGGTGACTCGGACGCTGACGGCACGCTCGACGGGCTGGACCGCTGTCCCCGGACTCCTGCCGGGGCCAGCGTCAACGCTGCCGGATGCGCGGCCGGACAGCAGGGAAGGCAGCCGGCGGGGCGAGTTGACACCTCGGCCAGCCGGCCACCACAACCCCAACCTCGCCCGCAAGCCGCACCGGCGGGTCCGGCCATGGTCGGCAGCCAACCAATGGTGCTGGAGGGCGTGACGTTCGCTACTGGAAGCGCGCGCCTTCCTACCTCGGCGTATGTGGAGCTGGATTCGATTGCGAAGGTGCTGGCGTCCAATCCGAATCTCCGGGTTGAGATCGGCGGCCATACCGACGAGGGCGGGACACCAGCCGACAACATGCACCTCTCGAACCTGAGAGCGGAGGCGGTACGGAATTACCTCGTCGCCAAGGGCGTCTCATTCCAACAGATGGTGGCCCGGGGATACGGATCCAGCATGCCCCGGACTCCCGATACCTCCCCCCGTGGGCGCGCGGCCAACCGAAGGGTCGAGATCAGGCCGATCGCCCCCGGCCTCTGAGGTCCGGATGCGCCGTCCCTTCGCTCCGCTCTGGCCAGGCTTGACCAATGTCCCTGGGGGGGTATATCTGATGCAAAAGTTCCCCCAGGAGCTTCAGATGGATACGCGGATTCGTTTCGGTCTTATCATATCAGTCTTGATCGTCGGGGCTGTGCCCGCCACCGCCCAGACCAACTCGGAAAACTCAGCCACACCAGCCGCCCCCCCGAGTAGCTCGGAAGCGCCTCCGGGCGCCTCTGCTTCACCACTGATAGCCCAGGGAGACGCGGTTTTCCACGGACCGGGCAACTGCTACGCCTGCCATGGCAGCAAAGGGGAGGGTCTGGTCGGCCCGAGCCTGACCGATTCAGAGTGGATTCACAGCAAAGGAACTCTCGAGGAGATCGAGGCCCAGATCATCCACGGGGTCGCCAAGGAGGATTCCAAGAGCGGAATACCGATGCCGCCCAAGGGCGGCTCCACCATCAGCGATGAGGACATCAAAGCCTGTGCAGCCTACGTCCACTCGCTGAGTCAGAAATCGGGATCCTAGAAGAGCGGCTGGCCCCGCACAGCTTCGAGCGCATACCAGGCCCCGAAGACCAGGCTCGCGAGCGCCAATGCGGGGATGAGGGAGCCGGCGCGCCGGGCTACAGGCCCCCGCGCCAGAGCATAGCCGAAGAAGGATGAGACCAGCGCCATCGACAGCGCGGTGGCCAAGGCAAAAAGCACCAGCGCCGTTACGCCTGTCACCTGGCTCGACGCAGCACCCACCACCAGAATCCCTACCCCGGCCGAACCGCCGACTCCATGCACCATGCCGATCCCGAACGCCGCCAGCGGCGAGCGGCCGAGCGCCTGGGCGTGTGGGTGGATGTGACCTGTCGGGTGCCCGGCCCGGAGACCCTCGTGGACGTGTGGGTGGGAGTGCTGCACTCCATCGTGGATATGGGGGTGAATGTGGAAGTAGCCGCGCGCCCACCGGAGGAGCAGCCTCAGAGCCAGCACAATGATGACCACGCCGATCGCGACCTCGGCGCCCCGGATCAGCCCCTCCGGCAGGTACCGCCGGAACAGGACCACCGGTAGCCCGAAGGCCAGCAGGGTGGTGGCGTGGCCGAGCCCCCAGGCGAGGCCAAGCGCTCCGGCCCGGCGCGCGCCGTCCCGCTGGTCGGACAAGATGAGGGTCGAGACCGCCGTGAGGTGATCCGGGTCGGTGGCGTGCCGGAGACCCAGCAGGAGAGCCACCGCCAGTGCCATCAGGCCGTTACCACCGAGGCCTGCAATCCACTCATCCAGTCCGAACATGAGATTCCGATCTCGTCAGATAGCGACTTGAGGCAGGGCTGAGGCTGCTGCCACCGCGGCTTGTCCATACGCGATTCCACCATCGTTCGGCGGCAGGCGTTGTGGAATGAGAACCCGCATTCCTTCCTGGAGAAGGGTCCTTTCGGTCCCCTCCAGCAGCCGACGGTTTTGAAAGACCCCGCCGGACAGGACGACGGTATTGCAGTGGCGCGAGTCCGCAAGCTCCCGGCAGGCAGCCGACGTTGCGGCCATCAGGCCGTTATGAAAGCGGGCAGCCACGGTCTCGGGCGGCACCCCGGACGCAATCTCGTGTGTCACGGCCAGGATCGCATCGCGAGGATCCAGGACGCTGCGGTTCGGGCCGGCCAGCGGCAACTGGTAATGTCCGGTCTCGCTGGGTGAGGCGAGCGCCTCGAGGTCTACGGCAGCCTGGCCCTCGTAGTTGACCGAAACCGCCACCCCACAGAGGGCGGCCACTGCATCGAATAGCCGTCCGACGCTCGTGGTTATCGGCGCTGCGAATCCCTTGCGCGTCAGGCGGGCCACAGCGTCCCAGCGGCGAGCCTCGACCCGACCCACGAGCGCTGACGGGAGGGCGGGCTGCTCCTCCCCTAGAGCCTCTGCCAACCATGCGCAGGCCATGCGCCATGGCTCACGGATAGCCTGATCTCCGCCAGGCATCCGGACTGGCCAGAGGTGGCCGGCACGCTCGAAACCTGCCAACCCACCATAGAGCAGCTCACCGCCCCAGACCGCTCCGTCGAGCCCGTAGCCGGTCCCATCGTAGATGGCCCCGATGGCGGGTCCCAGCTCCCCGTGCTCCGCCAGGCAGGCGGCGAGATGGGCGTGGTGATGCTGGACAGCGACCAGGTCCACACCATGCCGCTCAGTGGCGTATGCAGTGGAGAGGTAGTCGGGGTGGAGGTCGTGGGCCACCACCTCGACCTCGACAGCGAAGAGCCGCTCAAAATGCTCGATCCCTGTCCGGAACGATTCCAGGGTCTCGTAGTTCTTGAGGTCCCCCACGTGGTGGCTGACCCAGGCGCGGCGGCCCTTGGCCAGGCAGAAGGTGCTCTTGAGCTCGGCACCCGAGGCCAGGAGCGGGCGGGCATTCACCGGCAGGTCGATGCTCGCCGGTACGTACCCGCGCGAGCGGCGCAACAACAGCGGTCTCCGTTCGATACCGGCACCGACGACACGGGCAACCGAGTCGTCTGTGCGGGTGTGGATCGGCCGGTCGTGAAGCAGAAAGAGGTCAGCTATCCCGGAAAGCCGTTGTAGCGCATCGTCGTCTTGAAAGGCGATCGGTTCATCGGAGCGGTTGCCACTCGTCATCACCAGCGCAAGGCCCACATCCTGGACCAGGAGATGATGCAGCGGGGAATAGGGCAGCATCAACCCCAGCTCGGGGGACCCTGGAGCCACCGAGGGAGCGACCGGTGCTGTTGACAGGCGAGGGCAGAGCACGATCGGCCGGGCGCCCGCCTGGAGCAGGGACAGCTCCTCAGCTCCCAGCTCGGCCAGAGTACCGGCTGATTCGACATCCGGTGCCATGAGGGCGAACGGCCTGTCTTCCCGGTGCTTCCTGGCCCGCAGGGCCGACACGGCGGCCTCACTGTCGGCCCGGCACGCCAGGTGAAAGCCACCCAACCCTTTGACAGCGACGATCAGGCCGGCGGCCAGCGCCCGGGCTGCCGCTTCTACCGGGTCCCGGGCCCCCGACAGGCCCACCGGTCGGCCAGCCGAATCGGTCAGCCTCACCGTCGGACCGCACGCAGGACAGGCATTCGGCTGGGCGTGAAAGCGCCGATCGGCCGGATCCTCATACTCCGCCAGACAGCGTTCACACATCTCGAAGTCGGCCATGGTGGTGAATGGCCGGTCGTAGGGAACCTGACGTACGATGGTGAAACGCGGGCCGCAGTTGGTGCAGTTGATGAACGGATACCGGAACCGGCGGTCCGCGCTGTCCCACAGCTCGGCCAGACAGTCGGAACAGGTGGCGGAATCGGGAGAGATCAGGGTGGCCGGCTCTCCGCCGCTGGCGCTTGCCACAATTCTGAAGCCGAGTTCGCCGGTGGTGGGAACCTCTTCGCGCCACACTTCCTCCACCAGGGAGAGCGGCGGCGCCTCCGCCGGCAGACGCTCCAGAAATCGCTCGACGGTTGCGCTCTCCCCTTCGATTTCGAGTAGCACGCCACGTTCGTCGTTGAGAACAAATCCAGAAAGCTTCAGGTTAGCGGCGAGCCGAAAGACGTAGGGCCGGAACCCCACGCCTTGCACCGTGCCACCCACCCGGGCCCGGACCCGTTGGGGATGCACGCTCACCGCCCCCCCCGTACCGGCGATCTCTCCGGCACCCGGGAGCCATCCCCAACACCTCGAACCAGCGCCTCCTGCGTCTCCGGGCGCTCCTCACCCCAGATGAGCAGGAGACCCATGATCCCGTAAATCGGGAGGTGGCCTATGAGCTCGCGCC
>Ga0136635_10000552_pt1 | contig 10556 bp, 7 predicted proteins | sample AntDrymeUQ852106_2_FD_105495 | JGI IMG/M metagenome (GOLD analysis project Ga0136635, IMG submission 105495) | Polar desert sand microbial communities from Dry Valleys, Antarctica - metaG UQ85 (21.06) | ecosystem: Environmental > Terrestrial > Soil > Desert | place: Antarctica: Dry Valley... | reverse complement strand
GTTCTGGACTCGATGAGCGCGCACGTCCGGGCCATGCTCGACCTGAAGGCCAGCGGCTCGGTGGTCTTCGATTACGGCAATAACCTCAGGGGCCAGGTGGCCGATCGCCGGGGAATGCGGGAGGCGTTCGACATACCCGGGTTCGTGCCCGCCTTCATTCGTCCGCTCTTCTGCCGGGGTGCCGGTCCGTTTCGCTGGGTGGCGCTCTCGGGCGACCCTGCCGACATCGCCGAGACCGACCGGGCGGTGCTGGAGACGTTTCCGAGCAATGAGGGCCTCGCACGCTGGATCCGGCAGGCGCAGGAGCGCGTAGCCTTCCAGGGCCTCCCTGCCCGGATCTGCTGGCTGGAGTACGGCGAGCGGGCGGAACTGGGGGCCCGGTTCAACTGGCTCGTGAAGACGGGGAGAGTAGCGGCGCCGATAGTGATTGGGCGGGATCACCTGGATACCGGATCGGTCGCGTCGCCCAATCGGGAGACGGAGGGCATGCGGGACGGCTCGGACGCGATTGCCGACTGGCCGCTGCTTAACGCCTTACTGAACACTGCCTGCGGTGCGAGCTGGGTCTCCATTCACCACGGGGGCGGCGTCGGCATCGGCTACTCGATTCACGCGGGGATGGTGGCGGTGGCGGATGGCACCGCGCTAGCGGATGAACGGCTGCAGCGGGTCCTCACGGCGGATCCAGGCACCGGCGTCATGCGCCACGCGGATGCGGGTTACGACCTCGCCATCGAAACGGCCAAAGAGCGGGGCGTCGACCTTCCGATGGTCGACTGAGTCCTGCAACTACTTCACCACGAAGGCACGAAGGACACGAAGGACACAAGGGACCAACAAGATCGCGATCGTGGGTCACACTCGCAAACAACAAACAACAAACAAGTGACAACGGGAGAGAAGGGTGATCGAAGACAATAACGTTGCGGTTCTTCGTGACCTTCGTGTCCTTCGTGCCTTCGTGGTGAAGTGGTTGCTGAGCCCTGCAGCATGAAGGTGCTGGCTAACATCTCTCAGCTTGCGACGTGCCGCGCAGAGGGCGGGCAGGGCGATATCCACGCCATCTCCGACGCTGCCATGGTGTGGGATAACGGCGTCATCGTATGGGTTGGTGCTGAGAAAGATGTTCCAGCGTCCTACCGGCAAGCCGAGCGGATCAATGCCGGCGGGCAGCTGGTGATCCCGGGGTTGGTTGACTGTCATACCCATCTTGCCTTTGCCGGCTGGCGGGCAGACGAGTTCGAGCAGCGCCTTCGGGGTCGGAGTTATCTCGATATTGCGCAGGCCGGCGGTGGCATCATGTCCACCGTGAGGCAAACCAGGTCGGCGCCCGAGGCTGATCTCCTGCGGCGAGCCGAGGATTTTCTTCGGCAGATGCTGGCACTCGGAGTAACGACGGTGGAGTGCAAGAGTGGCTACGGTCTCGAGCCCGATGCCGAGCTCAAGCTGCTCCGGGTCTACCGTAAGCTGGCGACACAACAGCCTGTCCGCGTGGTGCCGACCTTTCTCGGCGCGCATGTCGTTCCTCCGGAATTCCGTGACGACCGTGCCGGCTATATCGACTTGCTGGTCGATCGGATGATTCCGGCGGTGGCAAAGGAAAAGCTGGCGGCATGTTGCGATGTGTTCGTGGAGGAGTCCGCGTTCACCGTGCCCGAGGCCCGGCGGATCCTTCGAGCCGGCCAGAAGTCCGGACTTTCCGCCAAGCTGCACGCCGATCAATTCACGAGTGGCGGTGGCGCCGAGCTCGCGGCGGAGCTGGGCGCCATTTCGGCCGATCACCTGGAGCACATCTCGGAGGCGGGAATCCGAGCCATGGTCACGACCGGAGTGGTAGCGGTGAGCTTGCCGCTCGCTTCGTTGTACCTGGGGCAGCCACCCATGCCTGCAAGGCGTTTGATCGAGACGGGCGTGGCGGTAGCGGTGGCGACGGACTTCAACCCCGGCTCCGCGCCCAGCTTTCATCTCCCGCTGGCGCTTACCCTCGCCTGCACCCTGCAGCGCATGACGCCGGCCGAGGCGTTGAAGGGGGCTACGATCTATGCGGCGCGGGCGGTTGGCCTCGAGCGAAAGGTCGGCTCGCTGGAGGTCGGCAAGGCGGCGGACTTTGCGGTCATCGACGCCTCGGACGTCAATCACTGGCTCTATCACTTCCGCCCTAACGCGTGCGTCATGACCGTGCTCGGCGGAGTTCAACACTGGAAGGCGCCATGACGCGAATCATTCCACCCACCACTCCGATTCCCGACACGGCAGCGGACGATCCACGGCTGGGACGTCTGCTAGGCAGCCGGCTGGGCAAGAACGATCCGGCCAGTGCGGTGCTCCTGGGCTTTCCCTCTGATGAAGGGGTTCGCCGCAACGGGGGAAGGGTAGGGGCCGCCGGTGGTCCCAAGGCAGTTCGTCCGGCGCTCTACCGCCTTACCGCCGATCCTCGCTCCGAGAAGCTCGCCGACCTGCTGGGACGAACCCGGGATCTGGGCGACCTGGAGATCTCCCGGAACCTCGAGTTCGACCAGCGGCATTTGGGAGAGGCACTCGAGCCGTATCTGGCGCAGGGTGCGTTCGTGATTGTGGTTGGCGGCGGACACGAGACGTCCTACGGTCATTTCCAGGGATACGCGCGCGCTGGAAAGGCGGTCGAGATCCTCAGCTGGGACGCGCATGCGGACGTCCGGGAGCTCAAGGCCGGGCTAGGGCATTCCGGGTCGCCATTCCGCCAGGCAATCGAGGATCCGTCCGGAACCTGCCGTCGCTATACGGTGGCCGGGCTCCAGCCCCAGTCGGTCACACGAGCTCACCTGGAATACGTCGCAGCTCACGGCCGGGCTGTCTGGCGCGAGGAGGTCACCCGCGAGTCCATCGCGGAGATGTACCGGGGAGCCGCCGGCCCGACCCTGGTTTCCTTCGACCTCGACGCGATGAGTGAGGCGGAGGCGCCGGGTGTGAGCGCCCCGACTGCGGCCGGGTTGACCAGCGATCTCTGGCTTGCGGCCGCCGACGCTGCCGGACGCAGTTCCGCGGTGACCTCGGCTGACGTGGTGGAGCTGAATCCGGCTGTCGACCGGGATGGTCAAACGGTCCGGCTGGCGGCCCTCACGGTCTGGTGCCTATTGCGTGGGCTGGCCGAACGCGGCTGAGACTCCTTGCGCGGCGTTCAGACGCGATGCACTGTAGGGACACTTCCGAAAGCATCCCCCAAAGACTGTTGGAGGCGCCATGGTTTTGCGCGTGTTTGGCACGTTCCTATTGCTCTTCCTCCCGGTTCACCTGGCGGCTGCGCAGGTGCGACAGATCACCGGACGGGTGACCAACGCCGCCACCGGGCAGGGGCTGGCGGAAGCCACCATCGCGGTAAATGGGACGCGGATCGTGGGTCAGACGGGCACCGACGGGAATTTCGTTCTCAACGCGCCCGACGGCGATCTCGGCCTGGTGGTACGCGCCATCGGCTATAAGAGACAGGACGTAACGTTGCCGGCCTCACAAAGCACGGTGAACGTCGCCCTCGAGCCGGACGTGTTCAAGTTGCAGGAGATCGTGATCACCGGTCAGGCCACCGGTGTCGCCCGGCAGAATCTGCCTAATGCTGTTGCCACGGTGGACGCGGGAGAACTGACCCGGGCACCTGCGCAGACGCTGGAAAGTGCACTGCAGGGCAAGATCCCCGGTGCCCTGATCCAGGCGAACTCCGGAGCGCCGGGCGGCGGCTATCAGCTGAGCCTGAGGGGGGTGTCCACCATCAACGGCAGCACCGACCCCCTGTACGTGGTCGATGGTATTGTCATCTCCAACGCGGCGATCCCCAACGGCGCCAACGCCGTGACCCAGGCACAGGCGGGCGGCAATCCGCGGAATCAGGACAACGCGGTCAACCGTATTGCGGACCTCAACCCGGAGGACATCGAGCAGATCGAAGTTCTGAAGGGCGGGTCCGCGGCGGCCATTTACGGCTCCAAGGCCACCAACGGCGTGGTGATCATCACCACCAAGAAGGGGAGGCAGGGAAAGCCGCAGTTCAACATCAGCCAGCGCTTCGGATTCTCATCCCGCGCCAACGAGCTGGGAAGCCGGAACTTTGCGACGCTCGCCGAAGCGCTGTCGGTATTTACCGATACCGCCACGGTGACGGCCCTTTACCAGCCAGGCAGGAGCTTCAATTTCGAGGAGGAGATCTACGGCAAGAAGGGGCTCTCGTACGAGACCAACGCCAGTGTCAGCGGCGGAAGCGAGAACACCCAGTATTACATCTCGGGTCTGGTCAAGAAGGACGAGGGCATAGCCACCAACACCGGCTATGACAAACAGGCGTTGCGCTCCAATCTGACTCAGGAGCTGGGTGCCGGCGTCCAGGTTCAGGTCAATCTGAGCGGTACGCATAGCGTCTCCGATCGGGGCGTCTCCAACAACGACAACTCGGGCACCAGCCCGTTCCTGGTGTTTCCCTTCACCCCCAACTTTGTAGATCTCGCAGCGGCGAACGCCAATGCCGAGAATCTGCAGCCCGGTGATTTCCCCAGAAACCCGTTCGAGCGCAGTAACCCGCTGCAGACCTTCCAGTTTCTGAAGAACGACGAGGACGTCTGGCGGCTGATGGGCACATCGACGCTTCGGTGGTCGGTGCTGCAGTCGGCCCGCCACAGCCTCCAGTTCATGGGCGTTGGCGGAGTGGATTATTTCCAGCAGGACAACAACTTCGTGTCACCGCCCGAGCTTCAGTTCGAGCCCAACGATGGCCAGCCAGGCACCGTGGTGCTGAGCAAGTCCTCGAACCGGAATCTGAATCTGTCGTTCAACGGCACCCACACCTTCACCGGTGGCGGTGCAGGCCCCCAGTTCACCACATCGGCGGGGTTCCAGTACGAGGAACGCAGGCTCTTCGCCACCCAGGTGATCGGCCGGAACCTGCTGACCGGGCAGCAGAGCCCGCAGCAGGCCGCCAGCCAGAGCGTACTCTCAAACATTCAGCCGGTACGAGACCTGGGCCTCTTCGCCCAGGAGGAAGTGCTGCTGGCAGGTCAGAAGCTGCTGCTCACCGCAGGCGTGCGTGCCGACCGGAGCAGCTCCAACGGCGACCCAGGCAAGTATTTCTTCTATCCCAAGTTGGCTGCCTCTTACCGGTTCGTGCGCCCCTTCGGCGGGGTTGACGAGCTCAAACTCCGGGGAGCGTACGGCCAGACCGGCAACCGCGCCCAGTTCGGCGCACTCTTCTCGCCGGACACCACGGCCACCATCGGCGGCAACAGCGGAACCTTCATCGGCAACCGGGCCGGCGATCCCAACATCAAGCCGGAGCGGCAGGAGGAGTTCGAGGGCGGCATCGACGCCACCTTCGCCAATGGCCGTGCCGAGCTGACGCTCACCGGCTATCAGCGGAACATCAAGGATCTGCTCCTGGAGCAGACGCTGGCCCCTTCGAGCGGTCAGGAGAACCGGATCTTCAGCTCGGCAAGCACGCTCCGCAACCGCGGGGTCGAGGCCTCGCTCACGCTGTCGCCGGTTCGGTCCGCCAGTGTGAACTGGGTCTTCCGTACAACCTTCTTTGCCAACCGGAGCAAGATCACCAGGCTGACGGTCCCCACCTTCCAGACCGGTGGGTTTGCCCTCTCCCTCGGCACCTACCAGCTGGAGCAGGACAGTTCGGCTACCCAGATTTTCGGGAGCGAGGGCAAGGTGGGCGATGCCACTCCGGATTTCCAGATGTCGTTCTCCAACGATATCGACTTCAACCGCTTCACCCTGGGCTTTCTGGTCGACTGGAAAAAGGGCGGAGACATTATCAACCTGACCCAGTTCCTCTACGACGCCGGACAGAATAGCGTGGATTTCGTGGAGCCGGGTGGCGGGGCAGCCCGCATTGCCCGGTTTGGGGAGGGGTTCACCCAGCCGTATGTTCAGGACGGCAGCTACCTGAAGCTCCGGGAAGTCAACCTGTCCTACAATCTGAGCGATCGTACGACAGCGGCCATCTTCGGCAGCGCCATTCGGACCGCGCGCATCTCACTCACCGGACGTAATCTCCTGCGGGTCACGCCCTACGACGGGCTCGACCCGGAAGTGAGCAATTTCGGTAATCAGGCCATTGTACGGAACATCGACGTGGCTCCATTCCCGCCCAGCCGCAGCTTCTACTTCTCGATCGATCTGGGGTTCTGACCATGACGCCTCTCGTGAAGGTATCTCGTCTGGTGCTTGCCCTGATCGCCGTCGGGGGGGCCGCCTGCGACTTTGAAATCGCAAATCCGAACAGTCCGGACATCATCGGCGAGAACCCGAACCGCTCGCAGGTGGCAGCCTCATCTATCGGGCTTCTGATTGCCACCAGATCCGACGTTGCCGACTGGGCCCTCGATGGCGCCCTGCTGGGCAGGGAAGCATACCGTTTCGACGGGTCCGACCCACGGTTCACCGGGGAGATGATGCAGGGCCCGCTGGACCCTGGCAGCCGGGCGTTCGGCGGAGACCACTGGGCCGAGCCGTATGCCGCAATCCGGAGCGCCAACAATCTGCTTGCTGTGATCGGCACCGCAACTGCGCTCACCGCGGAAGAGCAGAATGCCGTGCGGGGCTACGCGCATACACTTCAGGCTTATAACCTGCTCATAGTTCTCGACGCTCACACGCAGGACCAGATTCCGATCGACGTTGGCACCGATGTGACCGCCCCACCCGCTCCACTGGCGACCAACGCCGAGGCTTATACCCGCGTCATTCAGCTGCTGGATGGGGCGGTTCCGGAGCTGGTTGGTGGAGGGGCTGCGTTTCCTTTCACGCTGCCGGCAGGCTTTAGCGGCTTCAATACACCAGCGACCTTTGTCCAGTTCAATCGCGCGCTCCGGGCCCGGGTGGCGGTGTACCGGGCAGACTACGCCGGCGCTCTGACTGCTCTCGGGGAGTCGTTCATCCTCACTCCCATCACGCCTCTCGACCTGGATCTGGGCGTCTACATGGACTTCAGTGCCGGCGCGGGTGACCTTCCCAACCCGCTGGCGCAGGATCCCAGGGTCGGCGAGAACTTCGGGAATCCGTTACTCAGGACCCAGGCGCAGCTGCAAGCCGATGGCGTGTCTCTGGACCGGCGGTTCCTGACCAAACTGGTCCCGCGGGATCCGCGCTCAGCCGGCACGCCTCAGGCGCTCAACTCGGACCTCGGCTGGATCCGCTATCCCAGCCCGAACTCGCCGATTCCGTTGATCAAGAACGAGGAGTTGATACTGCTTCGGGCGGAAGCGAATCTCGGGCTGCTGAATCCGGGTGCCGCCGTTCCAGACATCAATCTGGTGCGTACAATATCAGGCGGTCTGCCACCGTACGCTGGTGCGGTAGACCAGGCTTCTGTTCTGGTGGAGCTGCTGTATAACAAGCGCTACTCCCTCATGTACGAGGGGGCGCACAGCTGGATCGATTACCGTCGCTACGGCCTGACCGCATTGTTGACCGGACTGGACCGCCCGGGGCCGCCGCCGGACACCATCTTCCCAACGCTGCCGATTCCCACGGCGGAGTTGCTGCCGCGCTGACGGGGCTACCTCCTGGAGGAGGATCAAGATCATGCGTTCAACCGCCCGCATCTCCACCCTGCGTCTGTCGGGATTGCTCGTGGTCCTTCTTCCGGTGTTGTTCGCCTGCTCGGGAAAGGGCAGCAAATATGCCGGTAACTGGAAGCGCGATCTGTACGGTGAGGGTGAAGTTCGGATGAAGTTAGCTTCGAACGGCGGGGTGGAGCTGATGTTGCCCTCGCCCCGCTGGCCTGACTCGGTGGATGTGAAGGCTCGGGCAGACTTCCTGGGAGATACCCTGGTCTTCAAGGCCGACACCGCCGCCAGCACCTGCCAGACCGCCGATGCGCGCTATGTGGTCAGCCGAACCGAGGATCAGCTGCATATCGTAGGCTTGGGAGGGGATGGCTGCGGCGGGCGCCGGGCGGCGCTGGTGGGGACGTGGCAGAAGTCGTAGGCGCGCACTGACGTGCGCTCCTACGAGCGGGGCAGCGGGGCAGCGGGGCAGTAAGACAGGGGCGAAGCGGCTGCGAGGCCGCAGGGGATTCAAAGCAGTCTATTTCCCGGCCGCCCCGCTGCCCCGCTGCCCCGCTGTAGACGGCCACTGCTGGGTCACGCAGTGAAAGGCGCCGAGCCCCCAGACCAGGTCGGTGCAATCGATGCCGATCACTTCCCGGGTGGGGAACAGCGACTGAAGCGTTGCTCGGGCTTGTTCGTCCGGGTCCGGGTCGTAGGTCGGTAACAGCACGATCCCGTTGGCGATGTAGAAATTGGCGTAACTGGCCGGAAGCCGTTGACCATCGCAATGCAGTGGGCGCGGCATGGGGAGGGTGACGACTCTGAGTGGCCGTCCATCCTGGTCTGTCATGCGGTTGAGCCGTTCCAGGTTGTCCTGGAGCGGCTCATAGTTTTCGTCGGCGGGATCGTCTTCCACAACGGTCACCACGGTCGCCGGATCTACGAAGCGAGTCAGATCGTCAATGTGTCCGTCGGTGTCGTCACCGGTGATTCCGTCGCCCAGCCAGAGGATGTGAGACACCCCGAAGTAGCCGCGCAGATACCCCTCGATGGCCTGCCGGTCGAGCTGAGGATTGCGATTCGGGTGGAGCAGGCATGCCTCGGTGGTCAGCAGCGTGCCTTTGCCGTTGACGTCGATGGACCCGCCCTCCATCACGATGCCGGGATGAAACACGGGAAGGCCGAGCTCCTTGGCGATTCGACTGGGAACTACGTCGTCGAGGTCGTACGGGGGGTACTTGCCGCCCCAGGCGTTGAAGTTCCAGTCTACGATGGCTTCGTCGCTCTGGTTGCCCTGGCGCCGCTGAAGGAAGATCGGGCCGTGGTCCCGGCACCAGGCGTCGTTGGTGGGATTGTAATGAAAGAAAACGTTGCCGCTGTTCGCGTCCTCGTCTGACAGGAGACGCCGGACGTCGAGCTCCATTCCCGGTCCCGCCACATTGATGTGCACTTCCTCGTGATCAGCGAGGTGACGCACCATGCGGGCGAAGATCGCCGGTACCGGGCCAAACTTCCCGGGCCAAGACGCCTCCTTGTGAGGCCAGCTGAGCCAGGTGCCGCGATGGGGCTCCCACTCAGCGGGCATGCTGTAGCCAAGTTGGGCAGGAGTAGAAGTCATAAGAACGGGAACGGTAAACGGTAAATTGTAAACGGGGGCGCGTGGGGTAAGGCGTGTTCACCGTTCACTGTTCGCCGTTGACGCAGTTAGTCCAGGTATCGTTTCGTAATGTCCGCGTAGGCGTCGATTCGCCGGTCGCGCAGGAAGGGCCAGTGGGTGCGGCTCGTATCTACCTTGCCGAGGTCCAGCGTGGCGGTCAGCACTTCCTCGCCGGTGCCGCCCTGCGCAATGATTCGGCCACCGGGATCGGATACGAAGCTGCCGCCCCAGAACTCCAGACCTCCGGTCGGACCTTCCTCCCGCCCGACGCGATTAACGGCACACACGAACACGCCGTTGGCGATGGCGTGACTGCGCTGAATAGTCTCCCATGCGGCCTGCTGTTGGGCTCCGTGCTCCGCTTTCTCGCCCGGCAGCCATCCGATTGCCGTGGGGTAGAAGAGGATCTGTGCTCCGCTCAATGCGGTGAGACGCGCGGCCTCAGGGTACCACTGGTCCCAGCAGACCAGCACCCCGATCCGGCCGAAACGTGTATCCCAGGAGCGAAAGCCCAGGTCTCCCGGAGTGAAGTAGAATTTTTCGTAGTACTGGGGGTCATCGGGAATGTGCATCTTGCGGTACTTGCCGAGGAGCCGGCCGTCGGCATCGATTACGGCTGCAGTGTTGTGATAGAGTCCCTCGGCGCGCTTTTCGAATAGCGATGCAATGATTACGACCCCCAGCTCGGCGGCGAGTTTTCCCAATTCCGCCGTTGAAGGCCCGGGGATCGGCTCGGCGAGGCTGAAAAACCGGTGGTCCTCGGTCTGGCAGAAATATTGGCTCCGGAAAAGCTCCTGAAGGCAAATGATCTGGGCTCCGCGGCGGGCGGCCTCGCGAACCCCTTTTACGGCCTTGGCCATGTTTACTCCCGGGTCGGGAGTGCAGCTCATCTGCACGAGCCCGAGGGTGATGCTGCCGGGAGCAGGAGAAGTAGTCATGTGGGGATAATAATCGCTCTGTGTGAGGATTCATCAATTTAAAGGGTAGTGACCTGCGTCACCGGGGATTCCCATCCGAGAGACGATCTTGATGGCGCACAGTTCGGGCCGCCTGGCCCCCAAACCACAAAAGGAATGAATATCCTATGAGCGGCGGTCGGTGCGGCTTCGCGTCAGTCGGTGTTCTCCTGTTTTCGATTGTAGTCGCCTGCGGTGGGGAGCGTGAGGGCGTGCCTGGGGCGGCAGCCTCCGCCGACACAGCGCGCAGCATCAGTCCAGAGAGCTCCGTGACAGGGACGGGTCGTTCGGATACGGTGGCTCCCACTCCCGCCAGACCCGGCAGTGCGGTCGCGGGCGCCGGTCGTCCAGACACGGCTGCAAGCGCTGCCAAGCCCGGTGCCGCGGCTCCGGCGAAGGCCGCAGCGCCACCCAAGCCGGTGGCAC
>Ga0136635_10000550_pt1 | contig 10560 bp, 8 predicted proteins | sample AntDrymeUQ852106_2_FD_105495 | JGI IMG/M metagenome (GOLD analysis project Ga0136635, IMG submission 105495) | Polar desert sand microbial communities from Dry Valleys, Antarctica - metaG UQ85 (21.06) | ecosystem: Environmental > Terrestrial > Soil > Desert | place: Antarctica: Dry Valley... | reverse complement strand
TGGCCGTGAAGTTCGCCATACATCCGGTGGCCGGCCGGATGCCCGGGCATATGAACGTGCTGCTGGCCGAAGCGGATATTCCGTATACCGACCTGGTCGAGATGGACGAGATCAACGCCGATATGCCCCAGTGCGACGTGGCCCTGGTGGTGGGGGCCAACGATGTGGTGAATCCCGCCGCCCGCAACGAGAAGTCCAGCCCGATCTACGGCATGCCCATCATCGATGCCGACAAGGCCAGGACCGTCTTCGCCATCAAGCGCAGCAAGAATCCCGGATTCGCCGGGATCGACAACGAGCTCTACTTCTCGGACCGCACCTGGATGCTCTTTGGGGACGCCAAGAACGTGGTGGGCGAGTTGGTGAAGCAGCTTTCGGGCAGCAGTGGGCACTAAGCCCCAACGGGTCTCACCATAAAAAGTTGAATATATCATCAAAATGGCGCAAAACTGGCATTTTTGAGCCATTTTTGCGCCTTTTCACCCGGATTACCTATCTTTTGCCTTGGTTTTTGATTCCCGAGAGGCTGACCCTTCCCTACTACCCCCTCCCTGGGCCGGCCTTCGCCACCGTCTGGCTCCCAGCGTGCCGCAACTGTCCATACCGCTACGGTTTATCTAAGGTGTTGATTTCTCATATCTTAGGCGTTATATTGGCCGACTTCAGATTAGGCTCGGGCCCCAGTCGTGGCTGTTCACCGAGCAAGGGGACAAAGGTCCCGTAGGAGGCTAACGGCGTGACAATCAAGGCACGTGGGAAGCGTCGGCCGGTACGGCCGGCACAGATCGCTCGGGCAATCGATGAGGGTCGGGAAAGTCTCGACCTCTACCTCGACGAGATCAGCCGGGTTCCACTCCTCAATCGCGAGGAGGAGATGGAGCTTGCCCGCAAAGCATTCAAGGGTAACGTGATCGCTCAGGAGCGGTTGGCGCGTCACAATGTCCGGTTTGTGGTTTCGGTGGCCAAGAAGTTCCAGAACCGCGGGGTTCCGCTCGTCGATCTAATCGGTGAGGGTAACCTCGGGCTCATGACGGCCGCCCGAAAGTTCGATCCGGACCGGGGGGTCAAGTTCATTTCATACGCGGTATGGTGGATCCGTCAGGCCGTCCAGGCCGCAATTGCGCGCCATGGCCGCCCGGTTCGGGTTCCGCTCAACCGCACCGCTGATTTGAGTCGTCTGGGCCGAACCACCACGCTGTTGAAGGATCGGTTGGGGCGTATGCCCACCACCGAAGAGTTGGCCCGCGCAACCGGCCTCACGGTGGAAGCCGTTCGGTCGCTCAGCGCACTGAACTCGGAAGCGGTGCGGCTCGATCACCCCACGCGGGACGGTGAAGGCAACGAGCGCATCGAGCGCTTCACCAGCGGGGAGCAGGAAAGCACCGATATGTCCACCATGGCCAACAGCCAGACGCGGGACATCGAGGCGGCCCTCGCCGCCCTCCCGCCCAGGGACGCCAAGGTGCTCAGGCTCTATTTCGGGCTGGACGACGGCAACAGCCGCACGCTGGAAGAGATCGGCCGTATGATGGGGGTCACCCGCGAGCGTATTCGCCAGCTCCGAGACCGGGCTCTGCTCCGCCTCCGCGAGGGTGAAACGGGCGACCGCTTGAAGGATCTGGTGGCATAGAAGGCTGTTGGCCACTGGCTGTTGGCCGATGCGTGTTCGAGAAACCCTCCGGTGTTCCGGGGGGTTTCCTATTTAGTGACAAGCCATTAGCCAATAGCCAATAGCCCCTATGAACCCCATCCCCCACGCCATCAATCGGCAGGACAACGGCATCCGGATCGAATGGGATCAAAGCGGCCACGAAGGCTTCTTCCCGGCCCGAGCCCTCCGCCTGGCGTGTCCCTGCGCCGGCTGTGTGGAAGAGATGAGCGGCAGGCCGCTGCTCGATCCCGCTACGATTCCGGGAGATATCAGACCCGTCACGCTTGCGCTCGTGGGTGGCTATGGTCTCAAGATTCAGTGGAGTGACGGCCACTCCACCGGCATCTACACCTTCGAGCGGCTTCTCGCCAGCTGTCCCTGCATCCGCTGCGGAGGAAGCTCGTGACCGCCGACACATCCTGGTTGCCGGCGCGCACGCACTCTGTACCGCTGAAATGGTTCCCCGACTCAGTCTCGATTGCCGGAGCTCCCGATGTCCCATGAGCACCACTCGAATATCCGTGAAGGGCTGGTTGCAGGCCTGCTGGGAGCCGTTCTCGTAGCCCTGTGGTATGCCGCCGTGGACCTCGGGCGGGGCGAGATGTTCTATACCGCGAACGTATTGGGCCAGGTCTTCGCGCAGGCCGATAGCACGCCCAGCGTCAGCCGGATCACGAGTCCGGCGGTCGCCCAGTACTCATTGCTGCACTTCGGCTGGTTCATCGTGTTCGGGATGGCGCTGGCGGCGCTGACGCATTTGGCTACTCGGAATCCGTCATTCCGGATGGGCGTCTGGCTGGCCTTGGTCATTGGCTTCATGTTCTGGCTCGGCCTAACGTACACCCTGTACCGGGCCACCGATCAGCGGTTTCCCTGGTGGACGACGTTTATAGGTACGTTGATTGGCATCGGGTCCATGGCATTCTATCTCTGGCGCGGTCACCCAGCCCTGCGCGGAAGCGTCAGCCGGCTCCCTCTGGGAGCGGAAGTGGAGTCTCCCCCGCATCCGCCCGGCCCCCCGCGTCGCTAAGAGCGCGCAAGGCGGTGGCTTGCGTTCCGGAGACTGCGCCCCCAATGTGATGACGACTCCCTGTGGGGCACCATCACTCGAGGGCCGCTCCGGAGGCCATCCATGCTGGATAACTCCCACTCGACCATGGCCGAGGGCACCGACGTCGGAATCATCGGCGGCTTGGCGGTTGCCGTCTGGTTTCTGATTCTCGACACCATTGCCGGGCACCCATTTCAAACGCCGAGCCTGTTGGGGCAGGTGGTCCTCTTCGGTGACGCCCGCCCCGACACCAACCAGCTGGTCTTCGGCGCTATCCTGGTGTACACCGCCTTTCACTTCGCGGTCTTTGCTCTCCTGGGCATGGGCTTGGTGGTGTTGGTTCATTGGGGAGTGCGCGACTCGGTGGTTCGCTACGCCCTCCTGCCGGTGTTTCTCGTCTTCGAGGTAATGTTTTACGGACTGCTCGAGGTCCTCTCCGAGCGGACCAACCTCCTCTTCCCGTTCTGGGCGGTCGTCAGCGCCAACACGCTGGCGGCGTTCTCTATGGGGATGTACCTCTGGATTCGCCACCCTGATTTCCGCCGCTCGATCCAGGACACGCCGCTCGGCGACGCTCCCCGCTAGGCTCTAGAGGTCCATCCGCGTTGTCTGAGGGCGGGCACGATCGCGGTGCGTCCCGCCCCCGCTCAAATTACCTTCCAGCCTCACCTTACTACGGCCTGTCTGTGCACTATCGCGTGCCTTCTGTTGGTCCCCTGCTGGTCGTCTGTCATCTCCTCGTCATATCGCCCCTGCTGGGCCAGCTCGAGCCTCCTTCAACTGGCGGGGCCGTTACGCTGGACCAGGAGCTTCGGATGCTGGGGCACTACAAGCGGGTGCTGATGATTGGGGCTCATCCCGATGACGAGGACACCGAGCTTCTCACGGTGTTGGTGCGGGGAATGGGCGCCGAAGCGGCCTATCTGTCGCTCAATCGGGGTGAGGGCGGTCAGAACCTGATTGGTCCGGAGCTGGGAGAGGAGCTCGGCCTTATCCGGACCGAGGAGTTGCTTGCCGCCCGCCGGCTCGATGGTGCCCGGCAGTATTTCACCCGGGCGTACGATTTCGGATACTCCAAGAACATCGAGGAGACCTGGCAGCACTGGCCTCGGGACACGGTGCTCAAGGATGTCGTCCGCATGGTGCGGCGGTTCCGCCCACAGATCATCGTCTCGATTTTCAGCGGCACCCCTAGGGATGGTCACGGGCAGCATCAGGCGGCCGGCTGGTCGGCCCACGAGGCATTTCGTATTGCGGGAGATTCCGCCCGGTTTCGGGAGCTGTTTCGCGAGGAGGGACTCATCCCCTGGGCGCCGCTGAAGCTGTATCGCAGCGCCCGGTTCGACACCGCGTCCGCGACCCTCACGCTGAACGGCGGCGTCCTCGATCCCGCAGTGGGCAAATCATTTCACCAGATCGCAATGGCCGGCCGCAGCCTGCACCGGTCTCAGGACATGGGTCAACTGCAGGGGATCGGGCCGTCGCAGGTGCGCCTCGCTCTGGTCGAAGACCGCACCGGCGGCGGCCCGGGACTGTTCGGCGGCATCGATACCACGTTGTCGGCATTGCCGCTGGGCGAGCGCCGAAGCCCCCAGTCGGCCGGAATGGTTCGCGCCCCCGACTCGGAGCCGGGACTTCGCCGCTTTGTCGCGCGCCTCGATTCCATGAATGCGGTGCGTGGTAGTCCGGCTCGGCGCAGAGCGATGCTGGCGCGCGCCGCCGCGGACCTGGCGGCGGCGGTGGCCCGGCCCCCCCGCGCGTCGCCGCTCGAGCGAGGAGTCTATTACACGCGTGGGATCGAGCTGGAGGATCAGCTGGCCCACCTGAACGCAGCCGCCTGGCACCTTGGGGGGGTGGTATTCGATGCCCTCATCGATGACGACCGGGTAGTGCCCGGGCAGCTGCTGCACTGGACGCTGTCCTCCTGGAACACATCGGAGGAGCCCCGCATGGCGGCAACGCGGGCAGCGGAGTGCATACCTCTGGCCGAATGCCGCGCCCCCGGTCAGGAGCCGGTTGCTCATACCGTGCCGCCGGGACAGATCGCGACTGACACCATCGAGTATCCGGTGTCCGATCAACCTCCCTCGACTCCGTACTTTGTCCGGGCGCCGAGGGACGGTGATCTGTATCGGTGGCCGGAGGAACGCTCGGATCAGGCGCGGATCACCGGCGGGCTTCCCTATGGAGAGCCCTTCGAGTCGCCCACGTTTCTGGGTTCGGTCGAAGTCAATGCCGGGGAGACGGACAGCCTGGGGGCCACGCGGTCGGCTGAAGCGGTGTTTCGCTTCAACGATCAGGCCCGCGGCGAGGTACGCCGTCCTGTAACCGTGGTGCCCCGAATCGACGTGAAGATCGAACCCGCTACCGAGCTGTGGCCCACCCATTCAGTCACCCCCCACCGATTTACCGTCACCCTGACCCACGGCGCCCGGGATTCCACCTCCGGCACGCTGAGTCTTCAGTTGCCGCGAGGCTGGCCCGCGGTGGCGCCTCAGCGCTTTCACCTGACCCGGGAGGATGAACGCGCCACTCTGGATTTTTTGGTCAAGGCACCTCCGAAGATGGGGACGGACTCGGGGAGTATCGGGGCGGTGGCGCGCGATGCCGAAGGCACGGTGTACGGGCTCGGCGTCTTTACGGTGGACTATCCCCACATCCGTCCTCGCGCGTTTACCAGGCCCGCGGTAGCGACCGTTCGCATGGCGCCCCTGGCGTTGCCGCGCCTGGTCCGCGTGGGATACGTGCGCGGCGCCGCGGATCAGGTGCCGGAGGCGCTCGCGAGCGTCGGAGTGCCGGTGGTATTGCTCAGTGCGGAGACGCTGGAGCGGGGGAATCTCTCACGATTCGATGCCATCGTCGTGGGACCTCGCGCCTATGAAACCGACTCTGCGCTGGTTGCCAACAACCGGCGTCTGCTGGAGTATGCCCGCCGCGGCGGCCTGCTGATCGTGCAGTATCAACAGCACCGCTTCTTTACCGGCGGCTTCGCTCCGTACCCTATGGCGGTCGGGGGACCGCAGGTCAGTCATGACCGCGTCACCGATGAGAAGGCCCTGATGCGGATCCTGGCGAAGGCGCATCCGGTGGCGCGGGTTCCGAATCGGCTGACGAATGGCGACTGGACTGGATGGGTCCAGGAACGGGGATTGTACTTCCCGCGCAGCTGGGATCGCCGCTACCTGCCGGTGCTGGAGACCCACGATCCCGGCGACCAGCCGTTAAAAGGAGGACTGCTCATCGCCCCGGTGGGGCAGGGAACATACGTCTACACCGGGTTGAGCTTCTTTCGTCAGTTGCCGGCCGGCGTTCCCGGCGCGTTCAGGCTGTTTGCGAATCTGCTGGCGCTGCCACATGGGCGGTGACGGGAAGGGTGGCACCTCTGTGTGGCGTGGATGGCTGCGTTCTTGTCTCGTTTTCCTTCCCATCCTTTCCGTCTTTCCCGCCTGTTCGAACGACAATCGCACCCCCGTGGTGCTGTACTCCCCCCACGGCCGGGACCAGCTCACGTTGCTGGAGCGTGCGTTTGAAGCCCGGCGCCCGGACATCGACATCCGGTGGCTGGACATGGGCTCGCAGGAAATTCTCGATCGTTTGCGATTCGAGCGCGTCAATCCTCAGGCGGACGTGTGGTTCGGCGGACCCAGCCCGATCTTCGAGCGAGGAACCCGAGACTCGCTCCTCGCGCCATACCGGCCCTCCTGGGCCGGCCGGGTGGATGCCAGGGCCATCGGTCGGTTCGATCTCTACTTTCCGGTTTACCGGACCCCGGCAGTGATCGCCTTCAACAGCCGAGCTGTGTCGCGGGCCGAGGCGCCCCGCGATTGGGACGAGGTGCTGGAGCCGCGCTGGAAAAACAAGGTGATCATCCGCGATCCCATGGCCAGCGGAACGATGCGTGCCATCTGGGGGCTGATCATCACGCGCGGTCTGCGGCAAACCGGCGACACCGCGAGTGCGATGGCGTGGCTCCGGCGACTGGATGGTCAGACCAAGACCTACACCATCAATCCGGCGCTGCTGTACGAAAAGCTGGCCCGACAGGAGGGGCTGGTCAGCCTGTGGGATCTGCAGGACATCCTGATCAGCGCGGCCAAGGGAATGCCGCTCGGCTACGTCTTTCCCCGGAGTGGCACGGTGGTCATCGACGACGGCATCGGGTTGGTGCGGGGGAGCCGGCATCCTGCAGCGGCGCGCGCCTTCATCGACTTTGTGGGGGAGCAGGAAGCACAGCTGCTCGCCGCGCGCGCGGTTTTCCGGCTGCCTGCCCGCCAGGACCTGCCCCCCGATTCAGTGCCATACTGGGTCAGCGAAGTGGAGCGTGAGATGGTCGTAAGCGAGGTGGATTGGGGTCTGCTCTCCACCCAGGGGCCGGAGTGGATGCGGTACTGGGATCAGCATGTGCGGGGGACGGGCCGCCGTGAGAAGTGAGAGGTAACCGGTGACCTTCCTGCGCCTGGAAAATCTCACCAAGCGATTCGACGGCACCACCGCCGTCGACCGCCTGTCGCTCACCATCGAGCGGGGTGAGATGCTCGCCCTTCTGGGTCCCAGCGGCAGCGGAAAAACCACGACGCTGCGGCTGCTGGCGGGGTTTGAGACACCCGACCAGGGGCGCGTCATCGTCGAAGGCGAGGACGTAACCCGGGTGGAGCCGGTGGCCCGCCGCTTCGGCATGGTCTTTCAGCACTACGCGCTCTTTCCCCATCTGGACGTGGGAGAGAACCTGGCGTTCGGTCTGGAGTCGCTCGGCGTGGGAGGCGAGGAGCTCCAGCGTCGCGTGGCTCGGGCGCTGGCCCTGGTCGATCTGGCGGGATTCGAACGCCGCCGGATCGGCCAGCTGTCCGGGGGCCAGCAGCAGCGGGTGGCGCTCGCGCGGGCGCTGGCTCCTGAGCCGCGGGTTCTGCTGCTCGACGAGCCACTCTCGAACCTCGACCCCTCACTGCGGGAGCGCACCCGCCGCGAAATCCGGGATTTGATCCGCAGGGTCGGCATCACCACGGTGCTGGTTACCCATGAGCAGGATGAGGCGTTCGACCTGGGCGACCGGGTGGCCGTGCTTCGAAACGGACGGCTGGAGCAGGTCGGCACGCCGGAGGATTTGTATGCCGCTCCCGTCAATGAGTTCGTGGCGGAGTTCGTGGGCCGCTCCAGCAGCATCGGCGTCGTGGTACTCGGACCCGGCGACCGCGGGCTCCGCATCTCCGCCGAGGGTGCGGAGTGGGACCTCACCGATACGGCGGAAACGCCGCCGGGAACGGCGCTGATGGTGGTCCGCCCTGAGGCACTCCGTCTCATGGCGCCGGTGCCCGGAGCCCTCTCCGGCACGGTTACCCAGCGCCGTTTCATCGGTGCTTCCAGTCTCTTCACGATCGTTACCGACGGCGGGGCCACGTTGGAGGTCACCGGCCCGCCTCGTTCAGTGAGCGCCGGCGAACGGGTGAGCATCATGCCCAGCCGCCGGGCGGGCGGCGGTATCCACCTCTTCTCCCGGCCTGCCAGTGATGCGTAATCGCCGCGTAGAGCTGGTGGGGGGTCTGTTCCTGCTCCTGCTGCTCTGGCTGATCGTCTATCCGCTGCTCCTGGTGCTGATCGAGGGGTTCAGCGGCCCCAATGGATGGACCGTCGATTTTGTTCGACTTTTCCTGGAGCAGCCGAACGAATTCCGGGCGTTGTGGGGGAGCCTCTGGATTTCAGTCGTGAGCGTGCTGCTTGCCGGGCTCATCGGCATTCCGCTGGCGTTTCTGTTCGCTCGCTACGACTTCCCGGGCCGTGGGGTTCTGGGATGGCTGGTGGCGCTGCCGGCGGTGCTGCCGCCGCTGGTCGGTGTCATCGCATTTCTCTTCCTCTACGGTGAGAGCGGTTTCGTCTCCCTCATCATCCAGCGTCTGTTCGGTTTGGCGGAGGCGCCGTGGACCCTTCAGGGGGCGGGAGCCATTCTGCTGGTACACGCGTACTCGATGTATGTGTACTTCTACCTGTTTACCCGGGCCGGCCTGGCCTCGCTCGACGCATCAGTCCTGGAGGCTGCCGCGAGCCTCGGGGCAGGCCGCTGGCGCACGCTCCGGCGGGTCGTGCTGCCGCTGCTGTACCCCGGGCTGGGTGGCGCCGCGCTGCTGACGTTCATGACCTCGCTCGCGTCGTTCAGCGCGCCCTACATTTTCGGCGGTGGGTTCCGGGTGATGACCACCCAGATCGTGGCCACCCGGCTCAACGGAGACAACGAGCTCGCGATGATCGAGACCGTCTCGCTCACGCTGGTGGCGCTGATCGCGCTGTGGATGCTGCGGGGCCCGCGAGCGCGCGACAACGCGGCCGGCGGTCGCAAGGGCACCGCGCCGGTGCGGGTTCGAGTCCGGCGCCGGGGCGTACGCCTGGCCCTGGGACTGGTCGGATGGAGTCTCGCGGTGGTCCTGCTGCTGCCGCACCTGACCCTGCTGCTGGTTTCCTTTGTGCCGGTCGGCACGTGGACCACGGAACCGCTGCCACCGGCGTACACTTGGCGCAACTATCTGACCCTGCTGGAGGACCCGGTCCGGGCTCGACCACTGTTCAACAGCCTCTGGCTCGCCGCAGCGTCTACGGTAGCTGCCGTGGGCTTGGCACTCGCCGCCGGGCTCCTCACCGTGCGCCGGCGGGTGCGGGGGCGGGGACTGATCGAGGGCCTGCTCGCTTTGCCATGGGCAGTTCCCGGGACCGTGTTTGCCATCGCGCTGGCCACCGCGTTCAGCGTGCAGTCGCCGCTGACCGGGCGGTTTGTGCTGGTGGGAACGCTCTGGATCCTTCCGCTGGCCCACCTCATCAGGAACTTACCGATCACCAGCCGGGCCATCCTGGCCGGCTTCCGGGGGCTGGACCCGTCACTCGACGAAGCCGCGGCAACACTGGGAGCAGGGCGCTGGCGGACGCTGCGGCGGGTTACCCTGCCGTTACTGCGGCCGGCGCTGCTGGCGGGAGCCAGCCTGGCGTTCGTGACCGCCTTCGGGGATTTCGTGACATCCATCATGCTGTACACCTATGACACGCGGCCCATCTCGCTGGAGATCCTGTCGAGCCTGCGCCAGTCCGACGTCGGCGTCGCGGCCGCATACGGCGTGGTGCTCATGGCGGTGAGCGCCGCCGTTTTTGCCCTGGGCGCCGACCAGGGAAGCAGCGGATGACAACCCCACCGTTGGCATCGCCCAGTCAGTTCCGCCGTCTGGCGGTACTCATTGGCGTGAATTTCGTGGACATGATGGGGTTCATGATCGTGCTCCCGCTGCTTCCCTTCTATGCCTTGAAGCTGAACGCATCACCGGAGATCGTGGGACAGCTGATCGCGTCGTACTCCATCGCGCAGCTGGTGGCGGCGCCGCTGTGGGGCCGGGTGTCGGACCGCTACGGGCGCCGGCCGGCGCTGCTGATTGGTCTCAGCGCCTCGGCGCTGGCGTACGTCGTGTTCGGACTGGCTGACAGCCTGTGGCTGCTCTACCTCTCGCGGGTGGTCCAGGGCGCGGGCGGGGGCACCACCGGCGTCGCACAGGCGTACGTGGCGGACACCGTCGCGCCGGCTGACCGGGCCCGCGCCCTCGGATGGCTGTCGGCGGCGACGTCGGCGGGGGTCATGGTCGGTCCCGCCATCGGGTCCTCGGCGGCCCACTTCGGCCAGGAGGCGCCGGGTCTGATCGCCGCCGCACTCTGTCTTATCAACGTCATCTTCGCCTGGAGATGGCTCCCCGAATCGCGGAAGCAGTCCGGGTCACCCGCCACCAAACCCCAGCGCTCGATCTGGCACCCGGCCTGGATGGCGATTCGGCATCCGACCTCTCCCGTCGGACGGCTGCTCTGGATCTATGGCGTGGGCATGATCGCCTTCTCG
>Ga0136635_10000547_pt1 | contig 10592 bp, 12 predicted proteins | sample AntDrymeUQ852106_2_FD_105495 | JGI IMG/M metagenome (GOLD analysis project Ga0136635, IMG submission 105495) | Polar desert sand microbial communities from Dry Valleys, Antarctica - metaG UQ85 (21.06) | ecosystem: Environmental > Terrestrial > Soil > Desert | place: Antarctica: Dry Valley... | reverse complement strand
TTCCGTCAGCAGCAGCCTTTTTTCCTGTACCCCAACAAGACGGTAAACTAAAACGGTTGTAAGTATTGATAATATCCCGAATTGCAGCTTCAATTTTGGCGGCACTAATATGGCGACGGTTTGTATAAGAAATCATGTGACTTGTCACTGCACCTTGGGAATGACGAGCCATTTGATTGGGGCCAAGATTACAGCCGTAGCTAAACGTAGTAAAAATATAACGTTCCGCAGGCTCAGATATTTTTGGTTCGCTTCCTGAAAATAGACCAAAATGCCTTGTCCAGTTCAACCAATGCTCAACATTACAAAGAATTTCTAAGATACTACGCTCCGGCATCAAAGCCCGAATTTTTGATTCTAATTCTTCCACTTCATTTGTTTGGGCTAGCGATGGAATTCTTTTAAGTACAGGTTCTCCGTCTTTATTGATGGTGAATTGTTTATCAACCGCACAAATCTCATCTACAATGTCAGCTATCTGCGCTAATTTAGCTTGTAAATGTTTAACAAAGTCATCTGGGTTAGCAGGAAAATCAAGTAAGCGACAGTATTCCTCTATCAAGGGTGATGGCAATACTTTGCAGCAGTCGTTTGGCATCACCAAAGGTCATGAGAATATCAAACTTACTTTGTAGGAGTTTTATTCCACTAAGTTTGGCGCTTTTAGGTGGAGATTTTAGTAGATTAAGTGTGGCATTTTCATTTACTTCATTATCTGTAACCGCCAGCAATTGGTCTAAATAAATCTGCTCGTTGATGGAAAGCCCCTCAGAACAAAGTGCAAACAGGCGATTATTGACCATTGAACGAATGTGGCGAATTAATCGGTCAAGGGTACTAAATGCTGGTAACTCGTATCGTTCTTTAACTAATTCTTCAATTGCTACATTTATTAAATCAGCAGGATGGTCTTTAACCTCCGCAGCTTCTGCAACTAATGCGGCTATTAATCTTTGACCTGTTTTATCATACTGTTTGACTTTCAGGTAATCCCGAATCGCCTGAAGATAAGTGTAGCGTTGGCGTTCAGATGGGATTGCCTTTACCCAATCTTGTAACTTTAAACACGACCGTAAATGTTTGATAACCGCAATTGGTACTAGTTCGGGGTGGGGAAAATAACCAAGCCGTTGGAAGGATTTTAGCATGACCATAAAACTAAGAAATCCTTCGTGGCTCTTAGTTTTGGACTTTGCAAACTTGATTTCTGCGCTTTGTGGTGTATAAAGCTCTGCAAGCTCTTTTGGATTAGGAAATTGTTTGAATTTAGGATATGCAGTCCGGTCAATTAAGGTCATTCAGGTGATATTTAGAACATAAAAAATCCCAAAAATAACTAGATAACGGTTGATCCCTCACTGTTCAACCCCATAGTATTTTATATTCTTTTGGGTACAAATCATTAATTGAATTAATTTCAGCACTTTTTTGGTTAAAAATGCTGTTTTTGGAGATGATGAATAGGCAATAAAGGTTGATTCTAACTGTCTGGAGTTATCAGAATATTTAAAGCATGGCGTGCTGCTGATTCTGCTTTTTGTGAAGTAACTTTCTGATAACGTAAAGTGGTTTGAATACTTTCATGTCCCATTAGTGAGCGTAATTCTTCTATACTGATTAATCCTACCCGTTCGGTAGCATAAGTGTGACGTAAATCATGGATACGAACACCGTTTAATTCGGGATATGTGCTGGTGATTTTTCGCCAATAATCGTGTAATGTGTAGTAGCTAATTCTACTGACTTTGAGGGTAACTGGATGTTGTGCTGTAAACAGTGCGTTGATATTTTGATGGCGTGAGTGCTTGAAATATTGATCTAGGGATTCGGCTGCATCATTGCTATAAAAGCACCAACGTTGTTTGTTTCCTTTTCCCAATACCTGAAATTTTTGATTTTTGATATCTAGGTCTGATAAATTCAGGGCTAAAAGCTCTCCAATTCTGCATCCTGTGCGATGCAATAAATGAACTATTGCAGACATCCGCAGGTCATCTTTGGTGACTTTGTAGAGTATATTTAGCTGTTCGGGTATTAGGTATTTTATTGTATCGTCGCTTTTATGTTCGCCTTTTTCTCGTTGTGGGGGACGCTGTTTTAATCCCCGAATTGGGTTGGATTTTATATACCCTTGCTCGACTGCAAAGTTAAATAGGCTTTGCAGTATTGCTTGATGCTTGTGGTGGGTTGTGTATTTTAAATGTGAGAGTGTATCTAGATACTCAACTAATGTTTGCTTACTGATAATTTCGATTGACCAACTTCCATACTCTGCTAGTAAGCTCAAGAGAGTTATTTCGTAGGTTTTGATGGTACTAGGTGCTAGCCCAGTCCGTTCTAAAAATTTGACGGCAACGGTGGCTAATGTGACAGCTTGCTTCACTGATAAAAAGTGTGTTTTTAGCAAGGTAATTTATTCATAAATTATATATCTTTAGGTAAGAGTATTGACAGCAAATTATGGATACTTTTAAGACACCAAAACATGGAGAATCCCTAGCTGACTATGTTTTGCGGATCAGGAAGGGACTCAATTTAACTCAGTTTGAGTTAGCCGATGCTGCTGGTATTCATTCTCGGTCTGTGGGGAAGATTGAACGGGGACTGACGATGAAACTTAGCCATAAAACTCTTAGTGGGCTGGCGCTAGCTTTGTCCGTGCCTGTTGAGTATTTGCAGGCTGTTGTCAGGGGCGAAGAGGTTGTAGCAATGCCAGCGATTAAGTTTTGCCCCCAATGTTGGAATCCTGGGGGTGCTGCTGACCCGATGTGGGGAAATGTTAGGGCTAAGTTTTGTTATCTGTGCGGTACGCAGTTGCGGGCTAGTTGTCGGAATTGTGGTGAGTTGGTGGTGTCGTTGAGGTATAAATTTTGTCCACTATGTGGAAAGCCTTATAAGGATAGAAGTGAAAATCGCTGAAATATAGATATAGTAAGACTTTCCAGACCATCTTGCAGGTTTTTACACGTATCTCGGCTCAATACCTATCCGGTATTTAAGATTTGCGGGGCTTTTGTGAGGATGAGGTTTTTTGAGAATTTTACTCGCAATACTGACAAAATCTCTCTAACTGGGGCTTTATGTGCTTCTAGCTCCTCTATTCTCTCTAATAGTCGTTTTGGAATATACTTGCACTTTTTAACCAGGCGATCGCCATCCTTCCAAAACTCATAGTGATACCAAGCTTGGGGATAATCTTTGCCGTGAAGGGTAATGGTTTTCCACTGAATGGAGCCACTACCTAATCCTTTGTGTCGTCTAGTTTTACTAGGGCTGTTTTTACTGGGGGTTATCTTTGACTGCTCGACATCATTACTAGGGCTGTTTTTACTGGGGGGTATCTCTGACTGTTCGACATCGTTACTAGGGCTGTTTTCAATATCCCCCAGTAATATGTTTTTACTAGGGCTAGGCACAACACCCAGTAATGTCAAAATTTCTATAATTGGGCGCTTGTTGAACTCTGCTTCTTGAATAACCCCAAGTATTTGCTTGGGAATGTACTTGGTCTTCTTTCTCCCTTTTTCCTGCCAATGATAGTAAGCCTGGGGGTAGTCCTTTCCACCCCTAGTAATGGTGCGCCAATGAATAGTGCCGTTACCCTCACCCCAATTTCTACGCTTTTTACTAGGGTTGTCAATACTTGGGGGTATCTCTATTTGTTCAGGCTTTTTACTAGGGTTATCTTTACTGGGGGATATTTCTATTTGTTCAGAGTTTTTACTAGGGTTATTATCAATACCCCCCAGTAAAAATTCCGACGCAGGAGGGGGATGATTTTGACAGAAGTTTGAGGATTCAGATATTTCCGGAGCGCAAATTCTGGATAATTCCATAGGACTTGTCAAAAAAGAACGTTGCTGTGCCTGTTTCACCGTGCCGTGCCTTAGCCATGATGAGTTCTAATATTCCTTGATCTGTAGTGTCTGGGTTGTAGTACTCATCCCGGTAAGCGAGAATAATATTGTCTGCCACCATTTCTAAAATTCCCGATTGGCTAAGGTCGCTCATCATTGGGCGCTTATTCTGTCTGCCCTCAACTCCCCTAGAAATTTGAGAAAGTGCCAACACAGGAACTTCTATTTCCCCAGCCATTTTGTAAAGTCCCCGTGCCACGTCACCTAGTTCATAACTGCGGTTGCCCCCAGAATCCTCCGCCATCATTTGTAGGTAATCAACTACAACTAACCCCAGTTTTCCCTCTTTGGCCTTAATTTGACGACATTCGGAAGCAATTTGTGAAACGGTAATACCTCTTGAGTCATTCATATAAAGCGGCAGTTCTGAAGCAACACCGACGATTTTGGCAATGCTTGTAAATTCCCAGTCTGCTAGGGGTTTATTACCTGAGCGATGTCTGCGGATGCGATCGCTTTTTAGTGGCGTTAACTCTAAATGCTTATAGGCGTTGGTAATACTAATTAAACTCCACAGCCTGTACTCCAATTGTTTCTTTGTCATCTCCAAGGAGAAGATGACCACAGGTAGATTGTGGAGTAGTATCATTTGGAGAGCCAAAAACAAGGCGATCTGGGACTTCCCCATTGATGGCCTACCCGCAACTATAGTGAGTGTGCCGCTTTCAAATCCCACCATCAAATTATCGAGTTCATGAAGTCCTGTAGGGTAAATGGGGTTTCCTGAATTTAAATCCTCGTAAGCAGCAACGTTAATCGTGCTGTTGTGTTCAGTGTTTGAAGATAGGGTTTGATTAGATAATTGGAAAACTTTCTGTTCTGATTGGTCAAGGATTTGTGGTAACTCAGTTTCTGTCTCGTAACCCAGATGTACAATTTCATTTCCAGCCTTGATTAACTGTCTACGCACGAATTTGTCCATTACCAACTCGGCTAAAGCGTCAATATTGACAGCTGACACTGTGCGGTCTACCAGAGTTGCTAATTTATTTCTCCCGCCGATACGGACTAGTAAATCGTGGTCAGTAAGCCAAGCTGTAACTGTGAGTAAATCAGTGGGTTTACCAGAGCAATGAAGGCGCTGCGCGGCTTGATAGATATCTTTATGGGCGCTAATGTAAAAGGCTTCGCCAATCAAGCGATCGCTCACCCTATCGATTGCTTCTGGATCAAGCATGATACCACCTAAAATCGCCTCTTCCGCCTCGATGTTTTGGGGTGGCAATTTATCAATCATGTCGAACCTCCAGTATTCTCAGCGAGATTTTGACTTTGCGACTCTTCCCAAGCTCTTTGAGCCTGTCGCTGCCGTTCTTCGAGTTCTCGGCGGAATTCGTCTCGAGCATTTTTTGTTTCAGTTTTTTTGGCTTGTACCTGTTTTGAAGCCAGATATTTTTCGTAATAAACCTCCCAGCGATTTTTTCCGGCTTTGTTCTTGTGAGCTAACCAAGCCTCAATGTCATTCACTGGCTGGCTAAGATTTTTGGTTTTTTCCTCACAAAATTTCCAAAAATTCGCTCGCTCCTCTTCTGAGAGAGTCTTTATAAAGTCTAAATAAGTCTTATTAATCTTAGAGTTTTGAAATTCTCTCTCCACAAGGCTTTCAGCCTCTGCATGGTGCGTGGCGATCGCGCATGGTGCGTCATGATCCATCGTGGTGCGTGGTGATCCAGCGTGGTGCGTGGCGATCGCGCTCGGTGCGTCATCACACCTTGGGTACGTCATCACACCATCGGTGTCTTCACACACCTTGGGTGCGTCATTGCACCATAATCCCTTTGGCTTCACCTTGGTTCTGACTTGCAATAGCTCTAGATCAATGAATCCCTTTGCGTCCAATTCCTTGAGAGCGCGGCTTACAGTTTGCCTATGGACTATCCGCTCTGGTGCTGACAGCTGACGAGCTACCTCGGCAGCATTGATGTCAATCCCTTGGTTATAAGGGTCAATGGTTCGGATGTAGTAGAGGACATCCCTCTGTGCTGGTGTGAGTTCACGGCAGGCTTTCAGCCATTCTTCATGCTGAAGTGGATAGAAAAGTCCCTGAATTTTTGAATTTGGTTGTGTCACAATTTTGCTAATACAAATGAAAAGACAAAATTTCACCTCGATCCGTTGGGATAGAGACTAACTTTTTAGGTGTCCATCATTAACACTTAGTCAACGAACTTTTATATTCAATCGTGACAAGGTATTTATTTGATGGCTATGCTAGTAATCTGAAGATTAAAGATATGTCTGGAAAAAAGCACTCCTAGCAAGAGTTTGGTAAGATTAGGGTATACATCATCGTTGTTGTTTAATCAAACATCAAATAGTATAACCGTTAAACTTAAGTATAATTAGCAAAGCAATGCAAAGTTTTGTATCAGAAAAAACTCAAAGTTATCAGCAGTTATTCGATGAGATGATGAATCGCTTCAATTTGGAAGCGAAGAAAACTGCTGAACAGGCTAAAGTGTCGGAAGTAATGTTATCCCGCTTTCGTCGCGGGAAGGCGGATCTAGGAGCATCAAAACTAATATCGCTACTTTTGGCTATTCCGGTAGAAGCTAGGGTATGGTATTTATCTGAGTTATTTGGTCAGAGACCAGGAATTAGCCTGCGATCGCTGATTGCTGAAGCACCTCCAGAAGAACAAGCTGAAGTTTTACGACTAATTGCTGATATTTTTGTGAATAACAGCCGTGAGGCTACAGATCCAGTGCAGTTCCTTAAAGCTTTATAACTCACCGTTCGCAATAGGATTTGACTAAAACTCGTAAGTGTAGGGGCTTTTTTTGAATTAGCCAGAAATTTTCGATGAAGTAGTGCTTTACTTTTGGTCAATATAGGAAGATTTTCCTGATAAGCGAATAGGCAAAAACAAACACTATCAAATGAGCGATGCAGCCAGGGAGCACATTTTTAGTATTTTTTACTTCTTCCTTCGTCCCTCCTTTCTTGCCCATCAACGGTCAATGGCACACAGTAAAGGGCATAATAATGCTCAAAGTCTATTTGGAGTACATCAGATTCCGATCAATAACCATATTCGAGATTTCCTGTCTGGATGTGAAACCAGAGAAAGGTATTTCCAGTGTATGACGAGGTTTTCAGAGCATTAGAGCAAAGTAAACACCTAAAAGGGTTTCTCTCCTTTAAAAATAATTTGCTAATAGCTCTGGATGGAACAGAATATTTTGGCTCCAATCACATTCACTGCTGACACTGTTCAAGCAGAACCTTTAGAAATGGAACAACGCACTATTTTCATGCAGTAATTCTCATTAGGAGAATTACTGTCTTTTCCTGCACCCTCGCAGACATTTGTGCAATTACCTTAACCTCTCACGGATAGATTAGGGTTAACTTAATCGTTAACGTTGATTTTCTTAGGGGACATCCAAGAATTAAATTACTCAATTCCTACATCCAACGTCACTATCCAATTTTTTCTCCCCCTGCCTCAAGAGCTTCCCCTGCTCCCCCTGCCTTCCAAAACGATTGATTATTTTTTTAGTTGGAAGTCCCTAGCCAATGTCTGAAATTTGCGTTGTTCACCAGCTTGTTTACGCTGTTGATAACGTTTTCTAGCTTGGTTTAGTACCTCTTGCAATAATTCCTCATTTTCTGAGCAGACGATAAATGCACCTTCAAGGAAAGTATCTCTAGTAATTTTATTTACATTGCAAAACGTATCTAGCTTGGTATCAATGTCCTGTTCTAACCTGATTGTTCGCCTGATGATCTGGGGTAACTCTAACTGCTGTTCTTGATTAGAAGTGCTTACCTTATCGTTTATAACTTCCTCACTATCTAAATCTGGTTTTGGTTTTTCAGGTAAATGACTAAATTCAGTAATTTGGTCATTTAGTAAGTTATCATGTTGTACTTTTACAAGTGTTGTATCCCGTGCTGGAACACTTGGACGTGTCTTTTTCTTAAGGCGCTCAAAAACATCAGACATTCTTTTGTAACCTCTCGATAATTTTTTGGAAGGGAGTTTCGAGTTGTTCAAAGCCTAGAGAGGACAAACTTACACCTTTATCTATGGCCTTTTTAAATTGTTCAGATTCTAAAATTGAAGGTAAAACGACTATTTCTTCGGCAATTGTTCGCATTGCACTGATACTCGCCTTACTTTGTGCGACTTGGTTATTACCTACCCATTTATCTCTGAATGGCAAGATGCCAAGCACTATCCCTGAAAAAGCATCAATTTCTTGAAGTTCCTCAACTAAACTCAGAGTTCGGATGAGAGAATTTACACCTTTGGATGATGCTTCTACAGGAATGATGATATGGTCAGCTGCCCCCAACGATGTAAGGCAGATTTGCGATCGCTGAGGTGGCGCATCGACAATGCAGTATTGGAATAAATCTGATATCTCTTTTAAGCGTTTGCTCAGAACAATAGCTCCCATACCGCTCCCAGACAAAAATTCTTGAGCATTATCTAATCCATCATCAGCAGGAATTAACCATAGGTTTTCTCCGATTTCGTAAATACCGTCTTCAGTATTTATCTGTTTTTTGAGAACTTCTAGAAGCGTGGGTTGATTCTGCTGAACTTCGTGCCCCAGGTAAAAAGTTAGGTTCGCTTGGGGATCGGCATCAATCATCAGTACACGCTGTCCTGTTTGAGCAAGCATTCTACCCAACAAGATTGCAACAGTTGTTTTTCCCTGGCCACCGGACAAGGATGCACAAGTAAGAATTAACATTTTACTGACTACCAGCAGCATAGTGTAAATTAGTCAATATCATAATGCATAATGTTGTTTTTAAGTTGTTTAGTCATTATATAATTTAGTCATTTAGAAATGACTAAATTGTACTTAACGCTATTTAGTCATTTCTTTAGCTCTCAAAAAGTTCTAATCTTCGAGAAATACCTGTAAAGATAGATTTTTGTCCCGTTTGTTGGTGATTTTAGTCAAGACTGAATTTAGTTATTAGTGAATGACTAAATTGTATAATGATGCAATCTAGTAAACCAGTTTTATTTTATTCATAAAATAAGACTTCAAAAATGACGATGGGGGCTATATAGGGGCTATATGTACCCCAAAATGATTCAGGACTTCGATGAGTATTTGACCCCTATATAGGGTATATGTGGGTGTTCTATGGGGTATACTTGACTGTTTGACACTTTATACCCCACTTAGCCCCCAAGGGGGTATGATAAGCTCTTGAGGCTGGAGAAAAAGAGGTAGTCATTTTATTCTTCTCTCCTCTGCTCCCCCATATCTCCTCAACTGATAACTTTTACAAATTGAACCGTATTACCTTTCCCCCAATGTCGAACATTCATACCTTACAAAAAATTTTTCCTGCTGGCTTTGATAACGGTTATGGAAGCCTAAAACTTTTAGTCGATGGCTTTGAAGTAGTTCGTGTCCCCAGCTATATTTCCACAGCCGAGATGGAAGATGTACCCGGACGAGTAGTTTTTAATGGTAGTGCTTACACTGTTGGAGAATCAGCCTTCCGCACAGGTTATCATTTTGACCGCAATACAGATAACAATGAAAACAAAGTCAATAATGCCTTGTTGACTTTATTTGGTGCATTGGCACATCTGCCACACCGTAAGGCTTGGCATTTAAAATTAGTCGTCAGCTTACATGATGTTGCTCTGGCTGATGAATTGCAAAAAGTGCTAAGTGGAGAATATCAGCCAATACTAGCTGGCAAACAATCAGATGTGAAAGTAGAAGTGCTAAAAGTCGTTCTAGAGGGGATGGGTGCATTGTTTGGGCATCAACTACCGAAAAAATTAACCATTTTAGACTTTGGCAATGGTACGACTCTGTATTCTCGTTACAACCAGGGGAAACGAGAAGTTCACACCGCCTATCCCATCGGTGTAGAAGTTCTCATCGATGATATCTCCCAAAAAATGAAACATCTAAATGGCGGAAAAATCGGGGATGCATCCAAGATCCGATTTTGTCTGGAGATGGGACATACCAAGTACAGCCGTGACATCGATATCAAAGATATATACAGTGCTTGTTTGAAAGATTGGTATGAAAAATACTTGAAGAAAGTGGTGAATTTGACACTTGATGCCAAGCACCAAGGGGATGAAATCTGGGCGATAGGTGGAGGTTGCCTCTTACCTGGATTTAAGAAGTTCTTAGAAAAGAACGGTTTCAAAATTCTGGATAATCCAGTGGAAGCTAATGTTTTTGGGCTTCTAGAAATGGCAAAAACCATTATCAGCAAGAATTCACCAAACACATCTGGGAAGTTATAACAATGGCAGACAAACAAGACTTGACACCGGAAAAAGTTCGGATTAAAGATAGCTATCGTGAGCGGATATTTGCAGAATCACAGCAATTAGGTAAAAGTTACCTGGAGACGCTTTACTTTATCATTGATTGTTATTTTGCTTTCAGAAAGGGTACATTCCCTACTCAACAAGTAGCTTTCACCCCGATTAATACTGAGTCAAACCAACTTATTCAGCCGACTAAAGAGCTATCTACAGACTCTAAACCAGAGGATTCTGATGACCAAACCTTCAGCCTTGATTTTGATTTGTAAGGGAAATATAGGGCTCCCGTGAGGTTGGTCAGCCGGTGCTGTAGTCTCAGAGTCAGCGCCCAAGTATGTCACCAGTCGTAGTTTCTGAGCTTTTCACCCAGACATTTTGGTGGTGATAAAAATCACCACGTTGTT
>Ga0136635_10000544_pt1 | contig 10623 bp, 11 predicted proteins | sample AntDrymeUQ852106_2_FD_105495 | JGI IMG/M metagenome (GOLD analysis project Ga0136635, IMG submission 105495) | Polar desert sand microbial communities from Dry Valleys, Antarctica - metaG UQ85 (21.06) | ecosystem: Environmental > Terrestrial > Soil > Desert | place: Antarctica: Dry Valley... | reverse complement strand
CGCCGTGAGCGGTGTGCTGCGCGCGTCGCGGGGCGTGCGAAATCGGCACACTTATGCGGTCATGTCCCTGTGCGCCAGAATTCGTCCCGTGGAGGCGCGCAACTTGCACGCACCCTGCGCACAGGAGGCAGAGCCATGGCCAATGACACTGAACGCCGCGAGGGTGGCGCCTGGATCGGGCAACATCCAGATGAGAACCTCGCCGAGACGTGGGCCAATCCCGGCATCCGTCCCGAGACGCGGGCGCAGGTCATCCACGCGGTATATGAGCGGATCGAGGTCCGAGGGCTTGACTTCGCGGAGGTCAAGCTTACGCCCGAGGCGTACGCTCACGGCCTGGCGTTGGCGCTCCCCGAGCGGGTGAGTCGCGCAAGGGCTGGATTGGCGTGCCCGAGAGGACTCGAACCTCCGACCTTCAGGTCCGCAACCTGACGCTCTATCCACTGAGCTACGGGCACGTGCGGCGGGCGCCGATTCTACCAAATGCCGATCCGGGAGCCGTGCGCTAGTCCTCTGCGATCACCCGCTGCAGGCCGGCCCGGGCCACCACCCCCATGATGGCCCCGTAGACCAGATGGGAGAGCGCAGAAATGGTGACGAACTCACTGTAGAAGCCGACGTTCAGCCAGCCCGGGTAGAGGGTCAGCTGGAAGATCTCCAAGAACAGCCCCCATCCCATTCCCGAGAGCGCAGCGCGCCGCACGGTCGTTCTGCCATCACGCGCGAAGAGGAACGTGTAGGCGACGGCGAAGGCGATCCCGTTCAGGAAATGGAATGCGCCTCCCGCCAGCAATACGCCGAGCGCCGAAGCGTCGGTGCCCAGAAGAAGCTGGCCGAAGATGCGCACCGCCTCGAAGGGGTTGTACGGCGACGGGTCGAGTGTCGACAGAATGGCCTTACTGATGTCGTAACAGACCGTCGCGACGATGCCAGTCAGGGCACCGACAGAGGCGGTTCGAATCGTCCACTGACGTGACGCTCGATCTTGGCCGCGCAACGCAAGCCCCACACCGCCGAGCAGCACCGCCGCCGTCGCGCCGAGAGCGAGGCCCAGCGAAACGCCGGCGATGATGTTCAGCAGCAGGGCGAAGCCCGAGAAGAGGGCGAACAGGCCGATCAGGCGACGAAACGCCACCGGCCAACTACGCCAGTTCAGTACTCCTGCCCCGGTGGTGGCGGCTTCGGCTTTGGCCAGTTCGGCGGCGGCGGTTTCTTGGCATCGGGCGGCGCCTTCGGGGGTTTGTCGTAGCCGAAGAACTCGGCGCTGTCGTCCGGGACGTACCACGGCGGCGGGTTCGGCTTCTTCTTGTTGTTCTGCCTGGCCGAACCGGCGGCCAAACCACCGGCGCCGGCCGCCGCGCCCGCCGCCGCCGCCGCGTTCCCCCATCCGTCGGTCTGCCCGGCAATGTTGTCGGCGAAGACCGGCCCGGCGGAGAACAGCCAGAAGACAACCCCGAGGGCCAGGGACGCACCAACGCCGCCCGCGAGCGATGGCCCGCGTTCGACAGGCGTCGACGCCAGGGTGTCGGCGTCAAGGAGCGTCCGGATTAGCACGTAGCTGATCGCGGTGGCAACAACCATGGTGAAGAACGCGCTCAGAGTCGAAACGCCGAGCACCGTGACGACCAGGTAGCTCACGGCGGCGGAGGCGGCAACCCCTCCGATGAACCGCAGGGGTCGCGGAATCGCAGCCAGAGGCCCGGCCAGCCCGGCCCGGCGCAGCACGAGCACCCCCACGGGGCGCGCGATAAGGACGGCGCCCACGAGAATGGCTGCGTCGACCGGCTGAGTGATCAGCGAGGAGAAGAGGAGGATCGGAACGGCGACCCCGAAGACCAGCTTCCCCACGGTGCCGGGGTTTCGCCCATCGGCGGCGGTCATGGGCTGGGCCTCGGCCGGCAACAGCAGGTAGCGGGCCGCGAGCACTGCGAAGGCGCCGCCACCGACGACGCCGGCAAAGAGGAAAGAGTCCACGAGCAACGGCCAGCCCGCGTTGGCCGTCGGAAACCGGAGATCGCTCCAGGTGAAGACCGGGCGGATCAGGAGGGGTGCGCCGACGCCCCAGACCCCCGCCAGGAACGCTGCCGCCCCCGTCCCGACGGCGACCCTCAGCAGGCCGCTCGCCGCTCGGGCCCGGGCCAGGCCGTGCCATCGAGCCAGCTCATGCACGGCCATGGGCAGCTCGGCGACGAGCAGGTACAGCAACCAGAAGGAGACGAGCCTGCCTGCGAGGGCGCTCGGCAGGGGCACCAGTTCGAGCGGCTGGATGAAGGCGGCGACCAGGTCGGCCACGATGTGCGAGGCAAGGAAGAGCACCCCCAGCGACGGCGCTGCAAGCCCCAGGATGGCGGCAATGATCATGAACGGGATCGACTCGATGTAGACATCGAGAATCGTCACGGTGATCTCAGTGACCGGCTGGCCCGTCGGTGCCAGGGCATGGGGCACGGCGAAGGCCACCGGGACCACGAGCGCGAGGCCGGGCAGGACGACGGACCGGATGATGGCGGGCAATCGCTCCAGCCACGCCGCATCCGCCGCGGCATGCTCAGCGAATCCCGGTCTGACCCGATCGAGGAGGCGGGCAGCTGCCACCCACCATGCGGGTGTCGGCTGGTGGTTGGTGGGCCGTGACCCAGCCATGGAGAACCTCCGTCCAAGCCGGCGAAAAGCCGGGCATGGGACGTATTCTAGCCCGGCATGCGGCCCCGACAAGGGTTCGCGGAGTGGCGGAGAGGGAGGGATTCGAACCCTCGGAAGAGGAAACCCCCTTCAGCGGTTTAGCAAACCGCCGCACTAGGCCACTATGCGACCTCTCCGATCGCGGCCGATGATAGCATTTGGTGTTCTTTCCCCGAGGGACCCGGTCCTCCGGCGCCCATACCCCAACCAATCGAGCGAACCCCTTCCCACCATGCCCCCGACACGCCTTCCGATCATCGGCTACCAGGTGGCCCAGTCGCCTCTTGAGGCGGTGCTGCGCGCCGCGTTCGCCGAGCTCCACAGCGGTCTCGTGATCGAGCCGATGGAGCGCCGCTCGCACCAGCTCGCGGCCGCGCTCGGCCAGGTCCGAGCCGATGAGAACTATGCCGGGGCGATCATCGCGGCTCCCCACAAGGAGAAGGCGCCGCCGCTCTCGGATGCCCTTTCGGACGATGCTCGGATCAGCGGCGCGGTGAACGTGTTCGTTCGGGTCGACGGCCGCCTGCGTGGCCACAACACCGACGCCGACGGCGTTCGCGCGGGTCTGGAGTCGATCCTGCCAAAGGTCAAGGGTAAATGGCCACGCAACGCGATGGTTTTGGGATCCGGCGGCGGCGCGCGGGCGGTGGTGGCGGTGCTCATCGGGGCCGGCTTCCAGCATGTCGCCGTGCTGAACCGGCATCTGCACCGCGCAGAGGCGCTCGTCGCTCACTTCGCGCGTGCCGCCAAACACATGGAGCTCCGCGCGCGTCCGTGGCACGACGCGATCCTGGAGGCGGAGCTCGCGCGGGCCGAATTGCTCGTCAATGCGAGCGGCGTTGGCAGCGTGGGCGGCGAATCGGCGATTCAGGCTGGCCTCGTCCCCGAAGGCCGATACGTCCTCGACCTCGTCCTCCAGCACGACGAAACAGCGCTGATGGCGGCGGCACGCGAGCGCGGCGGCACGGTCGCCAACGGACAGGGAGCGTTCCTGGAGGCCTGTGCCAGCACGGTGCGCCTGCTGACGGGGAAGTCGCCGTCGATCGACGTGCTGCGGAGCGCCCTCGCCGCCGAGCTCGGCGTCCCGGAGGAGGGAATGGCGGTTGTCGGTGACTGAGCGCTGATGCAATACCCCCTCGGCTTTCGTTCTCTTTCTAAGCCGCGTCTGAGCGCGGGCGCGTTGTGACGGACGAGATGCGGGTGGACGACGCGCGACTGGCCGATCGAATTCGATCGGGCGAGACCCAGGCGCTCGGCGAGCTCTACGACCGATATGGCGCGACGGCACTGGCCACCGCGCTCCGGGTCGTGGGGAGCCGTGAGGAAGCGGAGGACGTGGTGCACGACGCATTCGTGACGATGTGGCGAAAGATGGATCGCTTCGACGCGCAGCGGGGCTCGCTTCGCGCGTGGCTGATGACGGTCGTGCGCAACCGTGGGATCGATCGCGTCAGGGCGCGCCGATCGACCGTCGACGTCGAGGAGGCAGACGAGCGATCGCTGCTGCGCACCGGTCCGAATCCGACGTGGGATGCCGTTGTCACGCGCACCTCCATCAGCGACCTGCGTGCCGCGCTGGCCACGCTTCCGGACGAGCAGCGGCGCTCCGTTGAGCTCGCGTACTTCGAGGGCTACACGTACCGCGAGGTCGCGACCTTGACCGGTGTTCCGGCAGGAACCGCCAACGGACGCATGAGGCTCGCACTCGCCAAGCTGCGTGACGCGCTGGGCGGCAGCTCCGCGGCATCGCACGTGGGCCAAGACGCGACTTTGTCGAAGAAGGTGACATCGTGACCCCATCGCTCGCCCTCGATTGCGCGGCGGTTGACGAGCTGGCGCCGGCCTACGGGCTCGGCGCGGTCGATCCCGCCGAGGAGCGATCCATCAGCCTCCACCTCCAGACGTGCGCCGAGCCCCACGCGGACGCCCGCGACCTCATCGATGCTGCGTCGCTCCTTGCCCACACCCTCGAGCCGGTCGTGCCGTCCGCGGCGCTGCGGGATCGGCTGATGGCCACCGTCCAGAGCACCGCGCAGGATCATCGAACGACTCCCCGCCGGGCGTACGTGCCTGCCCCCGAGCCGCAGCGACGCTGGTGGTCGATGGGCGCGCTGCCGTCGGCCGTCGCGGCCGCGGCGCTGGCGGCGGCAATCGGCCTGGGCGCCTGGGGCGCATCGGCCCAAGCGCAGCTCGCCGAACGCGAAGAGGTCCTGCGCGCGGTCGCCTCGGCGGACGTGGCCTACCGAGTGTCCGGTGATGCCGGTGACGGCTGGGTGCTCCAGAGTGGGAGCCAGGCGATGTTCATTGCCGACGAGCTCGATGAGCTGCCGACGGACCGTCACTACGCCCTCTGGCTGATCCAGGCGGATGGCACCACCACGCGAACCGGGGCCGTCACCGAGACCGACGGCGTGGCCGTTGTGGCGCTCGAAGATCTCCTCACCGGTTCGGTCAGGTTTACCGTTACGATCGAGGAGCACGTCGTCGAGGCTCCGAGCGGCGAGCCGGTGCTGACCGCGCAGCTGGGAGCCTGAGGAGCGGCCCTTGTTCTACACGCACGGCTGGGTGCACGTCATCGCGGGCTGCATGTTCTGCGGCAAGACCGATGAGATGCTCCGGCTGCTGCGGCGCTTCAGCATCGCGAGCAGGCGCGTGGTGCTCGTCAAGCCACGACTCGACACCCGAACAGACGCGGTCACGGTGGTCTCTCGCTCGGGGGTCCACCACGAAGCGGTCCCGGTCGACTCCTCGGACGAGATCGACGCCCTTGCTCGGGACGCCGACGTGGTCGGCATCGAGGAGGGCCAGTTCTTCGACGAGCGACTGCCGGAGGCGGTCGAGCGCCTCGCCGCGCTTGGGAAACAGGTCGTCGTCACGGGACTGGACCGTGACTTCCGCGGCGTCCCGTTCGGCACCATGCCGCGGCTGCTGGCACTGGCTGACCAGGTGACGAAGCTCACCGCCATCTGCGTCGTGTGCGGGGAGCCTGCCACGAGGACGCAGCGGCTGATCGACGGGCAGCCGGCTCCCGCGAACTCGCCCCTCATCGTGATCGGCGGCATGGGCGACGAGACGTACGAAGCTCGCTGCCGGCTCCACCACGAGGTACCGGCGGGCGACTGACGTTCTGCGGCTGCCGGTGGCGGAGGGGGTGGGATTCGAACCCACGGAGGGCTTGCACCCTCTCTGGTTTTCAAGACCAGCGCATTCGGCCGCTCTGCCACCCCTCCGCGGCCGATTCTACCGGCCCTCCCACCCCCGCCTCCCGTGCGTGGTGGCCGGTCACTTTCGGCCAGGTTCGCGATTGAGGATCTAACGGCCAAGTTAGGACGCCGGACGCCTCGAAGTTGGCCGAAAAGTAGTCGGGAGGGGCCCCGAGGGCCAGGCAGAGCCGCGAATCGGGGCGATGTTGGCCGTTCGATGCCAAGAAGAGGAACCGGCGGCGACCTGACGCGAGAACTGCCCGCGGGTCAGGCCGGCCGGATCTCCGCCGAGCCGAAGTGCGGCTGGAGCGCCGACGGGATGCGGATCGAGCCGTCAGGCTGGAGGTGCGTCTCCAGGAGCGCCGCGTACGTGCGGCTCATGCCCAGGCCGGACCCGTTGAGCGTGTGGAGCAGCTCCGGTGGCTTGCCCGGCGCGGGCCGGTACCGGAGGTTCATGCGCCGCGCCTGGAAGTCGGTGTAATTCGAGCAGCTGCTTACCTCGAGCCAGCGTCCGACGCCGGGCGACCACGCCTCGAGGTCGTAGCCCTTCGCCTGCGCGAACCCGACGTCCCCCGTGCAACGCTCGACGGTCCGGTATGGCAACTCGAGCGCCTCGAGCACCTCCTCCGCGTCACGGGTGAGCGTCTCGAGCTCGTCGTAGCTCGTCTCCGGGCGGACGAGCTTGACCATCTCGACCTTGTCGAACTGGTGGACGCGGAGCAGGCCACGCGTGTCCTTGCCGGCCGCTCCGGCCTCACGGCGGAAGCAGGGCGTGTAGGCGCTGTGGTACCGCGGCAGGTCTCCGGCGGGAAGAATCTCGTCGCGGTAGAGGTTCGTGACGGGCACTTCCGAGGTCGGGATGAGATAGAGGTCGTCGCGCTCCACGACGTACATCTGCCCTTCCTTGTCCGGCAGCTGGCCGGTTCCGCGTGCCGAGGCTGCGTTCACGAGCAGCGGCGACCAGATCTCCGCGTAGCCGTGTCGGTCGGCGAGCTCAAGCATGAGGCCGATGAGCGCGCGCTGGAGCCGCGCGCCGGGCCCCGTGTAGACGATGAAGCCCGACCCGGCGATCTTTGCCCCGCGGTCGAGGTCGAACAACGCGAGCCGCTCCCCGATCTCCCAGTGCGGCGGCGAGGATCCTACCGCTGCCGGCTCGCCCCAGCTGCGGATCACCGGGTTGTCGTCGGCGCCTGCCCCATCCGGCACCGATGGGTGTGGCAGGTTCGGCACGACCAGCAGATCGCGCTCGATCGCCTCCCCGATGGCGGCGAGCTGTCCGGTCATCTCCTCGATCCGCGGCGAGAGGGCGGCCATGCGCTCCTTGAGCGCCTCCGCGTCCTCGCGCCGGGAGTCCCGCATGAGCTCGCCGATCTGCCGGCTTCCGGTGTTGCGCTCCGCGCGGAGCTCGTTGAGCTCGCCCTCCAGCGCGCGGTGGCGCGCATCGGCCTCGAGGATGCGGTCGATCGGGTCGGTCGGCTCGCCCTTGCGCGCCACCGCAGCCCTGACGCCCTCGGCATCGTCACGGATGAGTTGGAGGCCGATCACGCCTGCACCGCCGCGGCCGCCGCGGCCTCGCGCAGACGCGACACGACGAACTCGCGGTCGAGGGCCGCGAGCAGCCAGCCCGCACGGGGACCGGACGATCGGCCGAGAAACGCGAGGTACAGGGCGGTGAACGCGCGGCCCGCGGGGAGCTCGTGCGCCGTCGCGGTGGCGAAGATCGCCGCCTGGACCGACTCGCCGGTCCAGGCCGCAACGTCCAGCGCGGATGCGAGATCGCCGACGTACCCGCGTTGCGCGACGTCGAGCTGTTCCGCAGCCGCTTCGGGCAGGCCGTCGCGTGCCACCGCCAGCCGGGCGCGCTCCGGGGCGTAGCCCTCGAGCCAGGCACGGGCAGCGGCTCGCCGCTCACTCAGCAGGTCACCCTCGCGATCCGTGAGCGGCGAGCCCTTCTCCGCCTCGATGCGCGCGGGAACATCGACGCCCGGAATCTGCTCCAGGAGGGCCAGGTGCGCGAAGGCCGGCCGGTAGGCGGCGGCCTCCGAGGCGACGTCCGCGGACGGGTCGACGAGGCTCAGCGCGAACAGGCGCTCGTGGTCCGGCGGCAGCTCACCCTTGACCTCGCGACCGGCGGTCGCTGCGGCGACGCGGTCGAACTCGTCGAACAGGCGCGGGATCGCATCGGTCCCGGCAGGGTCGAACTCGATGGTCGCCTGCGGTCGGTATCGGAGCATGAGGAAACGGACGAGCTCCGCGGGAAGGAGGTTGGCCGCCGCGTCGGCCGAGGTTCCCGTTCCCAGGGAGGACTTCATCTTCCGTCCACCGACAAGGAGAAACTCGTACGGCAGGTTCCGTGGAGGCGTGACCCCGAACACGTCGCGTGCGAGCGTTTCGGACCGCTCCCTCGAGCCGCCCGCGGTGGCAAGATCCTTCCCGGCGGCCTCGATCGTGACGCCGAAGAGACGCCACTTGGCGACCCAGTGGAGGTTCCACGGCAGCTTGGCCCGCCCACGGAAGGGTGACACGCGTCCCGCGTTGCCGCAGCCGGTCGCCCATGAGACGAGGTCCGGCCGGCAGGCGTATGCGACGGTCTCGCCGTTCCAGTCGGTGGCGTAGGTGGTGCCGATCCGCCCGCACGACTCGCAGATGACCATGACCGGCAGCCAGTCGTCTGGATGGCGCACGTGCGCCACCTCGCGGTAGACGCGGAGCACCTCGGCCGCCTTCTCGAGCGCCTCCGTGACGAACTCGTCGAAGAGGCCTTCGCGGTACTGCTCGCTGGCCCAGTACAGCTCGGGTGCGACGCCCAGCCGATGAAACGTGTCGAGAAACGTCCCCGCGAAATGGCGTGCCCAGGTCGGCTGGTCCGAGCCGCGTGGCGCCGGCACCTCCGCGAGCGGACGGCCCATGAACTCACCCACGCCCTCCCGGGTCGCGAGGGTGGCGGAATCCATCGGGTCGAGGTCGTCGATGCCGTAGAGCAGGCGCACCTCGTGACCGGCGTCGCGCAGCGCGCGGACGATCGCGTCGTGGATCACGACGCCGCGCAGGGCACCCACGTGAATGGTGCCGGAGGGCGTCTTCGAGTCGTTGACGACCTGCAGGCCCGATACGGACGCCGCCAGCTCGTCAGCCCAGAACATGGGGCGAGCCGCCTAGCCGATCTTGACGAGCGTGAACTCGATCGGGCCCTGCGGCGCCTGGACCACGACCTTCTCCCCCTTCTTGCGACCCATGAGCGCGGCGCCCACCGGGGACTCGTTGCTGATGCGTCCCTCGCGCGGCGCGGCCTCGGCGGAGCCCACGATCATGAGCGACTCCTCGCCCTCATCGCCCTTGATGACCACCTTGGAGCCGATGCCCACCTTGTCGCCATTGGACTTCTCGATCACGGCAGCGTTGCGCAGCTGGAGCTCGAGCGTGGCAATCCGTCCCTCGAGGAAGGACTGCTCCTGCTTGGCGTCCTCGTACTCCGCGTTCTCCGACAGGTCGCCATCCAGCTTGGCCTCGTGGATTCGCGCGGCCACACGCGGACGCTCGACCGTGATGAGCTCGTGGAGCTCGACCTTGAGCTTCTCGAGACCCCCGGCGGTGAGGTAGACGGGCTTGGTGTTCATCTCAGGCCCCCTCGCTTGGTGCGGTGGCGGGTGTGGATGCCCGTCGTGCGGGCAGATGGGTGGCGTGTCCGATACAAAAAACGCTCCAGGCCACGCCTGCCGGCGGCGTCTCCTGAAGCTGGCCGTCCCGAGCGACCAGGTGGTGCCCCGGCTGGGCCGGTAGCGGGGCGAAGTGTACGCCCGCGGCCGCGTCGGCGTCAAAGTCAGCGGGCCCGGGCGGACTCCTACCGGCCGCTGGCGACCAGTGCGACCACGAGCGCCGCGAGCCCGATGCGGTAGACGCTGAAGACCGTGACGGACCGGCTCCGCAGCCAGGCGAGGAGAAAGCCGATGGCGACGAGGCCCGACAGCGCGGCAACCACGAAGCCGACGGCGATGGCCAGCCACTCGGTCTGCGTGTGACCCTCGGTGAGGAGGCGGCGGCTCCCGTAGAGCCCGGCACCGGCGGTGATGGGCGTGGCCAGCAGGAAGCTGAACCGTGCTGCCGACTCGCGGGTGAGGCCCAGCGCCAGGCCCGCGGTGATGGTCGCGCCCGAGCGGCTGATGCCGGGGAGCAGAGCCAGCGCCTGCGAGAGGCCGATGACCAGCGCGCTCGGCGTGGAAAGCTGATCCACCTGCCGACGCCCGGCGCCGAAGCGGTCCGCCAGCCAGAGTGCGACCGCCCCCACCACGAGGAAGCCGGCGATGGCCAGCCGGGCCGCGTCGTTGTCGCCGTGGAACGCGTCGGCGATGAGGTCCTCGAGCAGGAAGCCGATGATCCCCGCCGGGATGGTGGCGAGCACCAGCAGCCACGCGACCCGGCGATCGGGGTAGGAGCCGATGCGCCGCTCCCGAATGCTCGCTATTAGGGCGGTGATGTATCGGATCCAGTCGCGCGCGAAGTAGACGAGGAGCGCGACGAGCGTGCCGAGGTGAAGGAAGACGTCAAACGCGAGGCTGCCGATCAGGCCGTCCGACTCCCAGCCCGCGATCCAGGGCACGAGCTCGAGGTGCGCCGAGGAGCTGATCGGGATGAACTCGGTCAACCCCTGCAGCAGGCCGACGATCGCGGCCCGGATGACGACGTCCAGCGCGGCGCCGCCTTACCGGATGAAGAGCGGCGCGAGCACCAGCGTGATCGT
>Ga0136635_10000543_pt1 | contig 10626 bp, 10 predicted proteins | sample AntDrymeUQ852106_2_FD_105495 | JGI IMG/M metagenome (GOLD analysis project Ga0136635, IMG submission 105495) | Polar desert sand microbial communities from Dry Valleys, Antarctica - metaG UQ85 (21.06) | ecosystem: Environmental > Terrestrial > Soil > Desert | place: Antarctica: Dry Valley... | reverse complement strand
CCGAGCTGGTCCACTGCATCCAAACCAATCAGGGCCGAGGAGATTTTAGTGTTCACATTGGACACTGCTTTCAGAACACCTTTGCCGAGATAGCGGGACTTGTCCCCGTCGCGCAGTTCAAGAGCTTCGTGTGCTCCGGTGCTCGCGCCCGAGGGAACCATGGCGCGACCGATCGAGCCGTCTTCTAAATGCACTTCCGCTTCAAGGGTTGGATTCCCGCGGGAGTCCAAAACTTCGCGCGCTTTCACTGTTTTGATATTGGTCCAATTCATAGAGTCCTAGTTAGAGAGTTTAAAAAATGCGGGTGAGCTTAGGGATTGAATGCGCGGATGGCTTCAATTCTTACCTTGCGAACTCCACCGGTTTCAGTGGGAAGTTCTACCGTTTCGCCAACCTTGTGTTTTGAAAGGGCTTTGGCCACCGGGGTCTGATAGGAAATAATGCCTCGGGCCGGGTCACTGTCCCATGCCCCCAGAACAGTGAATTCTTCTGTCTGACTGCTCTCCAGATTAATAATTTTTACGATCGTTCCAATATTAACTTCGGTGGTGGACGCACTCTTAAAATCAGTTCCCTGAGCTTGGGCCAAAAGCACTTCGAGCTCAGCGCGGCGGCGCATCAAGACACTCTGCATTTCCTTGGCGGCCTTAAATTCATGGTTCTCACGCAAGTCACCATAGGAGCGGGCGATTCCAATTTCCTTACTGTTTTCCGGGATCTTCTTGTTAATGATGTCCTGCAGTTCCGATTCACGCTGGCGCAAGCTGTCCCAGGAGACGGTCTGGGATTTGCTTTCGACGTTCTTCGCCTCCCCGCCCACGATCATGGCCTGGACGAAGGGATAAAGTTTAACGATGGTGGCCAGCAACGAGCGCTTGTCCAATTCTTCAAATATCGGCGCTAGCAAAATGGAGCGCGTGATGTCCCGGACTTCTTCATCCGTGGCAGGTTCAAGCAGGTCTTTAACTAATTCTTTTTCGCGAAGCACGAGATCTTCTAAACGTCCGTTTTTCTTGGTGCCGCTGAGCTGATCGAATTCAAGCACAGAGAGAATCGCGTAGAAAAGCTGCGGTCCGATCAGGCTGCGCAGTTCGCCTTTGCGGTTTTTGCAAAGCCACATCAACAGATCGAAATTCAATTTGCGCTCGCGGGCCAGACGGTCCAGAGCACTATAAACTTCCTGCTGCCGGTCTTCCTTGCGGAAAGCTTCGATGACGACTTCCACTGTGCGATTGTTAGCAGTGGGAAGAATAGCAATAAAAGTATCCTGCCATTTGTCTCCAAAAGCAGACTGAGACTTTTCCAAACCACGGGCCTGCTTCGAGGTCGAGAGTTTGTTAATCAGGTCACTGAAGCCATTGATGCTCGCAGGAAGAATCGAGGCGAATGTTGGCTGTTTGAGCGTGTCGGTCAAATGGGTCAGATCGACAAATTCATCACGGGCCATGGCCAATTCCAAAGCCAGTTCCGCTTGGGAACGGGGTATCTTTGTAAGGGTTTCATTGACAGATTTGACGATTTCTTCCGCCACGGAAGGATCACGAACATCTTTCCAATGCTTGATTAACTGTTCCAACGCGAAAGCGACCGCCTTGGGTCCGATAGCCGCCCGGAAAGTTTCCAACGTATCAGAACCGTAATCTTGGGGCGCCGGATGAACGATAATAGTTTCGGTGCGTTTGGAGGGAATCGTGAAGTGCGGATCCTTTTTCAGCGCACGTTTGGTGGCATCCCACCACTTCTTCCACTGCGCCGCCGTGAAAACCGCGGGAACAAAAATCTTTTCCAGACGTTCGGCGGTGGCGCCTTTGCCAAGGGAGAGGACTGCGTCACTGACTAATTTGACACCATCCTTTTCGGCTTCGGAACGGACTGCAGAAGGATCAGCCAGAACTTTGGCCTCGATGTGTCCAGGGGCCAAAGCCACGAGAGAATTGGCTGCGTATTCAAACGCCATGGTGTGAGCGGGCTTGCTTTTGAAATCGATGATCATCTGGCCGAGAATCAAATTCCATTCCTTGATCCGTCCCACCCCCCAGCTGCGATGTACACAATAGGTATCCGGTTGAAGGTCTTTAAGGCGAGCTGCCACTTCCGGCAAGAGGCGCTCACTCTGCACGAGCTGGTCTAAATCTAAATCCATGTCATCTTACGATTAGAGAATGCCTCGACACAATGCAACGAGGAAAATACTTTCCTTATTTTCCCGATCCGGGACGGAATCGTTCTTCTTCTCTTAAGGGGATGATATTTCGGTCAAAGCGGGCTTCAAGACATAATCCGTTTTGGAATCTTTGACTTCCCAGCCTTTTCCCAAAAGAATTTTTCTTAGTTCATCGGACTTGGCCCAATCCTTGGAGGACCGTGCCGCCCAACGCTCGGTTGCAAGCGTCTGGATATCTGCCGGAATTTCTACCGCAGCTTTGTTGACAAATTTCAAACCCAACGCAAAGCACACCCGGCGCCAACCTTCCCATATTGTTCTCGCAGCCTCCGGACTGATGCCCCGATCCAACTGGGCCTCGGCGGCAGGCAAGCTTGTCCCAAAAATAGCCCCCAGAGTCTCGGCCGTGTTCAAGTCATGTTGCAGGCCTTTCCAGACGCCTGCCCAAAGCGCATCCCATTCTTCACTTGGAGGCTTGACCGGTTCCTCACCGGCAACCGCTGCAACCTGGGCCGCGGCGGCAAGGCGATCGTTAAATCGATGGAGTTTCGCCACCGCTTTTTGGGCTCCGAATAGTGCTTCCCAGGTGAAGTTCAGCGGCTTTCGGTAGTGCCCTGAAATCAGTAAGTACCTAAGTTCGATCGCCCCCACTCCCCGTTGAGCCACGTCATCGACGGTAAAAAGATTGCCCATGCTCTTGCTCATTTTACCGCCATCCACCTGCAGGTGCTGCACATGAAACCAAAGCCGGGCAAAGGGCTTTTCCGTCGCAGCTTCGCTCTGGGCAATTTCGTTTTCATGATGTGGAAAGACCAAGTCGATACCGCCGGAATGCAGGTCAAAACTTTCGCCCAGATGTTTCATGGCCATAGCGCTGCACTCAATATGCCAGCCCGGACGCCCTTTTCCCCACGGGCTTTCCCAGAAATTGGGTCCGTCTTCCTCCTTGTGAGCCTTCCAGAGCGCAAAATCCGCCGCAGAATCCCGTGAATACTCATCCGCATCTTCTCGCGTTTGGGCCCCAGAAACCGGCTTGTCAGTGGTGATTTCACGCTCCTTCAATCGCGACAAACGTCCATACTCCGGAAATGAACTTACGCGAAAATAAACCGAGCCGTCCGCCGAAACATACGCGTGGTTGCTTCTAATCAGGCGCTGGATGAGATTAATCTGATCCTGAATGTGCGCCACCGCACCCGGCTCAATGTGAGGAGGCAAAATGTTCAAGGCAGCGCAGTCTAGGTGATAGCGACGCGTCCATTCGTCTGTAAAATCACGCAACGATTTCCCTTCCGCCTGGCTTTGGCGAATCGTTTTATCATCCACGTCCGTAATATTCCGAACGTGCCTAGTGGCTTGGCCTAATGATTCCAGGGTGCGACGCAGGACGTCTTGCATCAGAAAGCTTCGGAAATTTCCAATATGGGCCGGGCCATAAACCGTCGGTCCGCAGCAATAAAAACGGAAAGCTTTGCCGTCTTCAGCATAGACAGGCTGCACCTGCCGACTCATGGTATCGAACAAAGAAAGTTGCATGAAAATGATCGCTCAAATAGAAACGCTGGCCCCAGGGACAAAGGCTAACTCGGAAAACCGTCAGTTACTGGCTCCGCCCGTCCAATTCTTTTTCCAGGCGTTCGGCCACCCATTGCTTGAGCATGCTCTGGTAGTTTAAATAACGCTGGCCCGCGAGGCGCTTGAGCCGAACCAGCATCCGCGGATCCATGCGCAGGGTGATCGTGGTGGATTCCACACTGTCCGGTTTGAAACAAGCTTCCTGGAGCATTTTACCATCGAGCTGACTCCGTTCCCAAAATTTAGCCTCTTCCCCCACGGACGCGAACTTTGGAATCTGGTTCCACTCTGAAAGGTTCTTCAAACTCATAGGGATTCCCTCATTTTTCGTTGATAGAAAAATTCTTCTTCCGGGCTCATTTCCCTCGAAAAAATTACTTTCACCAGCTTGCCGTTGGAGCTGTAACCAAAAAAAAGGCCCTTATTGGATAGCGTCCGGCCCAAGCAGAAAAAACGGTTTTGCTCGGCCGAGCCTCCTGCGGGAGGTAAAAAACGGAGCGAGAATGCGTCTTCGTAGCTTTCAGCAACTTCTTCGCGCGTCACCTTTTCCGATTGATAGACCGACCAGTCAAATTCCATAGGTTATTGTGCCCCAACGCCACCAAATTTAGATGCTTTTTGATGCCGTCCGTTTGGAAAACAACGGGCGTTGAAAAATCGACAGAATCGATACATATCCAAACCCCGCCAGAAAGAGAAGAAGAAAGGGCATCCATGACCAGAGCTGCAGCTTGATCGCAAGCCAAATAAAGTACCCGTAATAAAAAGCCATGCCCAACTCGAGGATGGGCATTAGGTTTTTAATGGAACGATATTGTTTATCGTGCCAAGTCTGGAGTGGCGCCGTGATGCCATATTTGGGTGTCCGGGCAAAATCCGACTGATGATTAAACACCGCCTCCAAGACCGCGCGGGCATTGTTGATCGAAAGTCCAATGCCCACGGAAATTAAAGCAGGAATATAAAAAAAACCGGTCCACCATTTCGCGCCAATTTCTATCAGCACCACCATGTAAAATGTAACGATGGACAGTGAGGCCAAAAAGAAAATAAGCAGGTCCAGGCTGACCAGAAGATCAAATCCCGGATGAATCTCGCGAGCCGCCGGTCGGGTCAACAAAGCCAAAATAGCCAAAAACAAATAGGCGAAATTTGAGGTCAAATGGAATGCTCCTTCTATTTTGACTTTAAACGGCAAGTTGCTTTTCAAGAGTCGGGGCAAAAGTTTTTTGCAGGTCTGAATAGCTCCCTTCGCCCAACGATGTTGCTGGGCTTTAAAAGAGTTCATGTCGACCGGTAATTCGGCCGGGGTAATTACTCCCGGCAAAAAGATAAATTTCCAGCCAGCCAGCTGGGCGCGGTAACTCAGATCCAGATCTTCGGTCAAGGTGTCGTGTTCCCAACCGCCCGCCTCAGCGATACACGATTTTCTCCAGAATCCGGCTGTCCCATTAAAGTTAAAAAAACGTCCACTCCGATTCCGCGCCGTCTGCTCAATGAGCAGATGACCGTCGAGCAAAAGCGATTGGACCCGAGTCAACATGTTATAACTCCGGTTGGCATGGCCCCAGCGCGTTTGGATCATGCCGATTTTCGTATCGGTAAAATAATGGATGGTATCTTTAAGAATGTTCGCTGGTGGCAAAAAATCGGCGTCAAAAACCGCCACGATTTCTCCCTTGGCTCGCTCCAGCCCATACTGGAGGGCACCCGCTTTAAAACCGTGCCGGCTGCCCCTTCTCAGGTGCTGAATATCAATTCCTTTGCCAACCAATTCCGCAACCACTGTCGCGACCAAGGCGCTGGTTTCATCCGTAGAATCGTCCAAAACTTGTATTTCAAGGCGACCCACCGGATAGTCGATCTCCGCAACAGACCGCAAAAGTCTTTCAGCCACATAGACTTCGTTATAAATAGGAAGCTGAACCGTGACTAACGGCAAATCCTTAAAAGTGCCTAAAGGCAGGACCTCTTTATTCTTATGCTTAAGATAAGCAAAGATCATCCAAAACCGATGAAGACCATAGGTGGACAGCCCCACAACCACGATTGCATAGGTGACAGTCCAAATAAATTCCATCATATCGTCGAATAAAAGAGACGAAGCCGAAAAAGACGGCTTGAATCTTATGCGGATGTTGCTGGCATCCTACCCTCGGTCAAGAAGAATTCCTATGCGTAAAGTTATCCCCTTCAATGAACTAATGGATTGGGCTCGTGCCCAAAAAGACAAAAACAAACATGTCGTAGCAACCAACGGTTGCTTCGATATTCTCCATACTGGACATATCCGCTACCTCCGCGCAGCTCGCGCTCTGGGCGATCGTCTGATCGTTGGTCTGAATAGCGATGCATCGGTAAAAACTCTGAAAGGCCCCACCCGCCCCATCCATTCAGAGGCCGACCGCGCCGAAATTCTTGCCTCCTTGGAAATGGTGGATGCCGTAACGATTTTTCCAGACATGCGTGCCACTGCCTTCTTAAAAGAAGTGTCCCCCGACATCTACGTGAAAGGCGGCGATTATAAACAGTCCGATCTGGATCAGGACGAAGTGGCGGCGGTTCGCTCCTGTGGCGGACGCATCGAAATCCTTCCCCTTGTTCCCGGTAAATCCACGACCAATCTCGTGAACAAAATGAAACTTTTGTCCCCATGAGAACGGGCCGTCGGTTGCGGCTCGGAGTTTTGGGCTCGGGCCGCGGTTCTAATTTTGTGGCCATCGCCGACGCGATCGAAGCCGGAGTTTTAAATGCCCAGATAATGCTAGTTGCCAGCGATCTTGCGGACGCTCCGATTTTAACCGAAGCCACCCGGCGCGGCATTCCGACTTATGCCTGTCCGATTGGACGTTTTAAAACCAAACTAGAACCGGAAATCGAAAGTGCATTAGCCAGACAATTGCAAAACGCCGAAGTCGACTACGTCATCCTAGCCGGTTTTATGCGAGTGGTCAAAGCGCCCCTTCTTGAAGCTTTTCCCCAAAGAATCATTAATATTCATCCTTCACTTCTACCTGCATTCCCCGGACTTCGCTCCTGGGAACAGGCGCTAAATGCACGCGTGTCCGAAACGGGCTGCACGGTTCACTGGGTCGATTCGCACGTTGACTCCGGCCCCATTCTCGGCCAGGCCAAAGTTTCTGTCCTCCAGAACGACACGGCCGAATCCCTCCATGCGCGCATTCAACTTGAAGAACACAAACTTTTCCCTCAAGTCCTGCAATCCCTCGCCGAAAAATTGTAGCCCCTCTCATCGGTAAGGAATCCGGCCTGGGTGCCCCTCCTTTTTTTGCGGACTCGAAAGGTAAATTTCCCTAGCGGTAAATACGACCTGTCCCGGCACCTTCCCTACCTGCTGAATCAAAGGGGTGTTTAAAAATTCAATTGCCAGCCTGCCCGAACCTACGTATTTTTCTCGACTCACCTCACTTACCCGATGGTGTAACGGTAGCACAAGAGTTTTTGGTTCTCTTTGTCATGGTTCGAATCCATGTCGGGTAGCCAGTGTCTGTTCCCTCCTTTTCTGGTAGGACACCACTCTAACGGTCCCGTCCTTCGAGCCTCCTCCTACTCCAGAATAGTACCCACCGGCAGATTATAGCCCCGTGCAAAATCCGCTGCATGCAATCGCTTCCGGCCTTCCAACTGCACCTCTCGCAAAAGCAGTCCACCTTGCGCCGCAGCCACGAGAATGCCGTGTTTGTCGATCCGTAGAATTTCTCCCGGCTTGCCTTTGGCACGGTTGGAAATAATCGTCGTGAAAATCTTGAGCATCTTTTGATCACCAGCTTCGGGAACCCAAGAGTATGCCGAGGGCCAAGGCGTCATGGCGCGGATGTGGCAGTCGATCTGCACCTGGGGTTTATTCCAATCGATATGCCCGTGCTCCTTATTCAGCTTCCTGACCAAAGTAGCTTTTTCCGAATCTTGCTTGGTTCGCGTGGCCTTATTTTTACTCAACGCATCCAGCCCTTTCAACAACACCGCTGGCGCAAGTTTGGCCAGTTTATCATGCAAGGTTCCAGCCGTATCCGTCGCCTTAATCGGCAATTTTTCCTGGAGCAAGATGTCGCCAGTGTCCAGACCCGGGTCCATCCAGATAAGCGTCACTCCGGTTTCCTTGTCACCATTTTGTAAAGCCGCCTGGATACAGGCCGAGCCGCGATACTTCGGCAACAGAGAAGCATGCACGTTAATACAGGCTTTTTCGGGCAGATCCAAAAGAGTCTTCTTTAAAATTTGGCCGTAAGCAAAGACCAGGAAAACGTCGGCCCTCAGATACTTTAACTGCGCCACCGCACTGGCGGAGTTAATGTCCTCCGGTTGGTAAATTTGCAGATGACGCTTGAACGCGATTTGTTTGATCGGAGAAGCGGTTACCTTTTGCGAACGTCCCACCGGCTTGTCCGGTTGCGTGACCACGGCCAGAACGGTATGCACCTGACTGTCAAGCATCGCCTCCAAACAGCCGCCGCCGATTTCTCCAGTTCCAATGAATACGATTCGCATAAGAAAACTCTTTGTTACGACGGGGAGAAGCGCAAGTGCATTCAACAAATAATTGTCCCAGGCCAAAAATGATTGCCGCTCCTCGCACTTCCAAGGCGCAGAACCCGCTTACTTCGTGTCCACGTAGGTCAAAATCTGCCGCAAAACTTCGTAAGGATAATTATTGGCGTCGATATCCACGATTTTGTCCGGGCCGTAATATTCCAGAACCGGCTTGGTCTCAGATTCATAAGTCAGCAGCCGTTTGGTGATGATCTCCTCATTGGCGTCATCAAACCGGTTGTCTTTTAAGGCCCGCCTTTTCAAACGCTCTACCAGCTTGGACCGATCTGGACAGGACAGATGAAAAACTTTTTTGACCTCGATGTCCGCTTCCAACATTTCCGCCTGATGCACGTTGCGGGGGATGCCATCTAGGACCAAATGATCAATGTCTTTTTTCAGACGACCCATCGTCATCATCTTGTCCATATGAGTCCTCCATTGGGCGATGGTAAATTCATCCGGAACCAGTTGGCCTCTGCTTGAATACTCTAGGAAAGATTTACCAACGGAAGAGTTTAAATCCAACCCGCGAAAGACGTCTCCACACGCGATGTGAGAAAACCCAGGAATGGTGCCCAAAATTTTGCCTTGCGTGCCCTTACCCGATCCCGGAGCGCCAAAAATAAGAAATGTCCTGATTCGCATTCATTTGAATCTACGCAGATTAACGGCAGCCACTCAACCGATGATTTAGGAAATGTGGCAGGTCCGGTTTGTTGCCGGGCCGCAGTGCCGGCTTTAAAGTCGGCACCACCGGGTCGCCTGCGGCGGAAATGAAGGGACTTACGCCTATGACGACGCGGGACGAATGAACTCCGTAGCTGACAGCAGCAGGACTTTTAGCTACAGTTAACTCAGAACTCGAACCTCTTAGCAGGAATGACCGGGCCGGATCACTCCGTGGTTTACTGCAATGAGCCCACTCGCAATGTGATCACGTCCCTCGAGAATAAAGTCGAACCCACGACTGTTTCCAAATATGATTACACCGTCAATCGGATCGGGCACCGTGCCGCCGTGCGCGAAGCGGCAGTACCTTCTCCGCCAGCAGCACGGATGCTTTTACCTACAACGGGGTGGGTGCATTGCCAAGACCTTTACCTGGGGACTGGATTTGAGCGGTTCGCTCCAAGGCGCAGGCAGAGTGGGTGGATTATTGGCAGAGAAATATAGCGCCAGCGATTACGCCTATACCTCTGATGCCAATGGAAACGTAAGCGAAGTTTTAAACGCTTCCGGAGTGGTTACCGCTCACTACGAATACGATCCCTTTGGCAGTCCAACGACCCTTCAAGATAGCGCCTATACTTATGATTGTTGGATTGTTAGTGGATTTGTATTCCTGGAAACAACCGTCCGACAGTTCGTGGACTTATTAACAGGGGAAACCGAGAATGCCCCGTTAATCAACGAAATAATATGTTTTAATGTCTGTTGCTTTTGCTTGGTACCATATTTTCATCATCATGTGCGTTTGATACATCTAGATTATCTAAAAAAGAGCTCACTACAGCGGATCCTCCTGGCAAGATTAAAGCCGACTTTGAAGGGAGGACGGGGAAGTCTTCAACAAGCATTGAAAACATTACCGCTGTCTCTTCCCTAACTCAGAATGGTTGGGATTTGTTACGATACGACATTCCGTATCGCTCTGATCAAAGAACAGTCACTGAGGCTATAATTGGCAGCGAATAACGAAAGAAGGGGCCATTAGGCGAAGAGGAGATTTGTGGGCCGTGTCTAAATACTCAATAGTTTCCCCCAAGTCAGACTCGCTTTGCTCGCAGGATTTTAAGGTGTAGCCAAACGCCTTCTATTCACGGGGGACGAGGTTGTAGACTTCTACAGATATCTAATAATCAAAAAATATTTATTATCCTGCCTCACAACAAAATACATGTCGATTAAAAAAGGAGAAGATAAAGACTTAAGCATGATACTTTTGAGGTTTGATTCGAGTCCAAAATCTTGAAACTTTTTTACTACCCAATTCCCTTCCCTACTGTCTTCTTGAATAGGACTCAAATTTTGAGATTCCAAAATATCTCTGTATTCTCTTGTTGTCTCGAATAAATAAATAATTGTATTTTCTCTAAAATTATTTGTTCCATTTACCTCAGAAATCTTATCTCCTATTGAGAGGAAACCTTGCTGTTTCAAAAAATTCTCCAGACTGCCTGCCTCATTCTTTCCGCACGAAATTAGGCACAAACACAATAAAACAAAGAAGGCCACGTTAATTCGCATCGTTTTTTTCGCCGTTAGGACAACATTCTCCGCTATCACTAAATGTCCAAATCGCTCTTTTAGTATTCCTTGAAGGGAAAAAAATG
>Ga0136635_10000542_pt1 | contig 10626 bp, 8 predicted proteins | sample AntDrymeUQ852106_2_FD_105495 | JGI IMG/M metagenome (GOLD analysis project Ga0136635, IMG submission 105495) | Polar desert sand microbial communities from Dry Valleys, Antarctica - metaG UQ85 (21.06) | ecosystem: Environmental > Terrestrial > Soil > Desert | place: Antarctica: Dry Valley... | reverse complement strand
GCGGAACGCTCTAAATTTTGAATATCTGCCAGTCTAGTTGCTTGTAATACCTTTACTTTTTCCGTGCGGAGACTATCGGCATCCATCGCGTTCGGTGCTTCCATTGCGGTGAGGCAATAAAGTTGCATCAAATAGTTTTGCAACATATCCCGCAATGCGCCGGCGCTTTCATAATATCCCGCTCGGTCTTCTACTCCGACGGTTTCAGCGACGGTAATCTGAACGTGGTGAACAAATCGACGATTCCACAAAGGTTCAACAATCCGAGTGACTAACTGAACTAGGCGAAAATTTTGAACTGTGTCTTTACCCAAGTAGTGGTCGATGCGGTATACTTGGTTTTCTTTACAATATTTCTGCACCACTCGGTTCAAGCTCTTGGCAGAAGCCAAATCTCGACCAAAGGGCTTTTCAATAACTAGGCGATGTTTGTAGGGATCGTCCAGCATTGATTTTTCCCCTAATTGCCTGATGGCTTCGGGAAAGAAGTTAGGAGCGACGGAAAGGTAGAACATCCGGTTTCCCCGTGTTCCCCGTTTCTCGTCTAACTCGGTTAACAAATTCTTAAGTTTCTCGTAACCTTCTGGGTTATCTATGTCACCAGAGCAGTAGAATAATCCTTGGGAGAAGTCTTGCCAAAGTTCCTCTGGATGCACGCCACCATGAGCTTCTTCCATGCCTTTCCGCATTTGTTCGCGAAAGTACTCGTGGCTCCAATCTCGACGCGCCACGCCGACAATGGTGGTTTCTGGTGCAATCCGCCGCTCTTTTCGCAATTTGTAAAGCGCTGGTACGAGTTTGCGCCAGGTAAGGTCTCCAGAAGCACCAAAGATGACTATGATCTGGGGTTCGGGCATTCCTTGCTGTTGCAGACCTACGCGCAAGGGATTTTCTAGCAGACTAACCATAATAATTACAAGATGTGGGTTTTAGATTTTCGTTCTTGGGATTGGGAATGGGTAATTGGGAATTGGGAACGCGGTAATTGGTAGTTGGTAATTGGTAGTTGGTAATTGGTAGTTGGGGAAGCAGTAATTGAGAAAACCCATTACCCATTACCCATTACCCATTACCCATTCCCCATTACCCATTACCCATTACTCATTACCCATTACCCATTTCCTAAACTGGTGACAAGACCTTGATTTTGTCTTCTAAGGAATCCATCAGTGATTGAAAGGGCTTGACAAATTTCTCAATACCATCAACGAGCAACTCGTCCATAACTTGGTTGATGTCGATGTTGATGTCGGGGTCTTTCAAGCTTTCGATGAGTTGATAAGCTTGATCGACATTCGTCTCAACACGACTTGCGACATCACAGTGGTCAGCGCAAGCTTCTATTGTCGCTGGTGGTAGGGTATTAACGGTGTCGGAACCCACCAACTCATCGACATACATCACGTCGCTGTAGCTGGGGTCTTTGGTGCCGGTGCTTGCCCATAGAAGTCGTTGAACTTTTGCACCTTTTGCTGCTAAAGCTTGCCAACGATCGCTCTCGCTAATCTTCTTGTACTCTTGGTACGCTATCTTGGCGTTTGCGATCGCTACTTTCCCTTTCACAACTCTAAGTTTTGCTTCTACGGCAATATCATCAACGCCTTTCTTCAACTTAGCATCAATCTTGCCGTCAATATTGCTATCAATGCGACTAAGAAAGAAGCTGGCTACGCAAGCTATGTTACTAATGTCTTTACCTTCTAAAACTCTAGCTTCTAAGCCGCGAATGTAAGCCCAAGCTGAGTTTACATAACTTTGAACTGAAAATAACAAGGTGACATTAACGTTAATGCCGGCAGCTATCACTTGTTCGACTGCTGGCAAACCCGCTTCTGTACCGGGAATTTTAATCATCACATTTTCCCGACCAATTTCTTGGTAATAGCGGTGAGCCTCAGCTATTGTTGCCTCTGTATCATGAGCGATCGTTGGTGGTACTTCTATGCTCACGTAACCGTCTAATTTATTTGAGGCATCATAAGCTGGGCGTAAAATATCACACGCATTGCGGATATCTGCAAAAACCAGGGATTCGTAAATTTTGTATGTCGGTAACTCCGCACGGACGCCTTTTTCAATATCCGCATCATAAATGACGTTTCCCTTGATCGCTTTTTCAAATATGGCTGGGTTCGAGGTAATCCCACAGATACCTTTATTTTCCACCATATCTTTCAATTCGCCTGACTGAATCAGGTCACGAGTCAAGTTATCCATCCAGATACTTTGACCGTATTCTTTTATCTCTAGTAGATGGTTAGTCGAAGTCATCTGTTTCTTTAACTCCTGTTAATTATGTCTTCAAGTTATCTTTGTCGTCTTTATCAGTTGATACTGACCTTTGAATTTTCACCTTGGTAATATCGAATTGCATCGACCATCTGAGATAATCCCTTGAAAAAGCGCTACCCGTGCGCTCACTAATTTCAATTTCATTGCTCGGCGACGCAATTTACCAGTAATGAAGCCTTTTGTCAAGCTGTTTTAGTGACCGTTTTGAATAAAAGACTCCACCTTTGCTACATCTTGTTTGCTGCCAATAATCAAAGGGGTGCGCTGGTGCAGTTTTTTTGGTACTATGTCCAAAATATCTACGAGTCCGGTAGTAGCGCGACCACCTGCTTGCTCAATTACAAAGGCTAAAGGAGCAGATTCATAAAGCAAGCGCAGTTTACCTTCTGGCTTGGGAAGGATGCCTGGGTATAAAAAGACACCGCCTTGAACTAAAATTCTATGGATATCACTCACCATTGCGCCACTATAACGAGCGGTATAGCCTTCAGTGCGATGGACGTAGCGAATATATTCGCGAATTGATTCATCCCACTGCCAAAAATTACCCTCATTTACGCTGTAAACTGAACCGTGGGTAGGAATTTGGATATTTTCTTCGGTGAGAATAAACTCTCCTAAGCTGGGATCGAGGGTAAAAGAATGAACTCCCTTACCTATAGTATATACCAGCATCGTGCTGGGACCATATAGGATGTATCCGGCGGCTATTTGTTTGCGTCCATCGGTGAGTAAGTCTTTCGCCTGACCATCAAGATCGTCTCCTTCTTGTTGGCGAATCGCGAAGATTGAACCCAAGCTGAGATTGGTATCGGTGTTAGATGAGCCATCGATGGGATCGTACAACAGCGTGTAGCGTCCAATCGGGCAGTTTTCCGGAATGTAGTAGGGGTTTTCCATTTCCTCGGAAGCTAAACGACAAACTAAGCCGCTTTGCTTAAATACCGAGATAAATACGTTGTTAGCGTAGACATCCATCTTTTGGACGGACTCTCCTTGTACATTTACATCCCCTGTAAATCCAAGAACGCCTTCGACTAAACCAGCTTGGCTGAGGCGACGGGCAACTAGTTTACCAGCCAGGGCTATGCGGTTCATCAGCGCACTTAAATCCTGTGCCTGGGGCGAAAAGCTCTGAAATTGCTGTAGGACGTGACGCGATAAAGTTGTACAATCACGATCTAAACTTTTGTCTGTGATCTCGTTGTTAGACAACTCAAGAGATTCTGGCGATGGAGCCATATTTTAGTTTTTCCTAACGACTGCTTGTTGGTTGAGGTCAACTGAAGGATAAAGTGTGAAGTGAGCCTGAACGTATTAATACGTTCGCTTGTACCGCAAAGCTTTTTTCATCCTTTACCCTTCAGCCTTCATTTTGTCGCTGCCTCTATCTTAGAAAGGTAATTTGATAACTTAAGTGTGATTTTGGATAAACTAAATATTTGAAGCTTTTTTCGGTCTGTGCTAATGCGCGATCGCACAATTGAGGAATGTCATACTTCGGCAAACCAACTATCAGCTTGGCGAATTCTATTATCTTTGTAAAGATTATTCTTTGCCTATTGACTTTTGGTCTGTAGATGCTTGGAAATCGCAAAGGTTGCATCATATGTAGCCAGTCAAGTGGTTGTGCAAGCTATATGTTGAGATATCCATCCCAAAATACCATCTGTTTTAATGCTGGCTGCAAATGCCAAATCTGGTTGACTATTGAGAATCAGAAAACCGACCAGTCGTGACATTTCCCTATCGGTATCACAACTTGTCGGGGAAACTCTCCGGATTTGGAGTAATTGTTAATTCTTTCTAATTTTTAGCAACTTAGGTCTTGCGTAACTAGAAAACAATTTGCTAAGATGTTAATCCGTTCTTTTTAATAGTCTTGTTTTTTATTCCAACTACTTCGTTGACTCTCCTCGCGGGGTTTTGCTTTATTAACTCGAAGTTGACGACCCATCCATTCTGCGCCATCTAACTCTGTAATAGCAGCATCTTCTTGAGCATCTTCGGACATTTCTACAAAAGCAAAGCCGCGCAGACGACCAGTTTCTCGGTCAGTAGGTAAGACGACTCTTGTTACCTCACCGTAATCTGCAAATACTTGTTTTAAGTCGGCTTCGGTAGCGCGGTAGGAGAGATTTCCAACGTAAATAGTCATGTGGGATTACGTAAATTTCAACTAGAAGCAATGAGTTCAGCTGTAAATATCTAACAAATCTCAAGGATTGCTTTGTTTGCATCCGAGTCACCAAAGTGTGGATGTTGTAGATGAGCTACTATTATGGTCGCACGATCTACTAATCGATAACCGATTAAGCTGAACTTAAGCATACGCTCATATAATAACTGATTGTGTCATTCTTCAAAGTATGAGATATTACAAACCCTCATAACTTCTTATTAGTTGCACTTATATGTTTGATAGTTTAGCTTATTTACGTGTGTTGTAGTAATATTTAATGCATGAAAAATCTTATTTTGAAAGCTGTAGAGTTTCTCCAGGAAACGCACCTTGGCTCTATGTATAAAATAGTTAAGTAGCTCAATCTAAATAAAATAAAAATAGGGCGTGCCGGATGCCCACCCCTGTACTAAATAGCATTTTATGTTTAATTTGGTTGATATACTTATTTTTTTTACAAGTGTAAGTATATATTTCTAAAAATTTACATTAGAGACGTTGAATACAACGTCTCTGTATTTGTGTGAGATTTTCTAGCGAGAGGAAAATTTAGTCAATAGATATCGACTGAGGACCGCTAGTTCTGCCATTATGTGCAAGACTAGTGGTACTAGTATAACTAGTTGAGCCTAGCTGTTGATTGAGCCAGCTTTTAACCGGATCGTCAGCAAGGTGGAGTCGAAGTATACCAGAGAAAAACCCACCCATAAATGAGCCTGGATGGTGGGTAAATTGTTTAAAGATTGGTGACAATTCATCAAGGAACATGAAGAATCTCCTAGTGCTGGTGTGTAAAGTTAAGCAGTTGCTTAATTTATCGTAACTTGTTACTCAAGGCTTTGTTTGGCGGTATTGGTGTAAGTACCTTTGTTGAAAGGTGATAGAAAAAGCGATGGTGTAAGGAAAGCAGTTACATCCACCGCACTTAATTGTCTATTATTTACATTGGACTTTGTTCGGGCATCATGCACTTATCAGAGTCGCAACCGGCAGGTCCTGCTTCCATTAACTCACCGGAATCATAGCGACTTAAGACAGTATGAAAGTCATCAGTTTGACGACGCATTTGTACTTCTTTAAGTAGATGCTCATAGTGTTGTTTGGTGATTGGCTCGAATGGCAAACGCGGGAAAGTTTGATGATCGTCAAAGCGTGCCAGAAGTGCAGCGCTAATGTAACCTTCATCATTTTGTATGGCTTGCCAAATCAGATGCGATAGTGGTTCTACTTCGTTTTCTCGGAGTTCGATGGTGGCAGAAGTGTTATGTGTGACATAGAATTTCTGAACCTGCATGTAGAAATCCATTTGAGCGATCGCACTGAATTGACTAATATCAATTTCATCAACCCCAGGAATATCAGCCCAAGGTACAGCAACGGGAATTTCTACCAACCATTCTGAACATCTGGGATCGAAGGGATCGTTTAACAAATTGCCCTTTTCATCTTTATCAGATTGCGAGGGAATGACATTATAGCCGTAGTCTATACAAGCTAAAGCTACTGGGTCATTTTTGCCAAAAGTGATGCGACGTAGAAATCTTTGTGCTTTGGGGGGATGCCATCCTGGACTAGCACCGGTTAATAAAGATTTAGTGCCACTAGGTTGAACTGTAGTGCAGCGATTTGGACGTTTGAAATTATGGCGATCGCAATAATCCCAAACAACACGATGCACAATACCTTTCCATGAGGTTAAGTATTCTTCTTCTTTTCGCTTAAACGCTATTCCTTGAGCATTTTTTGGTCTACCTTCTGTCCACCAGCGCAACCAATCAACCCCAAAAGCATTCACAAAGAAATCAAATAAACCTGTGAAAGAAACCCCTACAATCGGGTCTAATTCGCGGCTATATTGATAGCGTGGTTCGATGAATTTGTGATGTAAAAGTGCGGCTACAGATAGCGCTCCTGCGGTGAAAGCTTCCTCCTGTTCTTTGTAGTTAGTTGGGTCAATTTGATTGAGGTGAACCTCCGAAAGGTTACAATGAAAATTACTGCCGATGATTTCCAATTTTGTTATCCTAAAGGCTTTTTATCCCCTAGTTCTATTGCTTCATGATTCGCAGTAGCTCCGCGTACATTTTGCATATGTGACCTCAAATAATAGAGGAATTCCTTTCTGCCACATGGTTTACCTACAACAATCTGGCATATTGTTCTAGTGTCCAGAATGTTATATTCCCTTTTTATTGAGTCATACAGGGGTTGAAAAAAATCTTTCAACCTATTTAAGTTCACAGAGAAAACAGCTTCTGAATTGTCGAGTGCAAAGGTATGAACTAGTGCCAGGATGCCGGAGTCGGTGTCCATAGTTTTGCCGTGCTGTGCTTGAACTGAGCAGTGCTTTGAGCAAAACCTACGTTGAGAAGCTTTGTGTTGTATTACCTCAAAGCTTTTTTGACACATTTGGCAAGTTAATGTAATTCTCGGAACTAAAGATCCCGTCTTCTTACCCTTGCGTGACTCATGGTATGCCTTGCGTTTTGGGCTATTTAGAAACTTCTCTCTGAAACTAGGATCTGAAAACCTCTCTCTTGCCTTAGCACTGATTTTGGCTTTAGTAATTTCAGATTGAGTAACACCATACATTGGATTCCTCGTTCCAAAATTCTCCATTCCTCTAACTTTGCTGAGAGATTTCCATTCCTGTTTTAAATGCTCAAATATAAAAGGTGTAGGTTTGATAAGCTGTCTTAAGTCTTTTTCTTGAAGAATAGTCACCTTTACGCTGTATTCAGACTCAAACTGCTGGACTTTTGGTAGGTCATTTTCAAAGTTGAAACTGCCCTTAATCTCTACAAACTGACCATTTTCAAGTAGGAAATCCGGTTTATACCGAACTCCATTTGAGAGGGTGTAGGTTTTATGTTCGTATGTCCAAGCGATATTCATGTAGTCCAAGTATTTTGCATAGATGTATTCGAGACTAGACCTTAAACAATGCCCACCATAAAAACCTGAGTAGCCATAGAAAGTGCTTGTCACACATGCCCCCGCACTCTTGGAGAGATTATATTCTAGATACGAATTTTCATTGTAATCTAGGTTCACTCTCTACGCTGTACGGTGTCAAAGGTTTTTTAGTTCCTTTGATTACCACGGGATTAGCATCTCAGCCTTCCCCGTTTTTGCGAGGTTTTTAACGTGAGGCAAAATCACTCACCACACGGATTTAATGCGTAACGAGACAAACGATGTTCCAATTCCGATGCATCAAGATCAGGATAGTGTTTTTGCAACCACTGTTTTGCTGTTCCTTCTTCGTAAGCTTGTAAAAAGTCAGTTTTCAAAGCTTGAGTTGACAGCAAATCACAATTAGCTCTGGCTACAGCTTCACCAGCCCATTGAATTGCTCCCTCGCCGCTATAATACTGTTTGCGGACAGCATCAATACATTCTTCTAATGTTGGCTTGCGGTGAAAAACTCTGGTATGGTTTGCCATTCTGAGTGCATCCCGCTCTGGATCGATTCGCCAGTTGCCATTTTCATCTTGCTGCCATAAATTATCTTTAGCGGTGGCAGCTTGTTTGTCATCAGAATCAAACTGACGCATCCCCGCACTTCTCCGGATGTTACCTGCAACAATTGTCACAGCGGCTTGATCGATTAACAAACAGCATTCAACTGAATTTAATTGCCGTCCGACAGCTTTATTCAGGATGGATGCACAACGTTCATACAGTCCAGGCAATTTTACCGGGTTAGCAACGCCACCAAAGCCCTTGAGAGTTTCTCCGGCTTTACGTACATCACTGATATCAACGATAACTTCAACTTCTGTTGAAAATCTTTCATCACTAGACAGTTTTAAAAGTGTTTGATATGATTCAACCCAGCCTTGCCGGCTGTCTCCAACGTGGATGGTGACAGAATTTCCGGTTATTTTGGTTTCTGTAAATTCCCGACGTTGTTCAACAGGAATACTGCCAATTTCACCTTGTACGCTTACATTTAGGTGATTGCGGATGGGGGGAATTTGGCTGATATATTTTGGTTCAATGACCGCACCAGTACCATTAAACTAAGCAACACCCTCGCAAGTGCTACTCGTCTTCAGAACCGGACATGAGACTTTCACCTCATCCGGCTCCTCAATAATCATACCTTTGTCATAGGAACTGTTCAAACTACCATCTCTGGCAGTTTTTTGGTCGTGGCAATGTTTATGCAATGCTTGCAGGTTTTCAAGTTTTCTTTTACCACCATTGCTAGTTGGTTGTATGTGGTCGATTTCGATTTTATCTTCCGTTGTGAAAGTAAGACCGCAATGGGCACATTTTCCCTTTTGCTTGTGTAGTGTTTTTGCAAGTAAAGATGGAATCTCTTTACTTTTACCTGTTCTTGAACCCCAATAAGTGAAGTCACCATTAAACGGTGAAGCTTCTCCTTTAACCTTGATATGTCGTACAATATCTATCTGGGTGTGCTTACTGAGAATATAGCTTTCTTTAGTGTCCGGATTGTTATATCCGAATACCCAGTTGTCTTTTCCAACTGTAATCCAATATTTTTTTACAACCCATTCACTACCTTTATTGTAATGTCTGGATTTTGCCCATACCATTAGTTTCTTATAAATCATATGATTTAAAAGTCTAAAGGTATCGGTTGAGCAGACTGAAGAATAATAGTTTCTCCATCCTTCTATTATTGGATTGATTCTTGCAATTAGCGCCTTTTGAGGTGCTGCTTTATGGGAATCAATAATGTCAGCTATTTCTTTATAGTGGCGTTTTATTGCGTTCTTACTTGGTTGAATTATCGTTTGGAAACCTAGGATTTCTCCATTAGATGACCGTGCGCTCATTCCATCGTTTACGGGGAATTGTCTAACATTAAAGCCTAAGAAGTCAAATCCGGGGTTTTCCCCTTCATATTTATTTAATGTATGACAGATTCTAGTCTTGTTTGGTTTTAGTTCCAAACCGATGTCTTTTAAGAAACCTTCTATTATCGCTTTTGCCCCTAAAACAACATTAATATCTTCGTGAATAATCACGAAGTCGTCGGCATACCTGATTAAACTCAATGCATTTCTGTTTTGCCTTTTCCCCCAATTTCTACGAGTAGAAAGGGTATTTGCATATTCCTTAATCACTTCTTCCATTCCGTGAAGCGCGATATTAGCCAACAAAGGTGAAATTATTCCGCCTTGTGGTGTACCTGCTTTCGTTGGGAATAATTGATTTCCATCTACATATCCGGCTTTTAACCACTCTCGTGTTAACCGTCTCATTGATGGATATGTATCGAGTTTTTGAAGTAGCTTTTGATGATTAATGTTGTCGAAACACTTAGATATATCCGCATCTAGTACATATTTAGCTTTACCATGTAGAGCCGTATATATAGCTTCGATTGCGTCATGTACTGCACGTCCTGGTCTAAACCCATAACTATTTGGCTCGAATTTTGATTCCCATTGTGGTTCTAAGGCTAACTTTGCAAGTGCTTGTTTTGCCCTATCCTCCATTGTTGGGATTTCTAGGGGTCTGTTTTCGTCTGTTCCTGGTTTGGGAATCCATACTCGACGGGTTGGTTTGACCTTCCCACTTGTGCCTAAATTCTTTGCTAGTTTCAGACGACTTTCGTATCCGAGGGATTTCACCCCGTCTACCCCTGCTGTTTTCTTGCCTTGGTTATCTTGGGTTACTTTTCGCGTAGCTAATAGCTTTGCGTACCAGGATTTCATCAAGGTTTTTTGGAGTCGTCGCATTGCTTTGACATCACCACGTTGAACAGCTTTGTATATGCGCTTTTGCAACTTGAACACTATCCTCTGGATTTTCTTCCAGTTGATTTTGTTCCATACCACCGTAGTCTTAAAACTCGTTTTAGTCGTTTTCATCGCTACTTGTACCTATACATATCTGATTACCGTGAGTCCGTCAGCGTATCCTACGCATTACCGTAGGCATTTGCTTTTGACTCAATCTCACCACATAGGGACTTCCGGTTAGCACCTACTCAGGTATTCGACCTCCTGAGAGAATCTATGTGGTTACTTCGTTCCTAATAGTCATTGATTGAGAGGTTAGGTTTCTACTGTTCACCGGGGTTAAGAGCGGTGCAAACCGAACGGTTGTATTCCGGTTGCTCTCCCCTTGCCTTTTGGCACAGCCTGATAGTCCACTAGGCTGTTTTATAT
>Ga0136635_10000541_pt1 | contig 10635 bp, 10 predicted proteins | sample AntDrymeUQ852106_2_FD_105495 | JGI IMG/M metagenome (GOLD analysis project Ga0136635, IMG submission 105495) | Polar desert sand microbial communities from Dry Valleys, Antarctica - metaG UQ85 (21.06) | ecosystem: Environmental > Terrestrial > Soil > Desert | place: Antarctica: Dry Valley... | reverse complement strand
GCAGGTTGCTCTTGTAGTGCCCCATCTGCAGCGGTGTCCTTCCGTACGCAACGAATCGCGCTTCTCAGACGTTCGCCCACAACTTACCCGCGAGTAACATACGTAATGCTACTGACCAGTAACCCTGACCGCAAGGAAACTGCGGGATTCGGCGATCCGGGAGATGTCACACTGCGTCGTGACCGCAACAGGCAAGGACGAGCTGCTGCGCGCTGCACCGAGGCCCGTCGCGGCAGCCAGCCGCCTGGCCCCCGAGGTCACGGGGCAGCCGTCGTTGGACCGGCTCGCAGCGCTCGCGGCCGGCCTGCTGGGGTCCCCCTCCGCCCAGATCTCTCTTCTCACCGACGTCCAGACGATCGCCGGCGGGTCCGGCCTGGTCCCGGGAACGGTCGGCGCCCAGAGCCCGCTCTCGGAGTCCCTGTGCACGGTCACCGCCCGCAACGGCGGGGCGCTGGTGGTGTCCGATGCACGGACCGACGCCAGGGTCGCGGGGCTCCCGCCGGTCACCTCCGGGGAGGTGGGCTCGGTGTGCCCCTGCTGGACGCGGCCGGGCGCACGGTGGGCGCCCTGTGCGTCTTCGACCCGGTACCGAGGGCATGGTCGGACACGGACGTGTCGCTCCTGGAGGAGCTCGCAGCGGCCACCGTCGCCGAGCTCGAGCTCTCGGCGCTGGCCGTCGAGTACAACACCGTCCGGGTGCGTCTCGGCCTGGCACTCGAGGCCGCGGGAATCGGCAGCTTCGACCTCGACGTGGGCACCGGTCACCTCGCGTGGGACGAGCGGCTGATCGAGATGTTCGGTTACGACACCGCGTCGTTCGACCAGACCATGGACGCATTCAGTGCCCGGGTGCACCCCGACGACCGTCCGCTGATCACTCACAGCCTGCAGACGACCATCGACACCGGCGGCGAGCTCGACGTCGACTACCGCATCGTCCTCCCCGACGGCGAGACCCGATGGATGTCGGCCCGCGGCCGCGCGCTGGTCGGTGAGGACGGGACGACCGTACGGGTGCTGGGGGCTGCGTACGACACGACAGCGAAGCGGGACGCCACACTCCGGGTCGCCCGCGTCCTGGAGACGATGCCGGCCGCGTTCTACTCCCTCGACCGGCAGTGGCGGTTCTCCTACGTCAACGCCCAGGCGGAGGAGCTGCTAAGCCGCCCCCGCAGCGACCTGATCGGTGGCGACGTGTGGGAGCTGTACCCCGATGCGGTCGGCAGCGACTTCGAGGCCGCCTACCGGGGCGCCATGTCCACCGGCGAGGAGGTCCACTTCGAGGCCTACTACCCGCCGCCACTCGACCGCTGGTACGAGCTGCTCGCCTGGCCCGGCCCCGACGGGCTGTCGGTGTACTTCCACGACGCCACCGAGCGTCGTGCGGCTCGAGAGCAGGCCGAGCGGGATCAGAAGGCGGCCGAGGACGCCCGTCAGGACGCGGAGAGGTCGCGGGAGGAGGCGGTGCGGGCCGCGGCCCGGATCGACCTGCTCGGTGAGGTCAGCGTGCTCTTCGCCTCCGAGCTCGACCCGGAGATCGCCGTCAGCCGGCTCGCCCGCCAGGTGATCCCGGCACTGGGCGACTGGTGCCTCGTGAGTGTGCTGACCGACCGTGACGAGCTGCGCGACATCGGCGCATGGCACGTGGATCCGGCCCAGCAGGCCACGCTCGAGGCCTACTCGAAGGTGCGCCTCGGAGCGCTCAGCGGTGCGTCCTTCGTCGCGCAGGCCCTTCGCACCGGGCAGCTGGCGGTGGTCCCGGCGCCGGCGACAGCAGCCCTCATCGAGGTCCTCGCACCGGGCCCGGCCAGGGAGCTCATCGCCGCACTCGCCCCCGAGCACGGCGTCGTCCTCCCGATGGTTGCGCGGGGCCGCACCCTCGGCCTGCTCAGCGTCTTCTCCGGTGCGGCGCGGGGCCCGATGAACCTCGTCGACCTGGCGACTGCCGGCGAGGTGGCCCGGCGGGCGGCCATCGGTCTGGACACGGCGCGGCTCTACCGGCAGCAGCGCGACCTGGCCGAGGCCCTCCAGCGCAGCATGCTCACGGCTCCGCCGCAGCCGGACCACATGCAGATCGTCGTCCGCTACGTCCCAGCCGCCGAGGCGGCCCAGGTCGGCGGTGACTGGTACGACGCGTTCATGCAGTCGGACGGGGCCACCGTGGTGAGCATCGGGGACGTCGTCGGTCACGACACCGCGGCAGCGGCAGCGATGGGTCAGGTCCGTGGCCTGCTGCGCGGGATCGCGTACACGTCGGGGGAGTCGCCGGCGGCCGTCCTCACCCGTCTCGACGAGGCGATCGTCGGGCTGCAGGTGGGGACGACCGCTACCGCGGTGGTCGCGCGCATCGAGCAGGACGGCGCGCAGCGCGACGACGGCGCGAGATCGGTGCGGTGGTCCAACGCCGGTCACCCACCACCGATGGTCCTGCAGCCGGACGGCACCGTCGACGTGTTGAACGGTATGACTCCCAACCTGCTCCTGGGCATGGACCCGTCGGTGTCACGGGCCGAGTCCGTCGTCCCCCTCGACCGCGGTGCCACCGTGCTCCTCTACACCGACGGCCTCGTCGAACGACGCACGGAGGACATCGACGAGGGACTGGGACGGTTGCGCGACTGCCTCGTGGCGGTCGGCGACCTCGACCTGGACGACCTCTGCGACGAGCTGCTGTCCCGGATGCTGCCGAAGGAGCCGGATGACGACGTGGCACTCGTCGGGCTTCGCCTGCACCGGCAGGACCGGCCCCGGCCCGCGGAAGCGGGACCCCGTCGCGTACCGGCAGGGGTGCCGCCCGAGCCGTCGTGACGGTCGCGTGACGACGCGCAGCAAGCGGCGTCTAACCTCGGCCGGTGGCCGCTTCCTCTGTCGACGTCGAAGGACTGGACCTGACAGGCACCGTCCTGCGCGAACGGCCCGATCTCGTCGGTCGAGCGGTGACGCTGCGACGGTGCGACCTGACCGGTGCGGACCTGCGCCGGCTCGACCTCGGCGGCTGGACATTCGTGGAGTGCACGGCGGAAGGGTCGGACCTCACCTCTACCCAGCTCGAGCTCTCGCGGTGGCGTGGCGGATCGGCGCGTGGCGCCCGCTTCACCGACGCCGACCTGACCGATGCCCGCTTCACCGACGTCGACCTGGCGGACGCCGGGTTCGGCGGCGCCACGGTGACCGATGCGGCGTTCGAGGGCTGTCGCCTGATGGGCGCTCGGTTCGAACGCAGCAGAGGGCTAGGAATGAACCTGACCGGCTGCAACTTGTACGCCGCCCACCTGGACCGCGCCACGCTGACCAACACCGGACTGACACGGTTGCGCCTGACCGACGCGTCGCTGCGTGGAGCCGACCTGCGCGGCAGCGACCTGAGCGGGTCCACGCTGCACGGCGCCGACCTGACCGGCGCCAAGATGCAGGGGGCCGACCTCAGCGACGCCGAGCTCGGCACGGTGGACCTTGAACGACTGCGCGCGCTGGAAGGGACGACCATCAACGCCGCGCAGGCCGCGCAGATCCTGTACGACGTCGCCGGGGTCGTCGTCCTGCCTTGAGCCCCCCTCGCGAGCTACACCGGGGCGGTGCGAGGCAGCCTGCGTACGGCGGGCACGGCGAGCACCAGCAGCGCCGCCGTGACACCCAGCACGGACATGCCGGGCAGTGTCGGCCGTAGGCCGACCGTCGCGCTGACGGCACCCGCGACGAGGTTGCCGAGGGGGATCACTCCCGCACTGCTGAGGTAGTCGTAGCTCGACACCCGGGACAAGGCTTCACCGGGGACGTGCTCCTGCAGACTCGTCTCCCACAGCGTGAAGCAGCCCGTCACGCAGATTCTCCGGCCGCGGACCTCCCGCCAGCCGGCCCGCAGGCTCGCGACGAAGTGCTGGGTGGGCGGCCTCCGGGTCCGACGAACGGTGCCAGCCGGGACCCCCTGCGCCAGATTATCCCTGCCGACAGCCGTACGGGACCGCCGTACGGGCGTACAGTCGCGGCAGACGACCTTTCCTCGTCGCTGCCCCAGACCCCGGCAACTGCTGTACGACCGCCGGACGGTGGGACATGGACAGCACCCCCTTGAACCTCTTGACCATCGACGTGCAACCCCAGGCCGTGGGGGGTGTCCTCTGCGCGCGGATGTCCGGTGACGTGGACATCTCCAACGCGGAGGACCTCGCGGCGGCGAGCCCGCGGATCCGGGGGCCGGGGGCGCACACCGTCCTCCTCGACATCGGCCCGGTCACCTTCTTCGGTTCCACGCTGGTGAACTTCCTCGTCCACCTGGTGAACGCCGCCCCCGGCTCGCGCATCGTCCTCTGCCGGCCCAGCCCGATGGCCAGACGGGTCGTCTCGGCGCTGCCGCTGCCGTCGCAGATCAGCCTGCGTGCCGACCTCCCACCGGAATGGGTGGAGCCGGCGTTCCGGGCGGGACGCCCCGGTCCGGCGCGCTCGGCAGGCCACGGGGTGGGGCAGAGAGAGGTGGGGACGCAGACGGTGGAGCCCGCTCGATGAGGGCGCTCGACCGGCTGCGCAGCGACCTCGGCGCGGCCATGGCCGGTGCCGACACGCCGCTGGCTGCCGCTGACCGACTGTGCCACGCCTGCGTGGACCTGCTCGAGGTGGACGGTGCCTCGGTGTCCTTGATGTCCGACGGGGCCTCACGGGGTACGTTCGGCTCCAGCAGCGAGCTCAGCCGGCGGCTGGATTCGCTGCAGTTCACCTTCGGTGAGGGCCCGTGCCTGGACGCGGTCCGGCAGGGCGCTCCGGTGCTGGTCGGGGACCTCGCGGACCCGGCCGAGCAGCGCTGGCCGGCGTTCCGTGGTGCGGTGCTGGACTCCGGGGTCAACGCGGTCTTCGCGATCCCGGTCGCCATCGCCTCCTCCCACATCGGCGCGCTGGACCTGTTCCGTAACCGGAGTGGTTCCCTCACCGGGGCAGGTCTGTCCGGGGGCCTGTTGGCGGCCGAGCTCGCGGCACTGCCGCTGATGGATCTCATGACGTCGGAGCCGGACTGGGGCGCCGCGGACCAGGCCGGCGACGGGTGGGCACAGCTGGCGTCCCTGGAGCGGGTGGAGGTCTACCAGGCGCAGGGGATGATCATGGCCGCGCTGGACATGGGAGCGACGGAGGCCCTCGTCCGCCTGCGTGGTCACGCGTTCGCCTACGGCATGACCGCCAGCGAGGCCGCCTGGGCCGTCGTCGAGCGGCGGCTCACCCTTGACGGCGACGACTGGCGGTACGACTCTGGTAGTTGGAAGGGTTCGCGTAGATGAGTGGGACGCGTGAGGCAGAGGTCTCCCGGGCGTTCGTGACGTTGGCGAGCAGCCTGGCGAACGGCTATGACGTCGTTGACCTGCTCGACGAGCTGACAGCGGACTGTGCCCGGCTCCTCGACGTCGCCTCAGCCGGGCTGCTGCTGGCCGATGGCCGGGGGGTGCTGCACGTGATGGCCGCGTCCTCCGAGCGGACCCGCCAGCTGGAGGTCCTCCAGCTCCAGCGGGCCGAGGGGCCGTGCCTGGACTGCTTCCGCGACGGTGCACCGGTCTCGGTCGCTGACCTCGAGGAGGAGAAGGACCGCTGGCCGCAGTTCGTGCCGGCCGCCCGGGCCGCCGGGTTCGCCAGCGTGCACGCATTGCCGATGCGGCTGCGCGAGATCGTCCTCGGAACGCTGGGGCTGTTCGGAAACACCGTGGGGCCCCTGAACGAGGACGACCTTGCGCTGGGCCAGGCCCTTGCCGACGTGGCGAGCGTCGCGCTCGTCCAGGAGCAGGCCGCCGCTGACACGGCCTCCGTCAACCAGCAGCTGCAGTCCGCCCTGTCCAGCCGCGTGGTCCTGGAGCAGGCCAAGGGGGTGGTCGCGCAGACGGGAGACCTGGACATGCCGGCGGCGTTCGCGGTGCTGCGGGGCTATGCCCGGAGCCAGAACCTTCGACTGACCGACGTGGCCCAGGCTGTGGTCGCCCGGACCCTCCCGGCTGAGCAGCTCCTCGACGCCGCGCCGGCGCAGGGCGCCCGCCGCAGCTGAGGCGGCCGCAGCGATCCAGTGGTGGGTCCCGGCGTGGGAGCGGGTGACGAGAATCGAACTCGCACTGTCAGCTTTGGGAAGATGATGCGAGGCGCTGCACGGCCGGCGTCTGAGCGTGTTCGGCTGCCCATCAGATCCCTCGATTTCCCCCATGTGTCCTCCCCTTAACGCACGCGGAGTGCACGGGGCACCGACGACGCGATTCTGGACCATCGCTAGCGAGGGGGGCGGCGTCGGATAGGAGGCCGAGCCTGAGGGCCTGAGCAAGTTGCCTCGGATGGCGTCGCCTGCCATTCCGGGGGGCACGCGGCGCGGGCAAGCACGCTCTAAGTCTCATGCGATGGCATCGTTCCTGCCCCTCCGAGCGCGGCTCAGGGGCCGACGAATGAATGATCGGCGCCCGTCTGTCACCAGGTCAATGCTCAGCGAACCCTCTCGGCTAGGACCTTTGGCCCTGACTCGTCTGGGATCCGACGAGGATCCTGTTGCCAGGCGAGATGAGTCCGCCACGAGCGCCCGGGAGGCAGTCATGAACAAGGACAGGTATCCGCTGTACGCACTGGCCGCCGTGGCAGGTGCTGCAGTCGCGGTGTGGGCGGGGATTCCCCCGTTCACTCTTGTGTTTTTCCTCGTGTGCCCCCTCATGATGTTCTTCATGATGCGGGGTATGAACGGTGGGCAGAAGAACGGCCGCAGCGGAAGTAGCCGCGACGCGAGCGATGATTCCCAGGTGAACGCACAGCAGGGCTCGCGGGTCGCCAGGCCAGAGCACTTGGATGGATCACACGAGCGCATCGAGCACCCATGACCAGCGACCTCGGCCCTGGGCGCGGCGAGCGGGGCCGGCGCCTCACGCGCTGACACACCGGAAAGGTGTTGTGATGACAGGTACGCAACCATCGACGGTCGTTCTCGACATCCGGGGACTGCGCTGGGCGTCCCAGCAGGCAGTGGCATCGTCAGTCCTCGCGCGGCGTCCAGGTGTCCTCGAGGTTGCGGTGAACCCTGTCTCTCAGAGTGCGAATGTGGCCTTCGACCCCAGCCTGACATCGGTAAAGCAACTGCAGGCGTGGGTGCGGGAGTGCGGCTATCACTGCGCCGGACAGCTGGTGCCGAACCATCTGTGCGACCCCGAAGAGGAGCCAGCAGCTGTGCGGGTATCGGGCCACGGCGCGCAGCACGATGCGCACCAGGCTCAACCCGCAGACGGCGGATCGGTTCGCTCGCCGCAGGAGGCGATGGGACATGGCGGACATGGCGGCATGTCGATGGCGGGCATGGTGCGGGACATGCGGAACCGGTTCCTGGTCGCCGCCCTGTTCTCCCTTCCGATCCTGGTGTGGTCCCCGATCGGGCACGACGTCTTCGGCTTGGACGTCGCCGTGCCCTTGGGTCTGCGGGAGGACGTGTGGGCACTGCTGCTGAGCCTGCCGGTCGTCCTCTACGCGGACTCGATCTTCTTCGACGGGGCGGTGCGCGCGCTGCGGGCACGCACTCTGGACATGATGGTGCTGGTTGCAGTCGCCGTGGGGTCTGGGTGGCTCTACTCCCTGTGGATCACCCTGACCGGTGGCGGCGAGGTCTTCTACGAGGCCGTGACCGTGCTGTCGGCGTTCGTGCTGCTCGGGCACTGGTTCGAGATGCGGGCCCGTGGTGGCGCCAACGAGGCGGTCCGCGCCATGCTCGACCTGGCGCCGCCCAAGGCGGTGGTGCTGCGTGATGGCCAGGAGGTTGAGGTCGCAACGTCCGAGATCGTTGTCGGTGACCTGATGCTGGCCCGTCCCGGGTCCAAGATTGCAGTGGACGGTGTCGTCGAGGACGGCGACAGCGAGGTCGACGAGTCCATGGTCACCGGCGAGAGCCTGCCGGTGCACAAGGCGGCCGGGGCGAGTGTCATCGGGGCCACCATCAACATCAACGGCGCGCTGCGGGTCCGTGCGACGAAGGTCGGCTCCGATACGGCGCTGGCCCAGATCGTGAAACTGGTACAGGAGGCCCAGAACTCCAAGGCACCCGGACAGCGTCTGGCCGACCGGGCGGCCTTCTGGCTGGTGCTGGTGGCCCTGCTAGGTGGGGGGCTCACTCTGGCGGTCTGGCTGGTGACCGGCAGCCCCCTCGCCACGGCCATGCTCTTCGCGATCACCGTGGTGGTGGTCACCTGCCCGGACGCACTCGGGCTCGCGACCCCGACGGCGATCATGGTTGGCACTGGTCTCGGTGCGAAGCGGGGGATTCTGTTCAAGAACGCCATGGCGCTGGAGACTTCGGCACGCATCCAGGTTGTGGTGATGGACAAGACCGGCACCCTGACCAGGGGCGAGCCGGAGGTCACCGACGTCATCAGCGAGGGGCTTGATGAGGAGGAGCTGCTGCGCCTGGTCGCCGCTGTGGAGCGGGAGTCAGAGCACCCGTTGGCTGCCGCGATCGTCAAACGATTCGACCAGACCGGGGCCGCGCCGGCACGAGCCGAGGAGTTCGAGAACGTTCCCGGCCACGGTGCGATCGCACGGGTCGAGGGACACCGGGTGGTCGTCGGCAATCTGCGATTGATGGAACGTGAGGGCGTGGATCTCGGGTCACTGGTTGCGCGACGTGAAGAGGTCACCTCGAGCGGGCGTAGCGCCGTTCTCCTGGCGGTCGACGGTCGAGGTGCTGGCCTCTTCGGCGTTGCTGACGCAATCCGTGAGACCTCACCCGCAGCGGTTACCGCGCTGCGCGACGCCGGCGTCGAGGTCGTCATGCTCACCGGCGACAACGGGGCCACTGCTCGGCGCATCGCCGGCATGCTGGGCATCGACACGGTCATGGCGGAGGTTCTCCCCGGCGACAAATCGGCGAAGATCATCGAGCTGCAGGCGGGCGGCCGCAAGGTCGCCATGGTCGGCGATGGCGTCAACGACGCGCCCGCTCTGGCCCAGGCTGACCTGGGCATCGCCATCGGAGCAGGCACGGACGTGGCGATCGAGACGGCCGATGTGGTCCTGATGCGCTCGGACCCCCTCGACGTCGCAGCTGCCCTCAGGATCGGCCGCGGCACGTTGCGCAAGATGCGCCAGAACCTCGGCTGGGCCGTGGGCTACAACGCGATCGCGCTACCGATCGCGGCCGGGGTCTTCGAGCCCGCGTTCGGATTCGTTCTACGCCCCGAGATCGCGGCACTGTCGATGTCCGGTTCCAGCGTCATCGTCGCCGTCAACGCCCTCATGCTCAAGCGACTCCGCCTGCCGCTGGCACCCGGGCCGCGGGTTGGCACCCCGGACCGGGCCGCCCAGCTCGAGCCGGCCAGGAACTGAGGGCACCCTGCCGACTGTGGAGACTCAGTCAACCGGGGCCGAGGCCTGTCTCGACACCGGCCGAGGCTTTCAGGGTCCGTCTGCCTGGCTACGCCGGCACCCGCTTTCCGCAGTGCTCGTTGCTCTGCTACTGCTGGGGTCCGGAGTGTGGACGGTGAAACTCTTCCGGCTTGCTCAAAGCGTCGAGGTCTACCGCTCGTACTGGGCGGATCCGCGCGGCGAGCGCGGTGGCCTCGTCTACGTGGCACTGGGGGACAGCGCCGCGCAAAGCATCGGCGCCAGCCGCCCCGAGCGCGGCTACGTCGGTCTGCTGGCGAAATGGATGCGCGAAGAGACCGGCTCATCCGTCTTGGTCGTCAATCTCAGCCGTGCGGGAGCGACGGTGCGTGACGTGCTCGACACTCAGCTTCCCCGGTTGTTGCAGTTGCAACCGGACATCGTCACGGTCGCCGTCGGCGGCAACGACATTCGCTCCCACAACCCGGCGCGCTTCGCCGCGGACGTCGAGGAGCTTGCCGCTGCGCTGCCGGCCGGAACGCTTGTCGCCGACGCCCCCTACTTCATGCACGGCCGTTGGGAGGACGACGCGGACCAGGCGGCCGAGACAGTTGCCAAGAGGGCTCGCGCGCACCAGCTGCAGGTCGTGTCCCTGCACCGCGCCCTACGCGACCGGGGCGCCATCGCGATGCTGACCGATTTCGCCGCTGACTGGTTCCATCCCAATGACCGCGGACACCGAGTGTGGGCCGCCGCCCAGTGGACCGAGCTGAGACGATCGCCGGCACTCACAACCAAGCGCGGGGAGCGGTTCCCCCTGTAACCGTGCCATCGTCAGGCGAAGCCGGGCGGGAGCAACCGAATTCGGCCGTGTTCCGGCACTGCGTGGCGCGTGCGCTGCGGAGGCCGTCGTCCGGCGAGGCCGGAAGTCCCGGGTTGTCAGGGACTTCGTGCCCTACTCCACAGGGGTGGGGAAGTTACACGCTTGCAGTGATTCGGTGACGCCGGGTCCAGACACAGAGAGGCTGATCTAGATGATGGGCTACTACGACGGCGACTGGGGTGTAGGCGACTGGTCGGCCATGAGCGCGATGATGCTCGTGTTCTGGGGGTCGGTGATCGTCCTGGTGGTCTGGGCCGCGCGGAGTTTCCGCAGCGGAGATCGGCAGGCTGGTAGCCGAGGCACGGCCCCGGACGAAATCTTGGCCGAGCGGTATGCGCGCGGTGATATCGATGAAGACGAGTTCCAGCGTCGCCGGGAGTTGCTGCACTCTACCCGTGGCGTGAGCCTGTAGCGGGGTAGGACGGCATGTCGACGTCGCTTCCACT
>Ga0136635_10000540_pt1 | contig 10635 bp, 10 predicted proteins | sample AntDrymeUQ852106_2_FD_105495 | JGI IMG/M metagenome (GOLD analysis project Ga0136635, IMG submission 105495) | Polar desert sand microbial communities from Dry Valleys, Antarctica - metaG UQ85 (21.06) | ecosystem: Environmental > Terrestrial > Soil > Desert | place: Antarctica: Dry Valley... | reverse complement strand
GCGGCCCGCACCGCCTCGATCGGCGAGGTCCGCGGCCTCGGCCCGATGCTCGCGATCGAGCTCGCCGAGCCGACGCCGGACCTGGCGAAAGCCGTGACCGCCGCCGCCCGGGAGAAGGGCCTGATCCTGCTCTCCTGCGGGCTCTATGGCAACGTCATTCGCATCCTCGTCCCACTCGTCGTGTCTGACGAGGACCTCGCCCGCGGGCTCGAATTGCTGGAGGAATCGCTTGTCTACGCAAGCACCCGCGCGGCCTAGCGGCGCTCGGCCGTCCGAGCCGGCCGTGCCCGACGTGGAGGCGATCGCACTCCACCGCTCATACGGCGATGTGGTGGCGGTGGACGGCGTCGATCTCGCCATCGCCCCCGGAGAGTTCTTCACGCTCCTCGGCCCGAGCGGCTCCGGCAAGACGACGACGCTGCGCTTGATCGCCGGGTTCGAGCGGCCGGACTCCGGGCGCATCCTCTTGAAAGGGCGCGACGTCACAGACCGGCCGCCCTACGACCGCGAGGTCAACACCGTGTTCCAGGACTACGCGCTCTTCCCGCACATGACGGTGGAGCAGAACGTCGCGTATGGGCTGATGGTGAAGAGGGTTGCCAGAGCCGAGCGGAGGAAGCGCGCCGGGGAAGCGCTCGAGATGGTGCGCCTCGCCGGGCTCGGGCCGCGGCGTCCCGCGCAGCTCTCCGGCGGGCAGCGCCAGCGGGTCGCACTCGCGCGGGCGATCGTCAACCGACCGCAGGTGCTCCTCCTCGACGAGCCGCTCGGCGCCCTCGACCTGAAGCTCCGCCACGAGATGCAGATCGAGCTCAAGCGCATCCAGCGCGAGGTCGGGATCACGTTCGTCTACGTGACGCACGACCAGGAGGAGGCGCTGACGATGAGCGACCGCCTCGCAGTCTTCCGCGCCGGGCAGATCGAGCAGATCGGGTCGCCGGCGCACGTATACGAGCATCCGGAGAGCGAGTTCGTCGCCGGGTTCGTCGGCGTCTCGAACGTGCTCGAGCGGAATGGACGGCGGTTCACCGTCCGCCCGGAAAAGATCCGGCTCCTCGAAGGAAACGAGGAACCGGCGGCCGGCTCGAAGTCCGAGCGCGGCCGAATTCGAGAGGTCGTCTACGTCGGGATGGTTACCCGGTACGTCGTCGACCTCGAGGACGGCGGATCGCTCTCCGTCGTCCGACAGAACCTCGAGACCACCTCGGCGGACGTCGTCGAGGCGCGCGGCCGCCCGGTCCGCCTCGAGTGGCGTCCAGAGCACACCTACGAGATCTCCTCGGGGGGAGAGACGGAGGACGAATGAAGAAGGCACGAGGGCGGAGGCTCAAATGGCTTGGGCTCGCCGTGTACGTGGTCGTCGCGCTCCTCGCGGCGACGAGCTGCGGGAGTGACGACGACGACGGCGGCAGCGCCGGCGGCACGACGACGACGGAGGAGTCGAACATGCCGACGTCGATCGGGGAACCGGAGGGTCAGGTCAACCTGATCAACTGGGCCGGGTACGTCGAGAAGGACTGGGTCACCCCGTTCGAGACCGAGACGGGCTGCAAGGTCAACTCGAAGGTCGGCGCGACCTCGGACGAGATGGTCACGCTGATGAAGACCGGCAACTACGACGGCGTGTCGGCTTCGGGCGACGCGACGCTTCGGCTGATCGCCGGGGAAGACGTTGCTCCCGTCAACACCGACCTGATCGAGAACTACGAGCCGGTCTTCGACGGGCTCAAAGACCAGCCGCACAACACCGTCGACGGACAGCCGTACGGCGTCCCGCACGGGCGTGGCGCGAACCTGCTCATGTGGCGGACGGACGTCGTCCAGCCGGAGCCCGACAGCTGGAGCGTCGTCTTCGACGCGGACTCGCCCTACAAGGGAAAGATCACGGCCTACGACAGCCCGATCTACATCGCGGACGCTGCGCTCTACCTGAAGGCGACGCAGCCGGACCTCGGAATCGAGGACCCGTACGCGCTGGACGACACCCAGTTCCAGGCGGTTGTCGACCTGCTGAAGCAGCAGAAGGCGAACATCGGCGAGTACTGGTCCGACGCTGCGAAGGAGATCCAGTCGTTTACGAGCAAGGACACCGTCGTCGGCACGACCTGGCAGTACCAGGTCAATCAGCTGACCGGCGCCAAGGATCCGGTTCCGGTCAAGGCGATCCTTCCGAAAGAGGGCTCGACCGGCTGGTCGGACACCTGGATGATCTCCTCCAAGGCCAAGAACCCGAACTGCATGTACCTCTGGATGAACTACATCATCTCGCCGAAGGCGAACGCCATGGCGACGGAGTACTTCGGGGAGGCCCCGGTCAACGCCGAGGCCTGCGGCCTGACGAAGGACAAGAACCACTGCACCACCTTCCACGCCGAAGACGAGGACTACTTCTCGAAGGTCGCGTACTGGAAGACGCCGGTCAAGGACTGCGGCGACGACCGGGGCGCGGTCTGCAAGGACTACTCCGAATGGACAGCGGCCTGGACCGAGATCAAGGGCTAGAGCTCTGAGCTCGGCCTCGTACGGAGAGGCGCCACCCCGGCAAGGCCCGGGGCGGCGCCTCTCGACATTTCTCTTCCGCCATCCGCGGGCCCGGCTAGCCGCCTTGCTCGCCTCGCCCTTGGCGTGGCTCGTCGGCGCCTACCTCGGGTCGCTGGCGGTCCTGTTCGTCTCTGCGCTCTGGCGCCTCGACCCCTTCACCGCGGAGGTCGTACGCGACATCTCGTTCGACAACTTCCGGACGCTCTGGGAGGCGGACGTCTACCGCCGCATCACCATCCGGACCGTCGCTCTGGCTGCCGCGGTGACCGTCACCGACGCGCTGCTCGCGTTCCCGATCGCGTACTACATGGCGCGGGTGGCGTCGCCGCGCACGCGCGGCATCCTCGTCGTCGCGATCTTGACACCGCTCTGGGCGAGCTACCTCGTGAAGGTCTACGCCTGGCGGACGATTCTCGCGGGTGAGGGGATCCTGAACTGGGCGCTCGGGCCGTTCGGCGTCGACGGTCCCGGGTACACGACGACCGGCACCTGGCTCGTCTTCACGTACCTCTGGCTCCCGTTCATGGTCCTGCCCATCTACGCCGGGCTCGAGCGGATTCCCGGCTCGCTGCTCGAAGCCTCGTCCGACCTGGGCTCGCGCGGGCTCGGCACCTTCCGCCGGATCGTCTTTCCGCTCGCGTTCCCGGCGATCGTCGCCGGCTCGATCTTCTCGTTCTCCCTGACCCTCGGCGACTACATCACGCCGCAGGTCGTCGGGAACACGAGCTTCATCGGCAACGTCGTCTACTCGAACGTCGGGGTCGCGAACAACCTCCCGTTCGCCGCGGCGTTCGCCACCGTCCCGGTCGTGATCATGATCGTCTACCTCGCGCTCGCCAAGCGGGCCGGCGCGTTCGACAACCTGTGATGGCTCGCGTCCTTCTCCGGGTCGCAACAGGCGCGACGCTCGCGTTCATCTACATCCCCTTGCTCGTGATCGGGCTCTACGCCTTCAACGAGAGCATCACGCAGGGCTGGCCGATCTCGGGCTACACGACCAGCTGGTTCGGCGAGGCCTGGCGGGACGAGACCGTCCGCGACGCGCTCTTCCTGTCCGTCAAAGCGGCCCTCGCCGCAACGGCGATCGCGCTCGTCCTCGGAACGCTGGCGTCACTCGCCGTCGCCCGGCACCGGTTCTTCGGCCGCGAGACGATCTCGTTTCTCGTCATCCTCCCGATCGCGCTGCCGGGCATCGTCACCGGCATGGCGCTGAACGCGTCCTACGTCCGGTTCGGCGTCGACTTCGGGCTCCTGACGATCGTGATCGGACACGCGACCTTTTGCATCGTCGTCGTCTACAACAACGTGATCGCCCGCCTGCGCCGCGCCTCGCCGTTCCTCGAGGAGGCGTCGTCTGATCTCGGCGCCGACTCCTGGCAGACCTTTCGCTACGTCACCTTCCCCCAGCTCCGGACCGCGCTGCTCGCCGGCGGCCTGCTCGCCTTCGCGCTCTCCTTCGACGAGGTCATCGTCACGACGTTCACGTCCGGCGCGGAGCAAACGCTTCCGATCTGGATCTTCACGAACCTCGCGCGGCCGCAACAGCTTCCGATCATCAACGTCGTCGCCGTCGCTGTGATCCTCCTCTCGGTCATCCCGGTCTGGATCGCCCAGCGTCTGACTCGCGAGCCAACGGGCGTCGGCGGCGTCGCAGCAGCTGCTGCCGGCGCACGTCAGTGAGATAGGTTCCCCGCGAAACCTGGGAGGTCTGTGCATGAGCGTCAGCGTCGGGAAGCACAAGAATCTGGTCGGAGGCGAGTGGGTGGACGCCTCCGAAGGTGGAACCGAGGAGATCATCAACCCCGCTACGGGCGAGACGATCGCGGAGGTGCCACAGGGCACTCAGGCGGACGTCGACCGCGCTGTCGAAGCCGCGAAGCAGGCTTGGCCTCAGTGGCGCGACACCACGCCACAGGAGCGCTCGGAGCTCCTGCTCAAGCTCGCCGACCTGATCGACGAGCACACCGACGAGCTCGCTGAGATCGAGTCGCGAAACGTCGGCAAGCCGATCGGCTCGGCTCGCGACGAGATGCCCGTCTGCTCGGACAACATTCGCTTCTTCGCCGGTGCGGCGCGAGTGCTCGAGGGTCGCGCCGCGGGCGAGTACATGAAGGGCTACACGTCGATGCTCCGCCGCGAGCCGATCGGGATCGTCGGCCAGGTCGCGCCCTGGAACTACCCGCTGATGATGGCCGTCTGGAAGTTCGCGCCCGCGCTCGCGGCCGGAAACGTCTCCGTCCTGAAGCCGTCCGAGCAGACGCCGCTCTCGATGCTGCGCTTTGCCGAACTGGCCGCCGACGTGATCCCGCCCGGTGTCCTCAACATCATCACCGGGCACGGAGAACCAGTCGGCGCCGGGATCGTCCGGCACCCCGACGTCCGGATGGTTTCGCTGACCGGCGACGTCGCAACCGGCAAGGAGATCGCGAGGGCAGCGGCGGAAACGATCAAACGCGTCCATCTCGAGCTCGGCGGCAAGGCCCCGGTCGTCGTCTTCGACGACGCCGATCCCGCTCAGGTAGCCGAGGCGATCAAGATCGGCGGTTACTGGAACTCCGGACAGGACTGTACGGCCGCCTCCCGCGTCATGGCCGGCCCGAAGGTCTACGACAAGCTGCTGGAGGAGCTCGTCCCCGCCGTCGAGTCGATGAACGTGGGGGACCCGGCCGAGGGCGAGGAGATCGAGATGGGCCCGGTGATCTCGAAAGCCCAGCAGGAGCGGGTCCTCGGCTTCCTCGATCGCGCATCGGGCGCCAATGTGCTCACCGGCGGCGGAACGAACGGCGACCGCGGCTTCTTCGTCAAGCCCACGGTGGTCACCGGCGTGGAGCAAACGGATGAGATCGTCCAGCGCGAGGTCTTCGGCCCCGTCGTCACCGTCCAGCGCTTCGACGACGACGAGCAGGCGATCGCGTGGGCGAACGACGTCAGCTACGGGCTCGCAGCCTCGGTCTTCACGCGTGACGTGGGCCGGGCCATGAACGCCGCGCGCATGCTCGAGTTCGGGACGGTCTGGATCAACGACCACATTCCGCTCGTCTCGGAGATGCCGCACGGCGGCTTCAAGCAGTCGGGCTACGGCAAGGACCTCTCGGCCTACTCGCTGGAGGACTACACCCAGCTCAAGCACGTGATGGTGAAGCTGGACTGAGCGACGCAATTCGCACTGCATTCGGTTCCCGGTTGACCGGGTGCGGGGGATAGTGCTAAGAACGCCTCGCATTGCGCGGCGCGGAAGCACCTGAACGACGCGGGGCGGTCAGCGTCCCGCGCAGTCTCGACGCCGTCGATCAGAGCATCATCGAGGCGCTGCAGCGCAACGGGAGGGAGTCGTTCCGCAGAATCGCAGCGTCGGTCGGCGTCTCCGAAGCGACGATTCGCGCGCGTTACGCCCGCCTCTGCGAGGACGACATCCTCCAGGTCACCGGGATCACGAACCCGTTGGGCCTCGGCTTCGAGGCCCAGGCGATGGTCGGAATCCGGACGACGGGGCCCCCGGATTCGGTTGCCAACGAGATCGCGACCTGGCACGAGGCCGGCTATGTCGTCATCACGGCCGGACAGTTCGACATCATCGTCGAGCTCCTCTGCGGGGACCGGCGGCAGCTCCTCGACCTGACGAACCGCATCCGCGCGCTCGAGACGGTCGTCTCGACCGAGAGCTTCCTCTACCTGGAGCTCCTGAAGCAGATCTACGACTGGGGCATGCGCGTCCGGCACGACACCCTTAGCGCGGCGGAGGTCCGTTGATCGCGACGACCATGCCGACCGGTAGAGCGCAAGCAGGCGAGGCAACGGCAGATGTTCGTCTGGACGGAGTGACCAAGCGCTTCGACGACGTCGTCGCCGTCGACCGGCTCTCGCTCGAGATCGCGCGCGGATCGTTCTTCGCCTTGCTCGGGCCTTCCGGCTGCGGCAAGACGACGACGCTGCGGATGATCGGAGGGTTCGAGGAGCCTGACGAGGGCGTGATCTACCTCGGCGACCAACCGGTCACCGGGCTCCCGCCCTACAAGCGGGACGTCAACACGGTGTTTCAAAGCTACGCGCTCTTCCCCCACCTCTCCATCTTCGAGAACGTCGCTTTCGGCCTCCGCCGGCGCCGCGTCGACCGCGACCAGGTCAAGGGCCGCGTGCGCGAGATCCTCGGCCTCGTCGACCTCGCCGGGACCGAGCACCGGAAGCCGAGACAGCTCTCGGGCGGCCAGCAGCAACGAGTCGCCCTGGCTCGAGCCCTCGTCAACAACCCCAAGGTTCTGTTGCTGGACGAGCCGCTCGGCGCGCTCGACCTCAAGCTCAGGAAGCAGATGCAGCTCGAGCTCAAACGGATCCAGAGCGAGATGGGGATCACGTTCGTCCACGTCACACACGACCAGGAAGAGGCGATGACGATGGCCGACGCGATCGCCGTCATGAATCGCGGTCGGATCGAGCAGCTGGGACGGCCGAGTGAGCTCTACGAGCGCCCGCAGACGAGCTTCGTCGCCCGCTTCCTCGGCGCCTCGAACCTCCTGCCCGGAGCCGTCGACGACTCAGGCAGCGTCCGGCTCCGGAGCGGCGCGGTCATTCACGTTACGGACGCGCTCCCAACGCACGGCACGCCGGTCGCGGTCGGGATTCGCCCGGAGAAGCTGCGCCTCGACGGCGGGGGCGAGACCAACCGACTCACAGGGACCGTGAAGGACCTTTCCTACGTCGGGGTCGCGACCCAGTATGTCGTCGACACGGCCGACGGCGCGCTCGCCGTCTACGTCCAGAACACCGAGCCGAATGCCCGGGCCGTCACCCCCGGTACCGCCGTCGAGCTCTCGTTTGCCCCCGAATCCGCTTTCGTCGTCGAGCTCACAGAGGAGGAAGACCCGCAATGACCGATCTGACTCGTTCGGAGCTGCTTCGCCGCGCCGCCTTCGGCGGAGCCGCGCTGTCGATTCCCGGATTCCTGGCCGCCTGCGGTGGAGACAGCAACACGGCTGCCACCACGACCGCCGGGCCGAAGGAGCTCGCCAAGACCCTGAAGTTCTCGAACTGGACGCTCTACATCGACCGGGACGAGAAGACGAAGAGCCGGACCCTCGACCAGTTCAAGCAGAAGCACGGCGTCACCGTCCAGTACTTCGAGGACATCAACGACAACGCGACCTACTTCGGGAAGATCCAGCGGCCGCTCTCACAGGGCCAGTCGATCGATCGTGACATCGTCGTCCTCACCGACAACTCGCGGTTCCCGGGGCTCCTGATCCAGAGGGGCTGGGTCGAGAAGCTCGACAAGAGCGCGATCCCGAACTTTGCCAACCTGCAGGACTCGCTCAAGAGCCCGAGCTTCGACCCGGACCGCGAGTACAGCCTCCCATGGCAATCGGGGATCACCGGGATCGCCTCGAATCTGAAGCTGACGAAGACGCCGGTCACCTCGGTCGACCAGCTGCTCGAAGACAAGAAGCTGAAGGGCAAGGTGACGCTGCTCACCGAGATGGCCGACACGATGAGCGTCGTCATGTTGGCGAACGGGGACGACCCGGCCAAGGTCGACGACGCAGCGTTCGACAAGGCGCTGAAGCGGATCCAGAGCGCGGTGGACTCCGGCCAGGTGCGCCAGTTCACCGGCAACGACTACACCGGGCCGCTCAGCAGAGGCGACCTCGCCGCGTGCATCTCGTGGTCAGGAGACGTCGTTCAGCTCACCGCCGACAACCCGAATTTGCAATGGAACCTCGCAGAGTCGGGCGGCGACATCTGGACGGACAACATGCTGATCCCGAAGGGCGGCGACGCCTACACCGCTTCGACGTTCATGAACTTCGTGTACGACCCGAAGATCGCCGCGCAGCTGGCTGCGTACATCAACTACGTCTCGCCGGTGAAGGGTGCCAAGGAGGAGGCGCGGAAGCTCGATCCCGCCCTGGCCGACAACCCGCTGATCTTCCCGGACGAGGAGACGCTGTCGAAGACGGTGATCTTCGACAGCGAGGCACTGAGCAACCAGGACTACCTCGAGAAGTGGCAGAGCCTGATCGGCGCATAGTTGTCCTGGTTCTTTCGGCATAGAGGGCTGACGCCGTATCTGCTGCTGGCCCCCGGGCTGGCGTGGCTGACGGCGTTCTTCCTCATCCCACTCGGGTTTCTCGCCTACCAGTCGCTCCAGAGCGGCACGTTCGACTTCGGCTACTCGTTCACCTGGGAGCTCTACAACTACTGGGACGCGATCTCCCGCTACCGCGAGCACCTGATCCGGTCGTTCCTGTACGCCGGGCTCGCGACGGTGATCGCGCTCCTCGTCGCCTATCCCCTCACGTACTGGATCGCCTTCCGAGGCGGGCGCTGGAAGAACTTCTTCGTGCTCCTGATCATCGCGCCCTTCTTCGTCACCTACCTGATCCGGACCCTCGCCTGGCAGACGATCCTCGCGGACGAGGGCACGGTCGTCGGCGTCCTCCGCGACCTCCACATCCTCGAGCCGGGCGGCCGGCTGCTCGCCACCTCGACGGCGGTCGTCGCAGGCATCACCTACAACTTCCTGCCGTTCATGGCGCTGCCGCTCTACGTGGCCCTGGAGCAGATCGACCCGAAACTGATCGAGGCGGCGCAGGATCTCTACGCGAGCAGCTGGAAGGCTTTTCTCCGCGTAACGCTGCCGCTCTCGCTCCCCGGCGTCTTCGCCGGAACGCTCCTCACCTTCATCCCCGCCGCGGGTGACTTCATCAACGCCCAGCTGCTCGGAACACCGAAGCAGCACATGGTCGGAAACGTCATCCAGTCGAAGTTCCTCGAGCTGATCGACTACCCGGCGGCCGCCGCCCTCTCCTTCGTGCTGATGGCGATCATCCTCGTCGGCGTCGTCACCTACAGCCGGCTCCTCGGCTCGGAGCGCCTGACGGGATGAGCCTCGCCCTCGTCCGGCGGCATGCGCTCACCGTCTACGCGATGGCGGCTTTCGGCTACCTCCTGCTCCCGATCGCGGTGGTGATCGCATTCTCGTTCAACGACCCGAAGGGCCGGTTCAACTACACCTGGCAGGGCTTCACGCTCGATCACTGGCGCAACTGGGACGGGGTCGCGGGCCTGCGGGACTCGATCGTGCTGTCGATCGAGATCGCCGCAATCTCGAGCATCCTCGCGACGGCGCTCGGAACCCTGATCGCGCTCGCCCTGGTGCGCCACCGGTTTCTCGGCCGGGGGCCGACGAACTTCCTGATCTTCCTCCCGCTGTCGACACCGGAGATCGTGCTCGGCGCGTCGCTGCTCGCCCTCTTCCTGAACCTGCAGTTTGCGACCGGGTTCACGACGATCGCGATCTCCCACGTCATGTTCAACATCAGCTACGTCGTCGTGACGGTGAAGGCCCGGCTCGTCGGCTTCGACCGACACCTCGAAGAGGCGGCGATGGACCTGGGCGCCAACCAGTGGACCACCTTCCGGAAGGTGACGCTGCCGCTGATCGCTCCCGGGATCCTGGCGGCGCTCTTCCTCACCTTCGCCCTGTCGGTCGACGACTTCGTGATCACGTACTTCAACGCCGGCTCGGAAGTGACGTTCCCGCTCTTCGTCTGGGGCGCCGCCCGCGTCGGCGCGCCGCCGCAGGTGAACGTCATCGGAACGGCGATCTTCGCCCTGGCCCTCGCCGCGATGGCGGCGAACGTCCTCCTCCAAACCCGGCGCGCCCGGCAAGCGAAAGGAACCGCATGAACCACACCGACCTCCAGCAGGCAGCTCGCGACCACCTGTGGCTCCACTTCACACGCATGAGCGGCTACCAGGACGCCGAGATCCCGATCATCGTCCGCGGCGACGGCTGCTACCTCGAGGACTCGAAGGGCAAGCGGTACCTCGACGCGCTCGCCGGGCTCTTCGCGGTCAACGTCGGGTACGGCTTCGGCGACGAGATCGGCAAGGCGGCCCATGACCAGATGAAGGAGCTGCCGTTCTACACGAACTGGTCGTACGCGCATCCGCGCGCGATCGAGCTGGCCGCAACCGTCGCGGAGCTCGCCCCGGGCGACCTGAACCGCGTCTTCTTCACCTCGGGCGGCTCCGAGTCGGTCGAGTCGGCCTGGAAGCTCGCGCGCCAGTACTACGCCGTCCGTGGCGACGCCAAACGGG
>Ga0136635_10000539_pt1 | contig 10663 bp, 10 predicted proteins | sample AntDrymeUQ852106_2_FD_105495 | JGI IMG/M metagenome (GOLD analysis project Ga0136635, IMG submission 105495) | Polar desert sand microbial communities from Dry Valleys, Antarctica - metaG UQ85 (21.06) | ecosystem: Environmental > Terrestrial > Soil > Desert | place: Antarctica: Dry Valley... | reverse complement strand
GCTGGCGTCTCGTTGCCGGCATTGCAGTTGGAATTGCCTATGGACTGTGTAATGGAATCTTTATTGGTCTATCAAATGTCCTGATTCAGCGCCTCGATCCGAATTCTCCTGCTCCGACTGTTCTTGGCAGGGTGTCAGTTCCGAATTCCCCTTTGCTCCAATTTTTCACCGAACTCGGCCACTCCATCCATGTTTGGGTTCACCAGGTTGCCGACCAGATTCTTCCCGCGAGCGGCCAACCTTCCACCGCCCTGCAACTTGCCGGAGGCCTGCTCATTTTACCCCTGCTGGTTACGATCCGCGGAACCCTGAGTTACGTCAGCAGTTATTGTATCAGTTGGGTGGGAGAACATATCACCAGCGATCTTCGCTGCACGGTCTTGGATAAACTGGTCAGCCTTTCCTTAGACTACTTCGATCAGGCCAAAATGGGCGATTTACTGGGCCGAGTTCAAACCGATACGGGGGCGATCCATAACGCTCTGGAACGGGGGGTTTCCGATGCCATCAAGGAACCTTTCACCCTGATCGGCGCTCTTTGCGGAATGCTTTGGCTGGACTGGAAACTGACCATCCTCAGTCTGATCTTCCTTCCGCTTTTTATCTTCCCCATCCGTATCCTCGGTAAAAAAATGCGACGGGCTTCCGAGGCCAGTATTTCTCGCGTAAATGAAGGTTCCAGTCTGTTGGTGGAATCTCTCTCGGGCATTCGTGTGGTAAAAGCTTTCGGCCTGGAGAAAACAATCCGCAATCGCTTTCATCACACTTCCGAGCAAGTGCGGCATCACAACATGAAAAAGTGGCAGTCACGCGGCCTGAGTAATCCCCTCTTGGAAATTTTTTCAACCGCAGGTATCGGCTTGATTATCGTCTACGTAACCACGACGCAAATTCCCATTGGTGTCCTGGGCGGCTTTCTCCTGGCTCTGGGCTTGGTGATGGCACCGATAAAAAAATTGACCGCCCTTCATCTGGTTTTCAAGGAGGCTAACGTGGCCATCGATCGGATGCGTAACCTGCTGGCCACGCCCTCCTCGGTCGCGGAAAGCTCCAGCCCGGTGAAGCTGGAGGGGAAACTTCAGGAAATTTCCTTCGAGAACGTGCATTTCAGTTATGGAACGAATCCTGTTTTGCAGGAGATTAATATCAAGATTCCGGCAGGTCGTCGCCTCGGCATCGCCGGGGAAAGCGGCAGCGGTAAAAGTTCTTTGCTTAATCTTTTCTTCCGTTTTTACGACCCCACCGCGGGGTGCCTTCTGTTCAATGGCCGGGATGTTCGCGACCTTAGTCTGGCAGATCTGCGGAGCCACTTGGCCTTGGTCAGCCAGGACACGGTTCTTTTCGATGGATCCGTTGCGGACAACATTGCCTGTGGAAAAACCGGCTTAACGACCCGCGCCGAAATAGAAGCCGCCGCCAAGTCGGCCTACGCCCACGAGTTCATCACCGCCCTCCCTGACGGTTACGACACCCTTATTGGTGAAAGAGGCACGCGGCTCTCAGGTGGCCAACGCCAACGCATGGCCATCGCACGCGCCTTTATTCGTAACGCGGAAGTTTTGGTGCTCGATGAAGCCACGGCGGCACTCGATGCCAAAGCGGAAGAAGAAGTGCAGCGAGCAATCGACCAATTGACTAAAAATCGAACGGTGCTCTGTGTGGCTCATCGTCTTTCTACGCTCCGCAGCATGGATGAAATCGTGGTGCTCGATAAAGGGCAAATGGTCGAAAGAGGTTCCTTCGCTGAGCTGGTTTCAAGCCATGGAACGTTTGCCACCATGGCGCGCAAACAGGGAATCGGATCTCTTTAAATTCCGGGGTTCCAAGCCGGTTTCCCGCTCCAGCGCCGTAGTCTTCTTCGCCAATTTCCCAAGGTAACCATCCGCGCGGAATGTTTCAGATTATCGCGATGATCCCGTTTTTCTTCATCGGAAGATAACCGCACAAATTCACCCATCTGCGCTTTGGCCTGAGAACCCTGGAAATGCAGTGTCTTAAAACGAATCCACTTTCCACTTTCCAGGTGTAGGCCACAGGGAAAACCTTGAATCCAGGAAACACGCATCAATCTGTCTTTCATTTCGTAGCCCGAAGGTCGTCCCAAATAAAGATCGAAAACGGTTTCGTCACGGATCTGATGCAAATCGAGCACGCAGCCTTTTCCACTCTGGTTGAATAGACTGAAAATGGTCATGTCCGAAACTCCGCCGCCATTCTCTTTCTCACCTAGTGTGTTCAGATGAATTTCTAGGCGATCAAACCATTCCGCGTCGGAGTAACAAAGCATTTGGAACTCGCAGAGCCGTTCGAGAGATTCAAGACAGGGCACAAAAACACTGTGCGGACTGAGACTGGTTCCTTGAACGGCAGTCAGATCAAATGTCTCCCTTTCCCGAAGCGCTGCCAGTTCTTTGCCCGCATCCACGAACAAAAGAACATCGGAATCCAGATAAAGACAGGCGTCCATATTTTCAGCTCTTAAAAAATCGCGTAACACAAACCAACGCTGAAAACAAAAAAGCTCGTCGTGAATCCGGTGGTCGCTCCGATGTTGATAGATGGTCTGAAACTTACGCGCCGAGCCGGCATGCTGATCATAGTGAACGTGGCGCACTCCCTTGAGGCCCCGGTTGCCATCGTTGCCTAAAACAATGACCGGGGAGTCCGAACTGATCGCCCTCGCTTGGGCCACGCTGTGGGGTAAATAGTAACAGGCATCCCGATGGATAAAAATAATGGGGAGTCCGTTCATGAAGCTAACAATGAATCAAGGGGTGAGCTCGCAAGGAAGAGGCTTTTTAGAAAGTTCGATGGGGGTTGTCACGATAAATGCCAAGGAGCGCCAGGACTCATCTTGCCCAATATCCCCAGGTGGTTCAGGATGGAAGACATTCGCAAACGGAAATTTTTGGAGCAGCGCGCACACGAGGGAAAATGAAAACTTTACGAATCGATTTTAGCGACTTTTACCCGGGCTTTAATAAGAACGATAACTTCTTTTACAATCGACTGAGCAAACGGTTCAATCTTCAGATTTGTGAGGCCCCCGACTATCTCATCTACGCCCACGAAGGAAATCATCACCGGTTGCACAATTGCACCAAGATTTTCTTCAACGTGGAATCGATTGCTCCCGATTTCACGGACTGCGACTACGCGCTGACCTGCCATCAACTGGATGATCCCCGTCACTATCGCCTCCCCTACTATGCCTATGAACATCCCGCCGCGCCACTCATCCGACAACCGAATGAATGGGAATCGATTCAGCGGGAAAAAACCAAATTTTGTTCGTTCGTGGTCGGAAATGTTCACAAAAAAACCCGCCCCCGGATTCGCTTTTTTGAGAAACTGAACGCACGCAGAAAAGTGGATTCAGCCGGCAAGGCTCTGAATAACTTCGGCCGCATCGTTAGCGTGCACGAGAAAATGGACTTTTTGCGCCCTTATCGTTTCACTATCGCGTTTGAAAACGAGGCGATCCCGGGATACACCACGGAAAAAATTTACCAAGCCATGCGGGCGCGCTGCATTCCCATTTATCGAGGCAGCTCCCATATTGCGGAAGAGTTTAATCCAAAAAGCTTTCTAAACTATGACGATTATCCGAGCGAAGAAGCATTGATCGATCGCATTATTGAAATTGATCAAAGTGAGGAGCTTTTTGCGGAATTTCATAAGCAGCCCTATTTCCACCACAACGTTCCGAACTCATGTTACGACGACGAACGGCTGCTGGATTTCTTCGAGCGGATTTTCTCGACAGCGATAGTTCCGGTCCGGCGTAAAAGATATTTCTTCCAGTTTGGACGTTGGATTTTTGTAAAACGCCACCGCCTCCGGAAATAGTTCGCTTTCCTTACCAGCCAAAAGGCCGGATCAGACCCCGCAGAAGAAGTCGGTCCCATCGTTTGGGTTGATCCAGGGAAGCATAGAGCCAGGCATGGATCTTCCGGGTTAATCTAGATCGCGGATCCTGGAAGGAATGTCCTCTTCGGTCGAAGCCAATCCGATTGGCCAGTTCCTCAAATTCGAAATCCCAAATATCAAGTTTCTCAAAATACGGCACTCCAAATTCACGGAACCAATTCATGATCTCCACGTCCCAATAATAAGGTCCTGCGTCATGGAGATTCCAGCTTTTAGGATCGATGCCATGTCCTCGATAAAAATCGAACCAGTTTTCAGGAACCGCTGGCAGATTATTTTTCTGCCAATTCCGATGGCTGTGATAAAGACGGAAAATCGAGCTGGCCCGTTTTTTGGGAAAGTGGACTCTTTCAAAACATTGGTACCAGCGATGCTTGCTGGCCATCCTCCCGGGACAGACATATTGAAAATGCATCAGAACCGTCCCAGGCAGAGAAATTTTCGTTGCCTCTTCGGGAACGGGGAAACGATAATTATGGATTATTTTCCCACAGTGCTCCGTCCCGTCATCGACATAGCCAACCGGTAGTCTCTGGCGTTCCTCTTCATAACGATTTAAATCCTCGGTGAAATTGATTCGACAAGCCTCAATCACGGTGCCGGGCGCAGGCGGATCGTCTCGTAATACTTGCAGCCCGTCGCGAATAGCCCCACCGAACATTTCATCCGCATCTAGAGCAAAAAGAATTTTGGGGCCTTCATACTCACGGGCTGCTCGCAGAAGAAGTTTTTGCCTTTGAACCTCATCAAAATTTTGGGCTTCATTGCGGATCAGCACCGCCTTGGGAAAATCTTTGACTATCTCGGCCGAACCATCCGTGGAAAATTGATCCGCTACCAGGATCACATCGGCCCAGAGGCTCGTGCATTCCAAAAAACGGCGCAAAATCCAAGCTTCATTCCGGACGGGAGTCAAACAAATGATAGTGGGGGAAGGGGCCATGGAGTTAAGCGCGCGATTCTGGGCCGGACTTCACACGATCCAACCCCTGTTCGCAACGAACTTTTCCGCTCCGAATTGTTTCCCGCAGTCGCTCCGCGTTTTCGGACAATTCTCGGCGCGAGATCACCGGATGATTTAGATGATAAAGGATCGCCTTCCCATGCACCAGTTTGCGATGGCGGCCCAGATGATAAAGGCGAACTCCCAAATCGGAATCTTCCTTGCCCCATCCCTCATAAGCTTCATCGAATCCATTGACGGCCAGCAGATCTTCTTTCCAGATCCCCAAATTGCAGCCAAGGATTCCTTCAACGGATTGGTTTCGTCTGACAAGGGTCCAAGGCAGGCGAAACGCTTTGGCAAAACCAGAAATTTTCCCAGTGAGCAGCCCAAGCCCAAGAGTAAAAAAGCCGGGGGAAAACGTGGGGACCGCAGAGATGTCCACGAAACATCGGCGACCCTGCACCCAATGGTTTTTTTCGGCCAGAAGTCCATGGTCCTCTACAAAGCGGCGATGCGGCAGGCAGTCGCCATCCAGAAAAACAACGTAATCTTTTTGCGTTTCCAAAATGGCCCGGTTCAGAATCCGGCTTTTGCGAAACCCTTTATTTTCCTGCCAGACATGCCGCAAAGGAAAGAGGCCCAGATCCACCCATTTTTGAACGACCGCTTTTGTCTCAGCATCTGAGCCATCATCAGCCACTATAATTTCAAAAGGTGAAATGCTCTGCTCGGCCAATGCCGCGAGGATTTTATCCAAAGCAAAAGGCTGATTGAAAGTGCTTAAAATAAGACTGATCTCAGGAGGACGGCCGTTCATATTCGTATAGTCGGCTGTAACGTACAAAGGTGGTGAAAGCCGAGGCCACCGCCAGATAGAGTCCAGGATAACCATCTAAGAATCCGGCTCTCAAAATATACGCCCGGAAAAAGCGCCAGAGGGGACGAAACAAAGCTTCGACCAATAAAAAACGACGACCTTTTTCAAGTTGACGGTTTAAATGCGCGTCGGAGAAATAGTTAATCTTGGCAATGTGTCCGTTGATTGAATCGTTAGAATAATGGAGAAGGTCTTCTTTGAACTTAATCGTCCTGCCCTTAAGCGACAGACGATAATGTTCAGGGCTTCCTTCCCACCGGGCTTTGTCGCGCCGAAAGAGGCGCAACACATAGTCGGGATAGGTATCTCCATGCCGGAGCCATTTTCCCAAGAACCAGAGTTTCCGTGGAAAATAAGCTCCCTCTAACGAATTGTCTTTTCCCTGCTCAAAGAAGTTGATGATTTCTTGTTTGAGTGCTTCGGAAACGACTTCGTCTGCATCGATCGAAAGTACCCAGGGCTTGGTGGCAAGGGAGAGAACCACATTGTTTTGATCCCGCATATTAACAAAAGGATGATCTGAAACTACCGCACCGAACGATTCCGCGACCGCTACGGTATCATCATTGCAATCATTGACCACGACCACGATCTCCTCCACCCACCCTGCCACACTGCCTAGGGACCGGGGCAGGCGTGAGGCTTCATTGCGTGCGATCATCGTCACACTGACAGGAAGTTTGGAAGATGTGCTCACCAGAGGACCTTTACGGGATAACGAGAAAAGATGGCATCCCCACTGATTAGGGTGAAATGTTCCACCTCTGCCTGGGCCGCTAAAAGACGATCAAAGGGATCGCGATGATGCCATGGCAAAGAGACAAGTCGATTCAAATGAAAGACCTCAATTTGCAATAATTTAAAATCCCCGCCGATAACTTTCTCCTGAATGAAATGAGGAAGAGGAAGCGGCAACCGCATTTTTCCAAGAGATATTTTGATGGACAATTCAAAGAGGGATACATAACTCACCCAACACTCATGCTCTTTGTCTTTAAGAATCTCCAAGGCAGCTTTGCTTAAGGCCTGGTTGCCTTCTTGAAACCAAAGCAGAGCGTGCGTATCAAGCAGGTAAGCCATTACATGTAATCTTTAAAGTCTTCCAAAGGCTCATCAAAATCAGGGGACATCCAAATCTGCCCTTTCATGGTGCCTGGAACTCTTTCACCTTTTGGACTCTCCACCGGCCTGAGTTCCGCCACCCTTTTGCCGTGCTTGGTAATGTAAATCGTCTCGCCCTGCCTCACTTTTTCCAAAAGTGCGGAAAGATGTGTCTTGGCCTCAAAAGCACCAACTTCCTGAACTTTCATAGATTCAAACTAGTTGAACTAGTTGATTGATCAAGGAGCGTTTTTAAATGATTCCAAACCTTCTCCACCTCAATACTTTCCATACAGGACGGCGCACGGGTGCAGGCCGAAGCATGGACGCTGCATAAGCATGGATTCGGCGCAACCAAGCAAACATGCCCATTCCCCTGCGGTGCCCATTGTTTGCGCAGAGACGGGCCAAACAGGGCCAATGTCGGCTTGCCCAACGCCGCCGCAAAATGAAGCGGCCCGGTATCGCCCCCTACAAAAATTGCCGACCGGTTCAGCACCGCCAGAAATTCGGCCAAGGATCCAAATATTGGTAACGTGGGCGCCGCAGGATTTTTATTCTTCAGCTCATCCAACAACGCCCGTTCCCTCAGCGTAGAACCGCTGGAAAAAATCATGATCACGCCTGCCTGCTCCGCTTTTTCAAATAACTCCACCCAATACCGAATCGGCCATTCCTTCTTCGGCTGGCTGGTGGAGAGATGACACAGCACTGCCGGTTGAGGCATCAACGGTGCCGCCTTCGAATCCAACGCCGGATCCGATTTCATTTCCATGGCAAAGGAAGAAGGCCTCGGAATATTCCAAGGCTTCAACACGGAAAAATCGCGCTCCGGCTCATAAACACCCCGAGGCAGCGGCTTGACCGTTTCATGATAACAGCGGACCCGGCCAAAAAAACCTTTCTCCGACTCCAGTCCCAACCGTCGCTCCGCCCCAATGATCAGGCTTAAGATAGCCCCGCGATCGTTGCCGACAAAGTCCACCGAACGGTCAAAACGCTCCGCCCGCAACTCTTTTAAGATCGGCCAGCTTTTCGATAAAACCAAACGCCCCCGCACCCGTGGCAATTTCCAGATACGATCGATCCAAGGGAGATTCTCGACAATCGCCGCAGCTTCCTCGGCCACCAACACGTGCAATTCAGCCGTGGGAAAAGACTGGCGCAAGGCCCTCAACGAAGGGATCATCACCGCGACATCACCCAGGTACTTGAATTTAATTGCCAGAATCTTCAACTGCTTGAAGCTAGCCTGCACGACCCACGCTCGGCAAGTGTGAGGGAAACTCCGCCATGAAATGCGCCCATTTTTACGAACTCACCCGCTCCAGCCGGAAAATCCTCGTTCCCGATCTCGGCTTTCTCGGAGACACCCTGCATCTTATTCCGGCCCTGCGCGAAATCCGAGACGCGTATCCTCATGCGGAACTTCACGTCATGGCGGCGGAACATGTCAAAGACCTTTTGCGCTTGGTCCCTTGGATCGAACGCGCCTGGGGCTACCCACGTTTTCCCAGTTCCCCGCCTTGGCACCGATTGTTTCCCCTCTTCCAACAGCTGCGCTGTGAACATTTTGATGCGGTCATTAATCTCAATGGATCCAGCCGCTCAAGCTTTCTAACCGCCTGGACCGGAGCTACCTATCGCCTCGGCCGCCTTCCCGAGAGAACAAACGGCGCCTTATGGACGCATCTTTATTCTCATCAGGTTTCCGTTCCCGACGATTCCACTCCGGTGTTTGAACAACGGAGGACCTGTCTTCAACTGGCAGGAATTCCCGTCCGCGAACTAGCCCGATGGGATTTTTCCATTCCCTTTTCCGCCCAAGAAAAAATCGAGGAACTTGTCGGCAAAGATCGTTCCTTCATTCATGTCAGTCCTTTCACCACGATGGATTCAAAAGAAATAGAGCCTGCCGTTCTGGCGGGGATACTTAACGAATTCGTCCGTTGGCATCCGAATGAAAACATCGTCCTGACCTGCGCCCCGAATCCGAGGGAGCAGGACAAACTTTCAGCGTTCTTACCCCTGCTGAGCAGGGATCCCTGGAAATGTTTTGCCGGTTCCCTGACCGCTCTGGAAGCGTGCGCCCTGATTGGCCGGGCCCGGCTGCACTTGGGTGGTGATTCCGGGGGAGTTCACATGGCCGTCATGCAAAAAATTCCCACGATTGTCTGGTTCAAGAAACACCATCCCCTCTCCGGTTGGGCTCCTCGCGGCGTCAAAGACATCTTAGTTTTCGGCTCTCTTGATCCTGAAACGGCTTATCTGCGAATTAATCCTGAGGAGGTCGTTGATGCTTTGGATCTGCTTCTGCGTTAGATAAGGTTTAACTGCGCCGGGTCTGCCATAAGACGCATTCCTGTCTAACCCTTGCTCCGATAGTAAGCAAAATCGCGAATTCTCAGGACCGGTTTTTCTATTCTAATTTTCTGGACTTTTCCTTCGCTGAAAATTTCATACTCCACCGGTTCCCGCACATAACCGTCGGCCAAAAATTTACGCCCCCGATAAATAAGTTTGGCTATCTGGATCCGTGCCGATTTTTTCAGATTGGCATCCAGCAGTTCCGGTTCGCCAGGGTGTTCGCCACAACTGAGATTGTCCCCATGCCACGTAAAAATCCCGATAGGTTTTCTCACGCTGAAAAAAATGGCCCCTCGTTTCAGCTGTTCCCTAACCCAAGCATGATCTCCGGCCAGGCGATATCTGGTGGGGTATGGAAAGCGTTCCCAAAGTTTTCGGCGATAGAAAAAAGAGCAGGTTTGAACCGGCATATGCCAGTCCGCGTCCACCGGCATGGGCGCGACGACCTGCTTAAGCACCTGCATGAATTGCTGATGCGGTCCGACCATAATGGTGGGTCCAAGAACGGCATCCACCGCGAGGCTCTGGAACTTTTGCATCACGTCCAACACCCCTTCACGATTATACTGCTCATCCGCATTGAGATGGCCAATCAGTTCACCGCGCGATTCTTGAACGCCCCGGTTCAAGGCTTCGTACATGCCTCCATCCCGGCCCTGAAACAACCTGAGATCGGGCTGCATTTTTAAATACTCCCAGGTCCCATCCGTGCTCACGCCATCGATGATCACGTGTTCATACTCCAGGCCAGCGAGGGCGTGACGAACGGAGTTCACGCAATCTGAAATGAACCGCTCGGCGTTGAGGGTGGGCGTAACGATGGATATTCTCATCACGCTTATACCAAGGCAGGCTCAGGGCCCGGGCCGGCTTTTTTCACAGTGGGCGGCAGGCGACAAATTCTTAAGACACATTCTTCAAATGTCTCCTCACGGCTCAGGAGTTGAATTTCCACGCGCAGAAAAAAGACCGGCAGATTTCGACGTTCGACCAATGGAAACCGAACGGCGTCCTTTTCCGTGGTAATCAAAACATGGCCCCCTCGGGCGCGGGTGCGGTTGATCGCGTTCTGCACTTCTTCCTGGGAAAAACGATGGTGGTCCGCGTAATGTCTGCGATAAATAATGTTCGCCCCGAGATCCCGCAACCCCTGTTCAAAACTTTCCGGCACCGCGATGCCGGATACGGCCCCGATGCTGCGGTCCTGCAAGAAATCAAGGGATTTTTTTTCTCCCGTATAAACGTCCTGCAAATAACGGGGATCGTGCCGGCTTTCCAAAATCTCGGCATGCCGATTGTACTGGCGAACTTCTTTCTTGAGTTCACTTAAATCGGTCCCGTTGCATTTGGTAAGGAGAATGACATCCCCGCGTTTCAAATGATCTTTGGGCTCGCGCAATGTGCCGCGCGGAAGAAGGTATCGATTTCCGAAAGGTTGCTGG
>Ga0136635_10000537_pt1 | contig 10669 bp, 11 predicted proteins | sample AntDrymeUQ852106_2_FD_105495 | JGI IMG/M metagenome (GOLD analysis project Ga0136635, IMG submission 105495) | Polar desert sand microbial communities from Dry Valleys, Antarctica - metaG UQ85 (21.06) | ecosystem: Environmental > Terrestrial > Soil > Desert | place: Antarctica: Dry Valley... | reverse complement strand
TGACACCGTCAACGCGGCTCGTCTGGCTTGAGACTCCCACCAATCCTTACCTGCGTGTAACAGATATCCGCGCGGTGGGGGAAATTGTTCATTCTCATGAAAACAAGCCTTTACTGGTTGTAGATAATACATTTGCAACGCCATATTTGCAGCGTCCGCTTGAGCTTGGAGCGGATCTGGTCGTGCATTCGATGACGAAGTATCTGGGCGGCCATTCTGATGTGGTTGGCGGCGCAGTTGTCGTGAAGGATAAAGCGCTCGCGGAAAAACTGGCTTTCCTCCAAAACGCGGTCGGTGCGGTGATTGGTCCCATGGACTCATTTTTGTTTTTGCGCGGTATCAAAACTCTCCCCATCCGTATGGATCGGCATGCCGAGAATGCAACGGCGATTGTAGAGTTTCTTGAAGAACATCCAAAGGTGGGAAAATTCATGTATCCATTCCATCCCTCGCATCCTCAGTACAAGGTCGCAAAGCAACAAATGAAGAACGGCGGTGGGATGATCTCCTTCATTATGAAAGGCGGGCGCGCGGCGGCGATCAAGGTTGCCGAAGCGACAAAAATATTCACACTCGCAGAGTCGCTCGGCGGAGTGGAATCGCTCATCGAAGTCCCCGCTGCGATGACACATTTATCTGTGGCCGGTTCGCAATTGGATGTGGACCCCGGTCTCGTACGATTATCAGTTGGAATTGAGAACAAAGATGATCTGCTCGATGATATACGGCAGGCTTTAGATAAGGCTTGATCCATGCCAATCGTTGATATTGAAATCGTGCTCAGGGCAAATGAAGCCATCGGCCAGGAGAAGGTTTCTGAACTGGCCGATGAACTTGGCGATATCTTCCATTCATCCCCCGGGAAAACATGGGTCAAAATACACCCGTTAACATCAGATCAATATGCCGAAAGCGGCGGGATGCCTGAGGATGTATATCCTCTCTTCGTGACAGTGATGAAATCGGATTTGCCATCAACTGAGGAATTGCAGAACGAAGTAGCAAAAATCACCGGCGCTGTCGCGCAAATATGTGGCCGCCCTTCAGAGAATATCCATGTGATCTACCAGCCCGAAGGCAAAGGACGCGTGGCTTTCGGGGGAAAGATCGTTTCATAAAATCAGAGACTGGGTTTGCGCCCGGTCTCTTGTTATTTCACATGAACGGCGACCAGCGTGACATCATCATCCTGTTTAGAGCCATTTTGATATTTCATCAAAGACTCAAACAGCTGGTCGCAACCTTCCTGCGCCGGCAGATTTATTAAACCCATCATGGTCTTCTTGATCCGCTCAAGACCAAATGGTTCGCCTTTGGGATTGCGACAATCCGTCATACCATCTGTGAATAAAACGAGTAGCGAACCCTGCGGCAGGAACAAACGGTACTCATCAAGAGTAATATTTTCCCATAAGCCGAGCGCCATTCCTGGCTGATGCGGCAGACGATGAACATCGCCATGCTCATGCAATAACAACGGCGGTTCATGGCCTGCGCGAGCATAGGAGAATTCGCCAGTCTCAGTATCCAGAACTCCATAAAGCGCGGTAACAAACTGGATGGATTTTTCAAGGCGGGTGATATGCTTGTTTACTCTGCGTAGAACCTCACCGGGAGGTGTATCACTATGCGCCTCCGCGATGATCAGTGCATGCGCTCTCGCCATGAAAATAGCAGACGGTACCCCTTTATCCGCTACATCACCAATCACTACACCCAACTTGTTATCCCCCAAATCAAAGACGTCATAAAAATCACCTCCCACCTGGCGAGCCGGAAGAATGCGCCCACCGAAGTCAAAGTTTTTGAGCACGGGCAATACGGAAGGCAGGATCGACATTTGAATATCGGCAGCAACCTGAAGTTCACGTTCGAGGCGTTCCTTTTCGATCAGTTGCTCCTGCGCGGCTTTGAGTTCGTCAAAGGCTTTTTGTAATTGGCGGTTCTTTTCCGTAAGATCGCGGAAGGTACTTACATTCGTATTATCCAGCCGCTGGCTAAGCACACTAACCATTGCATTTGCAAGTTTTGGATGGCGTTTCAAAAGATCATCAAACTGGTCGCGACTTAGGCTGAGCAAACCGACTTCCCCGCGCGCACGTACACTCGCTGTTCGGCGTCCACCCGGCATAATGAAACTCATCTCACCCAGATACTCCCCTTCATGCACAATGTTGAGGATCAATTCATTATCGGTATCTGGCGCCATAAGGACTTCAAGCTCACCGCTGACCACCACATACATGTGTTCACCTGTATCTCCCTCGTGGAAGAGGATGTCACCAGATTGCAGATTGACCATGTCCAACGTGGCCGCGATCCGATCAAGTTCCTCATCAGGAAGATCGGTAAAGAATGGGATACGCGCTAGCAGATTCACAGGCATATAACTTTAAATGCTTTTCTGGGCTCTTAATCTATTTTACACGATTACTATAATTTTTACGCGACCCACATATTGAGCGCAAAGAGGGTCGCGAGCAATCCCATCAAAAGAATACTCAAGATCGTCCAGGCCCGGTCAAAGACGGGATTCCTGCCCCAACCCGCCAAGGCAATAAACACCGCAGGTGCACCCAGGATATAACGATGAATGCCCTGCGCAGGCCCACTACCCCACGAGATGAGCACAACAGCCAGACTGAACCATCCGATTTCAGGATGGGTTTTGATCGTCACGATACAAGCAATGACGGCTATGGCGAGCCCTAAAAACTCAGTGAAATAATAAGCAGAATGTTGAGGGTTGGTTCCCTGTAACATCGAGCGGAAGGCCTCTGACCACAGGTAGAGTGCATTTCCAAGTTGTAGTGTACCGCGCCCATAGACGTGAGTCTGGATATAACTAAAAGCCGATCCGAGGTATGAAAACTTCCAGATCAAAAAAGCGATCAACGGTGAGAAGGCCAGCAGGCCGCGCGCCAGGGGGCGGAGCGGAATCCCTTCATGATAAATTTGCCGCCATTCCCCTTTTCGAAGCCAGACAATCACCATCGGAATCACAAGAGCCACACCGACCGCACGCGTTAGAGTGGCGGCAACCCCTAGTAGAGCCGCGGCGCTCCAATGTTGGCGTTTAAGCATCGCGAGACATCCAAATGCAAGACCCACGAAGAGGCCTTCGGTATAGACCTGGATAAGGAAAAAGCCCGTCGGAAAAATGATCAGATAAAAGACCGCGCGCAGCGCTCCATCCTCTCCTAAGCTGTCACGCGTCACATCGAACAGCGCCAGCATCCCCATCAAAGTACCCAGTGCGGATATGATAATCCCCGCGAGCGTGGCAGTGGCGATCGGATTCAGACCAATTATCTGGAGAGGGTACGCCAAAATCCGTATCATCAATGGATAGAACAGGAAGAACGCGTAATTCGAAGAAATGCTCGGAGTAGAGCCCGAGCCAATCGGCGTCGTGGCAAGACCCTGCGGCGATGTGATTACTCCCTGCGGCGTGAAATGAGGCGACTGTGGGTCGTCATAACCGCCGACGGCGATGGACAAATAATATTCCGAGTCCCACGCCACTTGATCATTCATGAATGGATCGAGCAGGTAGACATGATCGAGCTGATAACCTGTGTCTGTAAAATCCTTCGTCCACTCCAGGGCGAGGTCCGGGAATTTTGGGACGATTCGAGCCGTTGCCAAGGCCTGAAAGACAATTACAATGAGCGCCCAAGCCAGCCATAGGAGAGCAATGAGGTGAGTTGACTTCATGGCTTTACTTCTCTATTTGCGTGACGATCATGTCCTGCATAAAGAAGCGCTGGGATAGGAATAGTACAATAACCGGAATTACCATCACCATCAGCGCGCCGACCATGAGAGCCTCCGGCGTAAAGAAATACGTCTGGTTCCGTTGAACCGCAAAAGACACTAATTGAAGATGCGGTGCAATTCCAAGATAAAGACTGGACATGCGCGTCTCATTCCAGATATAGAAAAAGTGCAGTAGAGCCACGGTCGTCACGACCGGGATCGATTGCGGCAAAATGACCGAGATGAGGATACGCAGTGGACCTGCACCATCAAGCATGGCGGCCTCATCAAGGTCGCGCGGGATACTCTTGAAATTCTGACGGAGCAGGAAAATCAATATCGCGCTCCCGAAGAAGTGTGGGACGATCAATGGCAGCCAGGTGCCGATCCAGTTCAACATATGGCCGCTGTACAAATAATACGTCGGCACCAGGGTGATGTTGCTTGGGATCATGATTGTGGCGATGAGCAGGAAAAAAATATAATTTATTCCCGGAATACGAAATCGTGAAAATCCATAGGCAACCGCGATCGAAGAAAACAATACGCCAATTTCGCTAATGAGCGCGACAATAATTGTATTCTTGAAGTACAAAGACATTCTTGCGACACCCAGGAAGTCTTTGAAATTGTCGAGGGTTGGCTTGAATCGATAATCAGCCTTCAAAGTACGCCATGCGCCCTGCCAAAGAATCGGGCCAGCCTGCGGGTTATCGGGATCTATAAACTCGCTCGATTTACGAGAGGGCTTATATAAGGCCCAATGCTTAATACCGTCCTCCGTTGGCACTTCATAGACGATAAGGGCTTTTCCCTCATAATTGAACTTCACGCGCTCAGACGGTAATATGGGTGCATTCCCATCAAGGAACTGATTGCGCGGTGTGAGCGAAGCGATCACCATAAACGGCAATGGCGAAAGATAGACAACCAGGAAGAGGACCATGAATAAATTAAGCAGGGCTGTGCCTGTAAAATCCCATAGCCGGAGCGTGAGCCTGGAATGGCCCTGCCCGCCTTCAGATTTCTTCATCTTTGTGCTCCTCCGGGAAATACACCCAGCGTTTTGCTGACCAGAAAAGGAAAATCGTGAGTGTCATCATGACACCAAATGTGACCCAGGCCAGCGCGCTGGCGTAGCCCAGATCAGTTTCAAGGAACATCATGTTATTAATATAACTCTCCATAGGAGAGAGGCTAAAATTCAAGATATAGCCGCGATCCAACAAGACTGCCCCGCCAAAGGCACCCGTCAGATTAATGACTAGCGTAAAAAAGATGGCTGGCGAAATCAAAGGCAGTCTAATGTACATAAAGCGCGCGAATGGACCAGCCCCATCCACCCTTGCCGCTTCATACATCTCATTAGGAATACTCTTCATAGCACTGTACATGATCAGGAAACCGGGCCCAATACTCCAGAGCGCCATCAAGACCAACAGTAGATTATTCTCCTCAATGGGTGGAAGATTAAGTGGAGCAAAGATCAAACGGTTGGCATATGCGAGCGACCCAAGAAAGATAAAGAAAATGGATGTAGCGGGAATAATGCTGGTCATGAAGATCAACGTTTGTGACATGCGCTTATTCTTGAGTCTATCACTGGTAAAGATAGCCGCCAGCGCAAGTGCAACAACCATTTCAAGTGGAACTGTCCACAGGAAATAACGAAGAGAGCCGAATAAACTCGCGCGCGCCTCTAGATCACTGAAGAAACGAATGTAATTTTCCAGGCCGACAAAACGGGTTTCGTTAGGAGCCAGCATGTGGAAATCAGTCAACGAGAAGACAAGTGCCGCAAGGATCGGCAACGCTTTTAATAAAACAAAACCGACCAGCCAGGGAGAAAGGAAGAGCAATCCGATCCGCGCCTCCTGTTGGAGGCGCGTAGGTTTGGTGAGTCTGTTTCTTAATAAGTCCCGTCTTTCCTTCAGGACATCCATAAAGCTCCTAAAACTCCATCACTTCCTTGCCTGCTAATTTATCCTGAATGCGCTCAATCACCGTGTCCAGATGATTCTGCTGGTGGACATAATCCAAATCGTCCGTTCTAATCGTGAGCACCGGGCACAGGTCAAACGCACCAAGCCACTCATCATAGAAAGTATCGAGCAGGGTCAGGTATTCAGGAGTGATCCCCGTCTCCATATTTCGGGCGCGGCGCCGGATGCGCTCCATAAAAACATTCACCGGTGCTTTTAGGTAGATGAGCAGGTTCGGTCGCGGGAGCCCATTCACAATCAGGTCAAACAGGCGACGATATGCAAGGTAATCGCGTTCGGCAAAATCTCCCATGTGGTGCAATGCGCGTGCGAAGATAAAAAAGTCTTCGTAGATACTCCGGTCAAGGATCGCCGAACGGGGATCGCGCGTCGCAATGAGATATTGGTCGGCGCGGTGCCCGAGAAAGAACACCTGCAAATGGAATGCCCAGGAACGCATATCAGTATAAAAATCCGCTAGATAGGGATTATCGGCCACAGACTCATACCCCGTCCACCAGCCCAGCCGCGCCCCGATTCGTTCGGCGAGAGACGTTTTGCCCGCACCGATGTTTCCGGCTACAACAACAAGATGCTTGGTCATGAATGCCTCGCGCTGCAAAGATGACAGTAGTATAGGCGCACCAAACAAATTTGTCGAGATTGATTAAAGCCAGGCAACACATTCAAGGCTGACCGTTGATTGCACTTCGCTTCGCCCGCTTCACAGACTATCTTTGATATAATCTCATTGTTATCATTCCTGAGGAGGAGTTTTTTATGAGTTACAAAATCAAGTTCGGTACAGACGGCTGGCGCGGGGTGATTGCGGACGATTACACATTTGAAAATCTACGGCGTGCAGCGCAGGGATTTGCATCCTATCTTCTGGAAAACAACAGACGGGGAGAATGGGTTGTCGTCGGATATGATAAACGATTTCACTCTGAGAATTTCGCCGCAGCCGCAGCGGAAGTGCTGGCCGCCAATGACTTGAATGTATATCTCACAGACGGTGCAACTCCCACGCCCACCATAGCCTATGCAGTGGTAAACAAGAAAGCGTGCGGCGCCGTCAACATTACTGCTTCACACAATCCGGCTACAGATAACGGATTCAAAGTCAGGGATGAGAATGGTGGCGCAATTGATCCTGAAGGGTTGAAAAGGATCGAGGCACTGATTCCCGAGTCGGATGATAATGTAAAGTATATTCCACTGAACGAAGCGAAGCGCGATGGCAAGGTCATTGTGTTCGATGCGTCTGAAGCATACTTTGTTCACATCCAAAAGTTTGTGGACCTGCAGAAGATCAAAGATGCAGGCCTTACCGTAGTAGTAGATGTCATGTGGGGTAACGGTGCGGGCTGGTTCCCACGGTTGCTGGAGGGTGGAAAAACGAAGGTGATCGAAATCCATAACACGCGTAATCCATCCTTTCCTGAAATGAAACGGCCCGAACCGATTCGTCCTAATATTGATGTCGGCCTCAAGACAACCGTCGAGAATAACGCTGATGTTTTGCTCATCACGGACGGTGATGCGGATCGTTGTGGCATCGGTGATGAAAATGGCGAGTTCATTAATCAACTGCGCGTATATGCACTGCTGGCATTCTATTTGCTGGAAGTCCGTGGCGAACGCGGCGACATCGTCAAGACACTTTCAACCACAACCATGCTCAACAAGCTCGGCAAACTATATAACGTGCCGGTCCACGAAACAGGTGTCGGATTCAAATATGTAGCACCCAAGATGATGGAAACGAATGCACTTATTGGCGGTGAAGAAAGCGGCGGATACGCCTTTCGTGGTAACGTGCCCGAGCGTGATGGCATTCTCGCGGGGCTGTATTTCCTTGATTTCATGGTACAGACAGGCAAAAAGCCGACCGAACTAGTTAAGATGCTCTTTGAAAAAGTCGGTGAGCATTATTATGATCGCATTGACACGCCGTTTACAGGCGATCGCAAGACCCGCGAACAAACAATTCTCAGTGCAAATCCTGAAACAATCGGCGGGTTGAAAGTAACCGAGCTTGTCACGGTGGATGGCTTCCAATTCAGACTGGAAGACGGCGGCTGGTTGCTGATCAGGTTCAGCGGCACGGAACCGATCATGCGCGTATATTGCGAGACAACCCACAAGGATAAGGTGAAGGCCATCCTCAAGGATGGCTTAAAGATCGCTGGAATAGCGATGAACTAAGATGAAGTTCAAAGTCCTGTCTCCTACTGGCAGGGCTTTTTATTACAGGATATTCAGCCTCCAGGTGACGCGAATCTCGTGATATTACACAAAATAGGTTATATGTTATAATTTTCACAATCTTAGTCCAATTATGCTCACCGACACCCATTGCCACCTTGACTTCAACAAATTCGACGCTGACCGCGCTGAAGTGATCCAACGCGCAGTAGAGGCAAGGCTAACGCGAATTCTCATTCCGGGACTTGAACTGGAATCGAGTGTAGCAGCCATCAAGCTGGCAGAATTACACCCAAATCTTTATGCCGCGGTCGGGTATCATCCTACGGATCTGGATACGTGGAACGAACATTCAATAAAAGAATTGAAATCACTCGCCTCTTTAGGCAATGTCACCCTGAGTGAAACGAAGGGTCTCGCCTACAGCAAACGAGATTCTTCACTCCCAGCTTTGCGGGTCGCTCAAAATGACATAACCAGCAAGATCGTCGCAATTGGCGAAATCGGGTTGGATTACTACTGGGTCAAAGAACCTGACAAACGCGCACAGCAACGCGAAGTCCTAAAGCAACAACTCAAGCTCGCACAGGAAGTGAACAAGCCGGTCGTTATTCACATGCGTGAAGAAAACGATGCCTGGTGCGGACAGGCATCCATTGATTTGCTCGAAATCCTGGGTGAATGGCATAATGACCTACATGCCGAGAACCGTCCGCTCGCGGAAAAGCCCGGTGTCCTGCATTCCTTTAATGGAAATCTTGAAACAGCACAACGTGCACTCGATCTACACTTCTATATCGGCATCACAGGGCCTGTCACCTATAAAAATGCAGAAGAGAAACGTCAGATCGTCCGCCAGTTGCCACTCGAGCGGCTTCTGATCGAGACCGATTCGCCGTTCCTTACCCCGGTCCCGCAACGCGGCAAGCGCAACGAACCTGCTTTTGTGGCGTATATTGCTGATAAAATTGCGGAAATTCATATGACAACCCGCGAACAGATCGCTGAAATTACCACAGCGAACGCCGCGCGCCTGTTCGGTTGGGGAGGCTAAAGCTTGAACTCGATTACTTTTTTTACATCGGTACAAGATCAACTTCGATTTGTAGAGAGGCGGATTCGGGAACAGGCTGGAGAGGAACATCACCCTGATTTACGCTCGGCGTTGGAACATCTTTTATCTGCCGGAGGCAAGCGCATCAGACCGACCCTCGGCCTGCTCGTCGGAAATATGCTTGGCGCGCCCGAGGAGAAGCTAATCACGCTCGGCGCCTCCGTGGAATTGCTCCACACTGCGACACTAGTCCACGATGACTTGATTGACGGCGCACTCCTGCGCCGCGGCATGCCCACCTTGAACGCGCGCTGGTCCCCTGCCGCGACGGTCCTCACAGGCGACTTCCTGTTTGCGCGCGCCGCAAAACTTGCCGCAGAGACAGATTACCTGCCCCTCATGAAACTTTTCGCAGATACATTGGCGACCATTGTCAATGGCGAATTGACACAGATGTTTTCCGCACGTGGGGTGATCGGACGCGACAACTACTACAATCGCATCTATGCAAAGACCGCCTCCCTGTTTGAGATGGCATCCCTGGCCGCCTCGATGGTTGCCACCGAAGATGAAGATATGCGCGCTTCCATGAAGGCTTTCGGCTACGAAGTTGGCAAGGCGTTCCAAATTGTGGATGACGTTCTCGACTTCATGGGCGAGCAATCGACAGTAGGCAAGCCGATCGGCTCGGACCTGCTGAATGGCCTGGTCACTCTTCCTGCGCACTACTTTGCTGAAGCGAATCCCGATAATGAAGATGTGCTATCTCTTCCTCACGGAGGCTGGAAAGACACTGAACGGGTGCAGCGTCTCGTCGATAGCATCCGCCAGAGCGAAGCGATCCAACAGGCAATGGACGAAGCGCGTCAAGCAGTCAGCCGCGCGCTCAAGTTGTTGGATGACGCGCCAATTTCCCCAGAGAGAGAGGCGCTGGAAAACCTGGCAAAGTTTATTGTGGACCGAAAAATTTGATTTGAAAGGGAGGAGAGAAATGGAGATCCGTATTGAAATACAGGAAGCGGATGCACTCAAGGTCAAAGCCGATGTGATTGAAATTCGATGTAAAAGGGCAAAAGTGTATAATATATTCAGGAATCAGAGAGCTGGAGGAAAAACTTACTAAGGAACTCCCAGGTCTGAGGTAGAAAAAAATACTATGCCTAACCCGCGTAAACCATTCAGAATAAACGTTGGCTTCATCATTCATGAAGAGACGGGCTATCGTCATGAAATCCCCTTTGAGCTCGACAAGCTCAATCTCGATGACCTTGAACTGCAAAACCTGACAGGCGCGGTCATGATTGGCCGCACGCCGCAGGGACTTATCGTTCAGGGAAAATTTTCAGCAGATACAAAACTCGAGTGCGTAAGATGCCTGAGAGAATTCAACTTTTCGCTGAATTGGGAGATCACGGATCTATACGCATTCAACAAAAAATCTGTGAGCGAATCAGAATTGCTCGTGCCCGATGACGCACATATTGACCTGGCGCCCCTTATACGTGAATATGCGCTGTTGGAAATTCCCATTAAACCCTTGCATGACCCCGAATGCAAAGGTCTGTGCATCGAATGCGGACAGGATTTGAACATCCGCGATTGCGGGCATCGCCAGGATCTGGATGATTCTCCCTTCGCCAAACTCAAGGATTTGTTGTAAAATAGT
>Ga0136635_10000536_pt1 | contig 10671 bp, 8 predicted proteins | sample AntDrymeUQ852106_2_FD_105495 | JGI IMG/M metagenome (GOLD analysis project Ga0136635, IMG submission 105495) | Polar desert sand microbial communities from Dry Valleys, Antarctica - metaG UQ85 (21.06) | ecosystem: Environmental > Terrestrial > Soil > Desert | place: Antarctica: Dry Valley... | reverse complement strand
GACCGGGCTGCGGCCCGCCGGATGCTGGGAGGTCTGGCCGATAACCGGGCGACCCCCCGGTCGGTCGCATCAGATGCTGCAACCACGCTGGTGGGAGTCCTGATCGACGAGGGCAAACTGGCCGAGGCCACCGGGCGGCTTGCCGAGCTCCGTCCCACACTGTCGGCCGATGATTATGATGCCATCCGCCGCCGGATCGCGTTCGGCTGGATGAAGCAGGGAAACCTCGAGCGCGCGGACTCCGCCATCGCGGCGGACAGTAGCGTCGAAGGGCTCGCGCTCAGTGGCCACATTCACCTGTATCAGGGCGACATCGGCCGCGCTGTTGAGCTGTTCAAGGAGGCCGGTCCCTACGCCGGTGATCGCGCCGAAGCGACCCATCGCACCACCTTGCTCGCTCTGCTCCAGCCACTGGACAGAGACAGCATGCCGGAGCTGGGGCAGGCGCTGCTCCAGCTGGAGCAGGGCGACACCGCGGAGGCGGCCGCCGGACTGGAGCGAGTGGCAGCCGGGTTGCCGGCCTCGCACGGCGGCGCCGAGCTGTACCTGCTGGCCGGCCGACTTTCCGCGGCGTCAGGAAAGCCGGTAGAGGCCGAGCGATTGTTGCGGGCAGCCGCCGTGAAAGAAGCGCCCTCGACCGCACCGGCGGCTGAGCTGGCTCTGGCGGAGCTGTTGATCTCCGGCCGGCGTGGAGCAGAGGCGGTGGAGATCCTTGAGCATCTGATTCTGACCTATTCTCGAAGCGCCCTGGTCCCCCAGGCCCGCCGAAAGCTCGATGAAGCCCGAGGCGCGGTACCGAAGACATGAGGCGGCGCGAGTTCGTCTCCCAGGGCTGCGCCGGGCTGGTGGCGGTCTCTCCGCTGGCCTCCTGGCGCTTCCGTTCCCAGGCACCCTGGTTGCTGGTGCCCATGGACGACGTTCAAACGGATCACCTTAAGGCTTATGGTCTTACGTATCGGGCCCTCAAGCGAGGTGTGAAGGCGGAGTGGTTCCTCAACTACCGGAGCGGAGCGTTCCTCCTTCCGAGCGACGCGGGCACCGCCCGGGACGCCGCGCTGGCCGGAGTGCTGGTCGAGCCTCTGGACGACGGGCAGCTGGTACAGATCCGGGGTGGGCTCCAGGGCGGCAACATGGACGCGGTGCCGCTGGAGAAGCCGCCGAAGGTGGCGGTCTACGCCCCGCCGAATGCTCCGCCCTGGGATGACGCCGTCACCATGGCCCTCAACTACGCCGGCATCGAGTTCGAGAAGGTCTGGGATGCCGAGGTAATGGGGCAGAAGCTGAAGACCTACGACTGGCTGCACCTGCACCACGAGGACTTTACCGGGCAATACTCGAAGTTCTTCCTGAACTACGCCGGTTCGGCCTGGCTGGTTGACATGGTCGAACAAAACCGGGCGATGGCTCGGACGCTGGGCTTCCCCTCGGTCCCGGCGGAGAAGGCCGCCGTGGCGGGAGCGATCGCCAATTTCGTCGACAAGGGTGGCTTTCTGTTCGCCATGTGTACCGCCACTGAGACGCTCGATCTCGCCCTGGCGGCGGCGGGAACCGACATCGCGGCCTCCTACGCCGACGGCGACCCAATGGACCCTAATGCCACCGCCAGAATGAAGTGGGACCGGGCGTTTGCGTTTCATAACGCGCAGCTGGAGCTCAGCCCCACCACGCCGGTGTATTCCGATATCGACGGGCACCAGGTGAACTCTCCGGAGCGGCGTCAGCCGCTCGGCTCCTACACCTTGTTCAACTTCAGCGCCAAGATCGATCCGGTGGCCACCATGCTGGTGCAGAACCACCGGCAGGTGATCCCCGATTTCTATGGTCTCACGACTTCGTTCTCACGCAAGACGCTGAAGCCCAGCGTCACGGTTCTGGCGGAAGAGCCCGGCGCGCCCTGGGTGAAGTACATTCACGGCGAGCACGGGCAGGGCACGTGGACCTTTTTTGGCGGGCACGATCCGGAGGACCCGCAGCACCAGATCGGCGACGCACCTACCGACCTCTCCCTGCATCCACACTCACCGGGATACCGGCTGATTCTGAACAACGTGCTGTTTCCCGCTGCCAAAAAGAAGGAACTGAAGACGTGACCTCGCTTGCGTGTAGCGGTCACCCCGAGGGCGCGCGGCGACCGAGGGGGCCGGAACCCGATTTGAGCTTCGGCCCCCTCGCTGTGCTCGGGGTGACAGGCACGTGAGCGAACGCATCGCTCCCGGTATCCGGGCCTATCTCGCGACCGAGATCGCTCTCGCGGGTGGGCGCGAGGTCTGCTTCGTGGCTCAGATGGACCGCGACGGTGTTGTGAGCGGCGCACGAGTCCTGGCTCGGGGCACGGCCGACATGGTACTCGCGCTACCCGGCGGCGCCTGCCGGGGCGAGGTGCTGCTTCACAACCACCCCAGCGGCCGGCTCGAGCCCTCGGCGGCGGATCTCAACATCGCCGCCCGGCTGCACGATGCCGGGGTGGGGTTCGGCATCCTGGACAACGGCGCGACCGACCTGTACATGGTGGTCGAGGTCCCTCGTGACCGCCCGGTGTCTCCCATCGATCCGTTCGACATCATCCACTCGCTGGGGGAGCACGGGGCCGTCGCGAAGCAGATGCCCCGCTATGAGGACCGGCGCAGCCAGCGAGACATGGCCGCGCACATCGCCGATGGCTACAACGATGGCGGGGTGCAGATGCTCGAGGCCGGTACCGGGGTAGGGAAGTCATTCGCCTACCTGGTTCCGGCACTGGCGTGGGCGCGCGCCAACGGTGAGCGGACCGTGGTGAGTACCAACACCATCAATCTCCAGGAGCAGCTCGTAGGTAAGGACTTGCCGCTGCTCCGAAAGGCGCTGACCACCGACGACTATACCCCGACCTTCGCCCTGCTCAAGGGCTGGAGGAATTATCTCTGCCTCACCCGGATGCACTCGGCGGTATCGGGCCAGCGCACTCTGTTGGAGCAGGACAAGCTGGACGAGCTGATCGGCATCTCCGAGTGGGCCGGCCACACCGCGGACGGCACCCTGAGCGATCTCCCGGTCAGCCCCAGTCCTGAAGTGTGGGACGAGGTGAGCGCGGAGCCGGATCTGTGCACCCGGCTCAAGTGCCCGGAGTTCGATCGCTGTTTTCTGTTCCGGGCTCGGCGCCGTGCCGCGGAAGCCGACGTCGTGGTGGTGAACCACCACCTGCTGGCGGCCGATCTATCCGTGCGCCAGGCGACAGACAATTGGCAGGACGCAGCGGTGCTGCCGCCATACCAGCGATTAATCCTGGACGAGGCCCATCACCTCGAGGATGTGGCGGCCAATCACCTCGGCATTCAAGTCACCAGTCGGGCGGTGCGGCGGTTGCTGGCCCGATTCGAGCGAAACGGGAGGGGACTGGCTCCCACACTTTCCTATGAGCTCCAGAGCCGAAGCGACCTCCTGAGCCGGGCCAGCCTGGACTTGCTTCAGCAGCGGCTCCTCCCGGCTATCGCCAATGCTCGCCGGGCGAGTGAGGCGCTGTTCCTGCGCCTTCATCAGCGGCTGGAGGATGTCCCGGGAGGGCAGCAGCGTCTGGATGACAGCTTTGCCGGTGATCCCATCTGGAGTGAAGGACTCGGCTTCGATCTGGATTCCGCGCTGGGCGCCTTCCGCTCGCTGCGGGACAACGTGGAGACCATCGCCGATCGTCTGTCCCAGAGTGAAGAGACCGAGCGCCGGGGGCAGCTGCTCCAGGAGCTGCGCGGAGTGATGCGGCGGCTGGAATCGGTCTCCGACGGGCTCAACCGGACACTCCGGCCCGCCTCCGGCGGCGCGCCCACTGTCCGATGGATGGAGCGAACATCCCGGGGCCAGCACGTCAGCCTTTCGGCGGTGCCTCTCGACCTGGCCCCGGTGCTGCGTGAGCTGCTCTTCGATCGTCTCCGCACCGTGGTGCTCACCAGCGCCACTCTGGCCGCTGCGGGCGAGTTCACCTTCCTGGAGTCGCGGCTGGGCTTGAGCGGGGAGTCCTCGCCGGTGACGGTACGGGAGATCTTCTCGTCCCCGTTTGATTATCCCTCGCAGTGCCTCTTTGGGGTGCCCAACGATCTTCCGGCGCCGAGGGAAGACGAACCGGCGCATGGCGCGGCGGTGGTGCAAGTTGTCACGGACCTGGCGTATGCCTCGGACGGCGGGATGTTCGTCCTGTTTACCAGCCACGCCGCCCTCCGACGGGCCGCGCAGGAGCTCCGAATCGGCCTGGGCGACCGGTGGCCGATTCTGGTGCAGGGCGAGTCGCCCCGGGATGTTCTGCTCCGTCGCTTCCGCGAGCTGGAGAACGCCATTCTGCTGGGCACTGATTCGTTCTGGGAGGGTGTCGATGTGCCCGGCCGCGCGCTCCGCACGCTGGTTTTGAATAAACTACCTTTCAAGGTGCCCTCCGAACCGATCACCGCGGCCCGCCTTGAGCGGCTGGCGGAGGAGGGTTTCGACGGGTTCATGAGCTACCTGCTTCCCCACGCCGCGCTCAAATTGAAGCAGGGATTCGGCCGCCTGATCCGTAGCCGTCAGGACACCGGGGTCGTGATCCTGCTCGACAGCAGGGTCGTCACCAAGCGCTACGGTCCGTTGCTGCTGAGCGGCCTTCCGCGGGCCGAACGGATCATAGGCAGCTGGGCCCAGGTCCGCACCAAGTGCGAGGACTTCTTCGCCCGACAGGGCATCGGAGCGGCGGTATGATGCCGGTGCGCCCCTCGAAAATCATCGGTATCGGGCGGAACTACCTGGAACACGCCCGGGAGCTGGGCAACGAAGTGCCCGTGGTGCCGATCCTCTTCTTCAAGCCTCCCACCTCGCTCATCGCCACCGGTGAAACGATCCTGCTTCCGAGCGTCTCCACCCGGGTGGAGTTCGAAGCCGAGATCGGGGTCGTGGTCGGTAAGCGGGTGCGGAATGTGGACCAGAGCGGGGCCGAGCGCGCCATCGGCGGATTCGTGTGCGTGAACGATGTCACCTGCCGGGATCTGCAGAAGACCGATGGACAATGGGGACGGGCCAAGGGCTTCGATACTTTCTGCCCGGTCGGTCCCAAGGTGGTGGCAGGCCTCGACTGGCGCGGCCTCGAGCTGATCTGCCGGGTGAACGGTGTCCAGCGTCAGCGGGCCCGCTCGACCGACATGGCCTTCTCGATTCCCGAGCTGATCTCATTCCTGAGCGGCATCATGACCCTGGAGCCTGGCGATCTCATCGCCACCGGTACGCCGGCCGGCACGGCACCGCTTCAGCATGGCGACGTGGTCGAAGTGGAGATCCCGGGCGTCGGAATTCTGTCCAACCCCGTTCGCAGCGCCGACACTCCATGATCAGCTTCAGCAAGCGGGTACAGAGCCTGCCGGGATATCCACTGGCCGAGATTCCCGCCATCAAACGGCGGCTCATCGAAGCCGGCATGGACGTGATCGACCTGGGTGCAGGAGACAACGATACGCCTCCGCCCGAGATTGCCGTGGAAACGCTGCGGACCGCAGTTGGTAACCCGGCCCTTAGTAAGTACGGATTTCAGCAGGGTCTGCCGGAGTTCCGACAGGCGGCGGCGCGCTGGATAGATCGGCGCTTCGGCGTCTCCTTCAATCCGGCTACCGAGACCCTCCCCTTGATCGGCTCGAAGGAAGGGCTGTCGCACCTGCCCCTGACCGTGATCAATCCGGGCGACGTGGCGATCGTACCCGAGCCGGGGTATCAGGCGTACCTGGGCGGGGCGCTCCTGGCCGGCGCCGAGCCGTATATCGCCCCGCTGCGGCCGGAGAATGGATTCCTGCTCCAGCTGGACCAGATCCCGGAGGACGTCCTGCGCCGGGCCAGGATCGTCTTCGTGAACTATCCCAATAACCCGACAGCGGCGGTGGCCACCCCGGAATATCTCGAGCGGACGGTGGCCATCTGCCGGGCTCGCGGGATTCTGCTGGCGTATGACAACGCCTACTGCGACCTGACCTTCGATGGCTACCGCGCGCCGAGCATCTTCGAGTTTGCCGGGGCGCGCGATGTGGCGGTCGAGTTCTTCTCTTTGTCGAAGAGCTATTCGATGACCGGGTGGCGGCTGGGGTTCGCGGTGGGACGGGCGGAGCTCATCGGGGCACTCACCCGGGTGAAGTCGTACGTCGATACCGGCCCTTTCCTCGCGGTGCAAAAGGCCGGGGCGGCCGCGCTTGATCACAGCGAGAGCTTGGTCGAACCGATCCGGTCCGAGCTTCAGCGGCGGAGGGACGCCGCCGTCATCGCCCTCCGGCAAGCCGGCTTTGCGGTCGAGTCACCCCGGGCAGCGATGTACCTGTGGGTGCCGTTGCCCGCCGGAGTGCCATCGGCGCCGTTCGCCAGGAAGGCGCTCGAAGAGCTGGGCGTGGTGGTGTTGCCGGGAAGCGGATTCGGGCCGGCGGGGGAGGGCTTTTTCCGCATAGCGTTGACGGTCGACGCCGATCGGCTGCGCCTGGCGGCCGAGCGGCTGGGTCGCGCGCTCGAGGACGCGCGCAGAGGCGCCTTTGCCACCACAGTTTGAATTCCACCTTCGGAAGCGTCCGCCATGGCCCTGGATCGCGGTCACGGCCAGCATCCTGGCGCACTCGCTGCTGCTGTTCGGGTGGGTCACCGGACGGTTGCCGGACGTCCCCCGGTTCCCGCGCCAGCTGATCGTCATTTCCGCGCCGGCCGACGGCCCCGAGCAAACCAGCGCCCGGTATCGGCTACCGGAGCTGGTGGGAGAGCAGGGAACCAGCGAGCTGCCCGCTCCCCGGCGCCGTCCCGCGGCGCGGGTGCGAGCCACCAGGCCCGAACTGCCAGCCGTGCCTGAAGCGGTCACGGTTCTGCCGAAACCAGAGATTCGGGAGCTGCCCGAGGCCGACAGCGGCAGCGCTCCTGCTGAGGCACGTCGCGCGTCGCGGATCGGCCCCGGCCTGGCCGAAGGAAGGCTCTGGGTTCGTCCCCTGCCGCTACCCCCGCAGGAGCTGGCGCAGCGGCTGACGCGCAGCCGGGCGGAACTGCTGGATAGTGCGGTCTCCACCATCGTGCAGGCCTATCTGGATTCCATCGCCAGTGATCCCTCAAGCAAGAACGTAGGAATGCCCAGCTGGACTACCGAAGTGGCCGGCAAGAAATTCGGGATCGACTCGAAGAACATCTACATCGCGGGCCTCAAGATTCCCGCGGCTGTGCTCGCATTGCTTCCCATATCGACCGGCAATATCGATCAGAACCGGGCGTATAATCGCCTGATGGACCTTCGCACCGATTTGCTCTACGCCGCGCAGCGGGCGCAAACACTGGAAGAGTTCAAGCAGGTGATCCGCGAAATCCGCATCCGGAAGGAGCGGGAGCGCGAGTTCGAGAAGAATCAGCGCACCGCACCGCCTCCCGAGACTCCGGCTACGCCTTGAAGCTCGTCGACACCGATGAAACCGTCGTGCTCGTCACCGGCTCCTCGCTGACCGCCGAGGAGCGGGACCGGCCGCTGGCCTACCGGCTCAAGGCCGAGATAGACCGCCGCGGCGCGGGCCACGCCTACCGCCGCGCGGTGGTGGTGGGGGATATCTGGTATCAACAGAACCGGATCTTTCAGCTCAATCCCACGATCGCGATCGGGGGCCCCGGGGCCAACGGGGTGTCCCACGATTTCGCCGAGACGCTGCCGACGGTCTATGCCCGGGACGAGCGAGTGTTCCTGCAGGCAGATTTCGAGGCGGAGGCGAAGCGGGCGAGTCTCTGGGGAATCGACGCGTCATGCACGGCGGCCGCGGTCGAGGTGTTCATGACGCAAGGGTACCTGGACAACCTGCTCAGCCTGATCTGGCGGTTCCGAACCGGGGTGTTTGTATAGAGGTGAGAGGTGAGAGGTGAGAGGGAAGAACGACTTCGCTCAGATTGACAGCCTTCTTACTTCTCACTTCTTACTTCTCACCGCTTTACAGTCCAAGCAGATCCGATAGCGCGCGGTCCACCACCTCCGACGTGCCTCCCTCGATAATCTTCTTCAGCACATCCGCGGTTTCCAGCGGCAGGCTCTCGGGATGGACCCGGTCAATCTGGAACCGTACGATGTTTCCTAACGGGATAGGAGTGACTGCGGGGTCATCCTCCTGATCCGTTTCGGCCTCGAGGGCGGACTCGTAGGACGAGCTGGGCACGCTGGCGGCCCAGGGCTCCTCCGGCTCCTCGATCTCATCATCCGGAATCGGGACCATGGCAAAGAGCTGACACTGGAGGCCGGGAGGGGCGAGTCTGGCCACCAGCACCACCTGGAGCGGCTCATCGAAGAATCCGTGCTCCTCGATTTGCTCCCAGGCCTCGGGCGACAGCACGGCCCGGGCAACGAGGCGCCCATTGCGATAGGTGCCCATGCAGACCATGCCAGTGGGCACCCGCTCGTCCTCCACCAGACCGACCTCGAGCTGCACCGGCTCGTCGGTTGCGGCGATCGCCGCCGGGGTGGGCACCGGGTTGCCTTCACCGGGCTCGGGTGGGTTGGCTGTCATGTGGAATTGTAGACCTGCGACGCGTGGTGGGTCTACCCCACGCGTTGCCGGTCTACTTCGGAGGCCGGATCTCGCCTGACTCGCTCATCACTGCCGCAGTAGCCCCAAAGTCCTCCGCCGAGAGCTGGCGGACCAGATGGATCGCGGTGCGGTCCGGATCCGGCGACGGGCCCTGCCGGGGGAGCTGTCTCATCGGGACGAGGCGCGCTGCCCGCAGCGTGCGATCTTCGGAAAACTCGAGCTGGAGCACCCCGGTGATGCCGAGAGGACCGGTCAGGTTAAAGCCGCGGTAGGTGGCAAAGTTGCCCAGCGAGTAGGCGATCAGGCGGTTTCGGTAGAACTCCATCCCCCGAAGCACATGGGGTCCGTGTCCAATCACACCGTCGGCGCCGGCATCGATCACCGCGCGAGCCCAGCGGCGGAGATCGCCCCGCGGCTCCTGGCCGAGCGATTCCGCGGCCTCCCCGGTGTGAAGCGCCCGGATCCCCTCGGCGCCGCCGTGAAACGTCACCAGCAGCAGATCGACGAGAGGCCGTACCGAGTCCACTATCGCCGCGCTGCGCTCGATGTCGAGGAGATTGTAGGCATAGGGATAAGTGGTGAAGCCGACCAGGCCGACGGTAGTGAGACTGTCGCCTTTGCGGATGGTGTCCACCGTGATCCGGCCCAGGGGCCCGTAGAGCCGAACTCCCAGGCCCTCGAGTATCTGCTCGGTTGATTCCCGTCCGGCCCGGCCCAGATCGTTGGCGTGATTGTTCGCCAGATTCATATGGGTAAAGCCGGCCTCCACCAGTCGGGGCGCCAACATGGTCGGAGTACGGAAAGCGTAGCAGTTGGGGCGCGTCGCCGGCGGCAGCGTGTCCGCTTTCATCCGTTTCCGGAGCCGATCCTTCCGTCGTTGCTCTTTCGGGGTAAGACGCACCAGGCACTTCACTGATGTGCCGGTGTCGGCCAGCACTCCCTCGAAATTCCCTACCACGAGGTCACCGCGCAGGCTGGGGCGGGCTCGATCGAGCAGTCCGCGCCCACTGTCAGGCGGAACGCCGTCGGGGAGGGTCTCGGTCCCGAGGTTGATGTCTCCTACGAAGGCCAGGCGGACCGGCGCGAAGATGCGCGCTGCCGGCGCTGGAGTGGGCTCAATAAGGGGCGATGGAGGAGATACCGTGTCGGTCCGCTGCGCTGTTGGGACCGGCTGGGGCTGAGGCGGGGGAGGAGCCTTGGCGCAGGCCAGGGCCGTGAGCAGCACCAGCCAACGCAGGCTCACTCTCACGCGGCGCCTAAACCCCCGTTGGAGCTGCTGGCGATCTCTTTCATCCGCCGGAGACTGCTCTCCCGGCCGACTACCGCCAGCAGCTCATTCACCGGCTCGGACACCGTTGACCCGGTCAAGGCCACCCGGATCGGTTGCATCACATCGCCCAGCTTCAGACCTTCCGACTCCGCCACCGATTTCAGGGTTTCCAGCAACCGATCGGCAGTCCACTCCTCTGCCGTCAGCCGCTCGAGCGCGGTGGCTCCCAGGCTGAGGTTTCTCCGGAAGGCATCGCCCATCTTCCGGATCAGCGCCTCGCCCTTGGGATCCAGCTTCGATCGCGAGGGATCCAATCGCACCGCGACCTGCTCGGCCACGTGCAGAATTGTTCGGGAACGGGCCTTCACCGAATCGATCAACGGCCGCAGATCGCGCGCGGGGTCTACCGTCGCACCCATACGACCGAGCTGCCGCCGTACCGGCTCCAGCATTTCGTCGGCCGGCAGCGCCGACAGGTACTGGCCGTTCATCCACTCGAGCTTGGTGGTGTCGAAGACCGCTGCTTTCTTCTGAATCCCGTCCAGCGTGAAGAGGCGGATCATCTCGTCTTCCGGCATGATCTCGCGGTCGCCGCCGGGAGACCAGCCGAGCAGAGCCAGGAAGTTCCGCATGGCGGCGGGGTAGATCCCCTGTTCCTGATAGTCGCCGACGGCGGTGGCACCGTGCCGCTTGGAGAGCTTCTTTCCGTCCGCGCCCAGGATCATGGGAACGTGCGCAAACACCGGCGGCTCGTGGCCCAGCGCCCGATAAAGCGCGATTTGCTTTGGGGTGTTGGAGATATGGTCGTCACCCCGGATGACGTGGGTGATTCCCATTGCGATGTCGTCGGAGACGACGGCGAGGTTGTAGATGGCACTGTTGTCGCTTCGGAGAATGACG
>Ga0136635_10000535_pt1 | contig 10679 bp, 8 predicted proteins | sample AntDrymeUQ852106_2_FD_105495 | JGI IMG/M metagenome (GOLD analysis project Ga0136635, IMG submission 105495) | Polar desert sand microbial communities from Dry Valleys, Antarctica - metaG UQ85 (21.06) | ecosystem: Environmental > Terrestrial > Soil > Desert | place: Antarctica: Dry Valley... | reverse complement strand
CCGGGCTCGCCGGCGCCTCCGCGTCGCGGGCCGACAACCGGTGCGCCGCTGTCCGTCCATGGACCCACCGGCGTCGGTGCCGTGGCCATGCCGACGGCGTTGTCGTTGGGCTCGGGGGTACCGCCGGGCTCCTTGGTCTCGGTCACGACGTAGTACATGCGGTACTGGCCGTCGACGTAGCGGATGTCCGGCGCCCAGATCGACGCGTTGGGCGCGGTCCAGGCCGGCAGGTTCGCGGCGGAGAAGGCGTCCGCGACGTACGTCCAGTCCACCAGGTTGCGGGACCTTGCCATCGGGATCCGGTGGAACACCTTCTCGCCCTCGTACAGTGGGTCCGAGGTGCCGTAGGAGTACCACCACCCGTCCTTGCCGCGGATGACCGACGGGTCGGCGAAGGTGTCGGTGAATCCCTTGCTCACCGGGTTCCGGTACGAGGGCACCGTGCCGTCCCCGTCGACACCCACGGCGGACCTGCCGGGCAGCAGGCCGGCGAGCAGGACCGTCGCGACGAGGACCGCGAGAGTCGCACCAGCGGTTCGTCGGGTCATCACGTGTCTCTCCCGTTCTCAGATGGCGGCACCGGCTCGAGACGAAGCACGGACCACGACACGGCAGGCAGGGGCATGCACAGCTGTCCGTCGCGGACGGTGGCACCGCTTCCTTGCCGGGCAGTCACGCGGTCGGGGTCGTCGGCGGTGTTCACGGCCGACAGGTCCTCGTCGCACAGGACGTGGTGCTCGACGATCCGCAGCTCGCCGTGGCGTGCGACCAGCGCGCGCAGGTCGACGTCGACCGGCAGCGTTGCCACCTGGCCTCGGTGCACCGCCAGCACCACGACCTCGCCACTCTCCGAGTCATAGGTCGCCGTGGCGTCGAGGGCGGAGACGTCGCCGTACTTCGTGGTGTGGACGCGGGGTGCGGTCGGCTCGACACGCAGCACCTGGCCGCGTGCCAGACGGGCGGTGTGTGCGAAGGGCTGGAAGATGCTCTGGCGCCAGCTGCGCCCGCCCGGCTCGGTGCGGATCGGCGCGATGATGTTCACCAGCTGGGCCTGGCAGGCGATGCCGATGCGGTCGGCGTGGCGCAGCAGGGTGATGAGCAGGTCTCCGACGACGACAGCGTCCGCGACGTTGAACTCGTCCTCGATGAGATCGCGGGCGAAGGTCCATTCCAGGTTCTGCGGACCAACAAAACGTGAGTGGTACCAGACGTTCCACTCGTCGAAAGAGAGCTTGAGCTGCTTGCGGCTGCGTCGCTTGGCGCCGACATGGTCGGCTGTCGCGGCCACGGAGCCGATGAAGCGGTCCATGTCCACTGCCGAGGCCAGAAAGCTCGCAAGATCGCCCTCGGTCTCCTCGTAGTAGTCGTGCAGCGAGATGTAGTCGACCTGGTCGTAGGCCTGTTCGAGGACCTCGGCCTCCCAGGTGCCGAACGTGGCCATGCGGCTGTTCGAGCTGCCGACGGCGACCAGCTCGATGTCGGGGTCGACCATGCGCATCGCCTTGCCGGTCTCGGCGGCGAGACGTCCGTACTCGTAGGGGGTCTTCTGACCCATCTGCCATGGGCCGTCGAGCTCGTTGCCCAGACACCAGAGCCTGATGTCGTGCGGTTCCTTGACGCCGTGCGACCGACGCAGGTCCGAGAAGTAGGTGCCCTCCGGGTGGTTGCAGTACTCCAGCAGGTCGACTGCCTCCTGCACGCCGCGCGTGCCCAGGTTGACAGCCATCATCGGCTCGACGTCGACGGCCCGGGCCCAGTCCATGAACTCGTTCACACCCACGGCGTTGGGCTCGATGCCGCGCCATGCCAGGTCCAGGCGGGTCGGCCGGTCCTCTCGGGGGCCGACGCCGTCCTCCCAGCGATAGCTGGACACGAAGTTCCCACCCGGGTAGCGCACCAGGGTGACGCCGAGCTCACGCGTCAGCTCACGTACGTCTTGGCGAAAGCCCTCGCTGTCCGCTTCCGGGTGTTCGGGCTCGTAGATCCCGGTATAGACGCACCTGCCCATGTGCTCGACGAAGGACCCGAAGAGCCGCCGGTCGACATCGCCCACCACGAACGACGGGTCGAGCGAGAACCGTGCGCGCGCCTGGTCGGCTACCTGCTGCACTGGATCGAGCCCCTTTGTCCGGTTTCTTCTCGACCCCCTTCCTACCGCCCTTCTACAACGTTGTAAAGACCCTGCTTCTCGAGAGCTCACGTCACTCGCCCCACCTGCACCAGCGGATAACCTGCCGCCATGGGTGACGCACGGACGAGTGCCAGCCTGCGTGACGTGGCGAGCCGGGCAGGTGTGTCGATCAAGACGGTCTCCAACGTCGTCAACGGCTATGCCCATGTCTCCGAGGCGACCCGGTTGCGTGTGCAGGAGGCGCTCGACGCCCTGCGATATCGCCCCAACCTGAATGCCCGCAGCCTCCGGGGTGGTCGCTCGGGCTTGATCGCGCTCGCGGTCCCGGAGCTCGACTCGCCCTACTTCGCCGAGCTGTCCCGCCACGTCGTCCGGGCCGCGGAAGCCCACGGGTGGACCGTGCTGATCGACCAGACCGACGGGCTGGCCGAGCGGGAGCAGGTCGTGCTCGACGGCATCCGCGCGCACCTCATCGACGGCGTCATCTTCAGCCCGCTCGCCTCAGGGGTGCCGGAGCTGACGGCCCGACGCGACACGACCCCGATGGTGCTGCTGGGTGAGCGGGTGGGCGACGGGCCGGCGGACCACGTCGCGATCGACAACGTCGCGGCCGCCCAGGCCGCGGTCTCTCATCTCGCGGGCCTCGGGCGCGTGCGCATCGGCGCCATCGGTGAGCAGCGCCGCAGGTCGGCCGGGACGGCCCGACTGCGGTCGAGGGGGTACGCCGCCGCGCTGCGCGCGGGAGGTCTGGCGCATGACCCCGACCTGGTCCGCGCGACCGACAGCTACCACCGGGCGGACGGCGCGGCGGCGATGACCGAGCTGCTCGCCTTGCCTTCTCCGCCCGACGCCGTGTTCTGCTACAACGACCTGATGGCTCTGGGCGCGCTGCGCACCATGCACGAGCGCGGGGTTCGGGTTCCTGACGACATCGCGCTGATGGGCTTCGACGACATCGAGGAGGGCCGTTACAGCACGCCGACCTTGAGCACGGTTCGTCCCGACAAGGCCGCCATCGCGCAAGCCGCCGTCGACCTGTTGGCCCAGCGTCTGGACGGGAGGACGGCAGCGCCACCGAGAGGCGTGCGAGTGCCCTTCGCGATCGTGGCGAGGCAGACGACGGTCAAGGACTGAACAGGCGCTCCGGGTGCACGGTGAACTGATCGCTCCGGCTCAGGTGAGGTGTCGCTGGTAGCCCGTCGCCGTCGCGACGATCTCGTACCCCAGAGCGTCGTTCACCGCGATCATGTGTGAGTTCGACGCGGCGTTCCAGGTGTCGAGCGCGCGCAGCGCAGGCTCGGCCGCGGCCAGCCACCGCAGCATCCCGATCTTGAGCAGCAGGCCGAGCTGGTGGCCGCGGTGCTCGCGTAGCACACTCGTGTCGAACTGGTGGCCGAAGAAGGGCGTCTCTGCCTCGACCCCGGTCACGGTGTGACCGGCGAGCACGCCCGTCTCGCGATGTCGTGCAGCGAGCTGGTACATCCGCCGTCCGTGAGCTGCCTGCGCAAGCTCGAAGGCCCGTACCCGCTCTGCGCTGAACACCTCGTCCTCGACGTCGAGGCCCTCGGTGGGTGCGTCGTTGATAGCGGCGACGAGCTCGACGACGGCGGGCATGAGCTCGTCGGGGATCGACCTCGGCAGATGCACCAGCTCATAGTCCCTGGCTGCGAGCGTCGCCGCCCTGAATCCCTCGTCCAGCCGGTGCCAGTCCAGGACGCGCAGGTCCTGACGGCGCTTGACCTCGTCCATGGCCGCGTCCAGACCCAAAGCCTTTGCGAAGGCGACCGTGTGGGGGAGGTTGAAGGCCTCTGCCATCACCAGCGTCCGGCCGTCCTCGTGCACCCGCGAGATGCCCGCCTCGAAGAGGGACCGCCCGATGCCCTGCCGGCGGACCAGCGAGTCGACCGTAACGTCCACGAACCCCAGGTGCCGGTTGTCGCGGCGGGGGAGCAACACCTCGAGCACCCCGACGACGCGGCCGCGAGGGTCGCAGGTGACTCCGGCGACCGGAGGGTCGCCGTCCCAGCCGTGCAGCAGGTCGGCGCGGTAGGAGGTGACCGTTCGCATCTCCTGGTGCGGGTAGTCCGCGGCACGGGACGCCTCATGCACCGCCACCGCGCCTGCGACGGCGCGCTCGTCGAGGTGATCCGGGTCGAGCCAGGTGAGGTCCACAGCGTCCATGAAAGCCTCGTCGGCGTCAGCGCGCGAGGCAATTTGGGCCAACAGGGCACCCTTTCCGTGAGTACCCCCGTCCAGACAGGGGTATCCCGGACCCTGACGCGCGTCACTACGGAGGGTGGGCCATGTCGTTCCTCGACCGCGAGAGCACCGTCGCCGGGCCGGGCTACAACCGGTGGCTGTTCCCGCCGGCCGCGCTGGCCGTCCACCTCTCGATCGGTCAGGTGTACGCGTTCAGTGTCTTCAAGATCCCCCTGGTCGAGCACTTCGACTCCAGCCTGACCGCGATCGGTGCCATCTTCAGCATCTCGATCGTGATGCTCGGGCTCTCGGCCGCCGTGCTGGGCACGTGGGTCGAGCGCAGCGGCCCACGCAAGGCCATGCTCGCCTCCGGCCTGTGCTGGGCCAGCGGGTTCCTGATCGGCGCGCTCGGGGTGTCGACGGACCAGCTGTGGCTGGTCTACCTCGGCTACGGGTTCATCGGCGGCATCGGTCTCGGCATCGGCTACATCTCGCCGGTCTCGACCCTCATCAAGTGGTTCCCGGACCGCCCGGGGCTCGCCACCGGCCTTGCCATCATGGGCTTCGGCGGCGGCGCCCTCATCGCCTCGCCCTTGTCCGCGCGGCTGCTCGAGACGTACGGCGGCAACGCGGAGTCCCCCGACGGCATCGTGGCGAGCTTCCTGACGTTGGCAGCCGTCTACGCGGTGGCGATGACCCTCGGTGCCTTCACCGCCCGGGTGCCGGCGAAGGACTGGGCCCCGGCCGGGTTCACGCCGCACACCGACTCGCACGGGCTGCGCACCAGCGCCAACGTCAGCGCCGGCAACGCGATCCGCACCCGAGCCTTCTGGCTGCTGTGGGTGGTGCTGTTCTGCAACGTCACGGCGGGCATCGGCATCCTCGAACAGGCCTCGCCGATGATCCAGGACTTCTTCTCCAGCGTGGACCCCGAGGAGGCCGCAGGGTTCGTCGGGCTGCTCTCGCTGGCGAACATGGCGGGTCGGTTCGTATGGTCGTCGACCTCGGACGTCGTCGGCCGAAAGCCGATCTACATGGCCTACCTGGGCATCGGGGCCGTCCTCTACTTCCTGCTCGCTTCAGCCGGCCCGTCCTCGACATTCCTCTTCGTCGCCCTGGCGGTAGTCATCCTCAGCTTCTACGGCGGTGGCTTCGCCACGGTTCCGGCCTACCTCAAGGACCTCTTCGGTGGCTTCCAGGTGGGCGCGATCCACGGTCGACTGCTCACCGCCTGGTCGGCCGCTGGGATCGCCGGCCCGCTCATCGTGAACGCCATCGCCGACAACCGGAAGGCGGCGGGAGCCGAGGGCGCCGACCTCTACCAGCTGTCCCTGTTCATCATGGTCGGCATCCTCGTCGTCGGCTTCCTCGCCAACCTCGCCGTCCGTCCGGTCCCGGAGCGCTACCACGAGCCGACCGACCAAGCCGACGATGTCGACGAGGCCGGCGGTGTCCGAACCGGGTCCACGGCCGCGCCGACCGACCTGCGTGACACCCCGGAAGGAGCCCGTCGATGACCGGCACTGCCTCGAACCCGACTTCCCACAGAGCCAGTGACCGGGCTGCGATCCCGATGGCGATCTTCCTGTGGGTCCTCGTCACCTGTGCTCTCGCGTACGGCGTGATCCAGACACTCGCCAAGGTGGTCAAGCTCTTCAGCTGAGCCGGAGCGGCACCGTCACACCTACGATCCCGTTGTGACCGCCGCTGGAGTCGTGCTCGCCGGCGGCCGTTCGACGCGGATGGGCACGTCAAAGGCCTCTCTCCCGTGGCAAGGGACGACCCTGGTCGCCCGGACGTGCGCAACCCTCGCCGCGGTTCTCGCGGGGCCGGTGCTCGTCGTCCGGGCGCCGGGCCAGCTCTTGCCGGTGCTCCCCGAGGATGTCGAGATGGTCGTCGACGAGCACGAAGGCCGCGGTCCCTTGCAGGGGCTGGCCGGCGGTCTGGAGGCCGTGGGCACCCGGGTTGACGTCGCGTTCGTCTGCTCGACGGACCTGCCCTTCCTCCGCGGCGCGTTCGTCAGGCGTGTCGTCTCGTTGGCAGCCCTGAGCCCGACGGCAGACGCGGTGGTGCCCGTCGCCCACGGCCACACCCATCCGCTGGCGGCCGCCTACCGGACATCTCTCGCCGGACCGGCCGCAGCGGCGGCATCAGCCGGGCGCCTACGGCTGCGTTCGTTCCTCGATGAACACCACGTCCTGTACATCGGAGTGGACGAGCTGCTCGCGGACCCTGTTCTCGCCGCGGCCGACCTCGAGCTGTGGTCCGTCACCAACGTCAACGACCAGCAGGACTACGCACGCGCTCTGGCCGCGAATAGAGGTTGAAGCTGCCACCGCGGACGAAGCCGGCCAGCGTCAAGCCGCGCGTCTCGGCCAGCTCGGCAGCAAGGCTCGATGGCGCCGACACCGCAGAGAGCATCGGGATGCCGGCCACCACCGCCTTCTGCACCAGCTCGAAGGAAGCCCGCCCGCTGACCTGCAGGACGCGGCCACGCAGCGGCAGCAGTCCCTCGCGAAGTGCCCAGCCGACAACCTTGTCGACCGCGTTGTGCCGGCCGACGTCCTCGCGGGCGCACAGCAGGGTGCCGGCGCGGTCGAAGAGTCCCGCGGCGTGCAGTCCGCCCGTGCGCTCGAAGACGCTCTGGGCGTCCCGGAGCCGGTCCGGCAGGTTGGTGAGCACGCTCGGATCGACCTCGAGCCTGTCGGCCGACAGGTCGTACGGCGAGGAGACCTTCACCGCGTCCAGCGACGACGCGCCGCAGACGCCGCACGCGCTGGTGGTCCAGGTGCTGCGCGCGGCCCGGCTCGTCGCGGCGTCGCCGCGCAGCCGGACCTCCACCACGTTGTACGTCTGCCGGCCGTCCGCATCCAGGCCCGGACAGTAGGAGGCGGAGAGCAGGTCGCTGGTATCCCGCACCAGTCCTTCCGACACCAGCCAGCCGGCGACGAGGTCGAAGTCGTCGCCGGGGGTGCGCATCGTGACGTTGAGGACCTCGGTGCCGAGGCGAACCTCCAGCGGCTCCTCCACCGCCAGGGTGTCGACGCGTACGTGCTGCGTCCCGTCCGGACCGGTCCGTACGACCCGGCGACGCGAGGTGATCCTGCCCATCGGCCGACTGCCCGCTCTCCTCGATGTGGTGGACTACGGTCAGCCTAGGCCGGGTAGGTGCCCGCCCTGACCTCGACGTCGACAGGGGTGCGCGATGGGTGTCCGGACGTGGATCGAAGGCTGGCCGGTCTACCGGCAGCTGACCGGCCCCGATCCGCTCGGACGCGGGACGGCGGCGATGTCGCCGCGGTCCGAGCACCTCGAGCCGCGGACCCAGAACGCCGACAGTGTCGCGCGGTCAGTCTGCCCCTACTGCGCCGTCGGGTGCGGCCAGAAGGTCTACGTCACCGACGGCAAGGTGACCCAGATCGAGGGCGACCCCGACAGCCCGATCTCGCGTGGGCGGCTCTGCCCCAAGGGCAGCGCGAGCAAGAACCTGGTGACCAGCGCGCTGCGGCAGAGGCACGTTCTCTATCGCCAGCCCTACGGCACCGAGTGGGAGACCTTGGCCTTGGACACGGCGATGGAGATGATCGCCGACCGGGTCGTCGCGGCACGCGCCGCGACGTGGGAGGACCGCGACGACCGCGGTCGGCCGCTGCACCGCACGCTGGGCATCGCGAGCCTCGGCGGTGCGACGCTGGACAACGAGGAGAACTACCTCATCAAGAAGCTCTTCACGGCGCTGGGAGCGTTGCAGATCGAGAACCAGGCCCGTATTTGACACTCCGCCACGGTCCCCGGTCTGGGGACCTCGTTCGGCCGTGGCGGAGCCACCAACTTCCAGCAGGACATCGCCAACGCGGACTGCGTCATCATCCAGGGCTCCAACATGGCCGAGGCGCACCCGGTCGGTTTCCAGTGGGTGATGGAGGCCAAGGCCCGTGGTGCCAAGGTGATCCACGTCGACCCGCGCTTCACCCGTACCAGCGCTCTCGCCGACACCTTCGTGCCGCTGCGGGCCGGCTCGGACGTGGCGTTCCTCGGCGGGATCATCAACTACGTCCTGCAGAACGAGCGCGACTTCCGTGAGTACGTCGTGGCCTACACCAACGCCGCCACGATCGTGAGCGAGGAATTCGTCGACGCCGACGACCTCGACGGCCTGTTCTCCGGGTTCGACCCCGAGACCAGGACCTACGACACCTCGTCGTGGCAGTACGAGGGCACCGAGGGCCACGAGGGCGATGCCGGAAGTGCGGAGTCCCACGCCGACCGCGAGACGGCGAGCGGTCTCCAGCACGAGTCCCACGGTGGTGCGACTGCGTCCCAGACCCAGCGTGACGAGACGCTGCAGCACCCACGCTGCGTCTACCAGATCCTCAAGCGGCACTTCGCGCGCTACACGCCCGAGACGGTGGAGCGCGTGTGCGGGGTGCCGCAGGACACCTTCCTCGAGGTGTGCGACGCCTGGGCGAGCAACTCCGGCCGTGAACGGACGACGATGCTCGTCTACTCGGTCGGCTGGACCCAGCACACCACCGGCGTCCAGTACATCCGGGCCGGAGCGATCCTCCAGCTGCTGCTCGGCAACGTCGGGCGTCCCGGCGGCGGCATCATGGCGCTGCGCGGCCACGCGAGCATCCAGGGGTCCACCGACATCCCGACCCTGTTCAACCTGCTGCCCGGCTACCTCCCGATGCCCCACCACGAGCAGCACGAGACGTTGCAGATGTGGATCGACGAGATGAGCCATCCGGGCCAGAAGGGCGTCTGGTCCGACGCCGGAGCCTTCGGGGTCAGCCTGCTCAAGGCCTACTGGGGTGACGCGGCGACGGCGGAGAACGACTACTGCTACGGGTACCTGCCGCGGATGACAGGCGACCACGGGACCTACCAGCAGGTGCTCGACATGATCGAGGGCAAGATCTCGGGCTACTTCCTGCTCGGGCAGAACCCCGCCGTCGGGTCGGCCCACGGCAAGGCGCAGCGGCTCGGCATGGCCAACCTCGACTGGCTGGTCGTCCGCGACCTGTTCCTGATCGAGAGCGCGACCTTCTGGCAGGACGGGCCGGAGGTGGCGACGGGCGAGATCGTGCCCGAGGAGTGCCGCACGGAGGTGTTCTTCCTGCCTGCTGCCTCCCACGTGGAGAAGGAAGGCACCTTCACCCAGACCCAGCGCCTGCTGCAGTGGCGGGAGAAGGCTGTCGAGCCCGAGGCTGACTGCCGTTCCGAGCTCTGGTTCTTCTATCACCTGGGCCGCATGGTCAAGGAGCGGCTGGCCGACTCGACGGAACGACGTGACCGGGCAGTTCTCGACCTGGCGTGGGACTACCCGACACACGGAGTGCATGACGAGCCCAGTGCCGAAGTGGTCCTTCAGGAGATCAACGGCTACCAGGTCGCCGACAGGACACCGCTGTCGAGCTTCACCGAGCTGCGCGACGACGGGTCCACGGTGGGTGGCTGCTGGATCTACACGGGCGTCTACGCCGACGGCGTCAACCAGGCTGCTCGACGCAAGCCGCGCAGCGAGCAGGACGAGGTCGCGAGCGAGTGGGGCTGGGCCTGGCCCGCGAACCGTCGGCTCCTCTACAACCGAGCCTCTGCCGACCCGCAGGGTCGTCCCTGGAGCGAGCGCAAGAAGTACATGTGGTGGGACGAGGACAAGCGTGAGTGGAGCGGGCCTGACGTCCCGGACTTCGAGCGCGACAAGGCACCGTCCTACCGTGCTCCTGACGACGCGTCGGGTGTCGCTGCCATCAACGGTGACGACCCGTTCATCATGCAGAGCGACGGCAAGGGGTGGCTCTACGCGCCCGTCGGGCTCGTCGACGGACCGATGCCGACGCACTACGAGGCGGCGGAGTCTCCGTTCCGCAACAGCATCTACGGCCAGCAGGGCAACCCGACCCGCAAGGTCTACGAGCGGGACGCCAACCCGACCAACCCCAGCCCCCCTGAGCCGCACGCCGACGTCTTCCCCTTCATCTTCACAACCAGCCGGCTCACCGAGCACCACACGGCCGGAGCGATGAGCCGCTACGTCGAGTACCTCGCCGAGCTGCAGCCGGCCATGTTCGTCGAGGTGTCGCCGGAGCTGGCGCAGGAGCGCGGCCTCGAGCACCTCGGTTGGGCCCACGTCGTCACGGCCCGCGCCGCGGTGGAGGCGCGGGTCCTGGTGACGGACCGGATGGTGCCCCTGCGCGTCGAGAACCGCGTCGTGCACCAGGTCTGGCTGCCCTACCACTGGGGCCAGGGCGGCCTGACCACCGGCGACTCCGCCAACGACCTGCTCAGCATCAACCTCGACCCCAACGTCCTGATCCAGGAGAGCAAGGTCGGCACCTGCGACGTG
>Ga0136635_10000534_pt1 | contig 10690 bp, 9 predicted proteins | sample AntDrymeUQ852106_2_FD_105495 | JGI IMG/M metagenome (GOLD analysis project Ga0136635, IMG submission 105495) | Polar desert sand microbial communities from Dry Valleys, Antarctica - metaG UQ85 (21.06) | ecosystem: Environmental > Terrestrial > Soil > Desert | place: Antarctica: Dry Valley... | reverse complement strand
TCGAACACCTCCGCGATGTGCCTGCCGACGTCGCGCATGACCACGGTGCCCAGCCCCGTGCGTTGCCGGGAAGGTGCCGTCGCGACGGCTTCCACGTAGCCCGTCCGCAGGGGCACGTCGCCCACGTGGAGCATGCGCGCGACGACCGCGGCGTGGACGACGATCTCTCCGTCGACGTCGAGCACGAAGTGCACGCCGCCGATCGCGTGCTGCCAGTCGTCCTCCGTGAAGCGCTCGTCCTCGTCTGGACTGAAGGCCACCTCGAGCACGTCGCGGATCGCCCGGACCTCGAGCGAGGTCAGGTCCTCGGTCCGCAGACGTCGCAGGTGGGGCATCCGGACGCACTGTGCCTCACGCTCGCGCACTCGGGTGCGAGGTGCGACAATCATCAGGAAATACGCGCCGACGGTGGCTCGGCGGCGCTCGCTCCTAGCCGACGTATCACGCTCACGTCGGCGTCGTCGCTCGGCCAGCCACGTAAACTTGGCTGGCCCTCACTCCTAGCCGACGTAGCTCAGCTGGTAGAGCAGCGGTTTCGTAAACCGCAGGTCCCGGGTCCGAATCCCGGCGTCGGCTCAGCGTTTTCGGCGATTCTTGCGATCCGAGTCGGCTCTTGACCGCAGTTTTGACCGCAGTTTTCTCGAGACTCCTCGATGAAGGCGGACCGGCCGAGATTGGGATCCCCCGGCCGCCGCCGAAGGACGTCAAGCACGGCATTCGAAGCGCGCCTTGACCAGGCGTTTGGCACGCCTTCGGCCGGAAAGGCCAGTTCGCCACCTGGAGGCGTGGCGGGCGGCAGTCGGCCCCGTGTCGGCCGTCCGAGCCTGCTAACGCCAGACGCGCACGCCCAGATTGTTCGGGCCGTACTCGCTGGCAACCCTCTGAAGCATGTGGTCGAGGCGTACGGAGTCGCGTACTCCACGTCCCTGCGCTGGCTCGCCGACGGCCGCGCGCACGCGGCGGGACTGCCGACTACGGCGCAGCGCGAGGCGCTCGGCTCTGAGGCTGAGGCACAAGCCGAGTTGCCATGCAGTGGTCTGGACGCGATCGGCGCGGACGGTCATATGCACCGCGTCTGTCGCAGCGGGCTCCATCCAGTGCGCGAGTTCTGGGAGTCCGTTGACCGTGCGAGGAGAGTCGCGAGGTTGAATCGATACCCAGGGGCCCGCGCGCGGCTGAAGTAGCCGGGGACCGGGGCTATTCGAACGCCTCCGACGTGCTTCCGAAATACCTAGCAACGCGAAGGCGAAGCTTCGCATGAGTCCCAGCGGCAGTCAGTAAGCGAAAGACCGGAGGGTCTGGCCATTGGCAGAGTCCACCGGCGGGTCGGTGTGGCCATGAGTACGCGACGCAATGGCAACTCGGTGCACGACTCCCGCGCTTCCTCCGCGCGCTTACGAGTGGACCGCGATGATGCCGCCCCGCGTGCACAAGGCAAAGCTGTCGCGGGTTGTCCCAGAGTGCCCAAGCCCTGCAAGGCGTGCCGTTCGCGCATTGAGCCTTGCAGCTGCGTCGCAGGAGTCCCGCCGGACCGTAAATCAGCACACCTCCTGGCGAGGAATATCGAGACCCAGCGTGGGCGCGTAGCCGCGCGTCTATCCGGGGAGCCAAGCGCCTAAATGCCTGTCCGGCAAGTCGGGAATGGCATCGCCACGGCAAAGCCTACGCCGCTCGATCAGGTGCCACGCATTTTCGAACTGACCGCCGTCGGCCGAGGAAAGCGCCGCTCGAGAGACGTTGATGCGCCCCGCGGGATACTTCCGCATGAATCGCTGCGCCCCTCGAAGCTAACCAGAGCCACGAAGTGCTGATCCGGCTTGCTAGCCGCAAGATTGTTGGCGGGCCAGTCGTATTTTTTCGCCACGCCTTTGACCTCGACGGTCACCGCGTCACCGGCGTTCCGCACGACCACCACGTCCACGACCTTCTTGTTACCAAGAGTGAGGTTCGCGGTTAGGCCGATTCGGTGCAAGCAAGAGAGGACGTAGAACTCGAAGGAGCACCAGGAGTTGATCAATGCGCGACGGTAGCGACCTTCGCCAAAGGAGCATCAAAGACCTGCTTCGTCTCCTATGGGGAGATCCTTCGGCAACTGGAGCAGCGAGAGATCTGCACAACGAAGGACCGCCCCATCGGGGGATACGGCGAATGGCTGGTAGCGCGCGCGTTCGGTGACGAGCGCCAGTCGAATTCGAACAAGAGCGTCGACGTCATCGCGCCTGATGGGGTTCGGCTCCAGGTCAAGGCACGATGGCTCCCGCTTGAGGGAGGATCGCGACAGCTCAGCGTCATCCGCAACCTCGACAAGGGTGGCTTCGACTACATCGTCGCGGTGCTCTTAAACCTCCCAGCTCCGGACGGGCGCGTCGGTCTCGGGGTTCGTGTCGGTCGTGCGGCCAGGCGACCGGGCTACGTCGCGGCGACCCTGCCGGGCACGAGCACCGCTGGCCGCACCGATCGCTCGATGCTCGCCGCAAGTCTTGGCCTGCTCCTGGTCTCCGTCACCGCCTTGTTCCGCCGTCGTCGGGTCTACACCACCTGATCAGCACAGCCATCGAGGCGCTCCGCAGCCGCGATCAGTCGCCGCCGAACCTCGTTGGATCGTCGCGCGTAGTACAGAGTGATGCCTGTGCGCATCCTCATGGTGGTCCTCCTACTCTCGATCGGCTGTAGCTCGTCTGTGCGCGAGGTGGACGGCCAGGCGGCCGCCCCGCCGATGCATAGCGAGTCAGTGGCGATGGCGCCCGCCGCGCCCGCGAGCTGCCACGCGCTCGAGCGGCTTCCGGCGCGGCCAGCCCCGCCGCTCGAGATCTTGGATCGCGGCGACGGGACGAAGATGCTGATCAGCGCGGAGGCGGGCTACACCATCCTCGCTCCGGAGTCCTGGCTCGTGACTACGGGCTCCTGGGCGACCCCGGCGTTCGGACAGGCGCACCTGACGAGTTACGACCCAAAGACGGTCGACTACCGGATGGAGACGACGCACGGCATGGTCGCGCCGGAAGCGGGGATCCGCCTGGATATCGAGGTCTGGACGCGCCCCGAGGACGAGCCGCTCGATCGATACGCGACGCGCGTGCCCATCGGGCCCAGCCAGACCGCGGTGTTGCCGGGACACTTCGTTACCCTGGCCGGCCGGCGTGCCTATCGCGCGACGATCCAGGACGAGCACCGCTACCAGCCGACGTCCGGGCCGCCCATCGTCACGAGGCAGACCCGGCTGCTCTGGCTCGTCCCGACGCTCCGGCCCGACCGTGTCCTCGTGATCTACGCGACGCCCGCTGAGAGCTCACTACGCGCGCTCGCGGAAGCCACCGTCGCGACCCTGCAGCTGTCGCGACCGGTTGTGAGCGAGATGCCCATCGTGCATCGGCGCGACGAGATCGTGCGGCGCTGGCTCTACGACGAGAAGACTGGTCAGCCGATCGCCGGGCGCCGCGCCGAAGCGAAGCTCGTGACCTACGCCGAGAGCAGGGCTGCGATGCAGGGCGGCAGCGGCTTGCTGCGCATCGACCGGGATCCTGAGGAGCTGTTCTGGCTGGTGGCCGTCACCGGTCCCGGCTTGCCGCTGCCCCGCGGTGGCCTCGGGGGACCAGGCAGCACGGGCGCGACACCGTCGCCAACAGCCTGGATGCTGTACCAGACGCCCGCGACCAACGACAGGTCAGAGGGAACGGGCGGTCAGTCCAGCTCGAATGGCACCTGGCCTCCGGGATTCGACGGGCTCACCGACCGTTGTCGCTGAGAGCGTGGCTCCGGAGAGCGAGCATTGTCCTTGTATCGTCCCACGCGATGGAGATTCGAGCGACGTGGCGGTCCCGAACCAAAGAGGTGCACAGACGTTTCACCGCGTGATACGCGCTGTCACGCTGTTGGTCGCCGCTGCGGCATGCACCGCGCCTGCGCCCGAGTCTCTCGCGAGCCCGTCTCCCACGTTCTCCCCGACGCCCACTCCGATCCTCACGCTGCCCTCACCGACGCCGGCCGGCACCGCTGCGCCCATCGTGGGCGTCACGATCGCCGCGACCGGACCGTTGCGCGGCGACCTCGCCTGGGTCGTCCGGCGCACAGCGGTTGCGCTCCCGGGCTCGGGTCGGCCCGGGCGGTACGAACTCGTGGTCGTGCCCCTGACAGGCGGTGAGCCGCGCGTCGCGGTGATGTGGGAGTTGAGCGGGTCTTTCGTCGGCCCGGGCGCGCCCGCGCCGGCCGCACGCCAACAACTCTCGCCCGATGGACGCCGCTTCGCATTTGCCACCGAGTCGCGCCGCATCGTCGTCGTCGACCTCGAGACCGGAGCCGCCCGGCAGATCACGAACGACCCCGAGTATCAGGACGACGAGCCAGTCTGGAGCCGCGACGGCTCGAAGCTCGCGTTCCGTCGCGCGCGCGGCGGCCTGGAGGGCGGCATCTGGTCCGTCAACGCCGATGGCACGGGCGCTCGACGCATCGTCATCGGCGACCCGCAGCGCGTCAGCGGCGGTCAGCCCGTGTATGACTGGACCCCCGACGGTGAGGTCGTGTGCTACGGGGAGCCCATCGATCAGTACCGCTGCGTCCGCACGGCGGATGCGTCGCTGTTCACGGTCGTCCAGAACGTCAGCGGGCTCGCGCCCGCCGACTGGCGGACCGCGTCACCGCGGCTGGTCAGCGCCTTCTCGCAGCGCGGCGCCGGCACGGCGCTCCTCGTCGCGGAGGAGCCGCGCTCCCCTGGGTCGTCGCGGACGATCGCCACCGGTCGCGCAGCCGATGTCGAGTACCTCTCCCCACGCTGGCACCCGACCGCGGATGAGGTCGTATACGTGGAGGCGCGGACGAGTGTCCCTGCGGGGCGGCTCGGACCGCTCCTCGGGCTGTTTGTTTCGACGCTCGATGGGACGCGTCGGGCGCTCGGAACGCAGGGCTCGCCACGCGAGCCCGAATGGGTACCCGCTGGCGATGAGGTCGTCTTCCTCGGTCGCGAGTCGGGTGCATCCGCAGTGGACGTCGGCCTGTTCGCGACGCGCAGCGACGGCAGCTTGTTCCGCACGTTGTGGCTCGCGACCGACCTCGTCTCGCTCGCGACGCGTCGGTACTAGCTGCAGATCAGCGGTGCCTGAAGTGCCGGTCGCCTTCCCGAACGACGAAGCCAGTGCGGAAGGTCGCCTCAGGTTGCGAGCTGCTGGGATCGCCGCCCGGATCGACCGGGGGCTGTACGGCTCGTGGCAGGTACCGGCGCAGGGTCAGAGGTGAACGTGGCGCACGACCGGAGCATCTGAAGGTTATGCGGGAGCTCGAGGCGGACGACTAGGTCCGCCTGTCTTCCTTCGGAACCACTATCGCAACGCGTCAAGGGCCACTCCGTGGCGATTAGGGCGCAGAAAGCCGACCCTTGTGAGCCTGTGACCGCCGAGCCGGCGCACGTGGACGACTGCCGCCCGTACACAAATCGTGCGTTTCGTGGTCGGCATTCACGGTCATCGTCTCGCTTCGAATCGCCGCCGGCGCGATCGACCCGCGCACGTGCCCGCCGACCCCCGGCCCGAGTAAAATCTCCGCATGGGACGGTTCACCTCTCACGACGTCGTGAACATCGCCGACCTCCGGCGCCTTGCCAAACGCCGCCTGCCGCGCGTCGTGTTCGACTACATCGACGGCGGCGCGGACGACGAGGTCACGCTGCGCGGCAACTGCCGCGTGTTCGACGCCGTGACGTTCCGCCCGCGCTGCGCCGTCGCCACCGCCGCCTGCGATCTCCGCACGACGGTGCTCGGGACGCCGCTGGCGCTGCCGTTTCTGTTGGGGCCGATTGGCAGCACGCGCATGTTCTACCCGCACGGCGAAGCCGTCGCCGCGCAGGCCGCCGGCGCCGCCGGCACGGCATACACGCTCTCGACGCTCTCCGGCTCGACGCTGGAAGAAGTGCGCGCCGCGTCGACCGGTCCGGTCTGGTATCAGCTGTATCTGGTCGGCGGACACGACGTCGCGAAGAAGACGATCGCGCGCGCGCGCGCGGCGGGCTTCTCGGCGCTCGTCGTCACAATCGACACGCCCGTGGCCGGCCTTCGCGAGCGCGACGTGCGCAACGGCACCAAAGAGCTGCTCACGCGCCGCGTCTGGCCGATGCTGCCGTTCGTGCCGCAGTTCCTCGCGCGGCCGCGATGGCTGGCCGGGTTCCTCTCCGACGGCGGGCTGATGACGTTTCCCAATGTCGTTCTCCCCGACGGACCGATGCGGTACGCGGACGTCGGCACGGCGCTCGAGCAGTCGATGGTGTCGTGGCAGGATCTCCGGTGGATCCGCGAGGAGTGGAACGGACCGATCGTCGTCAAAGGCGTGCACACGGGGGACGACGCGCGGCGCGCGATTGACGAAGGCGCAACCGCGATCGTCGTGTCGAACCACGGCGGCCGCCAGCTCGACGGCGTCGCGCCGACGCTGCGCATGCTGCCCGAGGTCGTCGCCGCCGTGAACGGGCAGGTCGAGGTGCTGATGGACGGCGGCATTCGCCGCGGCAGCGACATCGTCAAGGCGCTCTGCCTCGGCGCGCGCGCGGTGCTGATCGGGCGCGCCTATGCGTACGGCGTCGCCGCGGGCGGCGGGCCCGGCGTCGCACGCGCGATCGAGATCCTGCGCGCCGACGTCGTCCGCACGCTCAAGCTGCTCGGGTGCGCGTCAACGGCGGACCTGAATCAGTCGTTTGTCGACGTGCCGTCGGATTGGCGATTTGACGCGTGAAGCCAGCCCTCTCGGTCGTGCGTTGCTCACAGGGTCGGTGACGCTATTCGAGGATCTCGCTCCGGGAGACCAGCGGCGGGAACACCCCCGCTTCCAAGGCGAGAATCTGGCGCGCAACCTCGCCCTGTCGGCTAAACCACGAATCGCCCTTTTGTGTACGGGCATGAGGGCCACCTAGGCTCCCCCCATGTCGGCAGAGAACGCCAAAGACCCGAGCGCACGAAACCCAGGCCAGCCGATAGGGGCGAGAACGGTTGTCCAGATCCATCATCTAACCAAGCGACATGATGGCGAGGGCCCTCGATCGCATCGGCCGCGACATGACGCACAAGGACATCGCCGCCGAGCTCGGCATCTCGATCAACACCGTTGCCAACTTTGCGGCAAAGGCGTACCGCAAGCTCGGCGCGCACAGCGCCGCGGCCGCCGTGCTTGCCCATCGCGACGCGCATCCGTGGTGCGGCTCGCGCATCGACTTCGGGCCGATCCTCGATCTCGGCCGACACACACGCCCGCAGGTTTCGCGAGAGGGGGACAAAACGTCCGACGTCGCCTGACATGACTCGTGTCTCGCTGCTTCCTCGCAGCCTCTAACCGGAGCCGGGCTCCAGCCACATCGCCGTGCCGACCGGCGCGCCTTTCGGCAGGTCGAGTACCCGCAGTAAGCGAAAGCCGTGCAACTCGTAGAGGGGGACGCTGCGCGGGCTGGTCGCTTCCAGGTATGCGGGTGACCCCGCCGAGTCGACGCGGTCGAGGCCGAAGCGCAACAGCCGCGATCCCGCGCCCCGCCCCTGCTGGTCTCGGAGGACGGCGATGCCGAGCAGGTACCAGTGGTCGCGAACGGTCGGATGCTGCTTCTCCATCGCTGTCAGTAACCCCAGAGTTCGGGCCGTCCTGCCGCCGAGCAGCGCCAACATCGGAAGGAGCAGCCGCAACTGCTCAGTAAGGGCTGTTGGAAGTGCCCCGGCGGTCGCAGCCAGATTGCGCTCGCGCTGGCGTCCCCGAGCATGTGGATCTCCGCGTGCTCGAATGATGCGGTGCCCTTGAAGAGCTCGAAGAGGCGACGAACACGCCGCTCCCGCTCACGCTGATCGCGACCGCCGATCGCCCAATGCCCGATGAGCGGGTCCTCAGAAAACGCGTTGGCTTGGACGTCGAGCGCCTCGTCCCAGCGGTCCCGCGGCAGGACTAGCACCGCCTCGTCCACGGGATGCAGCCTAGCTGCACGTGAGCTGACGGGTGTGCCGGCCGCGCGCGGCCCGGCTCCTCTCCGGACGCCGCGAACATCGCTACTTCGAGGTCCCCATGCCGCTCGCTGAGTACGCGAAGCTCCTCAACTCGAGCGGTAAACCAGATGCCACCGGTGGGGGGACGGGGTCGATCGTTTTCGCGTGGCGCCGCGGGAGCACCTTAAGAAGGTTCCCGTAACGGCGCGAGCGGTGTCGCCCAAGGCCGCTCCAGCACCGTTTCGAGCTTCGCGTGCGCCTCGCGCAGCGCGCGCTCGACATCCTCCGGCGTCTCGGCGCGCGCGAACATGAACCCGAGGTAGCGGTCGCCCTCCGGGAGCGGGACGAGTTCGGAGCCCGGCACCATCGTGATGACGAGCCCCTCGATCCCGGGCACGCGCTTGGCGTCATCCTGGCCGCGGATCTCTCTGAGCGTTCCACGGTGTGCGATGGGCAGCATCATCACGCCGGCCGCGCGGCGCTCGCGCTCGAGCGGCGGGATCTGGATGCCCGCCGCGTGGCGGACGATGAGCTCCTCGAGCGAGATGCCTGCGCCGAACCGCAGCGTGCGCGAGCACAGCCCGCCGATCGAGCGCGCCGCGACCTCGAGCACCCATGCCCCGGCATCGTTGAGGCGCAGCTCTGCGTGGATAGGACCTTCGGTGAGTCCGAGCGCACGCGTCGCGGCCTGTGCCTCGCGCGCGATCTCGTCCTGCGTCTCTGCTGGCAGCCGCGATGGCGTGACGTAGATCGTCTCCTCGAAGTACGGGCCGTCGAGCGGGTCGGGCTTGTCGAAGATCGCGAGCACCTCGAGCCTGCCTGCGCGGAGCAGCCCCTCGAGCGCGACCTCGCCGCCGGCGATGAAGTCCTCGATGAGGATGCGCTGCGGCCGGTCGCCCGGCGGGCACACGTCGGGCGAGGTCACGAGCGCCGCGACGCGCGCGAATGCGCTCACGAGCGAGCGCTCATCGTCGGCGCGGATGACGCCTCTGCTGCCGGAGAGGTCCACCGGCTTGACCACGCACGGGAAGGCGACGCCGCAGGAGCCACTGGCGATCGCGCGTGCGGCCTGCTGCGGGTCCGTGTCGGCGCGGAAGGTCGTGAAGCGCGGCGCGCGCAGTCCCGCGGCCACGAGGCACTCGCGGCTGCGCTCCTTGTCCTTGCTCGCGGCGACCGCCTCGACGGGGTTGTGCGGCAGACCGAGCGCGGCGGCGGCCCTGGCTGCGACGAGCGTCGCCTCGTCGTCGACGGGCACGATCGCGTCGAGCGGCCTTTCGCGCGCGTAGCCGGCGATCGCGAGCGCCGCCGCGTCCGGTCTGCGGAAGTCGACGCGCAGCGCGCGCCCCTCCATCAGGCCCGAGAGCGCGGGCGTGCGCTCCGATCCGACGACGACCTCGACATCGAGCCCACTGACGGCGTCGAGGAAGTCCGCGGTGCGATACGTCGTCGTCGGAAGGAGCAGCAGCACGCGCTTCACTGGCACAAGCCAAGTATCGGTGTCAGCACGCCTAGACTTGGCGCGTGACCGAGCAGCCTCTCCTGACCGTCACGTCGGCTGCGCTCCAGAAGATCGACGCGGTCCGGAAGAGCGCCGGGCACCCCGAGGACCTCCTGCGGATCGGCATCAAGGGGCGGCGTGGCGCGACGTTCGAGTACGACTTCGCGCTCGTCGGCGCGGTGGGACAGGAGCCGGACGACGTCGCGATCGACTACCCGGGGCTACGCGTCCTCGTCGACCCGAAAAGCGTGGAGCTGCTGCGTGGGACGACGGTGGACCTCGACCCGACGTCGACCGGCGGGTCGATCCGGATCGACAACCCGAACGAGGGGTGGAAGGACGCACTCGCGCAGCGCGCCCAGAAGGTGCTCGACAGCGAGATCAACCCCGGCGTGCGGACGCACGGCGGCCTCGTCACGCTGCTCGAGGTGAAGGACGGCGCCGCGTACATCGAGATGGGCGGCGGCTGCCAGGGCTGCGGCATGCGCGACGTGACGCTGCGGCAGGGGATCGAGAGCGCGATGAAGCGCAGCGTGCCCGAGATCACGCAGATCATCGACACCACCGATCACGCCGCGGGGAAGAACCCCTACTACCAGCCAAGCAAGAAGTAGCGCCTCAGGTCAGCGCCGAAGCGCCGCGCGTCAGTGTGTCTGCCCAGTGGAAGCGCTTCTGTGGACGCTCGCGACGGTCGGGCTCTCGTCTGCGCGCAGCTTATCGAGCACCTCGATGAAGGCTTCGTATGGGTGCGCGCCGACGAGCAGGTAGCGCTTGACGCTTCGGCCACGCACATGGACCCGCTATGAGCAGCTCGTTCGCGTGCACGGCCAAGCAATCTCGCGGTTACCGCTAGCGAAGCTCGGCCCGGAACATATAGAGCGCCTCTACGCCGACCGCATCGCAGCCGGCGTAGGCCCCATGACTGTTCGCCATCTACACGCGCGTCTGCACAAGGCGCTGGGGCAGGCTGCCCGCAGGGGCCTCGTCGCACGGAACGTGATCTCGCTCGTCTCACCGCCGCGAGCTTCGCGGCACGAGATGGCGACGCTTACTGAGGAGCAAACCCGCGCCTTCCTTCACGCCGCGGCCGGCGAGCGACTTGAAGGGCTGTACGTGCTCGCGGTCACGACCGGAATGCGCCAGGGCGAGCTCCTCGGTCTGCGCTGGGCCGACGTCGACATTGACCGCGCCTCCCTGCAAGTGTGCCGAAGCGTCCAGTTCATCGGGGGCGGCGAATTTGTGTTCACTGCCC
>Ga0136635_10000533_pt1 | contig 10703 bp, 5 predicted proteins | sample AntDrymeUQ852106_2_FD_105495 | JGI IMG/M metagenome (GOLD analysis project Ga0136635, IMG submission 105495) | Polar desert sand microbial communities from Dry Valleys, Antarctica - metaG UQ85 (21.06) | ecosystem: Environmental > Terrestrial > Soil > Desert | place: Antarctica: Dry Valley... | reverse complement strand
GCATACTCCAGCGCGAGATATCCCCCCAAAGAATGTCCGATCAGAATGGCGGGTTGCGTCAAATGCAGTGACTTCATCCAGGTCGAAAAATGCTCGAACAGCCAATCCATCTGGTAGGCGCGTGAATCCAGTTTTGGGCTGTCACCGTGGCCGAGCAGGTCCAGCGCATAGGAGGCATAACCATCCTTTGCGAGTTCGGGGAGCAGGTCATCCCAATCATGCAAGGACGCCGCGACGCCGTGGATCATAATAACGGGCGGGCCCTCGCCTTGATGAACGTAATTTGCAGTTGTGGGGAGTATGGCGTTAGGTTCCAGTGTGCTGCTCATATCTTTTTGCTAATTCTCTGCGTAAAACCTTACCAATAAATGTGCGCGGGAAATCCTCCATGAAGATCACGAAGCGCGGTACCAGGTGCGGAGGCAGCCGTCGTTTGCAGTATTCGATCACCGCGTTCGGGGTTGGCGTTTCCTTCCCCGCGATCACAAACGCGAACGGGTGCCCCGCGACCGCGGTCACTGCCACTTCCTTGACCTGCGGAATTTCATAGATCACTTCCTCCACGTCTCGTGGAAAGGCAGGTTTCTTCTTAAGGGTGGATGGATACCATAAATCAGCTTTGCGCGCAACGATGCGCGTATATCCTTCGTCATCCACCTGAGCGACGTCGCCCGTGAGCAGCCAGCCGGCCTCTGTAAGAACTTCCCTGGTGGCTTTTGGATCTTTCCAATACCCCATCATCACCTGCGGGCCGCGAACTGCTAGCTCGCCGATCTGCCCCTGCTTTACTTGTTTATTGCGATTCGCCAGGTCAAATATGACAGCTTCCGTGGATGGTATTGGGATGCCGATCGTTCCGATCCTTCGTTTGCCGCCAAGCGGATTTGCATGTGTGACAGGCGAGGCTTCGGTCAACCCGTACCCTTCCACAAGACGACCTTTGGTCAATTTTTCAAAGGCCTCCTGCACTTCCACAGGCAGGGGTGCAGAACCGCTGATACAAGCTTTGATGGATTCAATTCCATAGTTGCGCACACCACGAAAATTATTGATGGCGACATACATGTTTGGAACACCGGGAAAAATGGTCGGCTTATATTGTTTGATGGTCTTTAGGGTATCTAATACCTGGAACTGCGGTTTCAGGATCATTGCGGCGCCGAGCGAAACGGGCACATTCAAAGCGGTGGTCAACCCATAGCTGTGAAAGATCGGTACAACACACAGGAATCTCTCCCTGCCTTCAATGGCATCCGGCAGCCAGTGCCGCGTCTGCAAAGCATTCGCAACCAGGTTGCGGTGGGAAAGCATCACACCCTTTGCCTGCCCGGTCGTGCCGCCAGTATATTGGATGACTGCCAGGTCCTCAGGCACGACCTCCACCGTTGGCGATTTATTGCTTTTTCCTCCCAATAAATCCTTCCACTGCAATGAATTCGGCAGACCAAAACCCCGGTTACGCCAGCGTGAAACAAGATACATCGGCAGAGAAAGATAATCCGCTGCATCCGTCAGCACAATGTGCGGAACCCCGCTCCCCTCCTGAATCTGTTTTGCCAGTCCGGCCCACATCGAAAGCGTGACCAGCGCACTTGCATCTGATTCCTTTACCTGTCGCACCACTTCATCCGGTTCGATCACCGGCGGGATGAAGACCGCGGCTGCGCCCGCTTTCATTGTCCCGTAAAAACTAATGATCATTTGCGGGATATTTGGCATCAGCAAAACCACGCGCGCCCCCTTCCCCACTCCCAGCGCGATCAAGGCATTTGCAAAACGATTGGCCTCATGGTTCAAGCGGCGATACGAAATGCGGCTTCCCTCAAAAAAGATCGCAGGCTGATTCGGAAAACGTCTGACAGCAGAACGCAATAAATGATGCAGCGGAATACCTGGAATATCCACCGTATACGGGACACCATTCTCATAGTTCTCAAGCCACGGACGTTCACTATTGATTCGACCGTGTCTTCCTCTCTTATTTGGGATCACCTCGGATGACTCGCGCCACGAGCGCTGGCCTTCACCATACATAAACCGCTTGATCGCCCGGTCCACGGCCTCGCGTCGCTCCAGCATGACCATGTGGCCGGATGCCCCTATATCCGCCTCCTCCGCCCCGGGAATGGACTCCGTCACCTTCGCGAACAACAAGTCTTCGAATACGCGATCCCGGTTGCCACGGATAACCAGCGTCGGCACCTTGATGGAACGAAACTTATCCCAGCCATTCCATTTGGACATATTCTGAGCATATAACTGTTGCAACACATGCGGTGGAGCAAACAACCAACCCCGAGTCAGTGGCGTAACCGCACGAAGGAACCAGGTTGGCAGACTCAATGCAAAACGGTAGTACGGGTTGAGTCGAAATTCTCCCGCTGTTGCGATCAGGATTAATCGCTCGACCCGCTCGGGATGTTTCAGCGCATATTCAGTGACAATCGCACCGCCAAATGAATGTCCCACCAAAACGAATTTCCCCTTGACCTTCAATAATATAAGAGCAGTTTCCAGGTCTTCGATGATTTGCGGCAGATCATAACCGGTACCCGGTTTATCAGAGAGACCATGCCCGCGTAAGTCCAGCGCGATGACGCGGTTCTCCAATGCAAACGTTTGCAGTTGGTAATGCCACTGTTCGGCCTGTCCCCCAAACCCATGGATAAAAACAAACGTCCGCTGGGGGTGATCTGGTGAAATATCAATTGCCGAGAGCCGAACCAGCGGAGTTGTCGAAACGCGGACTTCATGGCGGTAAAGATCGAGGTCAATGTCCATGAAGGGAGTTTACATGAGGCAGGCAGGGCTGTCAATTTACTCAACCATGTCATGCTGAGGAGCGAAGCGACGAAGCATCTCATTCACCAATTAAAGAGACTCTTCGCTTCGCTCAGAGTGACAAGTGCGCAATGAATAAAAGCCTGCGCCAGATTGCTCTGGCGCAGGCTGATGTGTGCTCACCGAGGAGGAAGAGTTAGCGAGCGCACATCCCGATCGGTGAAACCGTTACGATTATTTGAGTTCTTTTTCGCCCTGACCCCAAGCTGTCAGCGCGGATTCCAAGGTATCTGATCGAACAATCGCCTTTTCACCAGACCTCCACAAAGAGAGTGTAGTGCCCAAATCAACGGAATTGGTGTAAACGGCTTTCTCGCCTGCGAGATAGGTCGAGAGCGCAATGCTCGCATCCGCAGCGTTTTCGTAAATAGCCTTCTCACCCAGCCGATACGTAGAGAGGGCACTACTGGAGTTAACAGCGCCTGCGAAAACGGCTTTCTCACCAGCATGATAGGCTGAGAGCGCCTCGCTCAACCGAGCCGGACTGCCATACATGACCTTCTCTCCACTCAGGAATTCCACGTACGCCTTCTGGCTATTTGTCTCAGGAATGGCCGCCCGCTGCGGGACAGGGATAGAAGGGACCACAGCAAAGGTCAAGAGAACGACGATCATGATTGCCAGGGCAGTGATGATATACAGGTTGGAATTACGGGTATTGGATAAAACGGTAAACATTTTGGTCTCCTCGATTGGGGGAATGTTGTGTTCCCAATCTATGACACCAGTTTAGCAAGCCCACGTCTCTGAGCGTGTTTGCGAGCGTGGATCGAGCGTGTTTTTTGCCATGTTTTCTGAACGAGAGTTGGAAAGTAAAAAATCCCGCCGTTGAAATCAACGACGGGCACAAAAAACAGGGATGTAATTTTGGGTCATGTCTCTTGCAGTGCGAAGGCTATCACCTCATCGAGAGACATCGCCTTGCCTTTGGCCCAGAATTTATCGAGAATTTTCTCTTCCAGTTTTGCGCGCAAGAGAGCAAGATTGCGCTCATATTCTATTTGGTCAATATGCAGGAGGCGTATACCAACTGCGGAAAGCTGAGTTTCGACAGCCGCCATAAGTCTGGCCCCTCGTTCAAATTTGCCTTGAGCCACTGCTATGTCTGCGAATCCAGCCAGACATGCCATTACTCCTCGCGGGTCGCCCACTTCCTGATTTAAGTTCAGACTTTTCTTGCATAGCGCGATTGCCTTTTGATAGTTACCCTCGCGCCAAGCCAGTTGTGCTAGACGGCGAATCGAATAAGCTAAAAAGTTGATGTCTCCAGGTTCCTTCAAAATCGTGATAGTTTCTTCATATAGAGAACGAGCCCATTCTGCTTCATAATGATTCAAAGCAACATCTCCGAGAAAGATAAGAGTCCAGGCGCTCCCTGTTTTTCCCTCAGGGCCCATCTCGCGCCAGATCAACAAACTTTGTTCCAGCAACGTTCTGGCTTCCGGATAGTTTCCTCTGATATTTTCAAGCAGGCCCAGATTGCGAAGAGCCGTGGCAGTATTCCACGGATCTCCAAGTTCTCTGCCAATACTCAAGGCCTCCTCAAGCTCGGAGTCTCTATCTATAGGCTACACATCCGCCCAATACATAAATCCAATTCCACTAAGCGCCTTTGCGCGCGCTAACGTACGTTCCATTCCCTCGGGACGCGCAAGGGCTTGTTGGACACGATCATGCCATTCAGAACCTACAAGTCCGTGTGCAAACCAGAAATAGACAAGTGAGCCTGTAATCCGCAATGCTATGTCTGCTTTGCCGCTATGCGTTGACCACTCAATCGCCGCCCGAATGTTGTCAAGTTCCTTGTCAAGCCGGCTGAACCATGCGGCAGATTCATTGCTGAATATATTTGGTTCTGATTTTTCAGCCAGACCCAAATAAAACCCTAAATGCAGGTCGCGGGTTGCAGGTGCTTCGCCTGTCCCTATCAGCTTTTCAAGCGTATATTGACGGATCGTCTCCAGCAAACGATAGCGTGTCTCCTTGATTGCGGAATTTGCTTCGACAATGACAAATGACTTGTCTACCAGCCGACCCAGCAAATCGAGGATATCATTACGGTTCATCCCCTGACTACAAACCGCCTCCGCTGCACCGAGTGTGAACCCACCTGCAAAGACTGACAACCTGCGAAGAAGAGTCCGTTCCGGCTCGGCGAGTAAATCGTGGCTCCAGTCAATCGCAGCACGCAAGGTCTGATGGCGCGGAACGGCTGTCCGGCTGCCGGCCGTGAGAAGGGAGAAGCGGTCGTCCAGACGCGCGGCAATCTCATCCACGGACAACATTTTGATACGCGCCGCGGCCAACTCAATCGCCAGTGGAATACCATCAAGACGACGGCAGATTTGAACGACCGAGGAGGCGTTTTTTTCGTCCAATGAAAAACCAGATTTGGCATTGTTTGCGCGGATATCGAACAATTCAACGCTGGCAAATTCCTGGAGTTCCTTGACCGAAAGTAGTCCTTGCATTTCAGGTAATGGCAGAGACGGAACCTGCCAAATCGTCTCGTTGAAAAGACCTAAGGATTCGATGCTGGTTGCCAGTATTTTCAGCTTCGGGCAGGCCGCTAACAATTGTTCGGCATACTGTGCACAGGCTCTGATCAGGTGCTCGCAGTTATCTATTGCGAGCAAAACGTCTTTAGACCTCAAATGAGTTTTTAGCGTTTCAATTAATGGCTCATTTGATATTTCGCGCACGTCGAGCGATTGAGCAATCTCCTGAGGGATCAAATTCCCATCCGACAACCCGACCAAACTGACCCAGAACACGCCATCTTTGAATTTCTTGATTGATGCGTTCGCTGATTGAATAGCTAAACGGGTTTTGCCCACTCCGCCTGGCCCGGTCAATGTAAGCAAGCGCGATGAAGATAGTAACTTCGTTATTTCCTTCAATTCCTTCTGCCGCCCCACGAAGCTGGTCAGCGGAACTGGAATGTTTGAGGAAACTTCTTTGGCAACAGGCTGTCTCGTTAAGGATACTGTTTTTGGAGAGTCTTTGCCTGCTTTGAGATTCGCGTACAACTCTTTCGTCTGTTCTGATGGTTCAATACCGAACTCACGCAAAGATTTGACACATCTCTCATATGTTGCCGCGACCTTGGACATATCCCCTTTCGCGGCGTGCGCGATCATCAGGGCGCGATAGGCAGGTTCAGGTTTTTGTCCGAGTTTGATCCATCGTTCACCCCAATCCAGAATATCCAGCCAGCGATTTTCATCTTGAAGTAGTGACATCAAACGTGCCATGTGATGTTCAAAAATGGAATATAGATGTTCACGTTCAAGTAACACCCATTCATCATAGAAGCCAGGTAATAACTCTCCGTGATAAGCGGAGAGAACAGCCATTAATTCATTAGCGGACGCGCTTTCACTCAGCTTCTCTAATCTATCGGTATCCAGCCAATATTCTGCCGAGCCGTTGAATGCGATAGACAAATCATCTGCACGCAGATATTCAACTATCGGCTTGGAGGGAAGCGCTTTGCGTACCCGCCATAGCGCGTGACGAAGGTTATCTCTTGCAGTCTCCTCTAACGAGTCCGGCCATAACATTCCTGCCAATTTCTCGCGCCGATGGGCTGTGCCTGCATTCAATATCAAATAAGCAAACAGCGATTGCGCCGGGCGCGAAGTGATGGCAACAGTTTTTCCATCGCGGCTGACCTCAAACCTGCCAAGCAATCTGACTTCCAACATTTTGCTCAAATTCAAACCTCTTCCAACGCAATTGCAATCGCCTGCTCAAAAGACATCGCCTTGCCTTTGGCCCAGAATTTATTGAGAATTTTCTCATCTAGTTTTGCGCGCAGGAGATCGAGATTTCGCTCATATTCCATCTTATCCATGTATAAAAGTCGAATCCCTATCGAGGTAAGTTGAGTTTCCACTGCTGCCATAAGTTGTGACGCCCGCTCAAACCTCCCTTGAGACACTGCAAGCGCGGCAAATCCAGCCACACAACACATCACACCGCGCGGGTCAGCAACTTCGTAATTGAGCGTAAGACTTTCTCTGCATAATGAGGCTGCCTTCTCATAATCTCCTTCGTGACGAGCCAATTGTCCGAGGCGGCGAAGCGGATATGCTAGAAAATTAATGTCGCCCAGCTCAGGCTCCCTCAAAACTGCAGACGATTCCTCATATAGTGAACGAGCTCTCTCGACCTCGTTACAATTTAGCTCGACATCTCCAAGAAAGGCAAGGGACATAGCGTATCCCAGTTTGCCTTCACCCCCCATAGACTTCCATATTCCCAATCCTTGCTCGAGGAAAGAACGCGCCTTCTGATAATTTCCCTGGATGTTTTCCAGCCCTCCTAAGTTACGAAGAGCCGTGGCAATGTTCCAACGATCTCCTAGCTCCTTACCAATGCTGAGCGCTTCTTCAAGTTCCGGGCGTCTATCGATAGGGTCAGCGTCCACCCAATAGATGAACCCAACTCCGTTAAGTGCCTTGGCACGCGCCAAAGTTCGTTCCTTGCCTTCCGGTCGCGAAAGCGCCTGTTGGACGCGATCATGCCATTCAGAAGCAAGAAGAGCATGCGCCCACCAGAAATGAACAAGGGTACCCGCCATCTCTAATGCCGCGGCTGCCTTGCCGCTATTCGTCGACCAGTCCATCGCTGCTCGAATGTTATCCAGATCCTTGCCAAGCCGACTGACCCATACTACAGATTCATGACTAAATATGTACGGTTCTGATTTTTCAGCCAGTCCCAAATAGAATTCTAAATGTCGGTCACGGACTGCGGGCGCTTCATTTGTTTCTACCAATTTTTCAAGCGCGTATTGACGAATGGTCTCCAACAGACGATAGCGTGTCTCACTGGTTTTTGAAGCGTCATCGACAACCACAAGTGACTTGTCCACCAGCCGGCCCAGCAAATCCAGGATATCCCTCGGCAGCATTCCCTGACTGCAAACTGCTTCCAAGGCTTCGAGAGTAAACCCACCTGCGAAAACTGCCAATCTGCGAAGCAAAATTCGTTCCGGCTCGGTGAGCAGCTCGTAGCTCCAGTCAATCGTCGCGCGCAACGTCTGATGACGCGGGATCGCCGTACGACTTCCGGCTGTGAGCAGAGAGAAACGGTCATCGAGACGAGCGGCAATCTCATCCACCGACAACACCTTGATACGCGCCGCTGCTAACTCAATCGCTAGCGGAATTCCATCGAGGCGGCGACAGATTTGGGCAACGGAGAATGCGTTTCTTTCATCCAACGCAAAACTAGATTTAGCATGGCGTGCGCGTTCGTGAAACAATTCAATGCTGGCAAAATCTTTGAGATCCTGGAGCGGAAGCTGTAGTATTTCAGGCACGGGCAAAGACGGAACCTGCCAAATCGTCTCGTTGAAAAGACCCAAGGCTTCAATACTGGTTGCCAGTATTCTTAGTTTTGGGCACGTTGTTAACAACTGCTCTGCATACACTGCACAGGCTCTGATCAAATGCTCGCAGTTATCTATCACAAGTAAAATATCTTTGGATTTGAGATATGTTTTTAATGCTTCAATTAATGGCACGTTCGAGACTTCGCGCAGATTGAGTGATTGGGCAATCTCCTGCGGAATCAAATTTGCGTCCGACAAACCAACCAATCCAACCCAGAACACGCCATCCTTGAATTTCTTGATTGAGCCACTTGCGGTTTGAATCGCTAAACGGGTTTTGCCTACTCCGCCTGGACCCGTCAATGTCAATAAGCGAGAAGAAGACAACAGTCTTGCAATTTCCTTCAATTCTTTTTCGCGGCCAATAAAACTTGTGAGTGGAACGGGGATGGTTGAAGACGATTCCTTTGTAAAGGGCTTCGTTGTGCTGGATAAAGCCTTTAGCGTCTCTTTGCCAGATTTGAGGTTCTCGTACAACTCTTTCGTCTGTTCGGAGGGTTCCATCCCAAACTCCTTCAATGACTTGACACAACGCGCATATGTCGCCGCGACCTTGGACATATCCCCTTTCGCGGCGTGCGCGGTCATCAAGGCGCGATAAGCAGGTTCGGGCTTTTGACCGAGCTTGATCCAACGTTCCGCCCAATCCAAAATATCCAGCCAGCGTCTTTCGTCTTGAAGTAATGACATCAACCGCGCCATGTGATGTTCAAAGATGGAATTCAAATGCTCGCGCTCCAAAACCACCCATTCATCATAAAAGCCGGGCAACAACTCCCCTTGATACTCTGAAAGTACAGACCTTAACTCATCAGCAGAGGCGTTCTCGCTTACCTTCGCTAATTCGGCTGCATCAAGCCAGTAGTCAGCAGAACCGTTGAAAGCGAGGGTTAAGTCATTCGCTTGAAGACAATTCGCTGAGGAAGCTGATTCAAGCGCCTTACGAACCCTCCATAAGGCATGACGAAGATTATCCCTGGCGGTCTCTTCCAGTGAATCGGGCCATAACATTCCCGCCAATTTTTCGCGGCGATGTGCAGTCCCCGCGCTCAAGATCAGATAAGCAAACAATGATTGTGCCGGGCGCGAGGTAATACCAATAGGCCTGCCAGCGCGGCTCACATCGAATTTGCCTAGCAGTCTGGCTTCCAACTTCTTGCTCAAACTCGAGCCCCTTTCAACGCAAATTCCATCGCTTGCTCCATGGTCATCGCCGCGCCTTTAGCCCAGGCCTTCTCAAGCGCCGCATCCATCGGTTGCCTCCGAAGATTTAGAACACCAAGTTGGTATTCAACTTCATCTGAATAGAACAATGGCGAAGATAAATCACTCAAATATCTTTCCACTGCGCCATATAGTTGTGCGGCCCGGGAAGACTTTCCCTGTGCCAGAGCAAGATTGGCGAATGCTGTAAGAGATGCGCAAATACCCACTGAATGTCCCACTTTCTGATTGGATTCCAAGCTTTCTTTAAAATATTCGGCGGCTCGTGTATTGTCAAGCTGTCTCAAGGCTATATAACCTAATCGCCGAATCATTAAGCCCAGCATATTTTTCTCATGGGCCTCTTTCGTCAAATCAACCGCTTCTTCGTATAACTGCTTTGAGCCCGGATAGTCCCCCTGCGTAAAATGAACATCACCCAGGAAGGCAAGAGCCCAGCTGGCCGCTTTCCTGCCAGCCGGTCCAAATTTCCGCGCGATACTTAAACTTTCCTCAAGAAGCGACTGCGCCGAAGCATGGTCACCCTCTGCAGCTGCGACCGCGCCAAGATACCCCAACGATCTCGCAAGAGTAAGCCGATCATCCAATGTTCGGCTGATAGTCAATGCCTCTTCGAGAGCCAGGCGCGCTTCCAAAAAGCTATTTACCGTCCAATAGAGAAATCCGAGTGAATAGAGTGTCCTGGCCCGTCCTAACGTCGGCTTATCAGTCATCGCCAGCATTTGCTTTAGCCGTTCGGATGTTTCGCGTGCGTAACTGCGATGCCAGAACCAGACCAGAGCGCTGCTCACCCGCAACCCGGTCTCCTGTCTTAATGCTATCGTTTTAGAATCCCCGGCGTGAACGTTTGCCACTGACCAATCCAGCGCGGCACGCATATTGTCGATCTCTGTCTCTACACGATCAAACCATACAAGCTGTTCAGAACTAAAATGATGCAGCTCTGCCTCTTCAGCCAGCCTCATAAAGAATTCCAAGTGCCGGTCACGCACTGTGTCAGCTTCAACAGCCAATTCAAGTTTTTCACGTGCATACGCACGAATCGTCTCCAGGAGCCGATAGCGCGTCCCACCATTCGAGGAAGCACTCTGTACAATTGCCAACGACTTACCCACAAGCCGCGACAACAAATCAAGCACATCCTCCCGCTTCAATTCTCTGAAACCGCAAACTGTTTCCACGGCTTCGAGTTTGAACCCGCCCGCAAATACCGCCAGTCGGCGAAATAGAATCCTTT
>Ga0136635_10000532_pt1 | contig 10711 bp, 12 predicted proteins | sample AntDrymeUQ852106_2_FD_105495 | JGI IMG/M metagenome (GOLD analysis project Ga0136635, IMG submission 105495) | Polar desert sand microbial communities from Dry Valleys, Antarctica - metaG UQ85 (21.06) | ecosystem: Environmental > Terrestrial > Soil > Desert | place: Antarctica: Dry Valley... | reverse complement strand
CGGAAGGGCGCGCCCTACCTGATGCTCGAGCTGGTCGACCCGACAGGCCGGATCGAAGCGCGGATCTGGCAGGACGTTGAGCTCTTGGACGGTCGCTTCGCCGAGGGCGATGCCGTGCGCGTGCTTGGGCGCGTCGAGAGCTTCGAGAACCGGCTGCAGCTCGAGATCCGCTCGGTCGAGGCCGCCGACGAGGATCCGGCAGGTCTCGCGCCACGGATGCGTCGCGACGCGGACGAGCTGGACGGCTTCCTCGAGTTCCTCGCCGGTGAGCTCTCGCATGCCGGCTTGGCCGCGGTCGTGAGGCGCTTCCTCGGCGACGGCGAGATCCGAAGCGCCTTGCGCGAACTGCCGGCCGCGGAGACGCATCACTCCTATGCGGGCGGCTTGCTCGAGCACACCGTTGGTGTCGCGACGCTCGCGCGCGAGACCGCGCAGCTCCATCCGCGCTTGCGCTCCGACCTTCTGCTCGCCGCCGCGCTGCTGCACGACGTCGGGCGAGTCCGTGAGCTCGGCCGCGGCCCGTCGTTCCGGCCGACCGAGGAGGGGCGGCTGCTCGGCCACGTCCACCTCGGTCTGCGCCTGATCGAGGAGCGTGCGGACCGTCTCGACGCGGACGTGCGCGCCGAGCTTTTGCACGCCGTCGCCTGCCATCACGACCGGAACGCCGCTCGCACCGCGGAGGCGTCGGTGCTCTACCACGCCAACCAGCTCGACGCCGTCGCGGCGACCAGACCCGTCGGGGACTAGATGCTCGCGATTGGGCTGGCACTTGGCGCGAGTCTCGCGTGGGGGCTCGGTGATTTCTTCGGCGGCCTAAAGTCCCGCTCGCTGCGCGTGTTGACGGTGCTTGCGATCTCGCAAACCGCGGGATTCGGCGCCGTGCTCGTCTGGCTCGCCTTCTCGGGCGACGGCTTTCCCGGCTGGGCCTCGTCGGCGTACGCTGCGGCTGCGGGCGCGGGCGTTTGCCTTGGGCTCGGTGCTCTCTATCGGGGCATGGCGGTCGGGGCGATGGGGATCGTCGCCCCGGTTTCGGCCGTCGCGGCAGCCATTCCCTTCACTGTCGGCGTCGCCTCCGGCGAACGGCCTGGCGCACTGCAGGTGGGGGGAATCCTGCTCGCGCTGGCGGGCGTGGCGCTCGCCTCACGCGAGCCGGCAGACCGGGGAGGCGGCCGCGCAGCAGGCGTCGGCCTCGCCCTCGTCGCGGCTTTCGGCTTCGGCCTCTACTTCGTCTTTCTGGAGCGTGCCGCGGAGGAGAGCGTTCCCTACGCGGTTGCAACCGCACGCGGCGTCTCGTCGCTCCTCGCGGTGGCCGTGGCGGTCGCGGTCGGCGCGACGCTCCGCCCGGGCGCCGCGGCCCTTCCCGCGCTCGTCGCGGTCGGGCTCTGCGACGTTGGCGCGAACGTCCTTTTCGGCCTGGCCAGCACTCGCGGCTTCCTCAGCGTCGTCTCGGTTCTTTCGTCCCTCTATCCGGTCGTCACGGTCGGCCTTGCGGCGCTCCTGCTGCACGAACGGATCGCTTCGACGCAGCGGCTCGGCGTAGCGGGCGCGCTTGCGGGGGCGGCGATGATCACCGCGGGCTGAGCGGTCAGACGTTGAAGCGGATGTTCAGGACGTCGCCGTCCTGAACTTCGTACGTCTTACCCTCCAGCCGCTGCGTCCCGCGCTTCGACGCCTCCGCGTGCGAGCCGGCGTCGAGCAGATCCTGCGTCGAGATCGTCTCGCAGCGGATGAAGCCGCGTGCGATGTCGGAGTGCACCGAGGCGGCGGCCTCGAGCGCGGTCTGGCCGCGGCGGAGCGTCCACGCCCGCGTTTCCTTCTCGCCAGCAGTGAAGAACGTGATCAGGTCGAGCGCGTCGCGCAGGCGGCGAACCACCTCGTCGAGCGCCGACGCGCTCCCTTCTTCGCGGAACTCGGCGGCATCTGCGTCGGACATCTCTGCGAGCTCCGCCTCCAGCTGTAGGTCGATCCCGGTCGGCCCGTTCTCGACCGCGAGCAGCGGCTTCGTCGTCAGTGGTTCGAGCTCTGCCGGCAGCTCTCCAACGTGATCGCGCAAAGTGTCGCCGGCCTCGAGCTGGGCGAGCAGCGCCTGCAGCTGCTCGGCCTCCTTCCGCAATGCCGCGTCCCCCGATTTCGCCTGCTTCTCGACACGCTCGAGGCGGCGTTCGACGTGATCGCGGTCGGCGACGAGCAACTCGAGCTCCAGCGTCTCCAGGTCTCGGGCGGGGTCGGAGCCGGGCGAGAAGCCGTCCGCGACCGCGAGGATGGCATCCACTTGCCGCAGCCCGCCGAGTAGCGCCGGCCCCGTTCCCGGCACATCGACGACGCGGATCGTGGCGGGCGTGATCTTCCGCGCACCCACCAACGCAGCCAAAGCCTCCAGCCGGTCGTCCGCAATCGAGGCCATGCCCACGTTCTCCTTGCCGAAGCCGGCGCCGCCAGTCCGCGTCAGCGACGTAAACAACGTCGTCTTCCCGCTACCCGGTAGTCCGACGATCCCGACCTCGAGAGCCATCTACGCTGAGCCTTACGCTGGGCCGGCGCCGGCGATCTGCTTCTGCAGCGAAACGAGCGCACGGTGCTGCAGCGACTTGATGGCACCCTCCGTCTTGTCGAGGATCGTCGCTGCCTCGACGTTCGAGAAGTTGAAGACGAACTTGAGCGTCAGCACCTGCTGCTGCTCCTGCGAAAGCGAGTCGATCAGCTCGAGCATCGACTGGCGCCCGATCGACTGGAACGCCTCGTCCTCGGCCGAGCGCTCCTCGGAATCGTGCGGCTCGGGGACCTCCTCCTCGGGTTGCCAGCGCCGGTTCGCGCGGAAGTGATCCATCGAGAGGTTGTGCGCGATCCGGAAGAGCCAGGCCGAGAAAGGCGCCGCCTGGAAGCGGTACTTGCCGATCGACTCGAGCATGCGCAGGAAAGTCTGGGTCGTCAGATCCTCGGCGTCATGCCGGTTCCCCACAGTCATGTGCAGATAGCTGTAGATCCGGTCGAAGTGGATCAGGTACAGCTCCTCCAAGGCCGTGCGGTCGCCTTTCTGTCCGCGCTCGACGAGCTTGCGAATGTCCGCGCCCGAGGGACTTTTCTGCGTCGCCTCGGTCATCTGCAGCAGGGGTGCACGGCCACCTAGATCCCGAATCCGACGCGCGACTCGCGGGCGTAGCGCTTCATGTAGACGACGCGTGCCAGGACGACGGTGTAGCGGCCGTCCATCGAGTCCAACATGATGGTGCCGGCCGTTTCGGTGGCGAGCGCACGCTCGAGCTCGTCGGCACCCTGGATCGTGACGAGCGCAGAGAGGCCAGGTCCGCCGTCGAAGGCAAGCTCGACACGGACGGAATCGGGTTGATCAGCCAACGGACACCACCTCGATCAGGACGCCATGGACAGCGTCGGGATGGACGAATGCAACCTGGAGGCCGAAGAGCCCCTGCCGCGGTTCCTCGTCGATCAGGTTTGCGCCTGCGGCAGAGAGACGTTCGAGCTCGGAGCGGACGTCGCCGACCTCGTAGGCTAGATGGTGCATCCCCGGCCCGCGGTTGGCGAGGAACTTGCCCACGGGCGTTTCCTCGCCGAGCGGCGCCAGCAGCTCGACCCGGCCGGAGCCGACGACCACGGCCGCCGCCTCGACGCCCTGGTCCTCGACGAGGGCGCGGTGCTCGAGTTCTGCGCCGAACAGGCGCGTATAGGTGTCGAGTGCCTCGTCCAGGTCATGGACGGCCACGCCGAGATGGTGAATGCCGCGGACGACCACGGCAGCGATGCTAACGGAGGGCTAGAGCTCAGCCGCCGGGAGCGCGCGGACGGTGCCCACGGTCTCGGAGGCGCGCGATTCCGGCCCGATCCCGCCGAGCAGCTCGTGCAGCTCCTCGCGGTTCAGCGTCTCGCGCTCGAGCAACTGCGTCGCAAGCCGGTCGAGCGACGCGCGGTGCTTGACGAGTAGGCGCTGCGCCTCCTCGTAGGCGTGATCGGTCAACAGCGCCTGCTCCGAGTCGCGCAGCCGCTTCGTCTCCTCGGAGAGGGCGTAGTTGTCGGCGCGCATCGTTCGCGACGGCGACGCCTCGGACATGCCGTATTCGAAGACCATCGAGCGTGCGATCTCGGTCACCTTCTCGAGGTCGTTGGCCGCGCCGTTCGTGACGCGCCCGAAGACGATCTGCTCGGCGGCGCGGCCGCCGAGCGCAACCTTCATCACGTCGAGGAACTCCTCTTTCGTGTGCAGGTAGCGCTCCTCGAGCGGCAGGTAGTAGGCGTAGCCGAGGGCGTCGCCGCGCGCGATGATCGTCACCTTCTGGATCGGGAGCAGGTCGCCCATCAGATGTGCGAGGAGCGCGTGGCCCGCCTCGTGGTAGGCGAGGATCCGCTTCTCCTTCTCGGTGACGACGCGGCGCTGCTGCAGCCCGGCGACGACTCGCTCCATCGCGCCGTCGAAGTCCTCCATCAGGATCGTCTGGCGCTCCTCGCGGCCGGCGAAGATCGCGGCCTCGTTGCAGAGGTTGGCGAGGTCGGCGCCCGTGAGCCCTGAGGTCTGGCGCGCGATCACCGAGAGCTCCACCCCCTCGGCGAGCGGCTTGCCGCGCGTGTGGACGCGAAGGATCTCCTCGCGTCCCGCGAGGTCGGGCGGCGAGACGAGCACCTGCCGGTCGAAGCGGCCGGGACGGAGCAGGGCTGAATCGAGGTCCTGGAGGCGGTTCGACGCGCCCATCACGACTACCTGGGCCGACTCGTCGAAGCCGTCCAGCTCGACGAGCAACTGGTTCAGGGTCTGGTCGTGCTCGCGGTTGAAACCGCCGCCCGCGCGGGCGGTGCCCACTGCGTCGAGCTCATCGATGAAGACGATCGCGGGCGCATTCTTGCGCGCTTCGGCGAACAGCTTGCGGATCCGAGAGGCGCCGAGACCCGCGAACATCTCGACGAACGCTGAGGCGCTCTGCGAGTAGAACTTCGCCCCGGATTCCCTCGCGACCGCCTTGGCCAGTAGCGTCTTGCCGGTGCCGGGCGGCCCGTAGAGCAGGATCCCCTTTGGCACGCGGGCACCGAGCCGCTGGAAGCGCTTGGGGTGGCGGAGGAAGTCGACGACCTCCTGAAGCTCGGCCTTCGCCTCCTCAACGCCCGCAACGTCATCCCACGTGACCGAGGAGCTGTCGCTCGCCTCGAGCTTGGGCGCCTTGACGCGCGGCATGTACTGCAGCGTCCGCCAGAGCAGATAGATAATCAGGCCGAAGAAGACGATTGGCAGCCAGGTCAGGGCGTACTGACCAAGCTCGTGCAGCAGTCCCCCCAAGTCCGGCATCCCCCGGGCTATCGGCAAGCCCGGCCGCGACCTGAAGGGCTATCGCCGTACGGCGACGATCGCCGCGCTCGCCGGCGTCGTCATCAACTCCACCGCCACGAGCTCGCGATGACCGAGCCAGAACTTCCGCACGGGGTCGGGTCCCGGCCGTCCGGGTGTGAGGTCGTCGAGCACGGCGATCCCTCCGGGCGCGAGCAGGCCGGTAGCGAGCTCGCCGTCCTTGCGCGGGCGTAGTTGCTTGGCGGCGTCGAAGAAGAGGAGATCGAACGGCGCCTGTGGCGGCAGCAGCTCCCGCCAGTCTCCAGCCAGCACGTGCACGTCTTTGTCGGCTCGAAAGAGCTCCGCCACGGCGGCGGCCCGACCTTCGTCCAGCTCGGCCGTGTAGAACGGGACGCCCGGCGCCAGCGCGGAGACGATCCAAGCCGAGCCGACGCCGCAGCCGGTTCCGATCTCCGCAACGCGCTCGCGACCGCGGGCGCCGGAGAGCACGTGGAGCAATCGGCCGACCTCGGGAATGCACGACCGCTCGAAGCCCTGCGCTCGAGCGAGCTCGAGCGCTCGCTGGACGAGCGGCGGGATCACCGTGCCTAGACTAGTCGCCGTGTCCAAGCCGCTTCCGCTGCCGCCGCACTGGAACCCGGACCGCGTCGGCGAGGTCTGGCGCGTCGACTACGCCGAGCGTTTCGCGGACGCCGAGCGCTGGCGCGAGCAGCACGGGATCCCGGCGGCGCCGGGCGACGGGTTCCGTGCTGCCCTTGTCGTCGTGGACGTTCAGAACACGTTTTGCACGCCCGGCTTCGAGCTCTTCGTCGCCGGCCGGAGCGGCACGGGCGCCCTCGACGACTCGCGCCGCCTCTGCGAGTTCGTCTACGGCAACCTCTGCTCGCTGACCCAGATCGTGCCGACGCTCGACACCCATCAGGCGCTCCAGATCTTCCATCGCATCCTGCTCGTGGACGCGAACGGGAACCACCCCGAGCCCTTCACTCAAGTGACGGCGGAGGACGTTGCGACCGGCCGCTGGCAGGTCAGCCCGTCGGCCGCGGCGGGCCTCGGGCTCGACCCCGGCTACGCGGCCGAGCACCTGCGCTACTACACGCGCACGCTCGAGGAGGGCGGCAAGTACAGCCTCACCATCTGGCCCTTCCACGCGATGCTGGGCGGGATTGGGTATGCGCTCGTGTCGGCCGTCGAGGAGGCGCTCTTCTTTCACTCGATCGCACGCTACGCGCCGCTCGACTTCCAGCCCAAGGGGGACAATCCGCTGACCGAGCACTATTCGATGCTCGGTCCGGAGGTCGAGTTCGACCTCGAGGGCGAGCCGCTCGGCAAGCGCAACCAGCCGCTCGTCGAGCGCCTGCTTCGCTATGACGCGGTCCTGATCGCGGGCCAGGCGAAGAGCCACTGTGTCGCCTGGACGATCGAGGACCTGCTCTCCGATCCGAACGTGCAGGCGCGCGGCCTCGAGGAGAAGGTCTATCTGCTCGAGGATTGCACTTCGTCCGTCGTCGTCCCCGGCTCCGTCGACTACACCGATGAGGCCGACGCGGCGTTCGCGCGCTTCGCCGGGTCGGGGGCCCACATCGTGCGCTCGACCGAGCCGATGTCCGAGTGGCCGGGCGTCGTTGGCGAAGCGTTCAGCTGACGAGCTCGAGCCGCTCGTTCGGGCGGTAGCGGCGGCCGACCTTCGCGGAGGGTCGGCCATCGGTCAGCACGATGTCGGCGGTGAAGTCGTTCTGACCGCGGATCAGGGAGGAGCCGATCCCGTAGGCGTCGACGGGAACCTGCTTCCGCTCGAATTCCTCGATTTTGTCCACGGTGAAGCCGCCGGACGCGACGATCCGGACGCGTTCGAACCCGTCCGCGTCGAGCGCGTCGCGCACCTTGCGCACAAGCCGCTCGTTGACGCCGCGGGGGTCAAAATCTCCCATCACGCTCCAGAGCGAACGGTCGACGAGCTGGCCGGAAGTGTCCAGCCGGACGCCCCAGAGCCGTGGGCCGAGGGCGCGCGCCACTTCGAGCGCTGTCCGGACGGAGTCGTTCTCGAAGTCGACGAGCACGACGATGTTCATGTCGGATGACGCCCACTCAGCGAATTTCGTGGCCGCGAGCACGGTGTTGCCGCCGTACGAGGCGATCAGGGCGTGCGGCACGGTGCCGACGCCGCGTCCGCCCCACCACGACGCCTGCGCGTCCGAGGTGACGCCGATCTCGGCGCCGATCATCGCGCCGGCCACGTAGGCCGCGTAGCCGTCGCCGGTCTGCACGCGGTGGTGGTCGTGGCGCGCGGGCATGAAGATGATCGGCTTGCCGTTGGCGGCCTCGACGACCCGCGCCGTGTTCGTCGTTATCAGCGTCCGGCGCGTGAGCACGCCGAGGTACACGGTCTCGAGGTGAGCGAACAGCGTGTAGTCGCCCTCGATCGTCATCGCGGTCTCCCACGGCTCGATCCGGTCGCCATCGTGGAGAGCGTGGACGGTGAGCGCGTCCCAGTCGTCCGAGCAGAGCTTCAGGACCGCGATCGCCTCGTCGGTGCCGCCTAGCATGGCCCGGTTCCGCTGGAAGACCTGCATCACGACGCGCGGGCGGCGGTCGTCGCGGAGGAGCGTCTCGCGCGTGTGGTTGAAGTACGCGTCCGTGTAGTAGCCCTCCCGCATCTTCTCGACCGGCAGGTCGAAGATCTCGGGAGGGAGCCGACTGGGCCTAGTTGTCGGCTCTGTCGCCATCTTCGAGCTTCAGACACGCCGCGAGCGCGGCCTCGGCAACCTCTAGCTGCTCCGGCGAAGGATCGGCGGTCGCGACCCGGTGCTGTAGCTCGTGCCCGGGCCGGGCGAGCGCCTTCGCAAGCGGATGGCCGGGATGGCGGGTCATCCAGGCGAAGACCTCGACTGCGGCCCCGACCGCGCCGAGGGTGGTCGCGGCGCGCGCCGGCCCGCGGAGGTGCGCGGGCGCTCGCGACGCAAGGACGTTGCCTGCTGCCGAGGCGGCGAGGAGCGGGACGATTAGATGCGAGCCGCAGCGCTCGTGCTCCTTCGCGCGCTTCTCGCCGTGTTCGTACGTCCCGATCGAGACGTGCTCGGCGCCGTGGTAGGCCGCGAGCTCGCCGCCGCGGAGGGCGAGGACGGCGGGAGCCAGCGAGAGCGCGCCCGAGAGGAGCTCGCGGGCCGCATCGCCCAGCCGGTCCGAGCGGCGGACGACCTGGACGGTCAGCGCGCTGGCGAGCGTCGCCGCCAGCACCGATGGGCGTTCGAAGGGCAAGCGCGCCTCGGGGAGCCTGCGTCGCAGTGCGGGGATGACCGCGAACGACTCGGCGAGCCGGAGCGGCCCGCGCAGGAACGGCTGCTGGATCCTCGTCGCCAGGAGCCGTTTGCGAGCGCCGGCCACCTTGATCTCGCCCGTGTCGGTTCGGATCGCGCAGGCCCAGGCGGTCGGGCCGTGGACGAGCACTCCGTTGACGAGCGCCATGCCGCCGAGGCGAATCTTGTCCTTGCTCATGGGGAGAGCGTAGCCTCGGCGGAGCGTTTCATGAAGGCGTAGCCAGGGCGGCCTTCCTGAGCGCGGTCTGGAGCTCATCTGCGGCGGGCCCGCGGCCGATTGGCGCGCCGTCGAGCTCGGTGATCGGCATCACCTCGCGGATCGACGAGGACGTAAAGGCCTCGTCCGCTCCGGCCAGGTCTCCGAGATGGTAGGCGCCCTCGGCGACCACGTAGGCGATCCCGGCGGCGAGCTCGATCACGGCGGCCCGCGTCACGCCGGCCAGGATCCCGAGCTCCAGCGACGGTGTGTGAAGCGTGCGGCCTCGACGCCACCAGACGTTCGTTGTGGGCCCCTCCAGCACGATCCCGTCCGCGTCGACGAAGACCGCGTCGTCGGCCCCGCTGCGCTTGGCCTCCGCCTCGGCGGCCATGTTGACGGCGTAGCTCGTCGACTTCACGCCGGGGAGGAGCCAGGGCTCGTCGGCGCGGTGGCCGCGCAGGGAGATCAGCCGCTGGCCTCGCTCTCGCAGTGCGTCGTAGTGATCGGCGAGCTCGCTGACCACTGCCAGCGCCGTGGGGGCGCCCTGGCCGTTGCCGGGGGTCCACAAAAGCCGGAGTACGGCGTCCGGCTCGCCCGCGGCCTCGATTGCCTGGGCCGCGAGCTCCGTCAGTTGCATCACGTTCACCGGCGGTAGACCGATGCCTTCCGCCGATCTTCTAAGCCGTTCCAAATGCTCGGAGAGGCGGAAACTTGCTCCTGCGTAGACGCGGATCGTCTCGAAGGCGCCACGGCCACGCAGCAGCGCCTCGTCGTCCGCGCGGAGTATTGGCTCTGACGGGTCGACGACTCCGCGACCCGCGACCGCGACCGCGAGAAGGCTCACCGCGTCATCGCCTCGACGGGGGCGCCGATCGCTGCGAGCAGCGGGCCGGCCTTCGTCCACGACTCCTCGATCTCGTCCTCCGGGTCCGAGTCCCAGACGATCCCACCTCCGACCCAGAGGTGGATCTTCCCTGCGGCGATCGCGAAGGTGCGGATCGTCAGCGCGAGCTCGAGGTCGCCGTTGCCGCGCACGACGCCCAGCGCGCCCATCGAGGCGCCGCGGCCGACAGGCTCCAGCTCGGCGATCAGGTCGACGGCGGCGATCTTGGGCGCTCCCGTGACGGAGCCTCCCGGGAAGGTCGCCGCGAGCAGCTCTGCCAGGCCGACGTCCTCGCGCAGCCTTCCTTCGACAGTCGACACGAGATGCGTGACGCCGGCGAGCTCGCGCTCGACCATCAACTCCGGCCACCGCACCGAGCCGGGCTCGCAGACGCGCGAGAGGTCGTTCCGCTCGAGGTCGACGATCATCACGTGCTCGGCCGAGTCCTTTTCCCCTTCGACGTGCTCGCCGAGCGGGCGGGTGCCCTTGATCGGGCCCGTCCACACGCGCCGGCCGCGCCGCGCGAGGAAGAGCTCCGGCGAGGCGGAGACGATCGCCCAGCCGTTCCCGGCGAGCACTCGCGGTTCGAACGCGTCGAGTCGCTCTGCGAGCACGGCCGGGTCGCCGCGAAAACCCGCGCTCAGATGCTGGACGAGATTGACCTGGTAGACGTCGCCACGCCCGATCGCGTCGCGCACCGACTCGACGGCGTGGGCGTACTCAGCATCGCTCCAGCTTCGCTCCCAATGTCCAATCGAGACCTGTCCGAGGGACTGTCCCTGGGGCACGTCCCGAATTGCCACAGCCGCGCAGGGGAGCGGGCACGGCTCGGGCGGGAGCGCCGACGCGTGTCGGCGCAGCGGTTCGGAGAGCTCGTACCCGAGATAGAGGTCGGCCTCGAGCTCCGCGCCGCCCGCCGCGAAAAAGCCGCGCTCGCGAAGATAGGCCTCGATCCGTTCGAAGGCGCGGTCCGGCGAACTGAGCTCGAGCACCGTCTACTCCAGCGAGCGGGCGGCGGCGCG
>Ga0136635_10000531_pt1 | contig 10717 bp, 8 predicted proteins | sample AntDrymeUQ852106_2_FD_105495 | JGI IMG/M metagenome (GOLD analysis project Ga0136635, IMG submission 105495) | Polar desert sand microbial communities from Dry Valleys, Antarctica - metaG UQ85 (21.06) | ecosystem: Environmental > Terrestrial > Soil > Desert | place: Antarctica: Dry Valley... | reverse complement strand
GTAATATCTAGAAACACTAACTCATCTGCACCAGCTTCGTTGTAAACCTTTGCCAGTTCTACGGGATCACCTGCATCCTTAAGGTTGACAAAGTTAACTCCTTTTACAACCCGTCCCGCCTTGACATCAAGGCACGGTAAGATTCTTTTAGATAACATAGCAAGTTTGCCAATTTTTCCTTAATTGTTCGGAAATTAAATTTTAAAGCTTATGAGTGATTTCAGAACCCGTATTTTATCACCCGTATTTATACTCATATTACAGGTGGGTGGCGCTCAGAAGTCGTGCAGTAAAAGTTGATAGCAGCAATTATGGCGATTATTTCCTCTAAAAAACAGCCTCAAGAACCCAACAAACAACCAAAATCTCACGAGACGCAAGCTATTGCAAAACCAGATATTTTGCAACCCGAAGCTGCTGCTGATGAAGGTAAGCAAGAAGAAAGCATTCGTCCACACCGATTTGCTGATTACATTGGGCAAAAAGACTTAAAAGATGTGCTAGAAATTGCCATCAAAGCAGCGCAATCCAGAAGTGAAGTGTTAGATCACTTACTTTTATACGGTCCGCCAGGATTGGGTAAAACCACAATGGCAATGATTTTAGCATCAGAGATGGGGGTAAATTATAAAATAACTAGTGCGCCTGCGCTAGAACGTCCCAGAGATATTGTTGGGCTACTGGTGAATCTAAAACCCGGCGATGTTCTATTTATTGACGAAATTCATCGCCTTTCGCGGATGACTGAAGAAATTCTCTATCCAGCGATGGAAGATTATCGCTTAGATATTACTGTTGGGAAGGGTTCGAGTGCGCGGATTCGGAGTATACCACTGTCAAAATTTACGCTGGTGGGAGCAACAACCCGTGTCGGTGCTTTAACTTCACCATTGCGCGATCGCTTCGGCTTAATTCAAAAACTGCGATTTTACGAAGTCGAGGAAATGACCCAGATTATACAACGCACGGCTCAATTACTGCAAACCCCCATGACTAAAGATGGTGCTACAGAAATTGCCCGTCGTTCGCGAGGAACACCGAGAGTTGGAAATAGGCTACTTCGACGGGTGCGTGATTATGCGGAAGTTAAAAAATCGGGTGAGATAAACGAAATCGTAGCAGCCGAAGCATTGCAACTATTCCAAGTAGATCCCTGCGGTTTGGATTGGACAGACCGGAAAATGCTAAGTGTAATAATTGAACAATTTAACGGTGGTCCTGTAGGATTAGAAACCATTGCAGCTGCGACGGGTGAAGATACGCAAACAATAGAAGAAGTGTACGAACCCTATTTGATGCAAATTGGCTATTTAAGCCGTACTCCCCGTGGGAGAACAGCCACAAAAGCAGCATACAAGCATTTGGGCTTTACACCACCGAATGAACAGATGTCTCTGTTGTAGGGAAACGGGGGACAAGGGGGACAAGGGGGACAAGGGGACAAGGGGACAAGGGGACAAGGGAGACAAGGAGACAAGGGAGACTCCTAACTTTTGTACAGACGTTCCACACCGAACGTCTCTACCTCACTCCTAACTCCTAATTCCGCTCCTCCGCTCCTCCCCACTCTCCCCATCTCTCCCACTTGCCCATCGTCATGATAAATTGTGGATTTATAACCGCAGATGAACACAGATGATTAAATTAATTGCTATTTTGTTAAGTTTGTTGCTTGTGTTTGGACTGGGTAAACCAGTTATGGCACAATCTCAACAGCCCCAAATTACGGAAGAACAGTTACAAAAAGGCGATGAGTTAGCTAAAAAGGCTTTTGCTGCTACAGATAAAGGTGATTTTGTTACTGCTGAAAGGTACTGGACAGAAATTATTGAGCAATTTCCTCAGAATCCAGCAATATGGAGTAATCGGGGAAATTCGAGAGTAAGTCAGAATAAGTTGGTTGAAGCGATCGCCGATTATAACAAAGCCATAGAACTTGCACCAAATGCCACTGATCCTTATTTGAATCGCGGTACAGCGTTGGAAGCATTGGGAAAATGGGACGATGCTCTAGCTGATTATAATCATTTGTTAGAAATCGATCCTAAGGATGCGATGGCGTATAATAATCGCGGAAATGCCAAAGCTGGTTTAGGGAAATGGGATTCGGCGATCGCTGACTATCAAAAATCAAATGAAATCGCTCCTAATTTCGCCTTTGCTCGTGCTAATTACGCTCTCGCTCTTTATGAAACAGGCGAAAAAGAGCAAGCAATTAAACAAATGAAAAATATCGTCCGCAAATATCCGAAATTTGCTGATATGCGTGCAGCGCTTACCGCAGCTTACTGGGTAAACGGAGATAAAGGTGAAGCGGAAAGTAACTGGGTAGCCGCTTATGGACTTGATAGACGCTACAAAGATATCGACTGGGTGAAAAATATCCGCAGATGGCCCCCCAGTATGATAGCAGCTTTAGATAAGTTTTTGAAACTCAAGTAACATTTGTGTTTGACAGAGGGCTGACTACCAAAAATCGGTTTATTTTGCAAGCCTTCTGGCAAAAAATTGCTATTTATTTACATTTGTACTGTATCAAAGTAAGTGCATAAGTTAATTTGATTTGCAGTTAGTAAATAGATAACGGGTTTTGACTTTAACCGTTGCATGGTTTTGCCTGTGATATCTGAAAATATATTAAGTTCCATAAAGTATTAGCTATGACTCATTTTGGACTAATCTGCCCTACATCCACTGGTCACCTTAACACGATGCTCCCCTTAGGAAAAGAACTGCAAAAGCGTGGTCATCGTGTGACTTTCATCGGAGCGCTTGATACTAAACCTAAGATACTAGCAGCAGGATTGGAATTTCGGGCGATCGGCGAAGCTGAGTTTCCGAGTGGGGCGATCGCACAATCTTTGACAAATCTTGGGAAACTGAGCGGAATAGCAGCTATGAAGTATACCATCAGTCTGCTTAAAGAGTCAGCGGTTGTCATGCTTCGAGATGCACCAAATGTCATTAAAGAAGCAGGTGTGGAGGCACTGTTAATAGACCAAGTTTCACCAGGGGGAGCAGCTGTTGCAGAATTTCTCGATATTCCCTTCGTTACTGTATGCAGTGCTGTAGTTCTTAACAGAGAAGAGAGTATTCCACCTCATTTCACAAACTGGCGCTATAATCCTGCCTGGTGGGCGCATCTTCGCAATCAAGCGGGTTATAAATTGCTCAACGCTGTTGCCAAACCAATCACACAGGTGATAGGTGAGTATCGCCGAGAGTGGAACTTACCCATACCCTCTGGTTCCAGTGATGGCTTCTCTCAACTAGCTGTAATCAGTCAACAGCCTGCTGAACTAGAATTTCCAAGACAGCACTTGCCCAAGTGGTTCCATTTTACAGGACCTTATCATAGTCCAGTTGGTCGGGACCCTGTTGCTTTTCCATATGAAAAGTTGACGGGACAACCGTTGATTTATGCCTCACTAGGAACTATACAAAATCGGCTACAGTATATTTTCCGTGATATTGCCCAAGCATGTGAGGGGTTGGATGTTCAGTTGGTGATGTCTTTGGGGGGTTCACTTGAACCAGAAGCACTGCCAAAATTACCTGGTGAGCCTTTACTTGTCAAATATGTACCCCAATTGGAATTGCTGAAAAAAACCACCCTCATGATTACTCATGCAGGAATGAATACCACCCTAGAATGCTTAAGTAACGGTGTGCCGATGGTTGCTGTTCCCATTGCCAATGACCAACCGGGGATAGCAGCGCGTATTGCTTGGGCTGGGGTGGGTGAAGTTGTCCCCCTCAAGAAATTGAATGTGCCTAGGTTGCAAAAGGCTATAAACCGGGTACTAACGCAAGAATCTTACAAGCAGAATGCTCTGAGGTTGCAAGAAGCCATTCGTCGGGCTGGGGGTGTGAGTCGCGCTGCTGATATTGTGGAACAGGCGGTATCTACACGACAGCCCGTCTTGGCTTAAACACAGCAACAAGGGTTGTTTATGCGTTGGTTGACTTAAATTCCTAATTGTCAGTTGTTCTTAGGCATCAGTCATAAGCAAAAAACGGCAGAATTATGAAAAAACATATCATGTTTGTTTCGCTTCCTCTACTTGGTCACGCCAATCAAATGATTGCACTAGCCCAAGAGTTAGTATGCAGAGGATACCAAGTCAGTTTTGTTATTGCCGAAGAAGCTAGGGAATGGCTCGCTAACACCAACGCTCATTTTATTCCCTGGGAGCCAAGACTGCAAAGAACTGATGAAGGAATTGATGACAACAAAGAGGATATTTGGCAAAAGAGTTCTCAGGAACCCAGCATTTGGCGTGGTGAAAAAATCATGTTGAATGGGCTAATTGATTCGTATGTTTCTATGTACAAAACGCTGAAACCTATTTTTCAGCAGTATAGCCCGGATCTTCTAGTCATTGATCGCGGTGTTATTCCAGCGATGGATTTAGCCCAGCAGATGAATCTGCCCTACATTATTCAAACTCGATTCTTGGGTAACTTTGTCCCAGCTAGTTCTAAGTATCCTCGCTTCGGAACATCTTATTCTGTACATATGAATCTATGGCAGCGCTGTCTGAATTTCTTCAGACCTTATTGGCTGCTGTTGCACTTTTTGCCTACCATGAGAAAGCTCAATCAGGTTCGCAGCCAGTGTTCCGACCAAAAAAAATTGAACGATCCTTTTAGCCAACATCCGATGATCGTAGGCACAGCTTTTGGGATTGAAATTCCACGCCCACTACCTCCCTTTGTACACCTAGTCGGACCAATTTTCCCAAAAACAATTAAGCCTCTGAGCGCTTCTCTAAGTAAATGGTTGGAAGAGGGTGAAGAAAGTGAGGGAGTCGTGTATATTGCTTTTGGCACTCTTGCTACTCTTGAAACCTGGCAGGCTAAAGCATTGGCAGAAGGGCTTACCGATAATAGATTTCGGGTACTGTGGTCGTTACCTAAAATCCAACAGCATACTCTTCCTACGCTACCATCCTCCTTTCGCATCGAAGATTTTGTTCCGCAACAAGCAGTCCTCTCTCATCCAGCCGTTCGTGCCTTTGTCAGTCATTGTAGCCCAAATGGCATTAACGAGGGTCTGTATTGGGGAAAACCAATTCTAGGTTTGCCCTTCTTTGGAGATCAGCACTATTTTGCAGCACGCGTTGTGGACTTAGGTGCTGCTTTAAAGCTGGACAAACAACATTTTGACAGTGGTGAGGTTCGCCGAAAAATCAATGAGCTATTAAGTAACACAAGCTACACTGAAGCTGCAAATAGGATGTCAGTCTTAATGAAAAGCACTGGAGGGTTAGACAAAGCTGCGGATATTGTGGAAACTACACTCGTTGAAGGAATCGGCTATGAAGTACCTAGCTCTGTAGGGTAAATTTTGTGTTTGGCAGTAGTTCATGATAACTCAGGGGATGCAGATGTTCGCTGTCACCCAAGCGCGTCCAACCGATAGTATTCGGATGGTCAAAGTAATCGTGTTGGTCGCCAAAACCGTATTCATTACGCGCTTTGATGAACTTGTCAATCAAGAAACGGTGAGAATCAAGAGTTGCATCACGTCCCTTATCATGATATTGCGCTCCGTAATAGTCTGCATAAAAGACGCAAGGATAACCTTCGCGACGCAGCAAAATCAATGCATAAGCCAAAGGTTTAAACCAAGGTTCAACTGGGGATTCTAACGATTGACACGGTTGCGTATCGTGATTTTCCACAAAGGTGACAGCTTTGCTTGGTTGTTCTTTAACTAAAGTTCTGTCAAAAAGCGATCGCATATCGAAACTATTACCTTGGCGACTTGCTTGATGAAACTTGAAATGAAGTGGCACATCAAACAACGATAATCGTCCATCACTAGCAGCTATATAGCCGTGTATCGCATCAATATTCTGTGAGATGTACCAATGGAAATATTGCATTATTAAGCCGTTGGTCATGCGATCGCCTTAATTCCGAATCTCTGGTAAATGCAAATTTCTCTAAGAAATCTTTCGTGTTAGCCTAAGTCATTTTCGTCACGCATCCAAACATTTCCAGAATTTATTTAGATTTGCATTACCGCAACAATTCCTGAATCTGCACCGATGTTAATTCTTGCACATTGCTCAAAACTATCGCCGCTCCCGCTTCTCGCAATGTTTCGGCATAAGCTTCACGACGCGCTACCGTTTCCTGTACATGAGGCGGTAAAATACCTACACCAATCCAAGTGCGGTCAGGCTCAACACTTCGCGCCTTCTCGACTGTGTACATATCTGCTACTGTATCTCCCGCATATATCACTGGCTGTAATTTGTCAAGACTCAACAGACGAATAGTCGCGAAAAGTCCGCTAGGGTCAGGTTTACCCGGTGCATCTTCCATCGCCACTAGTATAGGCGACTTTAAACCAAGGCGTTTTTGCAAAACATAGGTAGCTGAAGCGCGAGTAGCACCGCTAAAAAAGCCCCACCGAATCCCAGCTGATGTAAGTTGCTCAAAATAGCTAGACTGTAACAATAATGGCTCATCGCAGATATAACCCGTCCAATTGTCGGGGTTGGGTCCTCGGTAACGCGATTGAAAAAACGCCACAATCGTGTTGTAGTCAAGTTGCAATTCCTCGCGGGGTATGGAATTTTCAAAATAGCGGTAAATTAACTCTTGGGATGCTTCCCAATCGTTATTCCAGATACCTTCAGACTTCAATTGGTCAATATCTAATGGTGTAGGACGATACGCATTTGCTGTAAAATGCTCTACAGTATCTGCCAGCGCTCGTCTATAAGAACCGCCAACATCGCGGATCACACCGTCAATATCGAAAATAACCAGCGGATTTGTTTGTTCAGTCATACAATTTTAGATTGGTAATTGCCCATTCTCCATTACCCATTCTCCATTACCCATTCTCCATTACCCATTACCCATTCCCATTCTTATTTAGTCAAGTTGTCAAATATTGCGTTAAAATAAGCGATCGCATGAGTTAGTGAGTATGGCACACAAATTAGCGGAGGTATGATTGACCAAGTTTATTTTGAAAATTTTGTGGTTGGATGAAAACGTCGCCTTGGCGGTCGATCAAGTTGTCGGCAAAGGCACAAGTCCCTTGACTAAGTACTTTTTCTGGCCCAGAAATGATGCCTGGGAAGAGTTAAAAAAAGAGCTTGAGTCAAAACACTGGATTACTGATGTCGATCGCGTTGAGTTGCTCAACAAAGGAACAGAAGTAATCAACTACTGGCAAGAGGAAGGCAAAAACCGTCCAATGGCTGAGGCTCAACTGAAATTTCCCGAAGTTACCTTCACAGGTAGCGCCTAGTATCGCATAATTAAGTTTATTGTGATACAAGCTGCCAAAGTTTGATTGTCTTGTCCCTGCTGCCACTAGCAATCAGTGCAACAGGGCTGACAGCAACGGCAAACACTGAGTCTACATGACCAGATAAAGTAGCAATTTCTGCTGTTGTGTTGACCCCAGAAAGTTTAATTGTCTTGTCCCAACTTCCACTAATCAACGTTTCTCCATCGGCACTGAAAGCTAGTACAACCACCGACCAGGAATGACTGGAAAGTGTGCGAATTAGCTTACCAGTGTTTACCTCCCACAATTTAATAGTGTTATCATCGCTACCCGTCGCCAAAATTTGACCATCCGGACTGAAAGCGACTGATAAAACCGCCCTTGTATGACCTATAAGTGTTTGATAAGGGCGGTTTTTCAATTTATTCTGCGATTCATTTGCTTTACAATTCCACAGGCTAATAGTTCTGTCAAAACTAGCACTTGCCAAAACATTTTCTTGCGGACTAAACGCAACTGCACTCACCTGTAATTTATGTCCAGTCAGAGTGCAAATTTCTTCACCAGAATAAACATCCCAGATTTTAACTGTTTTATCCCAGCTACCACTACCTAACAGCTTTCCATCGGGACTAAAGGCGACTGATTTGACAGCGCGGGAATGTCCAACTAAAGTAAAAATCTCTTGGAAGTTGTCAACATTCCAGATTTTGATAGTTTTATCATCGCTAGCGGTTGCCAAAAGTTTTCCATTGGGACTAAAAGCAACTGACTTCACCGCTTGGGAATGTCCCCTTATGTTAGCGATCGCTTCAAATGTCTTTAAATCCCAAAATATAATACTTTTATCATCATTGCCACTAACCAAAATATTACCATCAGGACTAATCGCAATTGAATTTACATTACTTAATCCATTATTTGCGGTCAAAGTGTGCAAACATTGCCACGGAGGATTTTGGATTTGAGATTTGAGATTTTGGGATTGGATACCCATCACTTCCATAACTTCATCGGCTGATTGAAAGCGACGGGTAACAGCATTTTCGAGCAACTTGTCAAGGATTTTCGCCAAAAAGTCGCTTACTTTAGTGGTAAGATAATCTCGCCAAGCCCAGCAATTATTACCAACATCAAATAAATCAAACGGCGGAATCTGTGTAAGCAAGAAAATGCAAGTTACACCTAAGCTGTAAAGGTCACTGGCAAATACGCATTTACCCTTAGTTTGTTCTGGAGCCGCATACTCTGCACTGCCGATGCTGCATTCATCTGTAAAATCCTCGAAATTAGACCCAAATTTAGCTGTAGCAAAATTGACTAAAACAAAATCCCCCGTTTGAGTGCAGATGATATTTTCGGGTTTAATATTGCCGTGAATAATTTGGCGATCGCTAATATATTTAAGAACAGGCAATAAATTCTCTAAAAGTCGCCAAATCTGACTTTCACTAAAAACACCCTCATCCTCAAGCACAGAGGCTAAATTGCTACCTTCAATAAACTCTTGTACCAAATAAAATTGCCCTTCCTCCTGGAAATATGCTATAAAAGCGGCAATTTGCGGATGCTTGCCGATTTCCTTTAACACTTGCACCCTTCGCTCAAAACCTACAATTTGCAGCGATAATTCTTCAACCACACAACGAACTACAGGAAACTGACTTTCATCCACAGCCAGAAAAATCTTGTTAAATTCCCCTTGACCTATCAGTTTAAGTAAACGGTAACGTTCTTGTAAAAAACTCAAAATACCCTTCAGCTAAATTTAAACATGATAAATTCAAACTTCAGCATTACGCAAAAACCCTCTACAACTCCTACTCTCTGTGTACTCTGCGTCCTCTGCGGTTCGTTTTCTATTCATTTTGCCTAAGTCCTATAACTCATAAAATCCCTAATTAATCATAAAGACGTTCCACCGGAACGTCTCTACATCCTTTAAACTATTGATTTGATTTATCTGATGAAAAATCAACAACTAACGGTGAACTTCCGTTGTGTAATTTTACCTGCGTAGGTATCGTAACATCACCCGGCTTTGCAGTTTGTTGATTCCATAAAATCATCGACAACAACCCATCTACCAAACCATTACTCGTGCCATTGCTACCCCCAACCAACACATCTGGAATCAAACGGACATTGCCATCGCCTATAATTTGCATCAGTTGGATCGCGGTATATCCGTGAGTTCCTAAAGCTTGCACACCAGCGCTGTAAGTTTCCGCTTTTGCGTTACCGGTAGCGCGGATACCTTCAGCTTCACCAATCGCTTTTAGCTTAATAGCTTCCGCTTCACCTGTTGCTTGCTGAATTTGCGCGTTAGCTTGCAACTCGGCAATTGTTACACCTTGTTCCGATTGCACCAACTCTTGCTGAATATTAGCGATTGCTGTTTCCCTTACTAGTTGCTGACGCTGAGTTTGTGCCATTTGCTGCACTTCGTAAGTTTTGCGTTGTTCCTCAGCAATTTTACGGTCTGTCAGCGTATGCATTAGTTCTTCTGGTGGAGTAATCAAACCAATCAACGAATCCACCGCTTGCACATCGTAAGCACGTAATGCAGATTTCACATATTCAGAAGCTTCAACTTGGCGATCGCTTCGGGCAATCAAGAAATCCAAGATAGTATACTCTTGAGCCGAGTTGCGGAAATAATTCCCCACAATTGGACGCAAAACCTGATCAATGACGTTTTGCATCGAACCTAAGCGAGAAATCACTTTCGGTGCATCCGAAGCACCAATGTGGATAATTTGGAATATCTCTAAATCAAAGCTAAAACCATCAAATGACAGCAGTTTCAGCGCCTTCAAATTTGAATCGTAACCGTGCTGACCAGTAATTCTATCAGTAAAGTTTAAGACGATATTTGTCGTCGGCACTAGCTCAACTTTCATCACCTTAGTATTGAGCGGATGTTTACCAGGATACAACGGCTCTACCCAAACACCTTTATGTCCTTGGTTGACCAAATTCCCGTGGGTGAAAGCTGCACCGCTGACATCTTGGTGTTCTTTACCTACAAACGAAATCACCACACCCACATAACCGATAGGAATTTCCGTCATCGGTACTTGTTCGACATTCACTAACCAAGGGTTGAGGTTCCACGAACCCGATAATAACACCTGTTCTTGTAAACCCCGCTGTCCGCCAGCATCAATAAATTTTTGACCATTCTGGAAATTGTTATGTCCCTTAATGGTGCATCCAGCGATTTCACCTGCGGCAATCGATGAACCATCCAAAGTAGTAATAATACCAACCTTTTCTGCTGCTATTTGAAGGATCTGCAACTGTTGCGGATTCATCCCGTGTTGGGTGGCATTAGTGGCAGTAATAACCTTAAATAAAGCCGTGTTGATGCGGTAAGTACCCGCTGTCATAAAAGCAATTTGCCGTCCTTTTTCGCCACCTTGAGTCAGGAATTTCCGCGCATCTTGGAAATTATCG
>Ga0136635_10000529_pt1 | contig 10719 bp, 11 predicted proteins | sample AntDrymeUQ852106_2_FD_105495 | JGI IMG/M metagenome (GOLD analysis project Ga0136635, IMG submission 105495) | Polar desert sand microbial communities from Dry Valleys, Antarctica - metaG UQ85 (21.06) | ecosystem: Environmental > Terrestrial > Soil > Desert | place: Antarctica: Dry Valley... | reverse complement strand
GAGTGCCCCGATCATCTGCTGCACGGCGGAGGTCCTGGCCAACATCGCGCTGCGCGAGGGCGCGAACGCGGACGTGGGCCAAGTTGTGATGGACGAGTTCCACTACTACGCCGACCCGGAGCGCGGCTGGGCCTGGCAGGTCCCGCTGCTCGAGCTCCCCCGCGCCCAGTTCCTGCTGATGTCGGCCACCCTCGGCGACGTCTCGTCCTTCGAGGCCGACTTGACCCGGCGTACCGGACGGCCGACCGCGGTCGTCGCCACCGGCGAACGTCCGGTGCCTCTGCACTTCTACTACGCCACGACACCCGTCCACGAGACCCTGGAAGAGCTGCTGGCGACCCACCAGGCGCCCGTCTACGTCGTGCACTTCACCCAGGTGGCAGCACTCGAGAGAGCCCAGGCGCTCACCAGCGTCAACGTGGCCACCCGCGCCGAGCGCGACGCCATCGGCGAGGCGATCGGCGGCTTCCGGTTCTCCGCCGGCTTCGGCCGGACGCTCTCGCGCCTGGTGCGCCACGGGATCGGCGTGCACCACGCCGGCATGCTGCCGCGCTACCGGCGCCTGGTCGAGACACTGGCCCAGGCCGGGCTGCTGAAGGTCATCTGCGGCACCGACACCCTCGGCGTCGGCATCAATGTCCCCATCCGCACCGTCCTGATCACCGCGCTCTCCAAGTACGACGGGCAGCGCACCCGCCACCTGTCCGTCCGCGAGTTCCTCCAGGTCGCGGGACGGGCGGGGAGGGCCGGCTTCGACACAGCCGGCACGGTCGTCGTGCAGGCACCCGACCATGTGGTGGAGAACGCCAGGGCCACCGCGAAGGCCGGCGACGACCCCAAGAAGCTGCGCAAGCTGGTCAAGCGCAAGCCCCCCGAAGGGTTCGTCTCCTGGGGTGAGCCCACCTTCGACCGGCTGGTCGGTGGCGAGCCCGAGCAGCTGACGTCCAGCTTCGCCGTCTCCCACGCGATGCTGCTCAACGTCATCGCCCGCCCCGGCGACCCGTTCACCGCGTTGCGCAAGCTGCTCGAGGACAACCACGAGCCGCGGGCTGCCCAGCTGCGCCACCTGCGCCACGCGATCGCGATCTACCGTGCTCTGCTCGCCGGCGAGGTCGTGCAACGGCTGGACGTTGCCGAGCCGGACGGGCGACGGGTCCGGCTCACCGTCGCCCTCCAGCCCGACTTCGCCCTCAACCAGCCTCTGTCCCCGTTCGCGGTGGCGGCGCTGGACCTGCTCGACCGGGCCTCACCGACGTACCCGCTCGACGTGCTCTCCGTTCTCGAGGCCACTCTCGAGGACCCCCGCCAGGTCATCTCCGCGCAGCGTTTCAAGGCGCGCGGTGAGGCAGTTGCCGCGATGAAGGCCGAGGGCATCGAGTACGACGAGCGGATGGAGCTGCTCGAGGAGGTCACCCACCCGCAGCCGCTCAAGGAGATGCTCGAGCACGCCTACGAGTCCTACCGGCGAGGGCACCCCTGGGTGGCCGACCACGAGCTGCGCCCGAAGTCGGTGGCGCGCGACATGTCCGAGCGGGCGATGACGTTCGTGGAGTACGTCGGGTTCTACGGTCTGGCGCGCTCCGAAGGGCTGGTGCTGCGCTACCTGGCCGACGCCTACAAGGCGCTGCGCCAGACCGTGCCCGAGGCGGCGCGCACCGAGGAGCTGACCGACCTCACCGAATGGCTCGGCGAGCTGGTCCGCCAGGTCGACTCCAGCCTGCTCGACGAGTGGGAGCGGCTGACGTCACCCCAGCCGGAGCTCGAGGCGCCCCTCGTGCGCGACGACCGCCCGCCCGCGGTGACCGCGAACACCAGGGCGTTCCGGGTGCTGGTGCGCAACGCCCTCTTCCGCCGCGTCGAGCTCGCCGCGCTGCGCCGCCACGACGTCCTCGGCGAGCTCGACAGCGATGCCGGGTGGGACGCGGAGGCTTGGGCGGCTGCGATGGCCGGCTACTGGGCCGAGCACGATGCGCTGATGACCGGGCCCGACGCCCGCGGACCGCGGCTGCTCATGGTCGACGAGCAGCCCGGGCGGTGGGTCGTGCGGCAGACCTTCGACGACCCCGCCGGTGACCACGACTGGGGCATCAGCGCGGACGTCGACCTCGCCGCCTCCGACGAGGTCGGCGAGGCCGTCGTCCGCGTCACCCGGGTCGACCGACTCGACTGACCCGACTGACGGGAAGACCTGACCCATGGTCACGTCTTACCTGCGCGAGTACCATGCGAGGCATGGAACTGGGTGGCACACGCAACGTGCTCACCCAGCTGCGCCGCGGGACCATCGAGTACTGCGTGCTCGCCGTGCTCGCGGGTGGACCGGAGTACGCCTTCGAGCTGGTCAGGCGGCTTTCCGCCGTGGACGGGCTGGTCACCAGTGAGGGCACGATCTACCCGCTGCTGTCCCGGCTGCGCCGCGACGAGCTCGTCACCACGACGTGGCAGGAGTCCGACTCGGGCCCGCCGCGCAAGTACTACCGGTTGACGGCTGCCGGCCGACGCTCGCTGGCCGGCTTCACCGACGAGTGGACGCGGTTCCGCGACGCCGTGGACGAACTCCTCGTCCCTGCGCGGGACGGACGGTCAGGAACTGGAGGACGAGGTGACAACGGTGGACACTGACTCGGCTGGTGAGGCACTGGTCCGCAGCTATCTGGACCGGTTACGTGCGGCCGGACGGGTCTGGCGCCTGATCGCCGCGACGAGCTGGTGGCCGAAATCCGCGAGCACATCGACACGGCTCTGCTCGTCGACCGGGAGGGTGATATCAGCGCCGAGGTGGCGGTACGCACCGTCATCGAGCGGCTGGGCCCCCCGGAGGAGATCGTCCGTGCCGAGATCGAGGACACGCCGTACGGCGCCACGTGGTCGCCCGATCCCGTCGCGTCACCCACTCCCACCGGCCACTGGGGCGGCCTCGAGATAACGGCGATCGCCAGCCTGGCTGCGGGCAGCATCCTCGTGCCGATCATCGGTCCGCTCATGCCGATCGGCGGCCTGTTCGCCGCCAGCTACCTCGTGCTCACGCTGCCGCGCAACGCGGGTCGAAGCCAGGACCGGCGATAAGCAACAAACGATCTCTGGCTGCCTCCCAAAGCGCTTCCGCGGAATCGCTTTTCAGCCTCGTCCCGCCCGGAGACCGATGCGACTCTAGCCCGGCAGCCTCGACCTTCTGGTCTCGCGCGCCTGGTCGTGTGGAGCAGCCGCTCCTGGCCGGGCGACAGGTCAGGCACGATGTGCGGGCGAGGACACCCCCGACATCAAGGCGCGGCAGGGCGAGCTGGTCGTGCACAGGAGCGTGGCGGCCGACGTCGTCGAGGCATTCGGGGACCTGTACGACGCGCGGTTCCCGATCCGCAGGATGCGGCTGGTGGACGACTACCGGGGCAGCGACGACGCGTCGATGGCGGCGAACAACACGTCGGCCTACAACTGCCGGCGCACCACGAGCGGCTCCAGGTGGTCGGAGCACTCCTACGGTCGCGCCATCGACGTCAACCCGGTGCAGTGCGCTGAAAGCGGCGCCGGTCAGCCCTCGACCGCGTCGCCCCAGCCGTGCCATCGGTCGACCTCGACCCAGGCGTTGACCCGGCCCCGGCTCCGCTCCGGGTAGTCCCTGCCGCGGTAGTGCCGGGACAGGCGGTCGATGCCCGCGAGGCCCTCGTCCTCGCTCATCTCGACCACCCGGCCCTGCATGCTCACGTGGGTGTACCAGTCGACCTCGGCCAGCACGCTGATGCTGACCCGGGGATCCGCGCGCAGGTAGTCGAGCCGCTTGCGCCCCTCATCCATGTTGACGAGGATCCGGTCGCCGTCCATGAGGTACCACGTCGGCACCGAGACGGGTTGGCCATCGGCACGCACGGTCGTGATGACGGCGGGGTTGGGTCGGGCGAGGAGGTCTCGGACCTCTGCCGGAAAGGGTGTCGTGGGCATGGGTCCATCCTCCCCGACGGGATCAGGCCCAGAGATCAGGCCCAGAGATCGGGCCCAGGTCAGGCACCGAGCGCGCGCCACACCCCGGGCCCGGCCGCACCGTCGGCCGGCCAGCCCCGCTTGGCCTTCAGCGCGTTGACCCGGCCCGCCGTGATGTCGCCGAACAGACCCGTGCGGTACGTCGGTCGCATGCGCAGAGCGCTCTGGAGCGCTTTGACGGCCACTCCCCTGTCGCCCTTGTGCAGGGTGGTCCAGGTGAACTTGGTGATTCCCGAGCGCACCGGCACGTTGATGACCTGGCCGGCCCGGATGAGATCATCATGCCGTCGACGCAGGCCGCTCGCGGACCGGATCGCCGCGACCGTCGAGCTCCACCGCTTGGCGATGACACTGAGACTGTCCCCGGGTCGCACCGAGTAGGTAAGCCGCGAGGGCAGCGCACGACCTGCGAACGCGGGCTGGACCGCCGGGACCGCCGGGACTGCTACCGGCGCCGGGGCGGCCACGCCGCGGCGGGCTGCGGCCCAGGTCGCCTCGGTCGTGGTGCCGCTCACGGGCAGGCCGGCACGCTGCTGGAGCGCCTTCACGGCGCCCTCGGTGACCGGCCCGAAGAAGCCGCTGACCGGCTTGACGGCGAGCAGCTGCTGCAGCTGGGTGACGTACGGCCCGGTCGCCTCACGAGCCAGCAGCGGGCTCTCGGTCAGAGGGACGGCGCTGCGTGGCGCCTCGCACGGCGTCTCCCGAGGCCCGGACCAGGCCGGTGCGGCGACACCCGCAACGCTGGTGCACGGCCCGAAGTCCACCGGAGCCGCCTTGCCCGTCCACCACGAGGTACGCCGCATGGCGCCGTTCCAGTCCAGCGAGACGTGCAGGTGACCGCCGTGGCTCTCCCCTCCGCTGAAGGGACGCCAGCCGTCCGAGGCCCTGTAGGAGCTCCAGATGCGGCCGTCGTGGATCACGTACATGACGCCGAGGCGCCGGGCGTTGTAGCCCGCCATGCCGTTCGGGCCGGGAGCCAGCAACCAGGCCAGGAACTGCTGCGCCAGGGCCTTCTCCGCGGGCACGGCCGAGTCGAGCCCCCAGTCCCAGGCGCGCCCCTCCTTGTGCTCGCTGCGCGCACCGATGTCGCAGCCGCGGGTCACCCCCAGGTCACGCCCGCCGTACGCCGCGAGCAGCGTGCTGCGGAGGGCGGCGGTCCCGGGCTTCAGGGTCGGGTCGCAGGACACCTGCGGGAGGTAGGGAGCGAAGCCCTCGACTACCGCAGGCGCCGGTTGCGGTGCCGTGGGATCGGCCGCTGCGTACGCCGCGGGGGCGGTTGCGAGCACCGACACCACCACGGCCGCGCTCACCAGAGCCGTCGCGCCCCGGCGCCCTGACACCCGCCCTGTCTGCCGCATCCGCACCTGACCATGCTCGGCGGTCCCACAGGTCACCTGAATCCCATTTGCCCCAAGCCGGGGAAAATCTTGGACCTTCCCGGTGCGGCGGCTTGCGCGGCGGCCCCAGACGTGATTTCGGCGTCCTTCGGGCTACAGGTCTCGGTCGAGCCGGGCCCGCAGGGCGGCCAGGGCGGTTGCGGCAGCCCGGCGTACCGACGGCTCGGGGTCTTCGCCCGCGCCCCGCACAGCGTCGGCGTGCTCCCCTTCCCCCACGACGCCCAGGGCGCGGACCGCTGCGGCGCGGACCCGGGTGACTCCGTCATCGAGGAGCGGTCCGAGCGCGTCGGCCGCGTCCGCGACCTCCCACCGGGCGACGACCTTCGCCGCCATCTCCCGGACCCGCCACGCCCCGTCGTGCAGCGCGCCGACGACCTGCGGGGCCGCGGCCGGCTCGTAGGCGTAGAGCAGCCCCCGAGCCCCCCACACGCGTGGCCAGTAAGCGTTGCCGCTCGCCTCGAGGTCGCCCTGCTCCAGCAGCACCAGCGCGTGCCGACCGCCGAGCCAGGCCAGCGACGGGCCGGAGGGATCGTCGTACGCCGTGGCGCCTGCCACCAGGTCAGCGCACCAGGCGACCACCTCGGATTTCCCCAGGTGACCCACCAGCTCGGCCACCCGCTGCCCCGGGTGGGCCCGGAGGTCGCTCGGCTCCTGCACGGGCCCAGCCTGGCAGGAAGGTCAGACTGGTTGCCCCGCCCCGGCGCGCTCCTCGAGCCGAGTGAGGTCGACCACGTCGTCTGCTGCGTCGCGCAGGCGGTCGCTCAGGGCGTCGGCACCGGGGCTCAGGACGGTGAGCCGGGCGCGATCGGCGAGCGAGGCGAAGATGCCGTCGTTGCTCAGGACCACGACCTGCGCTCCGTCGGCGAGGACCGCGTCGGCCTCGGCGAGGAGCACGTAGTCGGCCACGTCGCTGCCGTCCTCGACCGGGGACGCCCGCTCCGCGAACTCCGCGAGGTGCGGGCGGGCACGGGCCACGGCGCCGACCTGGCCGGCGAGCGCGGTGTGGTCGGCCTGGCGGGCGAGCTGGACGACCAGCGACATGCGGGCCGCCCAGCGGCGCGGGCCGGCACGCAGGTTGTCCAGGTCCACCAGCAGGATGCGCGGACCGTCCGTGACCCACAACGGGTTCTCGTCGAGCCAGGAGCCGAGCGCCCGGACAAGGGAGGAGGCGTCGCCGGCTGTCGCGTCGGCCAGGTCCGGCAGGTCCGGGAGGTGGACCCACTCGTACTCGTCCCACTCGTTGGGCCCGCCGCCGATGCCCACCGGGCTAGGCCGCGGGGACGAGCGTCAGAGCGTGCTCATCCTGGCGAAGGGTGTGGTGACGCGGACCTGCTGGGCGCCGAACTTCACCAGGACGGCGATGTCCTCCTCGACCCCGATGACCTCACCGAGGCCGAAGCGGTCGTGCGTCACACGGTCACCGAGGGCGAACACCTTCACCGGTGGCGCCTTGGGTGCGTTGAAGGGACTGGACGGCAGTGGGCGCCGGGTCGCGGCGCGGGCGGGCTTCATCATGGCCCATTATGCGCCCCCTGGCGCCGAGGTGGTCCCGGACGGCTACTCACGTAGGGTCGTCCCGCCTGGCACCCGTGTGCAAACCCCCTCCTGGACGGACACCGATGACGCTGGAGCGGAGCACTCGGACCAACTGGGCCGGGAACGTCACCTTCTCCGCGCAACGCCTGCACCGGCCCACCTCGGTCGAGCAGCTCCAGTCGCTGGTTGCCCGGTCCAGCCGGCTGCGTGCGCTCGGGACCGGACACTCCTTCAACCGCCTCGCCGACACGTCGGGCGACCTGGTCTCGGTCGCCGGCCTGCCCAGCGGCGTCGACGTCGACGCCGGGCGGCACACGGTCACCGTGTCCGCGGGGATGCGCTACGGCGAGCTGGTCGGCCCCCTGCACGGGCAGGGATGGGCCCTGCACAACCTCGGCTCGCTGCCGCACATCTCGGTGGCCGGGGCGGTGGCGACCGGGACCCACGGGTCCGGTCAGCACAACGGCAACCTCGCCACCGCCGTACGCGGGCTGGAGATGGTCACGACCGACGGCGAGGTCGTGGCGCTGCACCGGGACCGCGACGGCGACACGTTCGCCGGGGCCGTGGTCGCCCTCGGGTCGCTGGGTGTCGTCACGCGCCTGACGCTCGACGTGCAGCCGACTTACGAGGTCCGGCAGTACGTGTACGACGGCCTGCCCTACGACGCGTTGACCCGTCACTTCGACGAGGTGGTCTCGTCGGCGTACAGCGTCAGCGTGGTCACCGACTGGCGGGAGCCGGTGCACTGCCGGGTGTGGCAGAAGCACCGAGACATTGACAGGACCCCACCGGACCACTGGCTCGGTGCCCGCCTCGCCGACGGTCCCCGGCACCCGCTGGCGGGGATGCCGGCCGCCAGCTGCACGGCCCAGCTCGGCGAGCCGGGGCCCTGGCACGAGCGGCTGCCCCACTTCCGGCTCGGTTTCACTCCCAGCAGCGGCGAGGAGCTGCAGTCGGAGTACTTCGTGGCACGCAGCCAGGCCGTCGACGCGCTGCACGCGGTCGCCGCGCTCCGCCACGAGGTGGCGCCGTTGCTCCAGACGTCGGAGATCCGCACGGTCGCGGCGGACGACCTGTGGCTGAGCCCGGCCTACCGACGCGAGAGCGTGGGGCTGCACTTCACCTGGGTCGCCGACGAGTCGGCGGTGGCGCCCGTCGTGGCGGCCCTCGAGACCGCCCTGGCGCCGTTCGCCGCGCGTCCGCACTGGGGCAAGGTGTTCGGCACACCGCCTGCGGAGGTCGTGGGCTCCTACGACCGGTGGGCCGACTTCGCGACGCTGGCGCGACGCTTCGACCCCGACGGTGCGCTGCGCAACGACATGCTCGACGGGCTCTTCGCCGCGGCCGGGTCGACCGGGCAGGTCACCGAGGGTGCGTAGTCTCCCGCTGTGCCCCTGATCGCCACCGACGTCCTCACCAAGAGGTACGGCCCGGTGACGGCGGTGTCCGAGCTCAGCGTCGACATCGAACCCGGCGTCGTCGGACTGATCGGCGCCAACGGTGCCGGGAAGTCGACGCTGATCAAGATCCTGCTCGGTCTCGTCCCCGCGACCTCCGGTCGCGCGAGGGTCCTCGATCTGGACGTCGCGACCTCAGGCGCCGAGATCCGGGAGCGCGTCGGCTACATGCCCGAGCACGACAGCCTGCCCGCGGACGTCTCCGCGACGGAGTTCGTCGTGCACATGGCGCGCATGTCGGGGCTGCCCCGCACCGCGGCGCGCGAGCGCACGGCCGACACGCTGCGCCACGTCGGTCTTTACGAGGAGCGCTACCGCCCGATCGGCGGCTACTCCACCGGCATGCGGCAGCGGGTGAAGCTCGCGCAGGCGCTGGTCCACGACCCGGCGCTGGTCCTGCTCGACGAGCCCACGAACGGGCTCGACCCGGCCGGCCGCGAGGACATGCTGGGCCTCATCCGCCGGATCGGGACGGAGTTCGGCATCTCGGTGCTCGTCGCCTCCCACCTGCTCGGCGAGCTGGAGCGCGTATGCGACCACGTCGTGGTGGTCGACGCCGGTCGGCTGCTCCGCTCCTCCTCCACGGCGGACGTCACCGCAGCGAGCTCGGCCATCGCCGTCGAGGTGGACGAGCGCACCGAAGAGTTCGCGGCCCTGCTGCGCTCCGCCGGGCTCGCGGTCACCCCCGTCGGGCGGCTGCTGGAGGTCGAGCTGCGCGACGACACGACGTACGACGTGGTGCGGGACTCCGTGGACAGCCTCGGGGTCGGCCTGGTCCGGATGGAACGCCGCCGCCACCACATGTCGGAGATCTTCACCACCTCGGGCGCCACCAGTGTCTGACCCGACGCGATCGGCTGACCCGACGCGATCGGCTGACCCGACGCGATCGGCTGACCCGACGCGATCGGCTGACCCGACGCGATCGGCTGACCCGACGCGGTCCGGGGTCATCCACGACATCGGCTACCGGCACTACGACGGCGCCCGCCTCGGCCGCCGGCACGTCACCCGCGCCCTGTTCGTCGAGAGCGCCAAGGGGGCCTACGGCCTGGGCCGCTCGACCCGCTCCAAGATCGTGCCGATGCTGCTCTTCGCGGTGGTCTGCGTCCCGGCGTTCGTCATCGCCGTGATCGCCGCCGTGACCGAGGTGTCGGAGCTGCCGAGCGACTACACGTCCTACGTCCTCAATGTCCAGGTGCTCGTGGCGATCTACGTGGCGGGGCAGGCCCCGGCGAGCGTCTCCCGCGACCTGCGCTTCCGCGTCATGCCGCTGTACCTCTCCCGGCCCCTCGAGCGCGTCGACTACGTGCTGGCGAAGTACGCCGCTCTCACCGTCGCGGTCTTCGTCTTCGTGGCCGGGCCGTTGACGATCATGTTCCTCGGGGCACTGCTCGCCGAGCTGCCCCTGGGCGAGCAGGTGCCCGACTACCTCCGGTCGCTGGCCGGGGGGGTGCTGGTGGCGTTCGTGCTGGCGGGCGTCGGGCTGGTGATCGCCTCGGTGACGCCGCAGCGAGGTCTCGGGGTGGCCGCCATCATCACCGTGCTGCTGGTGCTCGGCGGCGTGCAGGGGGCGGTGCAGGGCATCGCCGGCGCGGAGGGCGAGGACACCGTTGCGGGCTACGCCGGGTTGCTCTCGCCGTTCACCCTCGTCGACGGGGTGCAGAGCGGGTTGCTCGGGGCCGACACGGCGCTGCCCGCCGGTCCGCCCGGCGACATGGGCGCGGTCGTCTTCCTCGTCGCCACCGTCCTCGTGGTCGCCGGCTGCTTCGGCGCGCTGCTGCTGCGCTATCGCAGGGTGTCGATCTGATGAGCACGCTCGTACTCGACACGGTGTCGCGCTGGTTCGGCAACGTCGTCGCCGTCAACGACGTGTCGATGACGATCGGGCCGGGGGTGACCGGCCTGCTGGGTCCCAACGGGGCCGGCAAGTCCACCCTGATCCACATGATGGGCGGCTTCCTCGCCCCGTCGTCGGGGACCGTCACTCTCGACGGTGAGGTCGTGTGGCGCAACGAGGGCATCTACCGACGCATCGGCCTGGTGCCGGAGCGCGAGGGCATGTACGACGCCGTCTCCGGGTGGCGGTTCGTCCTCGCCAACGCGAAGCTGCACCGGCTGCCCGACCCGGAGGCCGCGGCGCGACGGGCGCTGCAGACCGTCGAGATGACCGATGTGCAGGACCGCGAGATCGGGGCGTACTCCAAGGGCATGAAGCAGCGGGTGAAGATGGCCACCGCCCTGGTGCACGACCCGCCCGTCCTGCTCCTCGACGAGCCCTTCAACGGCATGGACCCCTGGCAGCGCCTGCAGCTGATGGGCCTGCTGCGGTCCATGGGCGAGGCGGGCCG
>Ga0136635_10000528_pt1 | contig 10722 bp, 11 predicted proteins | sample AntDrymeUQ852106_2_FD_105495 | JGI IMG/M metagenome (GOLD analysis project Ga0136635, IMG submission 105495) | Polar desert sand microbial communities from Dry Valleys, Antarctica - metaG UQ85 (21.06) | ecosystem: Environmental > Terrestrial > Soil > Desert | place: Antarctica: Dry Valley... | reverse complement strand
CGGCTGTGTTCAAGATAACGCCCAACGATGCTCACAACGTTAATTTTGTCACTCACGCCTTTGATGCCGGGCTTCAGGCAACACATGCCGCGCACCAGCAAGTCCACTTTCACGCCTGCCTGGGAAGCTTCATAGAGCAACTGAATAATGTGTGGGTCAACAACTGCATTGACTTTGAAGATCAAATGCGCCTTGCGGCCGGCACGCGCATGTTCGATCTCGCGTCGAATTAATTTCTCCAACCCCTTGCGCAAATTGACGGGAGCGACGAGCAGCTTCTTATAATCGTGTTTTGTGGAATAACCTGTCAGATAGTTGAAGAGATCGGTAACATCCGAGCCAATCGCTTCGTCGGAAGTGAAGATACCAATGTCCTCATATGTTCGCGAAGTGACAGCATTGTAATTCCCTGTAGCAAGATGAAGATAACGGCGAATCCCATCCCCTTCCTTCCGTACGACCATGGTGATCTTGCAATGGGTTTTGAGACCCATCAACCCATATACGACATGGACGCCTGCCTGCTCAAGCATCTGCGCCCAGCCAATATTGCTTTCTTCATCGAAGCGTGCCTTGAGTTCCACCAGCACGGCCACCTGTTTACCGCGTTCAGATGCTTCGAGCAGGGCCTCCACCACTGGAGCATTATGTCCAACCCGATAAACGGTCTGTTTAATTGCCAGCACATGAGGGTCGCGCGCCGCCGCAAGCAGAAAATCAATTACAGGGTTGAAGGAGTCATAGGGCTGATGCAACAGGATATTCTGCTGTTTAATTGCCTCGAAGATATCGCCGGCCAGTGTCGCATTCTCTAAAACCCTCGGCACAGCCGGCTTATAGACAGGGAACTTAAGATCATGCCTTTCAACATCATTGTATATCTGCATTAAACTGCTCAAACCAAGCGGGGCGGGCGAAACATATACATCATTTCGTTTGATCTCAAGATTATCGATCAACAACTCCCGAATATGATCGGGCATACTGTCATAAATTTCCACCTGCACCACGGACCCGAATTTGCGTCTACGCACGCTTTGTTGCATGCTTTCAAGCAGGTCGCCAGCTTCGATTTCCTGTATCTCAAAATCCGCATCCCGAATGATGCGGAAGGGATAAGCGGCAACAACTTCCAGGCCAGGGAAGAGCGAGGCAAGGTTCGCGCTGATGACCTGTTCCAGCCACACAAAATAATGGTGGAGGGGAATTGTCCCATCCTTACGCACGCCACCGGAAGAACGTTTGACAGGCACAGTGCGCGCCAAAGTATTTGGCACTTTCAGGCGCGCAAATTTCTCATTGCCTTTCTTATCGCGAACGACAATCGCAAGGTTGAGACTCAAATTTGATATATGCGGAAAAGGATGACCAGGATCAAGAGCCAGCGGCGTCAATATAGGGTAAATAACTGCCTTGAAATAGTCGTCGACCTTTTGTATTTGTGCCTCACTCAGTTTGTGATAATCCAGCAGATGGATTCCGTTTGTATCGAGCTGTGGAAGAATCTTTTTATTGAGACAACGCAATGCATCCCCGTACATCTCGAGCGCAAGTTTACGCGTCGCAGCCAGGACCTCAGGCGGAGTCAGCCCATCTGGCGAGACCTCCATGATACGCGCCTCCACCTGCTTGCGGATGCCAGAAACGCGCACCATGAAAAACTCATCCATGTTCGAGCCAAAATGAGCTAGGAACTTCAATCGCTCCAATAACGGATTACGTTCATCCTGCGCTTCTTCGAGGACACGACGCTGAAATTCAAGCAGGCTCAGTTCGCGATTGATATAGAGAGATGGGGAGGAAAGATTAACCGATTCGGACTCCATAATTATCTTACTTATTACCAATTTCCATCAATATACCGGGTGTCAGCAGCCATTCCAATGTGGCGCGGTGATCGTCATGATGTAGATCGTCTGCCTCAAGGTAACACACCCCGCCTTTTTTGAGGGTAATATCAAGCTTTGTGTTCTCTGTTGTAAGTATACCTATCAGAGCGCTTAGGTGTGGTTCGTGCCCAACTAGCGCAAGACTATCCACTGAATATTTTTCATTGAATTCAGGGATCAAAAGTTCAGGGTCCGCCATAGGTATGAGGCTTTCACTGAAGGCGATTTTTTCCTTCATTTTGAACACATCTGCCAGGATCTCGGCTGTCTCTCGCGCACGGACATAGGGGCTGGAAAGGATCAGGTCAAATTCTACACCTAAATTGCGCAAGCTCCTGGCAATTTGGCGCATTTTCTTGCGACCTTTGTCGGTAAGAGGGCGCTCACTATCCTGTTCGTACTCAGGTGTCCCCTCATCAACAGCAATGGCATGGCGAATGATATAAAGGTTCATGTTATTTCTCCCAGGGGAAAGGTTGGTCTGGCGCAGGGCGCCAAAAGGTATTGATCTGGTTCATATCTTCGATGTAGGCGGAAATGGCTTCAGCGTGGCGACGCTCATAAAAACGGCGAACAGGCTCGGGGTCGAAGGAAGAAGCATGTACGGGGGCATCCGCGAGAGTCTGCATGATGACTTCCACGTCCTGGATCTCACCCATCAAGGCTTGATAATCATGCATATGCTTTAGATTCTCGGATGGAAAATTTTGCAATAAGGGACGGACGATCTCCACCATATAACGAAACGATTTGAAGGCAATGCGCACACGGTGGATCGTGGCAGCCTGTGCCGGGTTAATCCAGGTCTGGCGCTGTTTGGTGATAAGAAAACTATCATCGACTGCTTGGAGGATCTGCAATACAAGATCGTCGTTTGATTCCACTTTCAAGGATTCGCGCAACCTGCGGATACGTTTGGACACATCAAAGAGATCAATGACCTTTAATTTTTTACGGAGGGTTTTTAGAAGGCCCTTTTCAACTCCTTGCAGATGATCCTGAAACTCTTGAAGCTGCGGAAGTTCCTGTAACGTTTCGGAAAGTTCTGCGAGGATGACTTGTGTATCCCGCAGATCGTCGAATTCATCCAATTGATCTTTAAAAGCGCGGTTTAACTTTTGCAGGCGCGGGCGCGGAGAAATGGAATTCAAAAGCCGAATGAGGGCAAGCATACGCCGCGCCGCGACCCTTAAATCATGAACGGCTTCGTTGGAAAACTCCGCCCGGCAACGCTTGAGTTCGGCGCGATAACTCTTCCAGCGCTTATCCAGCGCTTCGAGCAGGGGTTGACTCGGGATTGAGGTTGATAGGTTATCTTTGGTTTCAGATAGGCTCATATCATTCATCTATTTCCAGGTTTACGCCAAAAACTTCCTGGAAGAGTGATTTGCGCTTCTCGAACGCCCAATTCTCAAGCATCAAATCGCTCTTGCCGGATATTTTCATCCGCCAGCCCGATTTCGTTTCCATGAGACTCACATCCGTTATTTGGCCTGTGTGGCTGATATCTATTGAATCTGCAAGGCGCAGAAGCGCGCAAAGTTTGGTCACGATCAGGCGATCCTTCTGCGGTAATGACTTAACGTTTTCATCATCCGTCGATGGAGATTGCTTGCGATGATACCGAACGAGATTGGCAACAATATTTTGTTCACGCAGAGTAAGACCAATCAGGTGATGGTTATTTAGAAGGTAATAACCATGCTTATCGTGATCAACTGTGTTGACGAAATGACCAATGTCATGCAATAAAGCGCCAACCTCAAGCAAAAGCTGGTTATCGCCGTTGAGGTGGTGAAGGGGTTTGGATTGCTCAAAAAGGCACGCGGCTAATTTGGCAGTTAGGCATGCGTGTTTCTCATCGAACTTATATTTGCGTCCCATGTGCAGGGCGGATTCCCAAACCTGTTCCCTGCGCTGTGGGCGCAAGCTTTTCGAAAGATCTTCAGCTATATCCAACAGAATTCCATCCTTCAAACCAACATTGGGAATTGCGATTTGTTTTACTCCCGCCTGATTGGCGATCAAATGCAAAACAATAGAGGCAGGCAGGATCACGTCTGCACGATCGGGGCGCAGCTTCAGTTTTTGCATGCGCTCTTCATAACTCATGCGGTCGAGACGTTCGATCAACTCCTCCAGCTCTTCCAGCCTGACGAAGCGATCGCTTTCTGCTTTAAATAGCTTTTGACGCAGACGACCGATCTCTTCCACGTTCCCGCCTGTTCCCGCGCAGATCTGAATTTTCTCATCCCCAAGGTCCCGCTCGATGCGATAACGCGCGGCTTCCGCGTATTCACGCACCAGTTTTCCAAAAGGATGTTTGGATTCGCTCTTCGTATCCAGCTTTTCCAGCAGGCGCACCGTTCCCATGTTATAGCTGTCCGTTGAAATAATGTTCCGCCCTGTGGAAATGGTGACCTCAATACTGCCCCCGCCAATGTCAATCAACAACGTACGTTTATTTGTGAGATCAAGCACATGAGCTACCGCCGAATGGATAAGGCGCGCCTCTTCATCCCCGCTGATGATTTCGATTTCAATACCGCTGGTTCGAAAAACCCGGTCAAGCAGGAGATCGCTATTCGTGGCTTCCCGCGCCGCGCTCGTAGCTACTGCACGCAGACGATGAACATCAAAACTCTCGGCCACATGCTTGAAGCGCAGAAAGGCTTCTTCGGTCTGCTGAATGGTTTTTTCCTCAAGATAGCCCTTGCTAAAAACATCCTGACCAAGGCGCACCGGCAGACGAACATTATCGATTGTGTTCACGCGCCAGGCTTCGTCCACCTCGCCGACCACCATGCGCATGGCATTTGACCCGACGTCAATAGCAGATATCTTCAACATTAGTTATCATAAGTATGAAAGGTTGAGTTCTTCCAGTATAGCCGATAATTCGGAGCGCTCTCCGGTGATAATGTAGATCACCAGTTCGCAGACATTGGTCACGCGGTCTCCCAAACGTTCGAGATTATGGGCTACCCCTATCACGTAATTCACGCGCTCGATATTTCTAGGATCCCCTAAAACGTTATGCACTGCTTCATAATATAACCTGGAATAACACTCATCAATCACGTCATCTTCCTGGATGATCGCCTTCGCGGCCTGTAAATCCTCGTCGGCAAAAGTTGTCATTGCACGGTGGAGCATATCCACGGCTTTTTCCGCCATGGAATAAATATCCCTCAGGATGTGTGGAAGGCTCAAGCCTTCGGAACGTATATTGATACTGGCAATCCCCTTTGCATAATCTCCCATGCGCTCGAGTTCCGAGCAAAGCTCCAGATTGGCGGCAAGCCTGCGCAGATCACGAGCGGCCGGCTGTTGGGTCGCCATGAGGACGATAATGGATATCTCGATCTCAAAGCGTTTCCTGTTGATGCTCACATCGTTCTGGAGGACCTGGCGCGAACGATCCAGGTCATTGTCTTTGAGAGCCTGTGCAGATTCCATGACAGCCTCTTCGACCATACTGGCCAGAAGAAGAACCTCATTTTTTACTTCCTGCATTTCCTGGTTGAATGTTTTACGCGACATAAATGGTTTCCAGTTAAGTGTTTCACTGCTATGCTAATTTAACACAAGACAATTAACATCTTTGGAAAGGCTTGTTAACGATTGGTAAATAAGATTGAGCGAGCTTCGGAAGCTCGTTTTTCAAAAATCAAGCTTTCATATTTGTTTTGCTGTTGTTAAGCTCCTGCAAAACGCAGATTTATGACTTTGTGCTATCCTATGGACATGGAAATATTTCTTGCCGTACTATGGATTGCCACACTTATAGTCCTCATGGTAGATACAAAACAGAAGCGCTACGCCTTCCTGTGCCATCAGGAAGATGCAAAGAAAAAACACTGATCACGCAAGAAGTATTCTCTCTCCTCCTCCGTACAAGAGCCTGGATCTCCTCCCAGGCTCTTGTGCTTTATCACTTGGTGGCTTTCAGGCGGGAAAATCTGTTAACTAAACCTTAAACGGCTCTTGATTTGCCATTAACTACTCCTTGCTACACTTGCAATATAGAAAAAAGGAGAAATATGGGACTTGCTGATTTGCACATCCACACAATTTACAGCTTCGACGGCACAGCCTCTGTTCCTGACGTGCTGACACGCGCCCGCCAGATCGGGCTGGACGTAATCGCCATCACCGATCATGATGAAATTATTGGTTCGCTCAAAGCGCTAGAACTTGCGTCAGCGTTTGGCGTAGAGGTTATCCCTGGCATGGAAGTGACGACAGCTGAAGGGGATTTGCTGGCCTTGAACGTTACCAAGAAAATCGAACGCAATCTGACACTAATCGAAACTGTCCAAAAAGTAAGTGACCAGGGCGGCTTCTGTATTGCTCCACATCCCATGTCTAACGGAATTGGGATGAAAAGTCTGAGCGCTTATTCAATCGCGAAGGCGCTTCACAAAACTGCAGTCGCCCAGACTTTGATTGCGATTGAAACCTACAACGCCACTACACTTGATCGAACCAGTAACCATTACGCATACATTCTTGCAGACTGGCTTGATATCACTCCAACGGCAAGCAGTGACGCACATGTAGTTGAAGCAATTGGTCTCGGTGTAACAGAATTCGATGGTCACACTGCGCAAGACTTGCTGACAGCGTTACAAAATGGAAATGTACGACACCGCAAGCAAAAAGAATGGAGTCCGGTCAGGATTTTAGGAAGCTGGGCTGCGAACTACGTGGGAAGCGCGTTCACAAGACGGTCGCTGGCAACTCGATAAACAAGGAGACCCAGATGGAAACGATCATTCTCGGTCTTATGATTTTTAGTCTCATCCTTATTTTCTCGATAGATACAATACAAAAGCGCCGCAAATTTATGGGTGAAGGTATATACGAATGACACAGCACATTCTTGTTACAAATGATGATGGTGGGCCAAATCCCTATCATGCACCACAGATTTTGTTTTCTGATCAACCTTTGGAATTGAAAACCCAAGCGTAGGACTGGAGGTTCAAATGCTACAAACTTGTTTTGGAATCTATATTGTACTTGCCCTGTTTACATTTCTTTTTTTCTGGGGGACCCTGGTCAAAGTTCAACAATATGATGGAGAAAATGAAGGGGTATGATTTTGAAAAGCACATCAAAGATGTCTATACGGGTTAATTACACTTTTGTTATGTGTTGGCACACTTAATACGGAGCACAATTAACAACTCCATGCTATCCTATGGGTAAGGATTTTGTCCTGAGTTTGCTGGTCGTTTTCGTTTCAGACGTTTTTTGTAAAGGAGTTCGACATGTTGCAAGTTTGCTTTGGAATATACCTGGTACTTGCTTTGCCCGCCATATTATTACTCTGGACAGCTCTGGCAGCTTCAAGAATGCATGATATGGAAGAAGGCTATGACCATCAACGCTTTTATCGGATCGCATTGGCAATTTCGAATTTCAAAAATGCACAATATGGAAGAGAATATGATCTCCTTGAAGATCATGCTTCTATCTAAAAATCGGACCTTCCATTTGTCTCCAGTTACTTATGAATAAAGCTCGAAAGTATTTATAGTTCATCTTCACCTCAAAGCTATAGACCCCGATGGTCGAAAGACCATCGGGGTCTATAGCTTTAACAAGACGTTAACCTGTTCTTCTCTTGTCCTTAAACACCACTTGATAAGATTTGAATGTATAAAATTTTAAGGAGAAAATAGAAATGACCAAATTTGTTCGTTCGTTCATGTTCGTACTCATTGCAATGAGCTTTGTGCTCGCCGCGTGCGGGGGCGGAGCCACCGCGACAGAGGCACCTGTTGTTGAACCCACTACTGCTCCTGCCGAGCCGACTGCTGCCCCTGCTGAACCCACTGCAGCGCCAACCGAAGCACCAGCCGAAGACCTGCTGGCGATGTATGCGCCTGACGCCGTTTCTGGTGATATTGTCACCGCGGGTTCTTCAACCGTTTTTCCGCTCTCTGAGCGCATGAAACAGCGCTTCGAGGAGGAAGGCTTCACCGGTAATTTGACTGTCGACAGCATTGGTTCCGGCGCCGGTATTGAACGCTTCTGCGTGGCTGGCGAAACAGATATTGCTAATTCCTCCCGCGCGATTAGAGATACCGAATTGGAATCCTGCGCTGGTATCGGCCGCACTGTGGTTGAATTCCAGGTTGGTATTGATGCGCTCGCAGTCGTTGTAAGTTCTGAAAACGACTTCGCCACTGATGTCACCCTCGAGGAATTGGCAGCTCTCTTCTCGACCGCTGAAAATTGGTCGGATGTCCGCCCTGAGTGGCCGGCTGAACCCATCTTGCGCTTCAGCCCCGGCACCGACTCTGGTACCTTCGATTATTTCGTCGAAGCCGTCATGACACCTGCGTTGGACGATGAAGCCACCGAGGACGTCAACGAGGGCGAAGAGGCCATTCTCGAATCCACTAACACCCAGTTCTCTGAAGATGACAACGTTTTAGTGCAGGGTGTTCAAGGCTCACCATACGCCATTGGCTACTTCGGTTATGCTTACTATCAGGAAAATGCATCCTCCCTTAAGGCCCTTTCCGTGGATGGCATTGCCCCGAGCGCCGAGACTGCAGAATCCGGTGAGTACCCGATTTCCCGCCCGCTCTTCATATACTCCAGCACTGAAATCATGCAGGAGAAACCACAGGTGAGTGCGTTCATCCTCTTCTACATCACCAACGTGGCTGATGAAATTCTGGATGTCGGTTATTTCCCGGTCAGCGACGCCAAGGCTCAGGAAAATCTTGACGCCTGGATGGCCGCACTGGGCATGTAGTAATCTGTGACATTCATACTATGAGGCTAAGCCTTCCCTCCCCCTTGCGGAGAGGGAAGGTAATTTGTTCTAAAATAGAGACAAAGAAATACTGGTTTGAAAGGAGGTGCTTTTATGGCTGAGTTGACATTGAAGAAGGCAGAAAAGAAAGCATCCACAATTAATTTGCGCCGCAGATCGCGGCCAGGGGAAACGATCATTCAAGGATTGTTGTTCTTTTGCGGTTTCTTCTACATATTCACAACTCTTGGCATCGTTTATGAGCTTGGAAAAGAGGCTTTGCTTTTTTTCCAGATGCCGGAAGTGGATCTTCTTGCCACATTAACCACAACAGAGTGGAAACCGCACATTGGTAAATTTGGCATCTGGCCCCTGCTTAACTCCACGCTGATGACGACGTTCATCGCAATGACGATAGCCATCCCCTTAGGGATGAGCGTGGCAGTTTACTTGAGCGAGTATGCCAGCCCCAGAGTTCGCAATACTTTGAAACCAATCCTAGAAGTTTTAGCTGGAATCCCCACCATCGTTTATGGATATTTCGCTTTGACGTTCGTGACCCCTATCCTGCGCGAGATTTTCGGCAGGGACGTTGTTCAAATTTACAATACGGCATCGGCCGGTTTGGTTATGGGAATTCTCATCCTGCCTCTCATAACTTCCATGACCGAGGATGCCTTGAGTGCCGTTCCTCGATCGTTGCGCGAAGCAGCCTATGGCATGGGCGCAACCAAACTGGAGGTGGCATTGCAGATCGTAGTCCCCGCGGCCCTTTCCGGTATCGCCGCCGCCATCATTGTCGGAATCTCCCGTGCAATTGGGGAGACTATGATCGTGGCAGTCGCCGCGGGCGCGGGACCCAATTTCACCTTTAACCCATTCGTCGGCGCAGAGACCATCACAGGACATATAGTGCGAATTTCAGGCGGCGACCTGAGTTACGACTCGATAGACTATAACAGTATTTTCGCGCTTGGGTTATTCCTCTTTTTTGTCACCCTCGTTCTGAATATTATCAGCCAAACAATTGTGCGGCGCTTCCGTGAGGTTTACGAATGAAAGAAAAACTAGTTGTTCAGGGATTCGAAAACAATCTCAAGGCACGCAATCGCACTGGCGCGATTTGGCATGTAATCTTTCAAGCATCTACTGCCATTGGCATTATTGCGCTGATCGCGCTTCTGTTCAACGTCAGTAATGGCGCTTTCGGTTATGTTGCCTATGAAGCCAGAATGGATCCGGACACCCTCAGCGTGGCTGGCGTGCCCGTGGAAGACCAGAGTAAAGAACAACTGGTGTCTCTTCTTCAATCCACTCTCTCGAGTGGCGCATACAATAAATTGGAAAACCAGAAGCCTTTCGAATCCCGACCACGCGAGGAAGTTTATCAACTGGTCGTCGAAAGGATCATTAAACCCAAGGTCGTGGAAGTATGGAATTTGTGGCCGTCATTGACGCAGGCAGATGAGATCCGGGCGACAGTAGCGCAGGATCATCCAAAAGCGGAGCTGGAGTTTGTCTCCTGGCTTACCTCCGATTTTGTCACGCGGCCCCAAACCAGTGAACCCCTCGCTACCGGTGTTCGCACCGCCATCCTCGGATCACTCTGGACCATCCTGTTTACGATTCTGCTCGCCTTTCCGATCGGCGTGGGAGCCGCCATCTATCTGGAAGAATACGCATCGGAGAATCGGCTCAATCGAATCATCCAGACCAACATCAATAATCTGGCAGGTGTACCATCCATCGTTTATGGTATTTTGGGTCTGGCTATTTTTGTCCGGGCGCTGGAGCCACTCACGAGCGGCAAGATGTTTGGATTGGTGAATTTAACTTCAGAAAATGGAAGAACGGTGCTCTCGGCTGGACTCACCCTGGGCCTGCTCGTGCTTCCGATCATCATTATCAACGCCCAGGAGGCGATCCGCGCAGTGCCGCGCTCCCTTCGTAATGCAAGTTTTGGGGTTGGCGCAACCAAATGGCAGACGGTCTGGTCGCATGTTCTTCCTACCGCCCTACCCGGAATTCTTACCGGGACCATTCTCGCCATCTCGCGCG
>Ga0136635_10000527_pt1 | contig 10724 bp, 11 predicted proteins | sample AntDrymeUQ852106_2_FD_105495 | JGI IMG/M metagenome (GOLD analysis project Ga0136635, IMG submission 105495) | Polar desert sand microbial communities from Dry Valleys, Antarctica - metaG UQ85 (21.06) | ecosystem: Environmental > Terrestrial > Soil > Desert | place: Antarctica: Dry Valley... | reverse complement strand
GTTCCGGCAGCGCATCGAGCACGTCCTCCGCGTTCGCGACCTCGATTGCAGCCAGCACCTGGGCTTCGTCGGCGCGGCCCCACGGGTCGAGCTCTTCCTGCAGGGGGCCGGAGAACAGCATCGGGTCGGTCTCGCTGACCACGATCCGGCGCCGTACGACCTCGACGGAGAGCGTGCCGAGCGGCACGCCACCGAGCTCCGCGCCGTCGTCGTCGGCGAACCGACCGAGCCGGTCGACGACCTCGACACCTTCCTGTGGGACGGCCGCAACGACGCAGGTGAAAAGGCCGGGCTCGACGACGAGGCCCGAGCGCCGGTCGGTGAGCGGCAGCCCTGGCGGCGGCTCGTCAACGGGAGCAAGCGGCTCGGCGACCTGGGGCTCGATCCTCAGGATCGTCAGCATCCGCTGCGCCCCGACATACGCGCGCGTGATCTTGTCGACCGCCTCGGCGGCCGTTCGGAGCGGGATCACGAGGAACGCCGCAAAACCGTAGAAGGCGACGAGCTCGCCTGGGCGGATCCTCCCGTCGACGGCGAGCCTCGCACCGAGCCAGGTGACGATGACGACGAAGATTCCGGGCAGCAGGACCTGGGCCGAGTCGAGCGTGGATTGCGGCAGCGCGACCCGCACTCCTGCGCGGCGCACCAGCTCGGAACGGTTGCGGTAACGCCCGAGGAAGACCTGCTCGCCTCCGATTCCGCGGAGGACGCGCAGCCCGGAGACGGTATCCGCCCCAAGTGCGGTCAGCCGGCCGACTTCCTCTCGCTGCTCTCGCTGGCGCGCCTGCAGCGGCCGGATCACGAACGAGAGGCTCAGGACGAGGACGGGAACGCCAACGAGCACGACGAGCCCGAGCACGAACGATGAGGAGAGCAGAATGGCGGCGACCACGAAGTACGACACGACCGCCCCCGCCAGGCGCGCGGTGATGTCGAAGGCGCCGCCGGCGCGCATGGCATCGTTGGAGACTGTGGCTACGACTTCGCCCGTGGTCACCTCCGCGCGGATCGCGGGTCCGCAACGCGCGGCGTGGTGTGCCACGACCTGGAGCATGCGGAACGAGGCTTGAAGCCAGTTGCTGACCGCCGCCCGGTGGCGAGAGACGCCCGCCACTGCCTGCAAGGTTCCGAGCGCGAGCAAGACGGCCGCCCAGGTCAGGAGAGCGCCGCTGTCATCCGCGGCCAGGCCATCGTCGACCGCCCGGCCGAGGGCGTATGGGAGCAGCGCCTGGGCGAGCATCCAGACGATTCCGAACGTGACCCCGAGCGCGAGCGTGCCCAGCTGCTGCCGTCCAACCCAGACGAGAAATCGGGTCGGAGAGCGGGTGTCCGGTCGTCCGGGATCTGAAAACGGCAGCTGCTTCATCGACGCTTCACCGTAGTGATCCGCGATGATGCAGTCGTGGCCAAGCGCTCTCACGAGTCGATGACCGTCGCGCAGCGAGAGGCGCTCGCCGACGAACTCGCCGAGCTGGAAGGCCCGAAGCGGGCGGAGCTGGTCGAGGCGATCGCGACCGCGCGTGGGTTCGGCGACCTCTCAGAGAACTTTGCCTACCACGACGCGAAGAACGAGCAAGGCCTGCTCGAGCGGCGGATCTCGATCCTACGCAACCGGATCGAGAACGCCGTCGTCGTCGAGCACGCCGCGGACGGGGTCGTCGGAGTCGGCTCGATCGTCGAGGTGGAAGACGAGCAGGGCGCCCGCTTCGAGGTGGAGATCTCGAGCGTTGGCGGCGTCTCCACCGACTCGCCGCTCGGTGGCGCGCTGATCGGCGCCAAGGTGGACGACACGGTCGAAGTACACGCACCGAAAGGTTCCTGGACGGCCCGCGTCGTCGCGGTGCGCACCAGCTAGTTGAAGTTGCGTTGAGCCTCGTCGAGGCCGTCGCGTGCGAGCGTTTCGACCGCGTCGGCGGCGCGGTTGACCAGCGTTTCGGCGTCGTCCTCGGCTGCGAACGGCGAGAGCACGTAGTCGGCGACCGGGCGGCGGTCGCCGCGGCCAGGACGGCCGACGCCGACGCGCACGCGAAGGAACTCCGCCGAGCCGACGACCTGCCTGATCGAGCGCAGGCCGTTGTGGCCGGCGAGGCCGCCGCCGAGGCGCACTTGGATGCGGCCGGGGTCGAGGTCGACGTCGTCATGGACTACGACGATCTGCTCCGTCGGGAGTTTGAAGAAGCGCGCGGCGGCGGCGAGCGAGCTGCCGGAGAGGTTCATGTACGTCTCCGGTTTCAGCAGCGCGAGCTTGAGGCTGTCGACGCGAACGTCGGCGAGCTTCCCGGAGAACTTCGACTTGAACGAGCCATCGTGGCGGCGCGCCAGCTCGTCGACGACCATCCAGCCGACGTTGTGCCGATCTTGCACGTGCTCGCGGCCCGGGTTGCCGAGACCGACGACGAGGAGATCGAGCGTCGAGGGGCTCCCCCCTCGACGGAAGAGCCGCATTACTCCTGCGAGTCGGAGCCGGACTCGGCTTGAGCGTCGGCGGTGGGCGCCTCGCCCTCCGCCGCCTCACCCTCAGCAGCCTCGCCCTCCTCGCCCTCGAGGAGCTCGCCTTCCTCGCCCTCCTCGAGCTCGGGCTCGACCTCGGCGATCGGGGCGGAGACGGTGGCGATCACGGTCTCGTGCGGGTCGTCCAGGAACGTGACGCCCTCGAGCTTCGGCAGGTCCTCCAACCGGAGCGCGTCGCCCATCTCCATGCGGCTGACGTCGGCCTCGATCCTCTCAGGGACCTCCATCGGCAGCGCCTCGACGTTGAGCGTCGAGCTGGGCTGCGAGAGGACGCCGCCCTCCTTGACGCCGGGCGCGTCCTCGCCGCCGAAGACGTGGACGTTGACGGTCGCCTGGATCGCGACGTCGAGGCGGACCTCGAGCAGGTCGACGTGCCGGACGTGGCCGCGGATCGGATCGCGCTGGTACTCCTTCAGAATCGACGAGTGGGTCGTGGTCTGACCCTCGAGCACGACGTCGAGCACGGCGTGCAGGCCGGACGAGCCGGTCAGCGCGGTGCGGAGGTCGCGCTCATTGACGACGAACGCCTTCGCGCCGGTCTTGCCGTAGAGGACGCCGGGAACGAACCCCTGCTTGCGCAGGCGCCGCGACTCGGGCGAGCCGAGCTTCTCGCGTTCCAGTACCTCGAGACGAAATCTGTCGCCGGCCACGGCGGCGGATTGTAGCGGAGGCAACCTCCTAGTAACAGTCTGTTACTTGATTCGCAGGTCGACACCCAGGAGGAGCAGCGGCCAGAGCAGGATCGCGAGTGCTGCCGAAAGGACGCGCTTCGCCGTCTCCAGGTTCTCCAGGTAGTCCTTCGAGTAGGCGACGAAAAGCCCGATGGCGAGGTAGATCAGGCCGAAGAGCTTGCGCGGGAGCAGCATCAGAAGAGTTGATTCTCCCCGGCGAAGATTGCCGAAACCGAATCGTCGGAGAAGACGTTCTGAATCGTCTCGGCGAGGAGGCCGGAGATCGAGAGCACCTCGACGTTGGCCGGCTTGTTCAACTCATCGACGGGCACGGTGTCGGTGACGACCACCTTCTCGAAGGCGCTCTCGCCGATGCGAGCGAGCGCGGGGTCGTTGAAGAGGGCGTGTGTGGCGCACGCGATCACGCGGGTGGCGCCTGCCTCGCGGAGCGCCTCGGCGCCGGCGCAGAGGGTTCCTGCGGTGTCGATGATGTCGTCGGTCATGACGGCGACCTTGCCGGCGACGTCGCCGATCACGCCCCTGACCTTCGCCTGGTTGTGGCCTGGGCGCTCCTTGTTGAGGACCGCGAGGCCGCCGCCGATCATCTCGGCGAACTTGCCCGCGAGCTTTGCGCGCCCGGTGTCCGGGGCGACTGCGACGCGCTCGACCTCGGTACCGAGGTAGTCGCGAATGTGCTGGGCGAACATCGGCACGGCGACCATGTGGTCGACGGGAATGCGGAAGAAGCCCTGCACCTGGCCGGCGTGCAGGTCCATGGTGATGACCCGGTCGACGCCCGCGGTCTCGAGCAGGTCAGCGACGAGGCGTGCCGTGATTGGCTCGCGCGGCCGCGATTTTTTGTCCTGGCGCGCGTAGAAATACCAGGGGATGACCGCTGTGATCCGCTTCGCCGAGGCGAGCTTCGCAGCGTTGACCATGATCAGGAGCTCCATCAGGTGCTCTCCGATCGGGCTCGCCGCCGTCTGGACGATGAACATGTCTGCACCGCGAACGGAGTCCACGAGGCGGAAATAGGGCGAGCCGTCGGCGAACGTCGATCGCTCGACCTTCGTCAGCTCGACGCCGAGGTGGCGGGCGATCTTCTCGGCGAGCACCGGGTGCGAAGTGCCCGCGACGACGGCGAGCCGCTTCTGCGGCGTCAGCGAGACGGCACGACCGACCGTCAGCTGCGGGCCGGGAGTCGCCGCCGTGCCTTCGAGGCCGGGCAGCGCCTGCTCAATCGTCCCGCTTTCCACCACGCCCTTTCTTGTTGATCTGCCTCGGGGGGAAGCCGGCGAGCGCGTTGTCGGGGACGTCGTCGGTGATGACGGATCCCGCTGCCGTCCACGCATCGTCGCCAACAGTGACCGGAGCAACGAACATAGTGTCTACGGCGACGCGGACGTTGTCCCCGATTTTCGTCTTGCCCTTCGGCTGGCCGGGCCGATGATCGAAGTTCGCCGTGATCGTCCCTGCTCCGATGTTCGAACCCTCCCCAATCTCCGCGTCGCCAAGATAGGAAAGGTGTGGCACCTTGGTGCCTTCGCCGATCGTCGACTTTTTGAGCTCCACGAACGTGCCTGCCTTCGCGCGAGGCCCGAGGACCGTGCCCGGCCGAAGGTAACAGAAGGGCCCGACCAGTGCCTCGGCGCCGATTTCAGCGTCGATGACTACGGCGTGCGGGCCGATCTCGGCTCCGGCGGCGACACGCGTCGCGCCGCGAAGCACCGTGAACGGATGGACGACGGCGTCCGCCTCGAGCTCGACGTCGGGTTCGATCCAGGTCGACGCGGGGTCGACGATCGAGACGCCGGCCAGCATGTGGGCGAGATTGATCCGGTCGCGCAGAGCGGCAGCGGCCGCCGCGAGTTCGACGCGCGTGTTCACGCCCTCGGTCTCGGCTGCGTCGGCGGCGACGTGCGCGACGACACGTTCGCCGCGCTCGACGAGGTCCCGAACCGCATCGGTGAGGTAGAGCTCGCCCTGCGCGTTGTGTGGCTCGAGCCGCTCGAGCGCGGGCCAGAGGAGCTCGGTGCGGAAGACGTAGATCGAGGAGTTGCACTCTCGGAGCGCAAGCTGCTCCTGCGTCGCGTCGACGGCCTCGACGATCGCCTGCACGGTTCGGTTCGAAGCCCGGACGACCCGGCCGTAGGAGCGGGGATTCGCCGGCTCGAACGAGAGCACGGTCGCGGCGGCCCGTTCGCGCTGGTGCGCGGCGATGAGCTCCTGGAGCAGCTCCGTGGTCAGCAGCGGGGTGTCGCCGGAGAGCACGAGCAGGCTCTCTGCCCCGCTCCCGACGGCCTCTCGGGCCGAGCGGACGGCATCGCCGGTTCCGAGCGGGCGCTCCTGGACAGCCACCTGCACATCGCCGAAGGCGTCGCGGCTCTCCGGTGAGGCGATCACAACGAGCGGGGCGGAGCCGAGCGGCCGGGCAGCCTCGAGCACCCAGTCGACCATGCGCCGGCCGAGGATTGGGTGCAGGTGTTTCGGCTTGGCCGAGCGCATGCGCGTGCCGAACCCACCGGCCATCACCACAGCTGCGAATGAGATATCGGTCACGGGACGACTGGGGCGCCAGGATTCGAACCTGGGATCACGGGACCAAAACCCGTTGCCTTACCGCTTGGCCACGCCCCACGGCTCGGGGAGCTCATCCTAGCGGCGGTCGCGCAGGAGGACGACGAGCGCGACGACGGCCAGGAGCACGAGCGCCACGACCGCGAACGCGGTCAGGACGAGTGCGAGCGAGGGCACGAGCACAACCGCCAGCTGGGAGACCGCGAAGATCCACGAGGCCTCTCGCACCTCCTCGCGGCCGGCCTGCCGGCCACCGGCGACGTAGAGCGTGACCGCGACGATCGCGACGAGGACGACCGACCACCACGGGATCTCGCCGACGAGCACGAGGATGCCCTCGACGAGAGCGACGAGGAGCGCAATCCGGAGGCGGTTCTCGCGCAGGCCACGCCCGAACCGGTTGCGGCCGTGCTCGATCGTCAGCGGGCGATCCACGACACCAACCGTACCGGGCGCTGCTCATCCGTACCAGACAGGCACCGTCAGCCAAGTGCGGGCGGCGCTCCGCAGCGCGCGCCGCGCTGCGACTGCGTTGGGCCGGTGCTGGAAGAGCCCGTAGACGGTCGGGCCGGTACCGCTGACATCGGCGCGGAAGGCTCCGAGCCGGAGCAGCTCCGCGGCGAACGGCGAGGTGGCGAGGTCGTTCGGAGGCAGAGCTGCGAGGTCGCGCGAGCGCCGAAGTGCGGAGAGTGCCTGATCGAGCGCGTCGCGCCGCTGCTCCCAGCCTTGCGCTCCGTCGCGCTCGTCGAAGCTCCGGTAGACGGCCGCGGTCGAGTCCTTGCCGGCGCCGTGCGGGAGGGCGAGGACGATCCAGTAGTCCTGCGGCAGGTCGAGGGGCGCGAGCTCGGACCCATCTCCGCGCCCGAGCTGCGGCCCATCGTCGAGGAAGAAAGGGACGTCCGCTCCGAGCGTGGCCGCGAGCGAGCGCAGACGATCGCCGGGAAACGGCGCGGCGAGCGTGTCGTTGGCGAGGCGGAGCGCCGTCGCGGCGTCGGAGCTGCCGCCGCCGAGCCCGGCCGCGACCGGGATCCGTTTGGCGATCGTCGCCCGCCAGCGGGGCTCGACGCCCGCGGCCGCAGCCAGGGCGGCCAGTGCGTCGCGCACGAGCGTGTCGGCCGCGAAGCCGGTGACTTGCAGGCTCGGGGCAGCCGCGATCGTCACGCGGTCACCGAGGTCGATCCTCTGCAGCACCGTCGCGACTTCGTGCTTTCCGTCCGCGCGGGCGGGGCCGACCACGAGCGCGAGGTTGATCTTTGCGGGAGCCGGCGCGCGTTTCACAGCGCTTCGGTGAGAGCCACGAACTCGGGCGGCGCCAGCGCTTCGGCCCGGGTGTCGGCCCGGCGACCGATCGATTCGAGCGCAGCCGCAGCCTGCTCCCGCGCCGCGAGGCCGGACAACGCAACCGAGTTAGGCAGCGTCTTGCGCCGGTGCGCGAACGACGCCTCGACGACGTCCTTGATTCGCCCGAAGCTCTCCGGTAGGGGGACGCGCCGGAAGGCGACGAGGGCCGAGTCGACGTTCGGAGCCGGCCGAAAGACCGTACGGGCCACAGGATGGAAACCGGTCCGGTGGGCGCCGAGCTGCACGAGCACCGAAACGGCTCCATACGCCTTCGTCGAAGGTTCGGCGAAGAAGCGGTCTGCGACCTCCCGTTGCACCATCACGCACCAGAGTTCGAGACTGGGCAGACCGGTCAGGCTCTCGACGACGACCGGTGTGGCGACGTTGTACGGAAGGTTCGCAACGAGCTTCGTCGGCGTGGGTTCGAGCACGGCTAGGTCGAGCGCGAGCGCGTCGCCCCAGTGCAGCTCCACGTCCGTGCGCGCTTCCAGCTCGCGGAGGTGCGGCGCAAGCGAGCGGTCAAGCTCGATCGCATGGACATGGCGCACACGATCGGCGAGGTACCTGGTCAGGACGCCGAGGCCGGGACCGATCTCGAGCGCGACGTCGTCGGGGGCGAGCTCGGCGAGCCGGCCGATCACGCCGAGGATGTTCTCGTCCGCGAGGAAGTGCTGGCCCAGCCGCTTCTTCGGGATCACCACGACGGCAGCGAGAAGGCGGCAGCTGCGTTGGCGTCGATCTGCTGCTCCAACCGGTCGAGGTTCTCGTGGCGGATCGTGGCGAGCGCGGCAACTGTGTGGCGCACGAAGGCCGGCTCGTTTCGCTTCCCCCGGACCGGCTGCGGCGCGAGGTAGGGGCTGTCCGTCTCCGCCAGGATCCGGTCGGCGGGAACCTCCGCAGCCGCGGCCCGTAACTCTTCAGCCTTTGGATACGTGATGTTGCCCGCGAAGGACACATACCAGCCACGCTCCACCGCCGCGGGCAGCAGCGCGGGCTCGGAGAAACAATGCATCACAACGTTTCCGGGGTGATCGCGCAACATCGAGACCGTGTCCTCGTTCGCGGCGCGCGTGTGGATCACGACCGGGAAGCCCAGCGCGGCGGCGATCCCGAGCTGCGCGTCGAAGAGCCGCCGTTGCTCACGCTTTCGGTCCGCCCCATAGTGATAGTCGAGCCCCGTCTCGCCGACAGCGACGATGTCCGGATGCAGGCCGAGGAGCTCGCGCAGCTCTTCGATGCGCTCTCCCTCCGGCGAGCCAGCACGGTGCGGATCGATCCCGAGAGCTGCAAAGACGGGGTCGCCCACGAGCTCGAGCGCGGCGCGGCAAGAGTCGATTCCGGTCCCGATGGTGATGATCCGGTCGACGCCCGCACCACGCGCGCGGGCAATGGCCTCGTACGGCTCCTCGAGCGCATCGAGGTGCGCGTGGGTGTCGATCACGCGATGGCGGGCGCGTCGATGCGCGGGAAGAGCGGCGGCGCGGCCTCGATCCCCGAGACTGGTGCGGTCCGACCGTATGCCACGTGCTCCCAGGCGATGTCGGTCGACTGGCCGAGCGCAGCCAGGATTTGTGTCGCCGTCTCCGGCAGGTATGCCGACAGAGCGACCGCCGCGATGCGCAGACCGTCTGCGAGCTCGTAAAGAGCCCGGTCGAGGTCGGCCTCGCGATCGGGATCCTTCGCGAGCTCCCACGGCTTGGTCTGCTCGACGTAACGGTTGAGGCGACGCACGTAGTCCCAGATCGTCTCGAGCGCTCCCGTGATGTCGAAGCGGTCGAGAGCAGCTGGTACGTCCTCGTGCACAGTCCTCGCAGCGGCCGCAAGCTCGCCCTGGTCGTCGGGCGCCTCCCGCAGCTCGCCATCGCGGTAGCGGGCGATCATTGCCGTCGTCCGCGAGAGCAGGTTGCCGAGGTCGTTGCCGAGCTCTCCCTCGTAGCGCTCGCGGAAGCCGTCGAGCGTGACGTTGCCGTCTTGTCCAAAGGGAACGACGCGAGCCACCCAGAACCGCACGGGATCGACGCCATACTCGTCGATTAGATCAAGCGGGTCGACCACGTTCCCGAGCGACTTCGAGATCTTGCGATCCTCGAGGTTGAGGTAGCCGTGCACGAACAGCTGCTCCGGCACCTCGTACCCCGCCGAGAGGAGAAGAGCGGGCCAGTAGACGCAGTGGAAGCGGAGGATGTCCTTCGCCAGCAAGTGTCGCGCCGGCCAGAGGCGGCGGTCGGCGCCCGGCGCGTAGCTCAGCGCGCTCAGGTAGTTGACGAGGGCGTCGGCCCAGACGTAGGCGACCTGATCCGGATCCCACGGGATCGGGATTCCCCACGTCTGTGTCGCACGGCTGATCGAGAAGTCGCGTAGGCCGCGGGCGATGAAGCTCTTCGCCTCATTCGCCCGAAAGCCGGGCAGCACGAAGTCGGGCCGCGCCTCGTAGAGCGCGAGCAGCTTCTCCTGGTACGACGAAAGCCTGAAGAACCAGTTCTTCTCCTCGATCCACTCCGGCTCGACGCCATGGTCCGGGCACTTGCCGTCGACCAGGTCGTCGTCGGTCTTGAACGCCTCGCAACCGACGCAGTAGAGCCCGGCGTAGACATCCTGGTAGACGTCGCCGTTGTCGTAGACGCGCTGCAGGAAGTCCTGGACGAAGCGCTTGTGCCCTTCATCGGTCGTCCTGATGAAGTAGTCGATCGACGCGTTGACGCGCGCCGGCAACTCCTGCCAGGCGACGACGATCTGTTCGACGTACTCCTGGGGCTCGAGCCCCTGCTCCGCAGCCACCCGCGCGACCTTGTCTGCATGCTCGTCGACTCCTGTCAAGAAGAACGTCTCTTCGCCGCGCTGCCGGTGATGGCGCACGAGGATGTCGGCCGCGATCGTCGTGTACGCGTGGCCGATGTGGGGCGTCGAGTTGACGTAGTAGATGGGTGTCGTCAAGTAGAAGCTCATCTCCAGTAATGATAGGCGCAGGCCTGCGCGCGACCCGGGCGGCGACAGCGGCCGCGAACGCGAGGACGGCGAGCACGAGCACGAGCCAGTTCCGGTCGAATCCGCTGGCTTCCGATCGGTCGGGAGCGGGACGATGGGCAGCGTCCGTGAAACGGTCGAAGACCGTCCGTTCGACCGCCCGTGACTCCACTACCGCCGTCGCAGAGCGCCCGGGTGGGAAAGGAGTTCGGCTCCCACCTTCGGGTGCGGCCGTCTGTTCTGCCGCGGGCGTCGCGACGGGAGACGGCGACGAGACCGCCGGCGCCACGCGCGCCGACTTGGCCTTCGCCCGCGGCGACCTCTGAACCGTGATTGGATCGGCCGCGTTCGTTGGAACCGGGATCTCGATGGCGGCGCGGTGCGGTTGCGACGACGTTCGTTTGACCTCAAGTGGGCGCGCAGACGGACGCGCACCCGCCTGCTCGGGCGTCGCTTCCGACCGTGACGCCGACGACGGCTCGTGGGACGCGAGCTCGGCGGAAGCCTCCACCTCGGCGGCTTCCGGTAACGGGGCGGCTGGCAGGGATGCCGCGACGGAAGGCGGCTCCACATGCGCGGGGGGCGCCGCCGCGAGCGGCGGAGTGGGAATCGGCGCTGATGTGGGCGGGGCCGGTGCAGAAGCCGGTGCCGGTGCCGGTG
>Ga0136635_10000526_pt1 | contig 10730 bp, 7 predicted proteins | sample AntDrymeUQ852106_2_FD_105495 | JGI IMG/M metagenome (GOLD analysis project Ga0136635, IMG submission 105495) | Polar desert sand microbial communities from Dry Valleys, Antarctica - metaG UQ85 (21.06) | ecosystem: Environmental > Terrestrial > Soil > Desert | place: Antarctica: Dry Valley... | reverse complement strand
GAGGGGGGGAAAGAAGAATTATTCTCCTTGTCCTCTTCTCTTTCTTCTTTAACATGTCCCCAATAGAGTAGTAATGCAAATATAGGTACAAGCAGTAAAGGTAAAGAAACTTGATTGGGCAATTCATGCCAATAATAAGTCCAAGCTTCTATTGTATTTAGAGGTGCATCATGTTCAGCGATCGCAGAATCTATTGTCGCTCGCTTACCAGAAGTAAGTATAATTAACCAATTGGTGCGATACCAGGGTGCAAACACCAATACCGACAAGCATAAACTACCTACTAGCTGTGCTAAACGTCCCCATCGTCGTTGACCTAATGCTGCAAATCCTACCCAAGCGATCGGCGTCAACAAAAAGAATAACGCAGTTTGCTTCACCAAAAACGCCAATCCTAAAGATAAACCAAAAGCAGCTGCCCAGAGGAGGGAGGGGAGGAGGGGGGGAGAGGGGGATGGGGGAGACAAGGGAGACAAGGGAGACAAGGGAGATGAGGAAACAAATTCTTCTTGTCCTCCTTGTCCTCCTTGTCCTCCTTGTCCCCCTTGTCCCCAAGGAGTCCCCTTGTCTCCCCCTCTCCCCCTCTCCCTATCTCCCCTAACTTTCCAAGCTGTGAGGCAATAAAAACTTAAGGTAACGACAGATGCGAGAGGATAATCTAAGAGAAACTCTAAACGTAGGCGATAAAGACCGGGTAAAATTTGACATAATGCAGCTGCCCATAAACCTACAGACTCGTTAAATAGCACTTTACCCAAGCCATAAACTGACAAAAGCAAAATTCCGCTAAATAACAGCATTACTAAAGTAGCTTGATCTGCACCAGTGCCAAAGATATTTTGAACAAAAGCTGTAATGATGTAAGTTAAAGGCGGTATTTTAGTAGATAGCTGCCAAAAACTTTGCCACCATTCTGCATCTGACCATTGAGGATTTTGTAACGCTTGCCAGTAGTTTAACGTGCCGGTTAAGTAATCTGCTTGATCCCAAGCTGGAACTGAGCGATCTAGTATAAGCCAAATGCGATCGCATAAAGCCGACATCAGCCAAATTATCCCCAGGATGAGCAGACTATTATACTTATTTCGTTTCTTTTTGGCAGCCATAAATCGCTTCGCTTGTGCGATAGGTTAAAACTGAAGAATTATAAATTATAAATTCGTATAAAATCCTAACTCTGTAGAGACGCGATAAATCGTCGTCTCTACAACTTTTTCCTCATTTTGACATGGGGAATACCCGCTTCTAAAAATATTTCTCCCTCTTCGGCAAAACCCAATTTGTAGTATAAAGCTTTTATATACTCTTGGGCGTTAATCACAACTTCCGGAATCTTCTTGTTTGCTATAATTAACAGTGCCTCTTGCATAATTTTCTTACCAATACCTTGACCTCTAGCCGTAGATAAAACAGCAAGCCTTTCTATTTTGACAGTTTTCTCATCCAAATATCTTATCCTCGCCGTTCCCACAGCAAGATTATCCAAATAAGCAATCAAATGGTCGCACATTTCATCTTTACCATCAAACTCTAAAGCTTCTTCTACTCCTTGCTCCTCCTGAAAAACGATCTTTCTAATAGCTTTAATCTCCAAAAAGTCTTCAGAAAACTCCGCTAACCTAACAACTAAATCACTCATCAAACTTTCTCTGCGCCCTCTGCGCCTCTGCGGTTCGATATAAAATTAAGGTGGGGAAACCCCACCCCTACCAAATTAATCTGCACCCTCAATCGGTGCAAAACCTTGACGTTGAATATTTTCCGTTATTGTGCGCGGTTCCAAGAATTGTAACAGGTAATCGGGACCCCCAGCTTTTGAACCTACTCCAGAAAGCTTAAAGCCACCAAAAGGTTGACGGGCAACGATCGCACCTGTAATATTGCGATTAACGTACAAATTGCCGACTTCAAACTCAGACTGGGCTTGTTCAATGTGCGAAGGAGTTCTAGAATAAAGTCCTCCAGTCAAAGCGTAATTAGTCCCATTCGCAACTTCCAACGCTTCCTGAAAATCCTTCACCCGAATTACTGCTACAACCGGACCAAAAATTTCTTGTTGAGCAATTGTTGAATCTGGCGATACTTCACTAAATATCACAGGTCCGATAAAATAGCCTTTATCGGGCGCAGGCATTGACAAAACAGCTTTTGCTGATTGACGACCTATTTCAATATACTCGCGAATGCGATCGCGTGCCGCAGCATCAATCACAGGTCCTACTTGAGTACTTGGTAACTCAGCCTCGCCAATATTCAGCGATTTTGTCGCTTCGACAAAGCGCTCCACAAAGGTATTATAAATCGGTTCAACCACAATTACACGCGAACAAGCAGAACATTTTTGTCCGCTGTAACCAAACGCCGATTGCACAATTCCCACCACAGCCGCGTCTAAATCAGCACTTTCATCCACAATAATCGCATTCTTACCACCCATCTCCGCAATTACCCGTTTCATATGCTTTTGACCAGGTTTAAGAATTGCCGCTTCTGCGTAAATTCGACAACCTACCTCTTGCGAACCTGTAAAAGCGATGACATGAGTATCTACATGATTCACCAAATAAGCACCAACTTGCGAACCCTTACCCGGAACGTATTGAAAAACACCTTTAGGTATTCCCGCTTCCACCAAAACTTCTGTAAATTTAGCCGTAATTACAGAAGAAGTTTCCGCAGGTTTGAGGAGAGTGCAATTACCCGCAACCAAAGCAGCAACAGTCATCCCGCAAGCGATCGCCAAAGGAAAATTCCAAGGCGAAATTACCACCGCAATTCCCCGTGGCTGGTAAATATAACGATTATTTTCCCCAGCAACGTCATAATTAACACCTTCGTCCAACCGTTCCATCTCCGAAGCATAGTAGCGACAAAAATCTATCGCCTCAGAAACCTCCCCATCCGCTTCCCGCACAGGCTTACCGACTTCCAAAACAATCCAAGCCGAAAATTCAGCGCGGCGTTGTTCCATCAAATCCCCGGCTTTCCGCAAAATCGCCGCACGTTGCTTCACCGGAGTTTTCCTCCAAGCAGGAAAAGCAGATTTCGCAGCTTTCATAGCTTCTTGTGCTTGTTCTACACTAAGAAGCCCAACCTTCCCTACAACCTCGCTAAAATTCGACGGATTAACAGAATCAACAACTTCCTGAGTTTCTACATATTCCCCATTCACCAAAGGTAAATAAGTCTTCCCAAACTGCTGACGAACACCAAGCATAGCTTGCCGAGAAAGCTTTATTTTCTCCTCCTCAGCATAATCCGTATCAGCAGCACCAGCAAAATTTGCGTCCTCTTCTTTGCGCCTTTGCGACTTTGCGTGAGACAATTCTATATTCGGCGCAGCAATTAACTCCTCAACCGGACGATTTTCCATATTTTGCCGCAAAAACGAACTATTTGCGGTATTCTCCAACAAACGGCGAATTAAATACGCCATTCCTGGCAGCAACTCCCCATAAGGACAGTAAACTCGAACTCGATAACCTCTATCAACCAACGCTGAAGCTAGTTTATCACCCATACCGTAGAGAACTTGCATTTCAAAGCAACGCCGGGGGACATTTAAACTTTCAGCGATCGCTATTGCACGAGCTTGCGATCGCACATTATGACTACCAATCGCAGCATACACATATTCATGATTCTCCAGCAACAACTGCGTTATCGTTTCAAAATTCGCATCCGTCGCCGCCTTATCATTGTAAACTGGTTGTTGCCAGTGTTTTTGTGCAGCTTTAATCGTTTCCTGATCCCAATACGCACCTTTTACCAAACGAATTGTAATCGGATAACCGCGCTGTTTTGCCCAGGCAATCAAGTTACGTGCATCTTCTTCACTGTCGCGCAGATATGCTTGAATTGTCATCCCAATATCTGTGCGTTGCTTAAACTCTTCTTCCAGCAAGATTTTTTTCAAGATGCTAAAAGTTAAGTTTTTATAAGCGTACTGTTCCATATCAAAGTGAACAGATGCACCATTATCTTTCGCACCACGCAACAAAGTACGAATGCGCGAACTTACTCGCTCCTCACTACCTATAGCATCTAACGGGTCAAATTGCGAATAAAACGCGGTTAACTTTACAGAAACCTGGACTTTTGCCACATCAGCTTCATCAATTGCCGGAACTTTACTCCAACTCTTAGATGCTTCTACAAGTTGTTGCATCAATTCCAAATAACGGTCAAGATAAGATTGCGCTTCCGTTTCGGTAATTACCGCTTCACCCAGCAAATCGATGGTGAAAGCCATTTTTTCTTTACGCAGTCTCTCAACGGTTTTGATGACTTGTTTAATACTTTCCCCAGAAATATATTTATGCGCTAGAGTTTCAACCGCTGTACCGACAGTTGTTGCCGCAACTTGTCCCGGCATAGAATCAGGGTTAGCAAAGTTTAGCATTCCTTTGAGAGCCGCCGGTAATTCTACAGACTCATCTCCTAAATATTCTTGTAAATGCGCCGCGATTTCTGCTTTACTATTTAAAGCGGGTAAAGTATCGATAAAGCGAAATAGCTGCACCCGCAATCCTGGATTGCTCATTGCCCAAGCTAGCAATTTATCATCCCAGCGCATTTGATCGCGCAAAGAAGCGAAGAAAGAACGATTTTCTGACGTCGCTGCTAAAAGCTGTTTGGCGATTTCTTGAGTTTTCGCTTCGTAAGTGCTTTTTTCTACTTGTAATACCACTGATGACATCCTTATTTAAAGCTAGGCTTTTTTGGCAAAGCCTGTATTTTCTATTTTGACTCTTGGATTGTGTGAATACCACATGTATGTTTGATGCACGAGTGATGCAAATAGTCAAGGTTCATAAGGAGAAGAATGTAGTCAGCGCGAAAATCTAAAAGAAGACTCTGCGAAACGAGTGCGCTTACCTTAGCGTTCCTTTGCGTTGAAAAAAGCTACGAAAAAACCTCACCCCGATAAAATAAAAGCAATTCCACCAAAAGGCAGCACTTATGGCAACCCAAATCGGTGAAGGAAAATCTTTGACTGAACTGGTAATTTCTTGGTCAGCTTTACCAGAGAGTTTTCAACTTGAGGATGAACCTGTGGAAAATACATCACAGCCAATTTTGGCAGGTGCTTTGCGTGAAAGCTTAGAAATTGCAGGATTTATTCAACCTCAAATGTTGATTGCGTCAAACTTTGCTCTTTGCGCTACTTTAAACGGGCAATTTATCGCTAAAGCACCCGATTGGATTTATGTTCCAACTGTTAATCAAAATTTAGGAGAACGCAAAAGCTATACACCGAATTTAGAAGGTGATATTCCGGCAATTGTGATGGAATTTCTTTCTGATAGCGATGGTGGAGAATATTCAGTTAAACGAACTTATCCCCCTGGAAAATGGTTTTTCTACGAGCAAATTCTCAAAGTTCCCATTTACGTAATTTTTGACCAAAATGGAGGGTTATTAGAATTTTACCAACTCGAAAATGGACGATATGAATTGCAGCAACCTAATTCTGATGGACTTCATTGGATTGATTCAATGAGCTTATTTTTAGGGACTTGGCAAGGAACAAAAGAAGCGAGAACGGGTTACTGGTTGCGCTGGTGGGATGAGTCAGGTAATTTGTTACCGTGGGCAGTAGAAAGGGTAGAACAAGAACGTCAACGTGCTGAACAAGAACGTCAGCAGAAAGAAAAACTTATCACCTATTTGCAATCTCAAGGCATCGATCCTAATACTTTACTCTCAGAATAAATCCATCATTCGTGAAAAGTTAGATTCCCGAATTCTTTAAGAAGTTGGGAATCTGAACACCGCAAACTTTAACTTAAGACAATCGCTACAACAGACAAACTATTTTCTTTTCGGAATCACATTTCTCATTCCTCCTTTAGCACCCACAGTATCACCTTTGTAACGAGGAATAATATGAATACTTGCGTGCATCATATTTTGACCAGCTTCTCGATTAATGTTCATTCCCACATTAAAACCATCAGGTGCAAATTTTTTATCAAGGATTTCTTGTACTTTATTAACCATCAGCCAACAAGCTGATTGCTCTTTCAATGGTAACTCAAAATAATTACTAACATGCCGTTTGGGGATAACCAAAACATGACCTTTACTTAAAGGATAGCCATCAAATATTGCATAAGCCGTGGCAGATTCGGTTACTAAAGTTAGATGTGTATAAGGATTGCAAAATAGACAATTATTAGTTGAGTTTCTTTGGTGATTATAATGAATATATTCGTAAATTTCACAATTATCGTCTAAGTTAATGGAATTAAAAGGAAGTTTTACATTACATTGATATGTAGGTTTTTTGTGAACGTAATGTTCTCGAAAACCTTCTTTTTTTACATCCCTTCTCACGGCAAAATACGCTTTACCTCCCGGTTTCAAGAAATGCGATACTCCCATAATCACATTCGCTTGTTCTTCTGGAAACAAAACATTTAAAACATAAAAGCAAATTATTGTGTCGAACTTTTCATTAGGATATTGCGGGAAATAATAAGGGTCATAACCTGTAATATCAAAACCTTTTTGTTGCAATAATTTAACATCATTGCCAAACCCACAACCAAAGTCTAGAATTTTACCTTGAAGCAGATTTTTATCTAATAAAAACCGTCCCGGAAATGATAGATATATTCTTTCTATTGCTGTCAGGTGGCTAAATTTATTTTGTTGCTTTTGCATAAAAACGTAAATTTTCTTCGATTTTGCCCAAATCTAATATAGCCGAGGTGTTGCTAATTACCAATTTGGCAAACCATATAGAGGAATTACGTATACGGAGAAAGGCAGCTAACTTAAACGGCAACAAGTAAATATGGAATCGTACCCAAATGCGTTGGAGTTGATTTAAAAGTATCAATAATAGCCAGATGTAGAGATGGCTAAATGGGGGATAATGGAGCGAACGTCTAAAAAACCGTGCAAAATTGCAGCCGATTTGCTGCCATTCGAGTATTGCCGCAATTCAAATCGAGGTACGTTAGTAACGCGGAATACCCGCCATTTTAAACAGATTCGCGGTGTGCGAGTTGTAAATTAAGTTGACTAACTGGTGAGAAAGACAATTCAATCACTTCGACGTTGCCATTGTTGCGGATCGCGTTTAATGTGAAAACAGGCAGTAATCACAATTTTATCTTCTTCAATTAGGTAAAAAATTCCGTAGGTAAATCGACGAATCAAAGCGCGTCTAACTTGTCGATGTACCAAAGGATAACCTGAAAGATTGCGTCCCACAGAAGCTAGACAGGCATCAACTGCACGTATAAACTCAAAACCCAATCCGGGATTGTGTTCTTCATACCACTCAAAAGCCTCTTCGATATCAAGTTCCGCTTCTGGGCTAATCAGTAATTTATAATTCATTATCAATAACCCAGTCTTTGCTTCATTTTTTCCCAGCTTGAACCCTGCATTGGGTTTTGGTAGTATTCTTCTAAACGTCGGTCTAATTCTTGCTGTTGAGCCTCACTGACACGAATCGACGCAGGTGTGCTGAGGATGCTATCCCACAAATCCTGGGCAAGTTGTATGCGCTCGGCTACACTTAATTGGGAAATGTCAACTTTCAATAACGGATGCATACTCATCATACCAAGGTTTAATCTTCTCAATATTCTACCTAAGTTCGAGAGGAGGATAGGCTATCTCTGTTTTGTTTTCATCGAAAGCGATCGCATTTGAAAAAGAATCTTTCCCCAACTCCGGCAAAATTATTCGGCATTCATCGTGGCAAAGTAGTCATGGGCACAGTGGGGTATGCTTGTGGCATTGAAGGAATGACTAAGCAGTATAAGTGTAGAATTTTGGTAACATCGGTGGTGAGTAGTTTGCAATAACCCGAATTATTTGCGTTGAGATTAGTAGATAATTCAGTCAAGGTGAAGGGCACAGATGAAGCGATCGCTATTTACGAACTACAAATTTAGCACAAGGGGACATCACCCCATTCTCCATTACCAATTACCAATGCGATCGCTATCTTCCAACTTCAGATTAAATAACGTTGTATAGCTTGCAAATTGCTTTCAAAACTTGCAGTAATTCAATTGAAGATTCCCCACGAGTAATATCTAGTTTTGGCAGTAATTGATAAATGGGGGGATTTCCTTGCTGGATGTAGACAAACTGATAATCCATCCCGTTGGTAGTTAATCCCCAAACTGATGTTTGTTGTTCTATGCCTTTATAAGCATAAGTAAGCAATTGAGGTAAACCATCAAAAGCATTGAGGCTACTATTTTTAGCTTCGATTACGAGTATCCAAAACGGTGTAGTCGTCGTTCTTCCTTGAGTTTTATTGACTGCTAAAATATCCATCCGTCCTTTGATGCTTGTATCTTCATCTTCAACCAAGATTTCAGCAATATTTTCTTCTAAAGTTATCTTAATACTCGGATGATAAAAGCCCGCTAGCTTCATTAACGGAGCCAGAAAAAGAAACTTTATTTGCCCTTCCGATATTTTCCCTGCTGCATAGTAGCTGCGAAAAATATTCTGGATTTGCAATAGTTCTTGCTGTTCAAACTCTGTTAGAGATTCCAGAGATAGTAATGATGCAAATGAGTTATTAAATTGCTCTTCAAATTTGAAAAGCTGCCAAACATCTTTTAAGCTGAGATTTCTGGCATCTAAAGTTGTAGTCATTGCTTAATTTTCTCTCATATTAAATGTAATTTTACAATCAGGCTAGGATAAAAGCAGACGTACTCCATATGGATTTTTAGCAGGTATAGTCGGAAAGTTGCTCTACGTAACGCCATTAGCAATCAAGTCCTTTTCAGTTGCTTAGTACAGCATTTCATGAATACGAGCGCTTTCTTAAATTTTGCAATAAGAGTGCAATGCGATCGCATCCCGATGCAATGCGATTGTGTCCCCCTGCATTTAAAAACGCTACGCTTTTAGGCAAAATTGTACTTAGTATGTTGAGCGTTTTCATCTCGCTATTCGTCCCCACCCTACTCCACTTCGCTTCCTTTAAGGTGCCCAATTCCGGGATTCGAGGTAGGTCTTATATGAAGAGCGTTCTAGCCAGAGAAAAGCCGCTGCAATGCAATAATTCTTAATTTACGCTGGCAAAATGTTGCGAATCTTGATTTAATTGGTAGACTTGTACCTTATTAGCACTTCTACAGATAGCGCCTTATGGTGCATATCAAGCGCGTTGAACTTACTAATTTTAAATCCTTCGGCGGTACTACTTCTGTCCCTTTACTGCCGGAGTTTACTGTCATTTCTGGTCCTAATGGCTCCGGAAAGTCTAACATACTAGACGCGCTGCTATTTTGCCTGGGACTCGCTAGTTCTAAGGGAATGCGAGCCGATCGCCTTCCGGATTTGGTAAATAATACTCAAACGGCTAAGGGACGTTCTACTGTTGAAGCTAGTGTGACGGTGACGTTTGATTTGGGGGATGAGGATTTCTCACGCAAAGTCGCAGAGACGCAAAGGGAAGAAGCAATTCCCGACTCCCCAAAAGATTGGAGTGTGACGCGCAGGTTAAGGGTTACTCATCAAGGTACTTATACATCGAATTATTACATCAATGGTGAAGCTTGTACGCTGACGGATTTACATGAGCAATTAAATGAGTTGCGGGTTTATCCTGAAGGTTATAATGTTGTGTTGCAAGGCGATGTTACCAGCATTATCTCAATGAATGCGCGAGAGCGACGGGAAATTATTGATGAGTTGGCTGGGGTTGCGTCGTTTGATCGCAAGATTAAACAAGCCAAAAGTACTTTAGACGAAGTTAAGGATAAGGAAGATAGTTGTCGAATTGTTGAGACGGAGTTAACTTCACAACGCGATCGCCTTTCTCAAGACCGTGCTAAAGCGGAAAAATATCAAAAGCTTCGCACGGAATTTATCGAAAAGCAATCTTGGGAAGCTGTGTTATCATGGCGTACTCTACAAGCGCAACAAGAAAGGTTGGCGAATCAAATTCAATCAGGCGATCGCACTTTTACGGAAATTTCATCTCAATTAACAACGCTTGCTTCTCAAATCGCTCAAAGAACTGTTGAGTTGGATGAACTTAATCGACTTGTAAAGGCGTTGGGAGAAGAGGAAGTTTTAGCGGTACAATCTAATCTTGCGACTCAAGAAGCGGAACGCAAACAACTTCAACGTCAGCAAAGTGAGTTAGAAACAGCTTTTCAAGAAACGCGGAAGCGTCTGGAACAACAAACGCAAGAAGTTCAACAATATCAAGTTTCTTTGGAGGAATTCGCAGGACAACAAATTGTAGAGACGCGATTTATCGCGTCTCTACGGCAAGAACGAGATGAAGCGCGGCAATGTTTAGAAGGTTCTCGCGAAGCTGCTGCCCAAATTGCTTCTGCGAGTGAAGCTTGGGTACAGCAACAAACTGCGTTAAACCGTCAAATTGAGACTTTGTTGCAATCTCTGGAACCGCAACGCACTGAACAAGCGCAACTTAGAGAACGCAATAATCAATTACAAGAGTTGATTCAAGAACAAACTCTGTTAGTTGAACGTGATGAACCGAACTTAGCAGAAAAGCAAGCTGAATGTACGCGACTGGAAATTGAATTTAATGCTTCTAGTGAACCGATTCAAAATTTAGCGCAAACTTTAACTGCTACAGATCAAGAATTGCAACTTCAACAAGAAACGCAAAAAAGGTTACTTTCTGAACAACGCGAAAAACAACGTTCTTTAGATAAGTTAGAAGCACAAGTTGCCGCACAGCAAGAAGTACAAGGAACTCAAGCTAG
>Ga0136635_10000525_pt1 | contig 10749 bp, 8 predicted proteins | sample AntDrymeUQ852106_2_FD_105495 | JGI IMG/M metagenome (GOLD analysis project Ga0136635, IMG submission 105495) | Polar desert sand microbial communities from Dry Valleys, Antarctica - metaG UQ85 (21.06) | ecosystem: Environmental > Terrestrial > Soil > Desert | place: Antarctica: Dry Valley... | reverse complement strand
GCGGCGGCGGTGTATGCCGCCTCCGAGGGTCTCGACGTGATCGCGGTGGAACGGCAGGCCGCGGGCGGCCAGGCCGGTGAAAGCTCGCGGATCGAGAACTACCTCGGTTTTCCGGCCGGGTTGACCGGCGCCGAGCTGACGCGGCGGGCGGTGGCGCAGGCGGCCCGTTTCGAGGCAGAGATGGTGATACCGGTCGAAGTTGTTTCGATAACTCGCAACGATCCATTTCGAGTGGTGACCTTTGCCGACGGTACTCAGGCCAACGCCCGTTCGGTGATCGTTGCGACCGGGGTCAGCTATCGGACCCTGCCCGCCGACGGTGCTGACAAGTTCGCCGGTCGTGGCATCTTCTACGGTGCCTCCCCGGTGGAAGCATTGGAGCACAAGGGCGAGACCGTCGCCGTCATTGGCTCGGGGAACTCGGCCGGACAAGCTGCCATCTACCTCGCCGGCTACGCCGACAAGGTGGTGATTGTGATTCGGGGAGAGTCGCTCGCAGGGTCAATGTCGTCCTACCTGATCGATCGCATCGAAGCTTCCAACATCGACGTTGTCACCCGTGCCACCGTGCAAGAAGTCAACGGCGAGCAACGGGTCGAGTCTCTTGCGCTGGCCGGGCCTGATGGCACGAGGACCTTGCCGATCTCGGCCGCTTTTGTCTTCATCGGCCAAGCGCCCCGCACCGATTGGCTAGCCGGCCAAATCCAACGCGACGAGCAGGGCTTCATCCTCACCGGACGCGAATGCCAGCCCGAACCGGGGTGGTCGGCCGACCGCAATCCCTTCCTGCTCGAGACGAGCCTGGCTGGGGTCTTCGCCGCCGGAGACGTCCGCGCTGGTTCGATCAAACGCATCGCTAGCGCCGCCGGCGAAGGGGCGATGGCGGTCAGCCTGGTTCATCAACACCTCGCCAAGCTGTGAACCCAGCCGACATCCTCGCTCAGGTCCCATATTTCGCAGCCCTGCCCCCACAGGAGATCGAGCGGCTGGGAAGCATCTGCAACGTCGTCGATACCCCCCAGGGGACGGTGGTGATCGAGGAAGGGGCCGCGCCGGGCGATCTGTTCGTGGTCCTGGAGGGAACCTTTCGAGCCGCTCGCAAGGGTGCGAGCGGCGACCTGGTGTTGGGAACTTCAAGCGTCGGAGACGTGATCGGGGAGATGTCACTACTCGAAGGGCGGCCAACCTCGGCGCAAGTTGTCGCTCAAACTCCCGGCCAGCTCTTGCGAATCCCGGGCACTGAGATCGAATCCCTCATGGCATCCCCCGAAGTCGCAATGCGAATGCTCCGCACCGTGACCACCCGACTACGAGAGCGCGAAACCGCCCTGGTGCAGGCAGAGAAGTTGGCTGCTTTGGGAACCATGACGGCGGGCCTTCTCCACGAAGTCAACAATCCAGCGGCGGCGCTGATCAATGCTGGATCCCGCCTTCAAGAGACGGTCGCCCGACTGGTCCCGTCGACTGGCGAGGTGGCGCTCAGCCCGCTCCAGCGATCCGATCGAGTCCGCGCCCTTGCCAAGCTGCTCCACTCCTGGGGAGTCGACCCCAAACTCGCCGGCTCGCTCGTTGCCCAGGGGTGGGACGAGGAGAAGCTCGGGGCGACTCCGGAGGCCGAGCGTCAACAGACCGCGGAGCTCGCCCATGTCCGGCAGCTAACGAGCGAAATGCTCCTGGCGGCAACGCGGCTTTCAGAGCTGGTGGGGACCGTGAAGCGGTGGACTTTCCACGATCAGGGCGAGCGCAATGATGTTGACTTGGTCACGGTCGTCTCGGACAGTCTCACCTTGCTTCGCCACAAGTCGAGCTCGTTGCGAGTCACGACCAAGCTTCCAGATTCGTTGACGGTCGAAGCGCAGGGCGGAGAGCTGAGCCAGGTGGTGACCAACCTCATCGACAATGCGATCGACGCTGCGTCCCAGAAGATCACCATTGAGCTCGGCGAAGACTCCGGGCAGGCGACCCTGGTCGTCGAAGACGACGGCCCTGGCATCCCGTCCGAAAAGGCAAACAAAATTTGGGAGCCGTTCTTCACCACCAAAGCACCCGGAAAGGGAAGCGGTCTCGGATTGGCAATCAGCCAAAGGATCGTGAACGATCACGGCGGGACGCTCACCTTCGAATCCAAACCAGGCCAAACTCGATTCGTCCTGCGCCTCAACAAGAGGATTGCCTCGTGACCTCGCTACCCACGGGAGTCGTCACCTTCGTCTTCACCGACATCGAGGGGTCGACGCGGCTGCTCAACGAGCTGGCATCCGGCTACAAGGACCTCGTCGAACGACACAGCGACATCATCAAGTCGGCGGTCGACAAAGCGGGGGGTCTCGTGGTGTCAACGGAAGGGGACTCGTTCTTCCTCGTTTTTACCTCGCCAGTCAACGCCATCCGGGCGATTGGTCAGTTTCAGAACGATCTCGCCGCCGAACCCTGGAGCAACGACCGGAACGTAGCGGTACGCGTCGGGGTCCACACCGGGGAAGGGGCGCTCGGGGGCGAGAACTACTGGGGAATCGACGTGCATCGCGCCGCGCGGATCGCCGCCTCCGGTCACGGAGGCCAGGTTCTGCTCTCCGCGGTAACTGCTGCCCTCGCCGCGCCGCACCTGCCACCGATGTTCGCTCTGCAGAGCCTGGGCATCCATCGATTCAAGGACTTGGCCGAAGGCGAGGAGGTTTATCAACTACTCATCGACGGGTTGCCCGCCGAATTCGGACCGCTCACATCTCTGCCAAGAACGAATCACAATCTTCCCGTCCAATTGACCTCATTCGTTCACCGGGCCGAGATGGCACAGGCCGGAGACCTCCTCGCTTCCTCGCGCTTGGTGACGCTCACCGGCCCGGGTGGCACCGGCAAGACTCGACTCGCCATCCAGGTCGGCGCCGAGGAGATCGATCGAAATCGCGACGGAGTCTGGTTCGTTCCGCTTGCCGCCATCACTGACCACGAGCTGGTGACTTCAGCGGTGGCCTCGGTGCTTTCGCTACAACTCCCCGAACGTCGGCCTGACGACCGGCTGGGCGAGCTGCTCAACCCCAAGCAGATGCTTCTGATCCTCGACAACTTCGAGCAGGTCTCAAAGGCCGCGGAAAGGGTCGCCACCTGGCTGCATCATGCGCCCGACCTGAAAATCCTTGTGACCTCACGCTCGCCGCTGCACATCTCCGGAGAACGCGAATTCGCCGTCCCGGCACTCGACTTAAACAGTGAAGCCGTGGCGCTTTTCGTCGAGCGAGCGCAAACGGCGCGGCCCGGCTTCATGATCGATGAGCGCAACGCCTCCACAATCGCCCAGATTGTGACCCGTCTCGATGGGCTGCCCTTGGCGATCGAGCTGGCCGCCGCCCGCCTCCGCATCTTCTCCCTCGACGCTATCTCGGACCGGCTCAGCTCCCGTCTCGGACTTTTGACCGGCGGTGCTCGCGACCTGCCTGAACGCCAGCGCACGCTCCGGAAAGCGATCGAATGGAGCTTCGACCTGCTCGAAGGAGACAGCCAAAACTTCTTTACCCAAGCCGGAGTCTTCACCGGGGGATTCGCGTTGGAAGAAGCCGAGTTTGTGCTGGGGTCCGGTTACCCGCATGATCTCGTGGAGGGCCTCGAAGCCCTGGTCGATCAAAGCCTGCTTCGGCCGATTGTCGACGCTTCAACGCCTCGCTTCTTGATGTTGGAAACGATTCGAGAGCTAGCGGCTGAGCGCCTTTTGTCGGACCCCGGCGCCGACAAGATTCGAGCCCGGCATGCCGAGGCCTATTTGAGGTTGGCGGAGAGAGCAGCGCCGCGTCTCACCCAGGACGATCAGCGCTGGTGGCTCGACCGGATCAACGAGGATCACGAGAATTTGCGGGCAGCGTTGTCCTTCTCGATCGCTGCTCAAGATGCCGAGACGGCACAGATAATGTGTGGCGCAATTTGGCGGTTCTGGCAGATGCGGGGCTTTCTCAGCGAAGGAAGAGTCCGAACCGATTCTGCGCTGGCTTTGGTTGGAGGTACCCCGCGCGCCCGGCTCCGGGCGCTCGAAGCGGCTGGCGGGTTGGCTTATTGGCAGGCGGATGGTCCGGCCGCATATCGCTATTACGAAGAACAGGTCAGCGTTGCTCGCGAGCTCGGCGACAGGCGCGAGCTGGCGTACGCCCTCTACAACCATTCCTCAGCTGATGCGGTGCTCGAAAAAACTGGCCGCGCGCTGGATTATCTCGATGAGGCCGTGAAGATCGCCGAAGAGGTGGGCGACACCACCTTGCTGGGTACCGTCTATTGGGGATTGGGGAGCATTCATTTCCTCGGCACCGCGTCGGACCACCCGCAACGCGCCGAGAACCTGGCGAAGGCAATCGACGTCCTTACCCGCGCCGAGGGCCTCCTGGCAGATACGGGCTCGAGCTTTCAGATCGGATGGACCGACAACATGCTCGCGTTCTGCCTGCTGGGCGACAATCGGCCGGACGAGGCGATTCTCCACCTCCGTGCCGGACTGAAGCGTTTTGTCGCCGCCGGCGATTTGTCGGCTCTCCCGTTGCAAGTTGCTTCTTTCGCCGAATACGTCCTCCAACTAGGGGACGTTGACTTGGGGGTCAAGCTGGCGGGAGCGAGCGAAGCGTTCCAGCGGCAAAGCGAGACGAGACTGCTCGACATTTCGGTCAACGAAGTTCGCGGCGCTCGGCAGGCAATCGAGGAAATCGGGCCGGCTCGGGCTGCGGAATTGCTCGGCGAGGGGGCGACCCTGACCGTCAATGAGACCCTAGACATCGTCGACAAGCTGTGACTTGAGCTTTTTAGCCACTCAAGGCGCCTAGAGTTTCTGCGGGATGATGGTTGGCGTGGGCTCGGAGAGGTGGGCTGCCCGCCCCAAGCGGGCGTGGTTTTTACGCGTCCTGTCGGTCCTGCTTCCCCTCGCCGCCGCCTATACAGCCGCCAGCGTGGTCGGGGCCCTCTTGCCGGCGCCAACAGGGTGGTGGTGGTTGGCGGTCGCCGTCGCCGGCGTTCTGGCAGCTTGGCTCAGTCTTCCCTGGAGTAGTCGCCTACAGCTCCTGGCAATGACTTATGAGATCGAGCTTCTCTTTCCCGATCGGGCGCCGGAGCGTGTCGAGGTCGTCAGGCTGGTGGGACAACCCGAGTCGTTGCGTTCGCCTCCGGGACAAACTTCCAACGCAGCGGCCTTCGTCATGGCGATGGTCCTGTCACTCCGGCGGAATCACTCCCGAAACAATCGCCATCCCTACCGCGTCGCGGCCTTGACCGAACTCATCGGCCGCCAGCTCGGTCTCAATGAGGCGGAGCTGGACCGCCTCCGTTGGGCGGCCATAAGTTATGAGATAGGCAAGCTCGCGCTCCCTCCCGAGCTGGCGACCCCGGAGTTGAGCCTCGAGCAGTCCGAGCTCCTTTCGACCTTTCCGACCACAGGAACGCGAATGCTCGGAGCACTTACCGAATGGCTTGGCCCGTCGACGAGAGCGGTCGCTCATCACACTGAGAACTGGGACGGGTCCGGCCACCCCTACGGGCTGAAGGGTGAGGAGATTCCACTAGCGGCGCGAGTGGTCACGGTGGCGGTGACTTTCGACCATCTCGTCAATGGTGCGCTCGACTACCACGCGGCACGGCGACAGATCGCGGGCGGAGCCGCCTCGGACTTCGACCCCGACGTCGTTCGCGCTCTACTGAGCGTTGACGAAGCCGAGCTGCGGTCCGTCGCCGGGCTCTCGGCGCCCCTTCGACAGCTGGCCGCCCTGCGGCCGGGCCCGGTGGGTGCGCTCGTTGCCACCTTTTTCTTGATCACAGGGATGGCCCTGACCGGATCACTGCTCCCCCGGGCCGCCTATTCGGTTCGCGTCGATGAGCTGCTGTCCTTTCTCGAAACGACCTCGACGAGCGCATCGATTTCTGCACAGGGGACAACCACACCGCTTCTCGCGTCGACCACTGAAGGCAACGATCCATCGACTACCTCGGCGACGTCGATTGGTGGATTGCCGAGCTCAACCACTGGAAGCTCTGCACCTGGGACCACGGTTCCTGCCTCGGAAGTCAGGCGCCCAGTGGCCACCACTTCCACCACCCGGCCGGGCTCCACGACCTCCACCGCCTCGACCACTTCGATTCCCGGCGTGACGACCACGGCCGGAGCCACGACCACAGCGCCAACGACGACCACTCGTCCGCCGGTTACGACGACGACTCAGGCGCCGACCACGACCCAAGCACCAACGACGACCACCACCCTCGAGCCGACGACCACCACCCTCGAGCCGACCACTACAACGACCCTCGAGCCGACCACCACCACCCTCGAGCCGACCACTACAACGACCCTCGAGCCGACCACTACAACAGAGGCGATCCCCTAAACGGGCGCGTGACCTGCGATCATCGGCCCATGCGCGCCGAGGATTCTCACGACTTCATCTCCTTCCGCGATCCTGACGAGAACCGCACCTGGCTCTTCGATGCGACCTTCCTCCGTTCGTCGTGGCTGTGCATCTTTGGACGAGGTTGCCAGGGGATCTACACGACGCCAACGCCCGAGCTCTCCCAGGGATGCTGTTCGATGGGAGCGTGGTTCACCGACGAAGAAGATGTGGCCAAAGTCGAACGCCATGCCGCTCTGCTTACCGACGACAACTGGCAGTTTCGCAAGAAGGCGGGGACGAAGATCTGGCGACAGCGAGGCGATGACCAGACATCGCGGCTCGTCGACGATGCGTGCATCTTTCTCAATCGTCCGGATTTCAAACGCGGCGCGGGCTGTGCACTCCACCTCGGCGCTCTTGACGCCGGAGAACGGCCTCTCGAATGGAAACCGAATGTCTGCTGGCAACTACCCCTGAGGCTCGAAGAGGACACCGACGGTCATGGCCACATCACCTCCGTGCTTCGTGAATGGAAGCGGCGGGACTGGGGTGACGGCGGCGCTGAGTTTGCGTGGTGGTGCACCGACAGCCCCCTGGCCTTTGTCGGTGGCGAGCCGGTCTACGAAAGTCTGAAAGACGAGATCATCGAAATGATCGGCAACAAGGCCTATGCGCTCTTGGTCGAGCAGTTGAACCGGCCCCAGCCACTCCCCCACCCGGCTCTGCGAAAAAGGGACAAGGCTCGCCGCTCACGAATCCCAGTGACCCCCGTCCAAGGCTGACCTTGACCCCCCTGTTTTCGCGACCGATCGCGCCCTTGCAAGGACGGATTTGGTAGCGAAAAACGAAATCAGCTCACCGCTGCTTGCGAAACAGGCCCTTTACCCAGGAGACGAGGCTTGTCAAGAAGAGCCGAAAGGGTTTGACCCGAGCCGCCTTTATCTCCGAGGCCGCCGCCTCGGAGGGGGCTGCCATCTTGGCTTCGAGGCAGCCGGCAAAGTCGGCGATGAGCCGGCGGCTCATCTCATTGATCAGACCGGTGCGACCGAACTGGGCGGCGGGGCCGGCAAGGGTGATGTCGGCATCGATCTTGACGTTGGTGCCTGAGCCAGCGGCGGTGAGGAGGTAGTTCACCTTGACCTGGCCGCGGCTTCCACCCCGTTTGTCGACTCCTTTGCCGTCGATAAGGGCAGTGCGGGCGGCGGGGTCTGAGGTGACGTTGGCTTCGCCCTCGAAAGTTGCCGCGATCGGGCCGAGCTTCACCGAGATGTTGCCGGCGTACACCCCTCCGCCTTTGTCCTCGGTGATGGTCGCGCCCGGCAGGCATTGGGCGACGACCGGAACGTCTTGAAACTGCTCCCACACCGCATCGACCGGCCGATCGACAGTGAACACCTGGGTGATCTTCATCGGCTCTCTACGGTAACGGGCGCCAGCCGGCCGGGCCCTTTTTCTCAACCAGCGGGCCGCCTTGGCGATTTCGCCGCACCGCCATGATCTCCGAAAGGATCGACCAGGCGATCTCGATGGGCCCGTCGGCCCCAACGTCAAGCCCCGCGGGACCATAGATCCGATCGGTGGTGGGGTCGGGGACCAGACCGCGAGCGTTGAGGTCTTTCAGCATCCTCTCCAGCCGCTCGCCGGGCCCGAGGCAGCCGATGTAGGCCGCGCCTTTTCCCAGAAGCGAGCCGAGGAAGTCGACGTCGCGCAGGTAGTTGTGCGACATGACTACGAAAGCAGTGCGATCGTCGACTTCGATGCGCTCCGAGAGCTCGGCCGCAGCGCACTGGATCAAACGGTCGGCCTCCGGGAAGCGCTCGCGAGTCAGGAAGGCTCGGCGGTCGTCGACCACCGTCACTTCGTGCCCGAGCTCCTTTCCCAGCCGGACCAGAGGAACTGCATCGTGACCCGCTCCGCACACCACCAGCCGGGGCGGTGCTGAGTTGACCTCCAGCAAATAGTCGACTCCCTCCCGGTGGAGCCGCCGGTGACGGCCGTCGCGCATCGCCGCGGCCACCTCGGTTCCCCAGCCCGGGTCGACTTCGCTGATCGCCTGATGGCGGCCGATCTCCGGCCCGGAAAGGGTGTGCAGGATCGCCACCGGCCGCTCGCTGATGACCGTCGAGAATTGCGCGGCAGAGTTGGCCGACTCGATCAGCAACTCGGTGACCCCATTGCAACCGATCCCCCAGCCCCAAACGGCTTCGTCATCCGCGGTGAGATCGAACTTCACTAGTCGCGGTTCGGCGTCACGTCCCATCTCGGCGGCAATCGCGATCAGATCGTTGTCGAGACAGCCCCCGGAGACAGTCCCCACCATGGTCCCGTCGGCCGCAACCAGTTGGCGCGCCGCCAAACCTCGATAGGTCGAACCTCGCACACCGACCACGGTCGTCAGGACGAAATCGATCTGGCGCCGATTCCAATCGGGAATGGTGGGGAGAACGTCCTCGGTCATCAACCCCAACTTAGGCGGGTCTAGTGGCCGGTGTCACCGCCGAGCAGATCGAGCGCATGCGACAGCACCGCTGACAGCGCCTCGAAACCCTCCTCGACGGCTCGCGGGCTGCCGGGCAGGTTGACAATCAAGGAGGACCCTTTCACCCCAACCACGGCACGGGACAAGGCGGCCATCGGAGTCGATTCGAGCCCTTTGCTCACGAGAAGATGGCTGAGACCGGGAACGACGCGCTCGACCACCTGCATGGTCGCCTCGGGCGTGACATCACGCGGTCCGAGACCCGTGCCACCGGTGGTCATGATCAGGCGGGCATCGACAGCGAGCCTCTGGAGAGCTTGAGTTATCGCCTCGATCTCGTCGGGCACGACCTCGTGGTCGGTCACCTCGAAGCCGGCCCTCCCCAAGAGCTCGACTAAGAGCTCGCCAGAAGCGTCTTGACGAGTTCCAGCAGTCACCCCATCAGAGACGGTGACCACCGACGCCCTCACGAAACGAAGAACGTTTCCGGGTCGGGTGGGATTGGAATCCCGCGGGCGAGGGCGAAGCGGAACACCACAAACAGGATCACCACCGCCGCGACCAAACCCCAACTGAACCGTCGGGCCGTCGTGTGTGGGTCGTGTTCGACGGCTTTGCTCCCAGGTGCAGACAAAAGCGTCGCGGCTGTGAAGAGGCCAAAGAGCGGGATGGCGGACACGAGCCCGCTACCGGTGTCGGGCACGAAGAACAACACCGCCAGCAAGGCACCGGCCAGACCGCCTCCCAAACCGATCCGCGCTACGAAGCCGACACGCCGCGGCGGGGTGGCGATCTCACTGCGCGAAGTGGCGAACGCCAGAAACGCCGGGGCCGCAGCCAAGGAGACCAAGAGCAGGCCAATTGCTCCACCCACTCCAACAACCATGTCGATCCCCGCCGGCAGATCGAAGTGGGTCAAGGCGAGAGCAACGTCGCTCTGTCTGTCGACCCCCGCCAGCGCCATGGGCACGAATCCTTGCCGGAAGCAGTGCAGGATCAGCCAGAGCACGCAAAGACGGGCCGGGTCGTGGCGGCGACTAGCCGGATAGATGGCGAGGAAGGACGCTCCGACAATCAGGGCGGCGAGAGCGCCGCCGGCGAGGGCAAGCGGGTTCTCACCAGTGAGGAACTCAACCCGGTCGTGGTAGATGATCGGGTCCCGGTCGACGAGCCAGCCCACGATGAATCTGCCAAGCGAGTCGGCGAGGACGGCGATGACAATCCCAACGGTGGAGGCAAGGGCCGAATTGACGAGCAAGGTCACCCCGGTCAGGCGGTCACTCCCGTCGACAATTGTGGTCAGCCGCTGCTCGGCGATCGTTGCAGGCATCCTAAAACTTCGACCAATCTCGACCAAGATCAAACGGTTTCCAAGTCCTCGAGACTTTCCGATTCGATGACGTCGTGGCGGCTTATGGCAGTTGAGATCACTGCCTGGATAGTGGCGGTGAGCGGCAGAGCCAGAATGGCGCCGACGCCTCCCAGCAGGCTGGCCCCTGCGATCACCGCCCCGATCGACACCGCCGGATGGATCGACATGGTTCGGCTGGTGATCCTCGGGGCGATGAGGTAGTTCTCTAGTTGCTGGTATCCGATGAGCGCCACCACTACCCACAAGCCTTTGATCGGGCTCACCGCCATCCCCGCAATCGCCGGCAGGACGAGACCTAGATACGTACCGACGACGGGGATGAATTGGGAGATGACACCCATCCAGACGGCCAGCGGAAGGGGCGAGGGGACCCCGATAATGGCCAAAGCTCCCCAGGTGAAAAATGCGCACACGATCGCCAACAGTGCCCGCGAGTAGACGTATTGACCTGTCTTCTCGACTGCCGTGTCCCAGGTCGAAAGCGCCCGCTCTTGCCGTTTGGCGGAAAGAGTGGAAAGGAGCAACCGCCGCCAGGTCGGGCCTTC
>Ga0136635_10000523_pt1 | contig 10763 bp, 7 predicted proteins | sample AntDrymeUQ852106_2_FD_105495 | JGI IMG/M metagenome (GOLD analysis project Ga0136635, IMG submission 105495) | Polar desert sand microbial communities from Dry Valleys, Antarctica - metaG UQ85 (21.06) | ecosystem: Environmental > Terrestrial > Soil > Desert | place: Antarctica: Dry Valley... | reverse complement strand
CAAAGCACGCATTCTGGCGGCAATTTCTAATAATTCCGCTTTGATATCCGGCTTTTCTCCAGGTTCTTGCGGTTCCCCCAAAGAACGGGACAACGGAATATTCCCGCGTCCATCGGTTATCGCTACAATTACCACTTGCCCAATATCTCCACTCCTAACCGCATTCAACCCAACCCGTACAGCTTGGCTTAAACCATGTGCAAGCGGTGAACCACCACCACAAGGTAATCTTTCCAAGCGGTTACGCGCTAAGGCAATAGAGCGGGTTGGAGGCAATAATACCTCAGCTTGTTCCCCCCGAAAAGGAATCAACGCCACTTGGTCGCGGTTTTGATAAGCTTCTGTTAAAAGTTGCATTACCGCACCTTTGGCTGACTGCATTCGATTTAGCGCCATTGAGCCAGAAGCATCCACTACAAATATTACCAACGCCCCGGCTTTACGTACTAACCGCTTAGAGCGAATATCTGCCTGTTCGACAAATACCCGCTTAATCGCGTCTGTTGTAGAGACGCGATAACCTGTGTCTGTACGGGAGTTATAAATTGCTTGGTCCCCTTGTCCCCCTGTCCCCTTGTCCCCTTGTCTCCTTGTCTCCTTGTCTCCTTGTCTCCCACTCCTCTCCCGCCGTGCTTTTTGATACGGTGCAGCAGCTCTCAGGGTGGCATCTACGGCGATGCGTCGCACTTTTCCTTTGGGTATCATCGGCTTAATGTAGCGTCCCCGGTCTTCAGACAGAATTAAGCTGCGACTGCCAGATTTACCCATGCGCTGCGCCATTTGAGCAAAATAAAGCACGCTGGGATCGAGAATTACACCTTCGGGATCAAAGATGAATTCTTCGGGAATGCTGGGTGGTTCTTGTTCTTCTTGATTTTCTTCCTGTTCCTGTTCCTCTTCTTCTTCCTTCTCTTCTTGTTCTGACTCGTCTTGATTTTCTGGTGATGGGGGTGGGGGTGGTGGTGGTGGTTGTTGTTGTTGTTCTGGTGGTGTCTGCAACACCGTTGCTCGTGGTACAATTACCATCTCTACTGCACGCCGTAAATCTTCGGCATTTACTGTGGTGCGTCCATCCAAAGCCGCAGAAGCTTTAGCTACGCGCATGGCGAATAATTCGGCGCGATGTCCTTGCACTGCCCCACGAATTGCTTCATCTACTAGATAGGCAATTTGTTCGTGGGTGATGCTTGTTTCTTTCAACCATTCCCGTGCGAGGAGGATTTGAGTTTTTAGGCTATCGATGTCTTCGTTATATTGCTGAAGAAATTCTTGGGGAGATTTAGAATAGGCGATCGCTTGTTCTACGGCTTCGACTCTTTGATCTAATCCAAGTACACCATCAGCCGAAAGAGCGATCGCTATTCTATCAAGCAAATGTTCTCGCAATGCTCCTTCCTCTGGGTTATAAGTCGCAATAAACAGCGGTTTGCTCGGATGCTGAAAACTAATCCCCTCGCGCTCTATTCGGTTGCGTCCGTCAGATAATACTGTTAAAAGCTGGTTGCTGATTTGGTCATCTAATAAATTAATTTCATCCACATATAGCACTCCTCGGTTTGCGGCAGCGAGCAAACCTGGCTGAAACACCGTTTCCCCTTGTTTTACCGACTCTTCCACATCCACAGAACCCAAAAGCCGGTCTTCAGTCACTCCTAGAGGAATTTGCACAAAAGGTGCGGGGATGATTTCGGTTTCTACTGTCTCCCCAGCTTCCGCTATCAGCTTATCATCCCATTCTTCTGGGCGATTGGGATCGCAGTTACTCAACCCACCTTTAACCACTTCAATGGGTGGAATTAGAGCATGTATAGCACGAGCCATCACAGATTTTGCCGTACCGCGACGACCTGCGATCGCTACTCCTCCTAACTCCGGATCGACCGCAGCTAGCAGCAACGCTAGTTTAATTGCTTCTTGACCGACGACAGCGGACAGCGGAAAGGCAGTAATTGTAGGCGCAGGCATGATTTGCTTTATTTAGCTAGTCTCGGCTTTTAGCATATCAATTTCTGGCACATTTAGAATAACTATTATCGCAAGTTTCTTTTAGGAGCAAAATGTATGAGTATCGCTCAGGCTAGACGCTTCACATTGGATGAATACCACAAACTCGCAGAATTAGGCTTTTTCTATCCAGAGGAGCGAATTGAATTAATCAATGGAGAACTTATTGAAATGGCATCGAAAGGTAAAGCGCACGAAACTTGTTTGCGTAATTTGTTGCGAGAACTTCCAAACCTGGTAGGAGACAGAGCAACTTTGCAATGTCAAGCACCGATTGTTATACCACCTAAAAGCGAACCAGAACCAGATTTTGCGATTGTCCAAAACCGAGATGATAATTATCTTTTTGCTCACCCCAATCCTGCTGATGTCCTGCTGGTGATGGAAGTTTCAGATTCTTCTTTAGATTATGACCAAGATGTCAAAATTCCTCTTTATGCTCAAGCAGGTATTTCTGATTATTGGATATTTAATTTATTTGATAATTATCTAGAATCTTACAGTGAACCCTATCAGAATCATCAAGGTAAATATGGCTATTTGAATAAGCGGATTATCTTACCCAACCAAATAATAGCGTTGCCTTGTTTTCCTGATTTGTCTCTCGATTTAGGGAAAGTTTTTCCACCAAAGCTGAGTTTTTAAGGTTTGTGGATGTCAGGCGATCGCGTTGGCGCAGCCTCTCGTAGAGAAGTGACTCCGTAGGAGTATCGCCTTAACCATTCTTAACAAACAAGGGTATTGACTTAAATTTGATACTATGCAAAGCTATGTCAAGATAGCATAATATCCGCATTTAAAAGCGCAGATTTTTTTGTATTGTCTCAGCGGCAGGATTCCTAGTTTTCTGCCAAATTTCGGGTCATCCCCTTTGCTGAATATTCAGCCTGATGTCACGTCAAATCATTGACTAAACATTCAGTGGGAAGGCAAGATATTTGGATGAATGTTCAGGAGATGGGTTAACTCGGAGTTTGGCAGGAAGCCAGGATTCCTACGGCTGAGACTAGAATAAAAAATGTGCAAGTAGAGAGTTTGGTGTCAGGTATTTACTCATAGAGTATGAATACTTGTACAAAGCTCTGTTATACCTAGATGCGTAATTTATTGATGCTGTCCAGCAAACAAAATCTAAATGTGGACATACTTCAATGACAGACATTCTTCTTAGTTCAAGTGGAAAAACAACCCACCAACAACCTTTAGTTTCCATTTATTGCGACCTTCAGAACGTCCTTTCAATTAAAAACCAAGCTAATTTTTTGTTAGCGTTTGCCCAATCCAAAGGACGTATAGATTGTAAAAGTCTTTACTATAATTCGCAGCATCAAAACCAAGCTTCTGCCAAAGATAATCTCAAGTCTGTTGGTTTTAATTGTGTTGATGTTCCTAGTGATTTAAAGAACAGTGCAGATAATCAATTGATAGCGGACTGTATTAAACGGGTTGCCCTTAAGCCCTCGCCTGATAGAATTATCTTTGTATTAGGAGACAGAGACTTTGCCGGCTTAATTTGTGTTTTGCACTCGTTGGGTAAAAAGGTGATAATATTTGCTCAACGGGGTAGTGCAAGTCAAACTTTGATTAAATTGGTTGGTAATGATAATTTCTATTTTGTAGACGAATTACCTCAATTAGTCAGTGAAAAAAATCAGCTTCAAATAACTTCCATTAAGTCTCAGATTAATTATAATGAGGCTATAGAGTACCTTGTCAAAGCTATCAAGATTGCGTTAAGCCAAGGTAAGTCTACAGTATTGGGTTACATTAACAACTTGATGCGTGAGCATTTTCCCAACTATCAGGGAGTTTCCTGTATTTGTACACCTGATGGAGAGAAATTTTCACGCTTTAGTAAATTTGTTGATGTTGCTGTGAAAGAAGGGAAAGTCCGAATGCAAAATCAGAAGTTGCTTTTAATAGAGTAATATAAATTGGCAGCCTGAAGTTTTTTTCCTGGAAATCACTATAGCTTTTACAAACCCAGTTTATTTAAACAACTGGGTTTTTTCAAGTTCACCGCTATTTGCAACTTTACAGCTTTCAATTTTGAACACAATAATAGTTGGAAGATTTCCATGCAATTAAGTTACGCAAACAGAAACGAAATAAATATGCACAAACTTCTGACATTTCGTGATGAAAAACTTTTACGCAAAGCGCTTACCCACCGTTCTTATGTTCATGAAAACCCAGGAGAAGGAGAACATAACGAACGCTTAGAATTTCTCGGTGATGCTTTGCTCAATTACTTAAGTGGTGAATATCTCTTTCGTCATCACCCAGAAAGAGGAGAAGATGAATTAACTCGCAGACGTTCAGCATTAGTAGATGAAAAGCAATTAGCAAAGTTCGCTATTGAAGTAGGTTTAGACTTTAGGATGCGGTTAGGAAAAGGTGCAATTCGAGATGGAGGCTTTCAAAATCCTAATTTACTTAGTAGTACTTTTGAAGCAGTTCTTGCCGCTTATTATTTAGATAATAATTCAGATATTGAAGCAGTTCGCGCTATTGTAGAGCCGTTATTTGATTCTGTACCTGAAAATATTGTTGTATCTCGCTCGAATGTAGACTCAAAAAATCGTCTTCAAGAATGGGTACAACGCAATGTGACTCAAAATCCCCCTAAATATGACGCAGTTCAAATAGGTGGTTTGTCTCACGCACCAGAGTATCTAGCCAAAGTATTTGTGGGTGAAAAAGAGTATGGACAAGGTAAAGGACGCAATAAAAAAGATGCTGAAAAGGCTGCTGCTGAGGATGCGCTAGCTAAGTTGAAAAAACAAGGTTTATTGTAAACAGTACTTACACAAAAACTCTCTCTTCCTCATTCCTCTGTGAACTCTGCGTCCTCTGCGGTTCGTTTTTCCATGACGAGTGCGTAAATCATAAATTATGAAACTTTGACTTCCAAAGGCAAAATCACAGTAAAAGTAGAACCAACTCCTACTTGTGAATGTAGCTTAATTTCGCCTTGCAATAATTTTACCAGTCGGGAAACGATCGCTAACCCCAAACCAGTGCTTTCAGGAAGGTAAGATTTATCCCTTAAAGCTACGCGAAAATAAGATTCAAAAATCTGGCTTTGGTCTTCTTTGTGAATACCAATTCCGGTATCAGAAATAGCGATCGCTAATTTATCATTCTCCCACATTTGACAGGTGATCTTAATCTTCCCTATCTCTGTGTAGCGAATCGCATTACTTACCAGATTTGTCACGATTTGCTGTAATCGTAACGAATCTGTGACAATTTCACTAGGAGCGCGATCGCAATCTACCTCCATTTGTAAATTTTTATTACGCGCCAAAGGCTCTAACATTTCATACACATCGTTAATTAATTTATCCACATTGATAGATGCTAGGTGCAATTTCATTTGTCCAGCTTCATCGCGAGACAATTCCAATGTATCGTTAATCATCTGTAGTAATTTTCTCCCACTACGTAGCACGCGCTCAATGTGTTCTAAATTACTAACGTTATCTTTTACCTCTGTGTTTTTTCGTTGTAAGCGCAAAAACAAATCCGAGTAGCCAATAATTGAAGTGAGAGGAGTTTTTAATTCATGCGCTAAATGCGACAAATGGTCTTGATTTGCTCGAAGCAAGCGACTGAGTTCTTGATTGTTAATAGTTAACTGATTTTGTAACTGCTTGAGTTCTGCTAATCGCTGCTCGGTGTAGCTTTCAAAACAGCGACCGATCGCTTCATCCAATACTATATTAATTAACCGCACTGTCCGCATGACTTCTGCTGCTGATACTTGGAGCAACTGCGGCTCTAAAGTAGAAAATATTACCTGACGTAGTATTCGATATTCTCGTGCAATTTCCGCAGCAGTAAAGCCTTGCTCTGCTCTCAGACTACCATGATACAAACTCGCATCAACTATTGGCTGAATTTCACTATTTTGATATTCAGAAAGTACAGTTGCTAACGCAGAAAGCACATGACCGATATGATTTTCTATAGCTTTTCGAGATAAGTCGTTAGCACTTTCAATCTTGTTGTCTCTCTGAACCGCTTCCACCCAGTTTTCTATAATCGTGTCTGTTTTTTCAACCAAAAATTCACTAAAATCCATTATGGTAGCTTTGTCAAACAATAGATGAATAATCTAGATGCCTATATATAATTATTTTAGCGATCGCCCTTTTGACTTTTTAGCTATTTGGCTATATTTCATCTGTCCAAAGACATAATTATATCATTTGTCTTACTTATTTTCTATCGAAATTAGAAAAATTATTTAATTTAAATATCTTAATATAATAAATATTTTTAGCAACTAATGATGTTAAAATCTTTCAAATTGAGTAAGTCAGCTTAATCTAGCAAATTTCATTACCTAAACAGTTTAGGTGTGAGATGATGCTAGAACGGAGGAACCATATTTTGGGGCGTATCTTAGAGAAAGTTAAGAGTGAGGAGTTTTGAACTCATAACTCCCCTACAGACGTTCGGTCCGGAACGTCTCTACATAACTCTCTAAAGAAGGGCATTTCTCAGCCCTAGCCCGTCAGCTAACTTCGTAGGCATTGAGAAGAGACTGAAGAGGCAGCCAACATTATTATTAATGTTATGACCTCATCAGTGTCCAAGGCTGGTGCTGCTCAGATTTTTCGTACCTGCGCTTAAATCTGTTGAGGTAAGAATGATATTTCAATTAAATTTGGCTGCAATTGTAGCAGTTGCGGGACAGGCTGTATGGAAACAGGCAAAACCTGTGATTTTCAAAGATGTAGTTCTATTACCTATCCTTGGGTTTTTGGGAATTATCTTATTGTGGTGGGTTATTGCCCTTGCCAACCATGAATTGATGCCCACCCCACCTGAGGCATTAGCAGCGAATATGGACTACATTTTAAATCCTTTTTACCAACGCGGACCGGGCAACTTGGGAATAGGTTGGTTATTATTAGCAAGTCTGCGTCGCGTATTGCTGGGCTTTTTATTAGGTGCTGTAGTCGCAATTCCTTTGGGTTTTTTGATTGGCATGTCTAAATCGGCAATGCTGGCTTTTAATCCGATAATTCAGATTTTTAAACCCGTATCGCCCCTAGCTTGGTTGCCGATCGCCTTAGCAATCTTCAACTTAGCAGATCCGTCAGCCATTTTTGTTATTTTCATAACCTCATTGTGGCCCACAATTATTAACACCGCTCTTGGAGTTTCTAGCGTTTCCAAAGATTATTTAGATGTAGCGCGGGTGTTAGAAATGCCGCGTTGGCGAACGATTACAAAAATTATCTGGCCCGCCAGTTTGCCGTATATTTTTACAGGCTTGCGAATTAGTTTAGGGATTGCTTGGCTAGTAATTGTTGCTGTAGAAATGCTCACAGGTGGTATTGGTATCGGCTTTTTTGTTTGGGATGAATGGAGCCGTTTAAATCTGAGTTCAGTATTTTTAGCCGTGTTCGTAATTGGTATAACTGGGCTACTACTTGACGTTGCCCTGGGCAAAGTCCAAGAATTAGTAACTCATCGTCCAACAACTTCAAATTAGGGAATGGGTAATGGGGAATGGGTAATGGGTAATGGGGAATGGGGAATGGGGAAGAACAAGCTACCAATTACCAATTACCAATTACCAATTACCAATTACCAATGCCCAATTACCAATTACCAATTACCAATTACCAATCATCGGTGAAAATGACGTATGAGTAACACCGACAATAACAACTGGACTCGACGAGACTTTATATTAGGGATGGGAGCAACGACAGCGGGGATGGCGTTGTCTTCCTGTGCAATTAAGAGCGATCGCTCGGCTATTGGACTGACTGAAGAAGCTTTAGCTATTAAACCAGTAGTTAGATCCCAAGACTTAGAAAAACCGGATATCACCGTTGGTTATGTTCCCGTTAATGATTGTGCGCCATTTGCGATCGCCTGGAAAAAAGGCTTGTTCCGCAAATATGGCTTGAATGTCAAACTCAATCGCGAAGCTAGCTGGGCAACCTCCCGCGACGGCTTAATTTTTGGTCGTCTTGATGCCTCACCCGTGGTATCCGGTGCCGTCACCAACGCCAGAATCGGTGCAGAAGGCGCACGCCACGCCCCTCTGTGTGCGGCAATGACGATTCACCGTCACGGCAACGCTATGACGATGAATAAAGCCATGTGGGATTTCGGGCTGCGTCCGTGGTACGAATACAACGGCGATTTAGAAGCATTTGGCAAACAATTCCGGGCATACTTTGACAGCCAACCACCAGAACGTAAAGTATGGGCTGTGGTACTGAGTTCCTCTATTTACGAATATTTTGTGCGTTACGTATCCGCTGCCGCAGGTGTCGATCCCCTGAAGGAGTTTCGCGTCATCATCGTTCCACCCCCCCAAATGGTAACAAATGTGCGAATTGGCGCAATGCAAGCTTACATGGTTGCGGAACCTTGGAATACACGGGCAATTACTGGCAATGAAGGCGTCGGCTTTACCTTCGCTCAAGGCAAAGAAGTCTGGCAGGGACACCCAGATAGGCTATTGGGGGTGATGCAATCTTTCATCGACAAATACCCAAAAACCTATCGTTCTCTGGTGAAAGCGATGATTGAAGCTTGTCAATATTGCAGCAAACCGGAAAATCGCCAAGAAGTTGCCGAACTGATTACAGAGCGCTCCTTTACCGGTGCAAAACCTAAAAAGAAAGGTGCGGCGATCGCTAAATTTACAAGTCCTGGAATTGTCGGCAACTACAACTATGGCGGATTTGATGGCAAAGACCGCACCATCAAAGCCGCCGATACTACGATTTTCTACGATATTCCTGACAACATTCCCAAACAACCAGGAGAACACTCTACCTTTTTATGGCGCTCCAGAAGCCTCTGGTTAATGACACAAGCCGCACGTTGGGGACAAATTAAGGAATTTCCCAAAAATGCCGATAAATTCGCTCAACAAGGCTGGAGAACCGATTTATATCGGGAAATCGCCACTGAAATGGGTATCGATTGTCCTAAGGATGATTACAAAGTGGAATCCCCATCCGTATTCATCGACAAAAAAGGCTTTGATCCCAGCGATCCTGTGCGCTATCTCAACAGTTTTGAGATTAGAGCGAACGCACCCACCCGTTTTTATCTGGGTTAAAAAATACCTAAAGACATAAGGTGTGGCGTTGTGCGTACCAAGTCGTATGACAAGGATAGAACTTACGCAAAAACTCTCCCAAACTCTTATTTCTCTGCGTTCTCTGCCCCTCTGCGGTTCGTTTCTTCATCATTCTGCGTAAGTCCTAAAGGACTTCAAGTCTAAAAGCCTGGGTCGGCAGGCTTTGTTTGGGTAGCCCCAAGCAGTTTCCAGCCTGAGGACGCTTTCAATAATTATTTCCGGAGTTTATCAAGATGAAATCTACATCTTTTTCTGAGGATAACTACAATATCACCACGCCCCGCACTGAATTTCTAGAAATTGAAAATTTAGTGAAAGCTTATCCTTCACCAGATGGGAAAAAATCTGTTGTTCTAGATAATGTGAATCTCAGTATTGGCGAAAATGAATATATTTCTGTAATTGGTCACTCCGGTTGTGGAAAATCTACTTTATTAAAAATAGTAGCCGGTTTAGAAAAAGCAACTTCCGGTTTAGTCCGGCTTGATGGTAAAGAAATTAACAAGCCGGGAGCAGAGAGAATGATGGTGTTTCAAAACTATTCGCTCTTACCTTGGTTAACTGTGCGGGAAAACATCCGTTTAGCTGTGGATGAAGTGTTAAAAAATACTACTCGTGCCGAGAAAATTAGCATTGTTAATGAGCACTTAGCAATGGTAAATTTAAATGCGGCGGCTGACAAATATCCTGATGAAATTTCTGGAGGTATGAAACAGCGCGTAGGTATTGCCAGAGCGATCGCAATTCGCCCGAAAATGTTGCTCATGGATGAACCTTTTGGAGCGTTGGATGCTTTAACTCGCGGTAAATTACAGCGTCAGGTATTAGATATCTGGGAAAATCACCGACAAGCGGTAATGATGATTACTCATGATGTGGATGAAGCGATTTATATGAGCGATCGCATTGTCTTAATGACCAACGGTCCAGCGGCTAATATCGGGGAAATATTAAAAGTTCCTTTTGAACATCCACGCGATCGCGCAGCCATGCGAAACTCAAAAGAATATTTTGAACTTCGCAACCACGCTTTAAATTTCTTAGATCGCTATTTTACTCAAGACGAGTAAAATACACTATCATTTATCCTAGTGGGTAGCCTAATTCAAATTCATCAAACCTAGATTTGAAACGGAGGAACCATCTTATGGGGCGTATCTTTTAGTAAGTTAATTAAGAGTTAAGAGTTAGTACTTACTATTTAACTCATAACTCATGAAGGAATAACTTTTAGAGAGAGACACCTTCCAGTCTTAGCCCGTCAGCTAACTCCGTCGGCAATGGAAGGAACCCCCAAAACTTTGGCTGTTATAGCAGTTGTTATTGGGGTTTCCTTAAACATAAAGATGAATTGTAAAGGATGAAGGATATAAAAATATACTTCTTAATTTATACTTCAGCCTTTAGTTGCCCTGCTTCTCATTCGTCATTAATTTTAGTAGAGAGAAGTTCAAACTGTGAAAATCAAGCCAATGCTAGTTCGTCTTCAAAGCGCAATAGGTCGTGATGACTTAATTGAGCAAATGGTATTGTTCTCGCCAAAAACATCTTGTGCGGAAAAAGCTCAACCAGCAAAATCGATTAACTTAATCGTTGGCTACAACAGTTCTCCCAACAGCCATACCGCGCTAGATAT
>Ga0136635_10000522_pt1 | contig 10771 bp, 10 predicted proteins | sample AntDrymeUQ852106_2_FD_105495 | JGI IMG/M metagenome (GOLD analysis project Ga0136635, IMG submission 105495) | Polar desert sand microbial communities from Dry Valleys, Antarctica - metaG UQ85 (21.06) | ecosystem: Environmental > Terrestrial > Soil > Desert | place: Antarctica: Dry Valley... | reverse complement strand
GGCGTTCGCGCGGTCGAGGCGGCGTTCAGCGAGTACAGGGCCTTGGAGCCGGCCTTCCAGCGTGCACTTCGCGAGTACGTGCCGGACCCATGCGAGTAACCGATCAGGGCCGTCGCACCCTCGATCTGGCCTAATCCGCGGTCGGCCGCCTCGGCGGTGGTCGGGCGGCGGGACAGGAAGAGCCAGCCCCGCCACCCTAGCGGCGTCACATCGCGACGACTGCCTCGAGGTCGCTCTCGGCGGCACCGTTCGCCGCGATCGCGGCGGGGGTGGCCTCGTCACCCTCGGCCACCGCCTGGGCTTCCTTGGCGTACTCCTTCTTGGAGCGCCCAGAGAGCATCTCGAGGGTCGCGACGACGACCTCGGTCTTCCAATGTCGCTTCCCGGCGTCGTCGTCCCACTGGCGCGTCTGGAGACGCCCCTCGATGTCGACGAGCTGACCCTTGGACAGGAACTGACCGCAGATCTCCGCCAGGCGGTCCCACGCCACGCAGGCGTGGTACTCCGTGCGCTCCCCGTTCCCGCCGCGGAACTCGTTCGTGGCGATCGAGAACGTCGCGACCGCCTTGCCCGACGGCAGCGAGCGCAGCTCCGGATCGCGCGTCAGGCGTCCAACCAGCATCACCTTGTTCATCCCATTGGCTCCTTCCAGCCTCTCAGCGCACCGGGGGCGAGTTCGGCCGCTTGAGAGAGGAGCCTAGGAGTACGCGATTACCGCCCCGTTAGCCGCGGCTTACCGCTCCCGGCGGGAGCCTGGACGGCGACGCGGGTAGAGGTGGTCGATGCCCGGCGTGCGCAGCGAGAGCTTGGCGACGGGCGGCTGCTGGCGCTTGAACTCCATGCGCGCGACACGCGACGCGACCCACTCGACGAGGTCGCGCTCGAGTCCCGCGCTGACGCAGCGGTCCACCGTCCAGCGGCGGTCGACGAGGGCGAACAGCGTCCGGTCCAGTAGGTCGTACGAACGGCCGAGCTCGCCCTCATCGGTCTGGCCGGGCCAGAGGTCCGCCGACGGCGGCTTGTCCAGGATCTCCGACGGCACGCCGAGGTGGGTGGCCACCGCCCGCAGCTGCGTCTTGTACAGGTCGCCGATGGGCGCCAGCCCAGCGGCCATGTCGCCGTGCAGCGTCCCGTAGCCCAGGAGCGCCTCGGTCTTGTTGCCGGTCCCCGCCACGAGGGCGTCGAACGCGGCCGAGCGGTCGTAGAGCACGATCATCCGCTGCCGCGCCATCACGTTGCCCCGGCGGACGTTGAGCTCGTCGGACGGCACCGGCGCATCGGGCTCGGAGATGAGCGCCAGCATCGGATCCACCATCGGCGTGATCTCAACGCGCTCGGTGCGGCAGCCGAGCGCGGTCACCACGCGGAGCGCATCGGTCTCCGAAGCCTCGGAGGAGGTCCGGTACGGCATTCGGATGGCGAGCACGTTCTCGGCGCCGATCGCCGCGGCGCACAGGTATGCGACGGCCGCCGAATCCACGCCGCCGGAGAGGCCCAGGACCAGCCGCGAGAATCCGGCCTGCTCGAGCTGCGAGCGGATGAAGCCGACGATGACGGCGACCGCCTGCGCCGATTCGATGGCCGGCAGCGGCGCGCGCTCGAGCGAAGCGCTCACTCCGGCGCCTCCCCGACCGCGAGCCCCGCGCGCTCGCCGATGATCCGGTCGATCTCCCGCCGCGTCAGCTCGAGCCGTTCGTCTGCCAGCAGCGGCAGTCCGTAGCGCTGCATGCGCACGTCGTCGGTGTCGAGGGTCCCGACGACGAACGCCTCCTCCCAGAGCGGCGCCTCCACGACCGTCGAACCGTCGGCGGCCACCACCCGCGACCCGCCCCAGAACGTGAGCCCCTCCTCGTCCCCGGCCCGGTTGCAGAACGCGAGCGGCACGCTGCCGAGCAGCGCGTACGTGTCCTGCATCTTGTGCCAGCTGGCGATCGCGACGAGGCCAGCGTCGCTGCCCGGGGCACGTGACGGACCCGCCGCGACGTTGACGAGGAGATCGGCGCCGTCGAGCGCCTGGATCATTGGAAGGCTGGGGTGCCAGAAGTCCTCGCACACCGACAGGCCGATGCGCCCCACGGGCGCTCCCGCGTCGTGCGTGCGGATCCGCTCACCCGGCCGCGTGAAGCGCCCCTCGTCGAACAGGCCGTACGTCGGCAGGTAGACCTTGCGGTGCAGGCCGATGAGCTCGCCGTCACGCAGCATCGCGACCGTGTTGCAGTAGCGATGGTCATCGGTCTCCTCCACGAAGCCGATCGCCACGAGCATTCCCGGCGTCTCCCGTGAGAGGCTCGCCAGGCGGTCGTCATCGGCTCGGATGGCGACCTCGGGAACGAGATCCTGGAGCAGGTAGCCGGTGAGGGCGAGCTCCGGGAGGACGGCGAGCGCGGCACCCTCGTCCGCGGCGCGCCGAACGGCCCTCGACGCGATCTCGAGATTGGCGTCGAGGTCACCGAGGCGTGGCGCAACCTGCGCCAGGGCGATCCGGTACTCCACGCCGGGCAGTATCGCCCAGCGGCCTCAGCCGTGGGTCTCGTCGCGCGGCTGTGTTCGTTCCTCGGGATAGAAGCTCTGGTCATCCTCGGGAGGCTTCAGGTCGATCGGCGCGACCGCCTCCTCCTCATCGGTCATGCGCGCGTGCGAGTGCGCCGCCCCGTCCGCCAGCAACTGATCGCGCCGCTCCCCCGCCGCCAGCTCCTCCGCGAAGTGGCAGGCGACGCCGTGGCCGGTGTTGATCTGATGAAGCTCCGGCCGCTCCTCGACGCAGCGCTCCGGGTTGCCGAGCTCGCGGCGCAGCCAGCACCGGGTGTGGAAGCGGCATCCGGACGGTGGGTTGGCCGGCGACGGGACGTCACCGCGCAGGATCATGCGGCGCCGCTTCGTCTCGATCTTCGGGTCGGGAATCGGCACCGCGCTCACGAGCGCGCAGGTGTACGGGTGCATCGGCCTCGTGTAGAGCTCATGCGACGGAGAGAGCTCGACGACCTCGCCCAGGTACATGACCGCTATGCGATCGCTGATGTGGCGCACCACGGACAGGTCGTGGGCGATGAACAGGTACGTCAGCTTGAACTCCCGCTGGAGCTCGGCGAGCAGGTTGATGATCTGCGCCTGGATGGAGACGTCGAGCGCGGAGACCGCCTCGTCCGCGGCGATGAACTCCGGCTGCACGGCCAGCGCTCGCGCGATGCCGGCGCGCTGGCGCTGCCCGCCCGAGAACTCGTGCGGGTAGCGGTTCACCGCATTTCGAGGCAGTCCCACGATCTCGATGAGCTCCCGCACGCGGCGCGCGCCCGCGGCCCCCCGCGCGATGCCGTGGACGCGGAGCGGCTCGGCGAGCATGGAGCCGATGGTCATGCGCGGGTTCAGGGAGGCGTACGGGTCCTGGAAGATCATCTGCATCCGACGCCGCATGCGGCGCAGCTCGTCGCCACGCAGGGCGGTGACGTCCACGCCGTCGAAGAAGATCTTTCCGGCCGTGGCATCCACGAGCCGGATGACGGCACGGGCGAAGGTCGACTTCCCGCACCCGGACTCGCCCACGAGGCCAAGCGTCTCGCCGGGGTAGACCTCGAGCGACACGCCGTCCACGGCCTGCACGGCGCCCACGCGGCGCTCGATGATCAGCCCCTCGGTGATCGGGAAGTGGACCTTCACGTCCTCGGTGCGCAGGAGCGGCTGGCCCACGCGCGCGAGAGCCGGCGTCGGCGCCTCGAGCGGCGGCGGAGCGACGGTCACGAGGCGACCTCCGCGGCGTAGCCGGAGGGCACCATCGTCTCGCCCTCGGCCGGGTACCAGCAGGCGATGAGATGGCCGGGATCGGCATTCGGCGCCTGTTCGAAGGGAGGCATCTCCTGTGTGCAGCGCTCGCGGGCGTTGAAGCAGCGCGGGGCGAACGGACAACCCTGGATCTCGCGCGACAGGTCGGGCGGCTGGCCCTGGATCGGAACGAGCTCGCCGCGCCCGCGCTCGTCGAGGCGTGGGATCGAGCGCAGGAGCCCCACGGTGTACGGGTGCCGGGGGCGGCCGTATAGCTCGTTTGTGGCGGCCCGCTCGACGATGTGTCCGGCGTACATGACGTTGATCGTGCGGGCGTTCCCCGCCACGACGCCCAGGTCATGGGTGATGAGGATGAGAGAGGTTCCGCGCTCGCTCACCGCCGTGCGCATGAGGTCCAGGATCTGGGCCTGGATGGTGACGTCGAGAGCCGTCGTCGGCTCGTCGGCGATGAGCAGCTGCGGATCGCACGCGAGCGCCATGGCGATCATCACCCGTTGGCGCATGCCGCCGGAGAACTGGTGCGGGTAGTCGTTCAGCCGCTTTCGCGGCGCGGGGATCCCCACGAGCTCCAGGAGCTCCACCGCCCGATCGATGGCTCCGCGCCGCTTCAACTTGCGGTGCGTCTCGAGCACCTCGGTGAGCTGCCGCTCGATGGAGAGGACGGGGTTGAGCGAAGTCATCGGATCCTGGAAGATCATGGCCATCCGGTCGCCGCGCATCTCCCGCACGGCCTCCTCCGGCAGGCTCAGGATCTCCTCGTCCTCGAAGATGATGGTGCCGGATCGGATCCGCGAGGCCGGCTTCGGCAGGAGCCGCATGAGGGCCAGCGAGCTGACGCTCTTGCCGCTTCCGGACTCCCCCACCACCCCGAGCGTCTCGCCGCGCATGAGGTCGTAGCTGATGCCGTTGACCGCGTTCACGACACGGTCGCCGGATCCGAAGGTCACCGCCAGGTCGCGGACCGACAGCAGCGGCGCGTCGGGTGGCGAATCCCGCCGCATCAACGTCGCAGCCTCGGGTCGAGGGCCTCGCGCATACCGTCGCCGAGCAGGTTGAAGCCGAGCACGCTGATGACGATGGCGATGCCCGGGAAGAACGCGAGGTAGACCGCGTCGTTGAGATAGCGGTACGTGTCGGAGAGCATCGTCCCCCACTCCGGTGTGCGCGGATCGGGCGGGCCGAGGCCCAGGAAGCCGAGCGCGGCCGCGTCCACCACCGCCGTCGCCAGGGCGAGGGTGGCCTGCACGATCATGGGCCCCAGCGCATTCGGCAGCATGTGGCGCAGCAGCAGCGTCGGACCGCGGACGCCCACGGCGCGCGCCGCGGTGACGTAGTCCGCGTCCCGCAGGCCCAGGAGGCTGCCACGCAGGAGGCGCGCGAAGATCGGGACGTTGATGATGGCGATCGCCACCGCGATCTGCACCACGCCACGGCCGAGGAAGGTGACCACTCCGATCGCGAAGAGGAGGCCCGGGATCGACAGCAGGATGTCGACGGCCCGCATGATGACCGCGTCGACCCAGCCGCGGAAGTACCCCGCCAGGGCTCCGAAGAAGGAGCCGATGCTGACGCCGAAGACGACCGACATGACCGCGATGCCGAGCGTGAGGCGGGTGCCGAAGATGATCCGCGAAAGAACGTCCTGGCCCTGAATGTTCGTGCCGAACGGGTGCTCCCATGACGGGGGCAGGTAGCTCTCAGCAAGGTTGCCCCGCGTCGGGTCATATGGCGCGAGGAACGGCGCGAAGATCGCGACCAGCACGAAGAAGCCGATGATCGAGCCGCCGATGAGCGCCGCAGGGCTTCGGCGCATGCGCCGAAGCGCATCGGTCCACAGGCCGACGGCGCGGTCCTCCCGCTGCGTGCCGAGCGCGACCGTTGCCTGGCTCACGAGTATCGGATCCGCGGGTTCAGGAAGGCGTAGCTGACGTCGACCAGCAGGTTGACGAGCACGAAGATGAAGGCCAGCAGCAACACGCCGCTCTGAATGACCTGGTAGTCGCTCGTGCGCACGGCGTCGTAGATCCAGGTGCCGACGCCTCCCCAGCCGAAGATCGTCTCGGTCAGGATCGCCCCGCCCAGCAGGAGCCCCGTCTGGAGCCCGATGACCGTCACCACCGGCAGCATAGCGTTGCGCAGCACGTGCCGAGAGTCGACGACGCGGCCGGGCAGCCCCTTCGCGTTCGCGGTGCGCACGTAGTCCTCGTTCAGGACGTCGACGACACTCGCCCGAGTGATGCGCATGATGATCGCCAGCGGGATCGTGCCGAGAGCGATGCCGGGGAGGATGAGGTGCCGAAGCGCGTCGACGAAGCCGCCGAAGTCACCCGCGAGGAGCGCGTCCACGGTCATGAGCCTGGTCACCTTGGGGATGAAGTACTCGACCAGGTCGATGCGACCCGAGTCGGGCAGGATCGGGAACTGGATGGCGAAGACGTACTTCAGCATCAGTCCCAGGAAGAAGATCGGGATGCTGATGCCGACGAGAGACACGACCGTGCCGAACTGGTCGACCCATGAGCCGCGCCGCTTGGCGGTGATCATCCCCAGGGGGATGCCGAGGCCGAGGGCGAAGATCATCGCAGCGGTCGTCAGCTCGATCGTCGCCGGGAAGCGCTGGAGGAAGTCGTCCACCACGTCGCGGTTCGTCAGGAAGCTGTGCCCCAGGTCTCCCCGCAGCAGCCCCCCGAGATAGGAGAGGTATTGCTCGTGGAGGGGCCGTGTGAGGCCGAGGGCGTCGCGCACCCGCGCGAGGCCCTCGGGCGTCGCTCGCTCACCCAGGATCGCTCCAGCCGGATCGCCCGGCAGGAGTCGGATGAACAGGAAGATGAGCAGCGAGAGGCCCAGCAGGATCGGGATGAGCAGCAGGATCCGCCGGAGGATGAACTTACCCACGTTCGCTCCTGAACCTGGTAGCGCGAGAGGGCCCCGGCTGTCGCCGGGGCCCTCTCAGTCTAGGTCGCGTTGGAGAGCCTACTCGCCGCCGTTGGTGAGCCAGACCGTCGAGAAGGTCTCTGAACCGGTCGGGTTCGCGTTGTAGCCCTGTACCTCTTCGGTGAACGCGAGGGCCGTGTCGCCGTGGACCAGCGTGATGAAGCAGACATTCTCGTGAATGATCCGCGCCACCTCGGCCCACGCCTCGCCACGAGTGGTCTCGTCGAGCTCGGCCTCGGCCGCCACGATCGCGTCGTTGAGGCCCTCGACATCGCAGGCGAACTGCGGCGCCGGCGCCCCCTCGGCGTCGTAGCCGAAGTGCACGCCATACCAGTTCGACGGGTCGTCGTAGTCGCCCGTCCAACCGAGGAAGTGCAGGTCATACAGGCCGTTCTGCGCATCCCCCAGGTACCCGGGGCTGTCCCAGATATCGCTGCCGGGGACGACGACGAAGCCGACGTCCTCGAGCATCTGCGTCACGGCCTGGTGCAGGCCCGCGGGATCCGGCATGTACGGCCGAGTCACCTCGGTCGGGAACCAGAACCCGACTTCCGCAGGGTTCGACTCGTCGAATCCGGCCTCGGCCAGGAGCTCACGCGCCCGGTCGGGGTCGAACCCGCGCGGCTCGACGCCCGCAAGCACGGCATCGTACCAGCCGCTGCTGGGCGGCAGGAAGATGTCGGCCACCGCGCCTCGCCCGCCGTAGAAGGGCTCGATGAGCGCCTCCTTGTCGATGGCGTACTCGACCGCCTCGCGCACCGCGAGCTCGGCCAGAGGATTGCCAGCGGTCTCGGCTGCCGTCGGATTCACGCCCAGGTAGAGGCTGTTGAAGGACAGGCGCTCGACGAGCACCAGCCCCTCCTCGCCCTGGATCGTCTCGTAGTCCGCCGGATTTACCAGGTCGTAGCCCTGGACGCTTCCGCCCTGGAGCGCCTGGAGGCGCGCCGCCGGGTCGGCGATCGGCCGGATGATCACCCGGTCGAGCAGCGCCGGCTCGCCCCAGTAGTCCTCGTTGCGGGCGAGCGTCGCCTCTTCCTCCGGCGTGTAGGACTCGAGCGTGAACGGCCCGGTGCCGCCCAGCGTCACGTCCTCGCCGAAGGTGGTGGCCGGATCGCTCGCGTTCGTCTCCTCGAGCACGGCCGGGCTCACGATGCCGAATGCCGGCAGCGTGATCGCGAACAGGAAGGTGGGGCTCGGCTCGGTCAGCGTGATGGTGACCGTGAACTCGTCGGTCGCCTCGACGCTCGCGATGAGGTTGCCCTCGCCGAAGCCGTTCATGGTGGCGTCGTAGTAGTAGGCGTTGGCCTGGAACTCCTCGGCGAAGTTCTGCCAGCGGTCAAAGTTGATCTTCACCGCCTCGGCATTGAATGGCGTTCCGTCGTGGAACGTCACGCCCTCACGGAGCTGGAAGACGTAGACGGTGTCCTCCGGGCCGCCCTCCCATGACTCGGCCAGGACGCCGACGAGCTCGCTCGTGCTGCCCGGCGCCAAGTCCACGAGCGGCTCGTAGATCTGCTGCAGGATCCGGAACGACTCGCCGTCGCTCGTCTGCACGGGATCGAGGCTGGCCGCGAGGCGCGCGCCGGCAAAGACCAGCGTGCCTCCGGCAACGGGCTCGCCCGTGCCTCCATCGGTTGCTTCAGGGGCCTCGCTGCCCGTCGCGGCCGGCTCGGACTCCTCTGAGTCCTCCGACGCTGCCGGGGTCGCGCCGGTCTGCGTGCCACACGCGGCAAGCACGAGCACGAGCACGGCCAAGGCGGAGATCCATCTCCAGGTGCGCATCCATATCCTCCAAAAAGTCTGGCGCTGACGTGGACCCCGGCTCCGGTTTGCTCACGCGGCGCGAGCCGGTGACCTCCGCCTGATCCATGCGCAATAGGCTAGTTTCGCATACTCCCGCGATTCCTACGAAGGTTGACCAGGTTCGAGGTTGACGAGATCGGCCGCACCGACGGTCGCCTCGCGTGCCGACGCCGATGCGTCAGCCGGATCGTGCTCCGGCGTGCGGATCGCTCGCACCAGCAACCGGAGCTGTGGGCCGGGACTGTCGTCGCCGGGCTCGGACGCCTCGGCCACCCGTGGTCGAGGCGCCAGCCGAGTGCCGGCCTGCATGAGCGTCTGCTCCGGGTCCGGGCGTGAGACCGTGTCGATGCCCCCGGCGTTCGCGATGTCGGCAAGCACCGCGAGTGAGGTCCTGACCGTCGGCAGCCGCGGAACCTGCAGCAGGGCCGCCTCCTCGGCGGACTCAGCCGCCGGAGTGCCGGGACTCGGTGCGGTGAGCGGGATCACCTCCATGTTCAGCGCAAGGACCAGCGCCAGCCCGGTTCCCGCCATCGCGGTGGCCGTGCGAAGCCGAGCGACCAGCGTGGTGGACCACGTCCAGACGCTGACCCGCGGTTCGGGGCGCTGGGCCTCGCGGAGGATGGCGTACCAGGCGCGCGAGGGCGGCACCGGCGGATCCACCCGAGCCGCCAGGGCGCGGCGCAGCTGAGCGACGAGCGCGCGATCGAAGCCGACCTCGTCCCGACACGCGCGGCAGCCGGACAGGTGCTCGAGATGCGAGGCCGATGACGGACCGAGCTCCCCGAAACGCACGATGTCCAGGAGCTCGCGTCGTACTCGTCCGCAGCTCATCGGTCCTGCCTCACGGGAACGACCTTGACAGACAGGCGCACGGGGATCCGACGCTCGACCGGCAGCCGCACGCGGAGCGCCTTCAGCGCGTAGTGAAGGCGCGACTTCATCGTCCCCACGTTGCAATCGGCGACTTCGGCCGCTTCGGCCAGTGAATAGCCATGGAGGTAATAGAGGATGACGGCCGTCTGCTGTTTCGGCGGCAGCGCGTCGATTCCCCGCTGGAGGACGTCGAGGACCTCCCGTGACTCGACCACCTGGTCGGGCCGCTGCGAAAGGTCGATGACCAGGTTGGTGATCAGGCTCGTGAGCGGCTCGGCACGCGAGCGCTTCCGGCTCACGCGGCTGTAGCACAGGTTGATCGTCACTCGCTGGAGCCAAGGGAGCGGCGAGCGCGTGGGGTCCAGGCGCTCACGGACGCGGTATGCCTTTACGAAGCAGTCCTGCAGGACCTCCTCGGCCAGGAAGGGGTCACGAGTGATGGCGAGCGCGGTGGCATACACGGGGCGCTTGAACGTGTTGAAGAACTCCTCGAACGCGTCCAGGTCACCGCCCTGCATGCGCTCGACGAGGTCGCTCGGCTGCTTCTTAGCTTCCATGGGCACCTGTGCCGCGGTCCGCCTCGGGGTTGGTGATAGTACCGCCCAGCGTCCAGATTGGTTCATAGGGCGACGCGGCTGACACGCCCCATCGCGAACCTAGGTCGTTGGCGACCGCGGCGTGGACGAGGAGGAAGGCGCGTCGGGTTGACGGGCGACGTCCCCGAACGCATGCCGGAGGTCCGGACGCCTGGCGGCAGCTGCCTCATCGAGCCGGCCGACGGGCGTGCTGACGGGAGCGCGCTTGATCGCCGCCGGGTCGCTGGCCGCGAGCTCCGCGATCTTGCGCATGACCCCGACGAAGTGGTCGAGGGTCTCCAGGCTCTCCGTCTCGGTCGGCTCAACCATGAGCGCTTCCTCCACGATGAGTGGGAAGTAGATGGTGGGTGGGTGGATGCCGTAATCCAGGATCGCCTTGGCGATGTCGAGCGTGGTCACGCCGTGCTCGCGCTTCTGGCGACGTCCGCTGAACACGACCTCGTGTTTGCTGACTCGGTCGTATGGCAGGTCGTAGACGTCGTGCAGCCGCATGCGCAGGTAGTTCGCCGCGAGCACCGCGTCCTCGCTGATGCCTCGCAGCCCACCGTCGCCGTTCGACCGAATGTACGTGTAGGCGCGCACGAACATGCCGAAGTTGCCATGGCAGCTGCGCACCTTGCCGATGCTCTGCGGGCGGTCCATGTCGAGCGCGAACCGCGCGCCGGGCGTCGTCTGGCCGGCCCAGGCGTTGCGCCGGACCTCCTCGGGGTCGCCTTCCGCGAGCACCGGGAGCGGAGCAGGCAGGAACGGTTCGAGGCGGCTGCTGACGCCGACCGGCCCCGCGCCGG
>Ga0136635_10000521_pt1 | contig 10777 bp, 9 predicted proteins | sample AntDrymeUQ852106_2_FD_105495 | JGI IMG/M metagenome (GOLD analysis project Ga0136635, IMG submission 105495) | Polar desert sand microbial communities from Dry Valleys, Antarctica - metaG UQ85 (21.06) | ecosystem: Environmental > Terrestrial > Soil > Desert | place: Antarctica: Dry Valley... | reverse complement strand
GCCTCTGCGGCCTTTGATGCAAAGTATCCCAAAGATCCGCAGGGCGAAACCATCGACTTCGTCATCGGCCAGGCGCTTAGCCTCCAGGGGCGTTATGAAGAAGCCATCCAGTCTCTTGAAAAGAGTATGAAAAATTTCCCCAACAGCCGCGTGATCAATCAAATTCCTTTGGTGATGGTGCAAATATTCATCAGCCAGGGAAAACCTGATGAGGCCATCAAACGTTTGGAGCAACTCATCTCCGAAGCGGAAAAAGGCACGTTAAAGCTTGCGCCGGAATCGATTGATCAAGCCAAACGTCTCCGGGCCATGACTCTTTTTGACCTAAAGAAAACGGACGAAGCCATTGAGGCCATGAAAGCCCTTCAGTCTTCCACAAAGTCAGAAACGATTCGGCAGGATGCTACGTACCAAATTGCTCACATACTATTTAAAAGCGCGAAACTGGAAGAAGCCATCAAGGCTCTCAGCGATTACATTACGAAATATCCCGCCGAACCTAATGCTGCCACTTCGCAATTTCAAATTATTCTCGGAAATGTAAAATTGGGTAAGCCCGATGAAGCCATCGCCGCTGCAAAATTGTATATCAGCAAGTATCCCGACAACCCCCAGGCAGTTCGTGCCTACGACCAAATCTGGAATATTTATAAGACCCAAAAAAATATCGACGAGATGATCAAAGCGCAAGACGCCATGGCTGCGTCCTTCCCGGAGAGCGAGTTTTTGGTACCGGCCTATTTTCAGCGCGGCGCCACGCTTCAGGAAGCAAAATCCAATCCCGAAGCAAAAGCTGCTTATGAAAAAGCCCTCGCCCAATACAAGAAAGTAGCCGGAAGCGCAGGGGGTCAAAGTCCCGCTATCCGTTCTAATGCTGCATTCTCCATGCTCCGCATTGGCACCATGGATTTGGCTGCAGCGGAGGCCCTGGGAAATACAAACGCTCTCGAGGAAACCGGTAAAAAACAGTTACAGGAACTTCTCAGTAAAGCTTCTTCTCAGATTGCAGAAACCATCCGCACCTTCCCCGATGCCACGGGAGCAGTCACCAATAGTTTGACTGCTTTGGCCAAGATTAAAAAATTGGAAACCACAGCCGGGCTGACTCAAAAATCAGATGCCCTAGTTTTGTACAGCCAATTGGCTGGCTCCGTCCAGAACCCCGCAGTTCGCCTCCAGCTAAACATGGCCCAAGCGGCTCTAGCCTATGATTTGGGCTTAATCACCCAATCCCTGGAATTTTACGAGAAAGCCATCAACGATTCCAACTCGAAACCTGCCTGGACTGATTTGGAGCGTTACGGAAATGCGCTGCAAAATGCCAAGCAATATGACAAGTCCTTCAAGATCTTCGAAAGAGTTTCGACGGAGTTTGCTGCAGATCCCAAAGCGGAAGCTGTCGCGCTCTATGGCATGGGGGCCGCCCTCCAAGAAAAAGGAGATATAGCCGGAGCCGGTCCATATTATAAAAAGCTTAAAGAAAAGTTCCCCAAATCACCCAAGGTGGTCGATGCGGAGTACGGGAACGGATTGGCCGCAGCCCAGGCTGGAAAATACGAAGACGCTTTTGCCATCTGGCGCGAGGTCCTGAAGAATCCTATGGCCAGCAATGAAGCGAAGGCAAAATCCATGCTTGCGTATGGCAAGACCTTGGAAGAAGCGAATGCCAAAAATATACCGGTTTTGGACAGCAAATCCGCCGACCCCTCCAAGCCCCCCACTCCCACCCTGGATCTTGCCGTTAGCTATTATAAAAGAATTGATAACTACTTCGAAGCCCAGCAGGAAATATCCGCTGAGGCGCTTTATCGTGCCGCAGATATTCTAAAGAAGCAGAACAAATCCGACGAATCTTCGAAGATAATTCAGATTATTTACACCAAATATCCGACTACGACTTGGGCCACCAAGGCGCGAGACCTTAAGTAACTTCCACGTAGATGAACGTCCTCTCCCGGATCTGTTTCCTTCATTGCCTCGCCCCCGCTCTGCATTATTCTTTCATCCAAGCTGGATGAACAAAAAACGCATGGCGGAGGTAATCCTTATTCTCAAGACAATTTATCCCTCCGCCCACTGCGAACTGTTATTTTCCAATCCCCTTCAACTGCTCGTCGCCACCATTCTTTCCGCACAATGCACCGATGTCCGGGTTAACTTGGTCACTCCCGCCTTGTTCCAAAAATATCCAACGGCGCACGCTTTAGCCTCTGCCTCTCCGCCTGAGGTTGAGGCTCTGATCCGGTCCGCAGGATTTTATCGGACCAAGGCCAAAAACATCATCGCTTGTTGCCGACAGCTGGTGGAGAAACACGAAGGCTCAGTGCCCTCTACCATGGCCGGTCTCATCGCACTATCCGGGGTGGGCCGAAAGACGGCCAATGTTGTTTTGGGAAATGCGTTTGGCTTAAACATGGGCGTGGTGGTCGACACCCATGTTCTCCGCCTTTCGATCCGCCTTGGATTTACCCGCCTATCGGATCCGGTTAAGGTCGAACAAAAATTGATCCACTTGGTTCCACGAGATGATTGGACTCTTTTTTCGCACCTGCTCATTTGGCATGGACGTCGTCGCTGCAAGGCGCTCAAGCCCGATTGCCTACACTATGAACTGGCCCAACTATGCCCCAGTTTTCACCGTTTGAAACAAAAACCGCCAACGGCATGATTTCGCATTCCCAAGATCATGGCTTTATTTTGCGGCGGATTCGGTTCTCGGAAACCAGCCTCATTCTTTGGTGGCTGACCCAGAACCACGGCGTGATCAGAACCATGGCCAAAGGAGCTTTGCGTCCTCGTCAGGCCCTTTTCGGAAAAACGGATCTATTTTACGAGTGTGATCTTAGTTTCCGCAAGAATCCCAAATCCCAATTGGCCGCATTGATCGAGGTGGGGCTGGTCGATATGCATGCCGATGCTCGGGAGGACTATGCGAAAATTTTAGCTCTCAACTATTTTGGAGAACTCATCACCTCGCTGTCGGAAGCAGAAGCCTCTGTGCCTGAACTTTATGACCTCTTTTCCAAGGCCATTCATTTCCTGAAAGATCATGCCCTCAGCCGAAAGCTGATTGATCGTTTCGAACGGCGGACGTTTCAGATACTGGGTTTGGACGATGGTACCGCTCCTCTCGTTATGCTTCGGGAGAAATGGCTGCCCACTCACGCCAAAAGCTACGGCCTCCTGCAAAGAGAATTCAATCGCCACAAAATTTGAATAGTTATCCGTCTTGAGCGGGCCTAGTCGGGAAGGTTTCGGTGAAAAGGTTGGGACAATTTAACGCCGTCACCCATTTAGTAAAACTTCGTCTTCCTCATTCCCGATTAACGCCAAAATCTCCCCGGCCAGATAGAGCGAACCACAAATCAATGTTCCATGTGGATCCGGAAATTTTTCTTCTTCAGCCCAGGCTTGTGCGACTGAAGCAAAGGTCCTAATCCGCGCTTTTTTCCAGAAACCTCGGAGAATTTCGGGCTCAATGGTCCGAACGGATCTTATCGGAACCAGCCAGATTTCACGATCGTCGCCGTCGAGCGCCGCAGCCATCACCTCCACGGGCTTATCCGCCAGAGCTCCGAAAATAAAACGGCCCGGATCCTTTCCAAAAAATTCCCGCCACGTCGCTAAGGCCGCCTGAATTCCACTCGGATTATGACCTCCATCCAGAATCAAAGGCGGCTGTTTGCGAAGAATTTGAAATCGCGCCGGCCACTTCGCCAGGGCCACGCCCCGCTTTAAGGCATCCCTTGAGATTTTCCAACCGCGTTCCTCCATAATTCCACAGACCGCCAGAGCCACGCTCAGATTTTCCAATTGGTGCCGGCCCAACAAAGCGGTTGCAAGCTCCTGCCCCTGCCACGGGAAATATTGCAGACCTGCCGAACGATCCGGTTCCGACCTTGTCAGAGGTTCAACCCAGACCGGCTCAATTCCGGATTCCTGGGCGCGCGCCCGTAAAATCAATTCTGCTTCAGGAACGCTGCGCAGAATGGCAGCGGGTATGCCCTGTTTGAGAATGCCCGCTTTCTCGTAGGCAATCTGCGAAAGCGTTGTTCCAAGAATTTTTTCATGGTCCAAGGCTAAGCGGGTAATGGCGCAACATTCCGGCCAGACCACATTAGTCGCATCCAGCCTTCCCCCGAGGCCGGTTTCCCATACTACCAAATCCACTTGTTTCCTTGCAAAATATTCCAGGGCAAGCGCCGTAGTAGCTTCAAAGAATGTGGGTTGGTTTCCCCCCTTCTCCAACTTATCCATCAAAGTTTTCAAGCCTGAAACCATCGAAGCCAATTCCGCTTCGGTCATCATGACTCCGTTCACGGTGATCCGTTCCCGAAAATGGACCAAATGAGGAGAAGTGTAGAGGCCGACCTGATATCCCGCCTCTTTAAAAACAGAGGCCAACACCGCACAGACGGATCCCTTACCGTTAGTTCCCGCGACGTGGATGAATTTCAATTTTTGCTGGGGGTGCCCCATAGCTCCGCAGAGGGCAATCATGTTATCCAGGCCCAGTTTTACGCCCATCAATTGGAGGCCGTAAAGAAGTTGAATCGCTTCGGGGTAAGTCAAAACAGCAAACGTCCTAAGACAAAAAACGCTATTTTTTGGAAAGATAACGGAGAACTTTTGCCAGGGTAGGACGCATTTCCTTACGGGCAATGATGTGATCAATCAACCCCCGCTCCAGCAGGAACTCCGCAGTTTGAAAACCTTGGGGAAGTTCCTGTTGCGTGGTTTCACGGATCACTCTCGCCCCAGCAAATCCCACCATCGCCTTGGGCTCTGCCACAATCAGATCGCCCAACGACGCAAAACTCGCCATGACGCCGGCCATGGTCGGATTGGTCAGCACGGAAATAAAAGGGATTTTTTTCTCCGATAGATGAGCCAAGGCCGCGCTGGTCTTGGCCATCTGCATCAGGCTGAACATCCCCTCATACATTCGGGCTCCACCGGAAGCGGAAAAAACAATGACCGGTTTTTTCTCGTCGATGCCACGCTCAATAGCCCTCGTTATTTTTTCCCCCACAACCGAACCCATACTTCCGCCTAAAAAATTAAAATCCATGGCCGCCAGGGAAACGCTTATTCCTTCCAGCTCACCCAAACCACTTACCACCACGTCTTTTAATCCCGTCTTTTGCTGGTAATTTTTGAGACGATTCGGATAACTGGTCACGCCGGTAAATTTCAGAATGTCCACCGACTCGAGGGAGACGTCTAGTTCGTTGAACGTTCCTTCGTCACAGAAACTTTCTAATCTCGCCCGCGCGGAGATGGTCATGTGGTGACCGCATTTGCTGCAGACCATTAAGTTGGCTTCCAGCTCCTTATTGAACAGCACTTCGCCGCAGGATTCGCACTTCGTCCAAAGACCTTCGGGAATCTCCCTTTTTTTGGTCCGTTGAACAGGATTACTCACGTACTCGGGTTTTTGAAAGACAGCCATAAATTAACCTCTCGCGACCGTCAGCGCTGCCACTTGAGCCGCGCCCGCACCGCATAAAACCTTGGCACAAGCGTCAACCGTCGCCCCGGTAGTGAATACATCGTCAATCATTAGCAATTTCATGCCCTCAACGTCAAACCCCCTCTTTAAAGCAAAAGCTCCACGTTGATTCTTCAACCGCTCACTGCGCCTCAGTTTAGCCTGTATTTGAGTCATTCTGATTCGCTCCAAAGCTTTCCAAACGGGCACATTCTTTTTTTTCCCCAACCAGTTAGCCAACTCTTCCGCCTGGTTAAAGCCGCGATCCCGTTGACGCACCGGATACAAGGGCACCGGAACCAAAGCATCCCACCGATCTTCTTTGCTGGAAAAAAATCGCGCGTACCCATCCTCTATCCATTTTCCTAACTGCGGCAAGTGATGAAACTTCTCCTCATACTTGAATTGGTGAATCACTTCTCTCACTTCGCCATCCGCGCGGTAAGCAGCTCGGGCCCGACTCAAACTCCAGCTCCGTGCCCGGCAGTTGGAACAATTAAAAGGATTCGTGATGTCCCCGAGAAAAGGTTCACCGCATCGCTCGCAAAAGGGTTCCCGCAAAACAGGTAACTCACCCTCAAACGGTTCAACCGGATAAACCAAGTCAACCAAACTCTCGACCCACTCCCGAATCATGTTGCCTCCGCCGGGAGCATTTCCAAACTGAAGTCCAAGGCTACCGCACTGTGGGTCAAAGCTCCCACGGAAATATAATCCACTCCCGTTTCGGCAACTTCTGCCACCCGCTCCAATTTCATATTTCCCGAAGCTTCTAATTTGCAGCGCCCCCCCACGATCTTCACCGCCTCCCGCATGAGCGCGGTGCTCATATTATCCAAAAGAATTTGGTCCACGCCCAATCCGGCAAGTTCTCGCACCTGGTCCAAGTTATCGGCCTCTAGGATCAATTTGGCTTTGGCATCAAAGGCCCGTGCCCGCCGCACCGCTTCTGGCAATCCACCTTGATCTTTCATCAGGGCAACATGATTGTCTTTCACCATAAAGGCATCGTAGAGACCAAAACGATGATTCTCTCCGCCCCCGCAAAGCACTGCGTATTTCTCCAATGCTCTTAATCCTGGGGTTGTCTTTCGGGTGTCTAAAATCACTGCTTTGCCCCCAGCTGCGTTCACAAATTTTGCGGTCAGAGAAGCCACTCCGCTGAGTTGCTGGATAAAATTCAAAGCGGCTCTTTCTCCTGTCAAAATCGATGCGGCACGTCCCGTCAATGTCATCACGGTCTGCCCCGTTTCCACCGTCTCTCCGTCCGGTGTTTCCATCTTTACTTTTAGGTTGGGATCGACCTCCTGAAAGACACGCACCGCCACCGGCCCCCCCGCCAGTACCCCATGTTCTTTTGCGAAAATTCTGGCCCGAGCACTGCGGTTAGCATCCACTAGTGCAAGCGTTGTAATATCTGCCGGCCCCCGATCTTCCCCTAAGGCACGTGCTGCGGCTTCGCGAAGAACACTGGTCTGGGGAATAGGGATGCTCACTCCCCCAGCAAACCATAGCAACTGGCCGGCGAAAAGATTTCGTTTTTGCGGCAGAAGCCCTATTAAAACCTAGTGCCCATTGTCGCCGCCACGTCCGAAAACCTGGCCCTTGCCGGAGATGCTATCCAACAGGGGCTCACCGTGGCCGTTCCCACCGAAACGGTCTATGGACTGGCCGCCTCAGGCCTTCAAACGGAAGCGGTTTCCAGGATTTTTGAAATTAAAAATCGTCCTGTTTTTGATCCCCTGATTCTGCATATCGACCCAGATTTTGACCTGACTGAAATCGTTCACGACATTTCTCCTCTGGCAAAAAAATTGATGACCCGTTTTTGGCCGGGGCCTTTGACCTTGATCCTTCCCAAGACTACGCGCGTTCCAGATTTGGTTACCTCGGGATTAAATTCTGTCGCCGTTCGCTGTCCCAGCCATCCTGTGATGCGGGAGCTTTTGCGCCTGGTTGCCTTTCCTTTGGCGGCTCCCAGCGCGAACCGTTTTGGCCGAATCAGCCCCACCACGGCTTTGGCGGTTCACGAAGAGCTTGGCGAGGCGCCTGCTTTTATTATAGATGGCGGCCCCTGTTCTCTTGGCATTGAATCGACCATAGTAGATTGCACAGTGGATCCTCATTTGTTAATGCGGCCCGGAGCGGTCACCCTGCAAGAGTTGCGGGAAGTCGCCCCGGTCCGGATGATCCGTAAAACAGCCGAAGAAGAAAGTCAGGTCCAAAAATCTCCCGGACTGTTATCTAGTCACTACGCACCCCGAACTCCTCTTTATCTTTCCGCTCGACCCCTGGCAGTTTTGAAAGAGTTTCCGGAACAAACCGCCTTTCTTTTTTGGCGACAAGTTCCACGCTTCCCACCTCTAACGTTTAGAGTACTTGCTCCTTCAGGCACATCCCAAGAAGCTGCCTCACGACTGTTTCAACTGATGAGAGAGCTTGATGCTTCAGGGGCCAAGAGAATTTGGGTGGACCCGATTCCGAAAGAGGGGCTAGGGTTGGCGATTCTGGACAGATTGACCCGAGCAAGTTCAGGAATGATATAAATCTAACGGTTCCGACTCGCGCAACCATCGCGACGGGGCGGAGACAGATTCAGGCCGTATCTTCGCGTGTTTTCAAAAGGCAAAGCCACGTTCACATGCAGCCTTTTTAAAGCAATTCTCGACTCAAACGTTATCCCCCTATCATCGTGGCCACAAACGAGCGCTCTTCCACCAACTCCCGATTGGTCGCGGCGATCTTGCTCTTGGCAAATTCATCCATGCTATAATTTTCAATAATTTCATAGCAGCCCGGTGCCGTGGTCTTGACCGGCATGCCTGCCCAGACATGAGGATCGAAACCGTAAGCTCCGTTTGATTTCACAGCGACTGAATGAATTTTTCCGGGGGTGAAAAGATCATGCACGTGATCTACCAGCGCGTTCGCGGCGGAAGCTGCCGAGGAAGCCCCGCGCGCGGCAATGATCGCAGCGCCACGCTTGCCCACTGTTTCACAGAAAAGCCCTTCCAACCAGGCCTTGTCCGCGATGACCTCTGCGGCCGCTTGGCCGCTAACGGTCGCATGCGCGAACGCAGGAAACATCGTCGGACTGTGGTTTCCGTAAATGAAAATATTTTTGACCTCAGTCAGCTCAACGCCCGCTTTTTTGGCCAACTGGCTTTGGGCTCGGTTTTGATCGAGACGCACCATGGCGGTAAAGCGATCCGAAGTCAGGCGTTTGGCTTGACTGGCTGCAATCATACAATTGGTATTGGCGGGATTTCCCACCACCGCCACACGGGCGTCCTCAGCGGCAACTTCATCAATAATTTTTCCCTGCTCGATGAAAATTTTGCCATTCTCCTTAAGCAAATCTGTCCGCTCCATTCCTGGACCGCGAGGTTTGGCTCCGACAAGCAACGACCAATTGGCATCTTTAAACCCAACTCGGGCATCTCCCGTTAGCACGATTCCTTTCAACAAAGGAAAAGCACAGTCTTCCAATTCCATCGCGACCCCTTCGAGGGCCTTTTGGGGTTTTTCCATGGGAACTTCGATCAACTGAAGAATCACAGATTGGTCGGGCCCGAACATGGCACCGGAGGCGATACGGAAAAGAAGGGAGTAACCGATCTGGCCGGCTGCTCCTGTGACAGCGACACGAATGGGAGATTTTGACATAGCGAAGATGCTACAAAGCCAATGAGTGCGCCGCAATGCAATTAGCCTTGGGAGTTTTGAGTCATTCTCTCTAGTTCCGTCAGAGCGATGCTTGATCTTTGGGAACCCACCTTTAAAAACAAGGGTGGTTTGTAAAAACGAACTTCCTGCGATGATGGATGGAGCGATCGCTCAACGAACTGTGGCCCTAGGAAAACAATTCAAAGCGGCTACTACCACAGCACGCCAATAAAAAGGGAGCAAATTATCGAAGCCCCGAACGAGGCGTGTCGGTCGAGGAATACGGCTGAAACTTAAAGATGGTCTCACCCTCGCGCCCCACCTGAAGAATATCCCTGGCCATGCGCTCGACATAATTAGAATCGTGTTGAAGTGCCAACAGTTCCTCCTTAAGTTGGCGGCCCCGCAGATCTTCCGAGACGATCTGAGTTTCCAAATCTGCCTTTTGATGTTGTAACCGATTGCTAAGTTCCATCACCGGCCAAAAAAAAGCCCCGACCAAAAATAATCCAACTAGGCAAACGGAAGCCCACGCCCAAGGAAGAACCTTGTGCCAGAAATCGCCACCGCGCCGACTCTCAGTTCGAAGCCGACTGGGGTCGAAAAATCTAGAATTTGCCTCCATAAACTGCGTTCGCGCCTAGTTCTTCTTCGATCCTAAGCAAGCGATTGTATTTTGCCAAGCGATCAGAACGAGAAAATGAACCGGTCTTGATTTGGCCCGCATTGGTCGCTACGGCAATGTCGGAAATGGTCGTATCTTCTGTTTCACCGCTGCGGTGGCTGAGCACCGAAGTATAACCGGAAGACTTGGCCAATTCAATCGCGTCCAAGGTTTCGGTCAGAGAACCGATCTGGTTTACCTTCACCAAAATGGAGTTACCCACACCGAGGTCGATTCCCTTTTTCAGAAACTCAACATTAGTCACAAACAAATCGTCCCCGACCAACTGGGTATCGGAACCCATGGCGTCCGTCAGTTTCTTCCAGGTCGCCCAATCATCTTCGGCGCAGCCGTCTTCGATGGAGATGATGGGATATTTCTTCTGCAAATCTTGATAGAAACTAATCAATTCCTCGCCCGAAAGCTTCCGGCCATCGGATTTCTTAAAAATATATTTTTTGGTCTTCGCGTCATAGAATTCGGAGCTGGCAACGTCTAACGCGACGAAAATATCTTTACCAAATTTGTAACCGGCCTTTTTGACAGCCTGGGCAATGATTTCTAAAGCGTGTTCGGTCGAATCGACTTTCGGAGCAAAACCGCCTTCGTCGCCAACTGCGGTTCCGAGGTGAAGATCATGCAGGATCCCCTTCAATGCGTGGAAAATTTCCGCGCCATAACGGATGGCTTCGCGAAAGGTCGGCGCCCCTTTGGGCACAATCATAAATTCCTGAAAATCGATCGGTGCGTCGGAATGAGCTCCCCCGTTAATAATGTTCGCCATGGGAACTGGCAGCACTTTGGCGTTAGGTCCGCCGATATATTTGTACAGTGGAATATTGAGGGCAGAGGAGGCGGCGTGGGCCGTCGCGAGGGAAACGCCCAGAATGGCGTTGGCTCCTAAATTCTTTTTCGTGGAAGACCCGTCTAACTTGAGCATCGCCGCATCGACACCG